>Ga0184637_10003056_pt1 | contig 10564 bp, 6 predicted proteins | sample PLM3_127_b2_FD_133143 | JGI IMG/M metagenome (GOLD analysis project Ga0184637, IMG submission 133143) | Groundwater sediment microbial communities from an aquifer in East River, Colorado, USA - PLM3_127_b2 | ecosystem: Environmental > Terrestrial > Soil > Riparian zone | place: USA: East River... | reverse complement strand
GTCGGCGAGGGCGAGATCGGCTTCCCGCGGCTCCTTCGCGAGCTCGAGAGCGACGCCCCGAACCTCGGGTCGGTGCCGGGGCTCGGCTGGACGGAGGGCGGCGTGCTCCGCGTCAACCCGGGCGCACAGGTCGAGGACCTCGACGAGCTCGGCATGCCGGCCTGGGACCTGATCGTGCCGGAGAGCTACCCGTTCTCCCCCCACGGCGTGGTGGCGAAGCAGTGGCCGATCGCGCCGATCATGGCCACGCGTGGCTGCCCGTACCGGTGCACCTTCTGCTCCAGCGCCGGCACCAAGCTGCGCACCCGCTCGCCGGAGATCGTCCTAAAGGAGGTGCTCCTCCTCTACCACGAGCACGGGATCCGCGAGTTCCACGTCGTCGACGACAACTTCACCCTCGACATGGACTACGCGCGCGACCTGCTCGAGAAGCTCGCCGACCTGAACCTCGGGGCGAGCTGGGCGACGCCAAACGGTGTGCGCCTCGAGCGGCTCGACAAGCCGCTGCTCGAGCTGATGAAGAAGGTCGGCTTCTACTCGATCGCGGTCGGGATCGAGTCGGGCTCCGACCGGATCCGCATCAAGATGAAGAAGGGGTCGAAGAAGGAGAAGATCCGCCGCGACCTGCAGCAGGTGGCCGAGGTGGGAGGCATCGACGTGACGGGCTTCTTCATCTTGGGCTTCCCGGGCGAGACGAGCGAGGACATCGAGGAGACCATCCGGTTCGCGATGGAGCTTCCGATCCAGCGCGCCGCGTTCCACTCGTTCATCCCGCTGCCCGGGACCGAGGTCTGGCGCCAGATGGAGGCGAGCGGCGAGATCGAGCGCGTGGACTGGGAGCGCTACTTCTTCTGGGCCGGCGCCTACGTGCCGCAGGGCATGACCCGCCAGGAGCTACGCAGCCTGCACCGCAAGGCATTCCGCCGCTTCTACCTGCGCCCGGGCATCGTTGCCCGGAACCTCAAGTTCGCGACGCGACCTCGCGTGCTCTGGCACGCCTGGCGGTACCTGTGGAAGCGGATCCGGCCCGACTGGTGGCCGCAGCCCGGGTCCGAGCCGCTGAGCGCAACGCCGTAGAAAAGACCGACCGGCGCGCTGCGATCTTCGCGCGCGAGCCCGTATGCCGTTCCCCATAAGCAGCTTCGCGCGGATCGCCCCGGGCCTCGCGCTGCTTGCGGCCAGCCTGCTCGTCCCGGCGCTGCGCCGCCCCGACGGCTGGCTGCGGCCCGAGGCGTGGATCTCCGCCGTCGCGGGGATCGGTCTCGGAATCCTCGGCGCGGCGTGGGCGGGCCCGTGGCGGCGCAGCGGCGCGCTCTTCGCGCTGGCCCTCACGGGCCAGGCTTGCGCCCTCGGGCTGCGCGACTCGCCGTCCTATAACGTGCTCGAGCACTACTTCCCGTGGCGGGAGATCTGCACCTGGCCGCGTGTGCTGCTCCTGGCGGGCCCCGTCGCCCAGTTGGTGGTGGTGGCGGCGGCGTGGCCTGCAGCTCGGTCAGCGGTGGCGCGCGCGTGCCGGCTTCTCCCGCGCCCCGCCGCGCTCGCCTTGCTCGGCTTCGTCGCGTTCTCGGCCGCAAACGGCTCGCGCGACCTCTCGCGCTATCTCGGAGAGCTCGCCCTCGCGCTCTGGATCCTCGCGGTCAACCTCTGCAACCTCGCGCTGGTGGCGGCCGCCGTGCCGGGCGACCGGCTCGCCGCGGCGGCGGCCTGGATCGGGGCGCGTTTCGGCTCCGGGCCGGCGCCCGCGAGCCGGTGGGATCGCTGGCTCCCGCGCGTCGCGGCCGCGTGGGTGACCCTCGTCTCGGCAGCTCTCGCGGGGTGGGTCTTCGAGGGCATCCCGCACATTCCCGACGACATCGCCTACTGGTTCCAGGCCAAGTATTTCGCCGCCGGCCATCTCTACCTGCCCGCGCCGCCGGACCGCGAGTCGTTCGAGGTCGGCCAGGTCGTGAACGACGGCGCGAAGTGGTACGGCTACGGCTCGCCGGGCTGGCCGGCGGTGCTCGCCCTCGGCGTGTGGGTGGGCGCGCCCTGGCTCGTGAACCCGCTGCTCAGCGGGGCGAGCGTGCTCCTCGCGCACGCGTGGCTTCGTCGCCTCGGCGACCGCCGGGTCGCGAATGCGGTGTGCCTGCTCCTCGCCGCGTCGCCTTGGCTGCTCTTCATGGGCGCGAGCTTCCTCACTCACACGCTGAGCGTCGCGGCGACGCTCGCGTGCCTACTCGCCGTGGAACGAGCGCGTTCCGCGCGGTCGGCGGGCCTCGCGGCGCTGGCCGGCGCCTGCCTCGGTGCGGCCTTCCTGGCGCGTCCGCTCGAGGGCGTGCTCGTGGCGCTTCCGATCGGGCTCTGGTGCCTGGGGCTCGGGGCAGCGCGCCTTCCGCTCCGCGCGCTCGCCGCCGCCGGCGCAGCGGGGCTCGCGCTGGGCGGCCTTGTCTTCCCGTACAACCGGGCGCTCACCGGCGATCCGACCACCTTCCCGATCGAGACGTGGACCGACGCGGTCTGGTACCCGGGCGCGAACCGCATCGGCTTCGGCGCCGACATCGGCAACGTGGGCTGGTCGCACCTCGACCCGCTCCCGGGCCACGGGCTCCTGGACGTCGTCCTCAACGCGAACCAGAACTTCTACATGGCGAGCTTCGAGCTCTTCGGATGGGCGTTTGGCTCGCTGGGCTTCGCCGCGCTTGCGCTCTCGTGGCGCTGCTGGCGCGGCCCCGACGGGCTCCTGCTCGGGCTGATCGCGTCGATCGTCGCGGGCCACAGCCTCTACTGGTTCAGCGGCGGTCCGGACATCGGCGCGCGCTACTGGTACGCGACCCTGGTGCCGTTCGTCGCGCTCGGCGTGCGCGGCATGGCCGAGGCGAGGCGGCGCTGGAGCGCTGCCGGCGGCGGGCGCCTCGGGGCGCTCCGCCTCGACGCGTTCGTCGTCGCCGCGAGCCTCTCGGCCCTCGTGAACGTGATCCCGGTGCGCAGCCTCGGGAAGTACCACGACTACCGCGGCGTGCGGGCGGACATCGCGCGGCTTTCGGACGAGCGCGGCTTCGGCCGCTCGCTCGTCTTCGTGCGCGAGGCGCACAAGTCGGACTATCCCTCCGCTTTCCTCTTCAACCCGGCGACGCTGGCGGGCGACGGCACGATCTACGCGCGCGATGCCGGCGCGCGCCAGCGCGCGGCGGTCGAGGCAGCCTTCCCGGACCGGCCCGTGTGGGTGGTGGGCTCGCACGAGCCCGGCGCCCCCTTCACGGTGCTCGAGGGGCCGTTACCGGCCGCCGGGCGGCGGCCTGACTCGAGGCGTCTCCCGTGATCCTCGCGCGCTGGGACGCGATCCGGGAGGGTGTGCGCCGAGGTGCGGAGGCCTGGGCCGCCTACGGGGTGGCCGAGTGCGGGTTCCCGGTCCTCCTGCCCTCTGCGCTGGACTGGCCCGAGCCCTACCGGCCGCTGCACTGGGGCTTCACCGCGCCGCTCCTGCTCGCGTATCCGGCCCTCGGGGCCGTCCTCGGCTCGGCGGTCGGCGGCCTGATCGCGTGCGGGGAGACACCGGTCGTTGTCGAGGGCCGGACGCGCGCCGGAGCGGCCGCTACGCTCACGGTGGTGGCGGCCTTCGCTGCCAATTCCGCGGTGCAGACCCGGCTCGACGCCCTCGGTAGCCCGCGGCCGATCACGTCGAAGACCGTGGGCAGCACGTCGACGAGCTGCACCAGCTCGGCGAGGCGGCGCCCAGGCGGGAAGCGGAGCGGGTAGCGGATCAGCAGGGGCACCCGCAGCAGGTGTTCGTTGACGGCGAAGAGATGCCCCAGCGCCCACCCTCGCCGAGGTTCTCGCCATGGTCGGCGGTCACGATCAGCAGCGTGTGGTCGAGATCGACGTGGGCGCGCAAGCTGGCGAGCAGGCGGCCGAGCTGCTCGTCCTGGTACGCGAGGCCCCCGGCGTAGAGGCCTCGCAGCGTCGCCTCCGGTTCGTCGGCACCGAAGCCGTGCATCTGCGCCCGCAGGGCGCGCGCGTCGTCGAAGCGCAGCGCGGCGCGCGTGGCATCGAAGTAGCCGACGCCCGGCGGGAGGAAGCGCCTGCGCTGGCGCCGCGGCGGCAGATAGAGCTCGTGCGCCTCCATCAGATTCACGAAGAGGAAGAAGGGGCGCCGCGGATCGCGCTCCTCGCGGAGCCAGCGGTCGAGGGCGGCCACGGCCTCGCCGGCGCCCTTGTCCACCCAGATCGCGGGCAGGCCCAGGCGACGAGCCAGCCAGGCCAGCTGGAGCGGCTCGTAGCTCTCGTAGAGCGCGAGGTCGCGGTCGAATCCCTGCCCGAGGTTGGCCAGCGTCACGACCGGGTTCGAGCACAGGCTCTGGGTCTGGTAGCCCTCGCCCCGGAGCATCTCGGCCAGCGTCACGAAGTCGTCGTCGAGCCACTGGTGGTGGTCGGTGGACGCGCCGTGGGTCACGGGGAAGTAGCCGGTGAAGAGCGAGGCATGCGACGGGAGGGTCCACGGCGCGGGGCTGATCGCCTGCTCGAAGAGCGTGCTCTCCCCGGCCAGACGGTCCAGACTCGGAGTAAGACCTCCGCCGTGGCCGTAGGCGCCGAGGTGGTCGGCGCGAGTCGTATCCAGGACGACGAGGACCACGCTCGGGAGGCTCGGGTGCTCGAACGCCTGGGCCCGCGCGCTCGCCGCATCGGGCGACGGCCAGATCCCGAGCGGAAGCGGTACGCAGAGCGCGAGCATCGCGACGAGCGCTCCGAGCGCGGAGCGCGGCCAATGCCGCGCGGCGTGAGCCGCGAGCCGGCGCAACGAAGGGGCGAGGGCTACGGGCTCGCCGCTCGCTACGGCGCCTCGCCGGCCGGGGATGCGCCGCGCTCCCGCGTGGGGGTCGTCCCGGGCAGTCGCATCACGAAGCGCGCGATGAAGCTGTCGGTTCCGACGCCGGAGTAGGAGCGCTCGAAGACGCCGGGCGTCGTCGGTAGGTCGGCGCTGAAAGTCGTTCCAGCGATCACGGCGGCGCCGGAAGGGTCGGCCGTCGCGTAGCGCGCGAAATCGTTTGCGCTGCCTCCGAAATAGCTCGAGTAGAGCAGCGCGCCCGTCGGGGCGTAGACGCGGAGGAAGGCATCCTGCTCGCCGCGCAGCTTCGGGCCGAGCGCCCCCGGCGTCACATCGAAGTCCGGCGAGCTGGTCTGGCCCGTCACGAAGATCCGCCCGCCCGCATCGACCCCGGGCCCGAGCGCCGTCTCGTCCCGCGACCCCCCGAAGCGGCTCGTGAAGACGACGCGCCCGCTGGCGTCGAGCTTGATCAGGTAGCCATCCCCTTCGCCCCGGACCGGAGAGCGGTGGCCGTTCACGATCGGGAAGTCCGCCGACCGCGTCTGTCCGACGAGATAGCTGTTGCCCGCCGAATCGCGCGCCATGCGGTGCTCGGCGTACTCCTCGCGCCGCCCGCCGACGAGCGTCGCATGGAGGAGCCGCTGCCCGTCGGGCGCGAGCTTGACGAAGTAGACATCGTGGCCGCCATTCGGGGTACGATCGAAGGCATCGGGCGTCGTGGGGGCGTCGGAACCCCCGACGCTGCCGTGCAGGAGGACGTTCCCCTCCCCGTCGACCTCGACGCCGAAGAGCCCTTCTCCGAGGCCGCGATCGTCCGAGCTCCCCACGAAGCGCGACCACACGACCCGGGACCCGTCCGGCGAGAGCTTGGCGACGATGCCATCGCTCTCGCCCCCCAGATACCCGTTCAGCGCGCCCGGGTAGCTGCGCGTCGCGCCCAGCTCGCCGACGCAGTAGGCGAAGCCCTGGTCGTCCACGGCGACGCCGCCGCGGAACCCATCGATGCCCTCGCCGCCGAGGTAGGTCGAATAGAGCAGCCGCCGCCCGTCGGCCGAGAGCTTGAGGACGTACCCGTCCAGGCGGCAGCCGTGGGGGCCCGCGCAGCCTCCGCCGTTGTTCGTGCGGTCGAAGGCGCCTTCCGTGGTGGGGAAATCGAGCGAGCTGGTGCGACCCGCGAGGAAGACGTTGCCCTCGCGGTCCACGTCGATCCCGTACCCGCGGTCGACCCCCGAGCCGCCGATGACCGCGAGCCACACGAGCTTCGAGGCGTCGGGGGTGAGCTTGGCGACATACGCGTCGTCGCCGTCGATGCGTCCGAAGCGGACCGTGTTCGGGAGCTCGTCGGCCAGCGGGCCTGGGTGCCCGGCGACGATCAGGTAGCCCTGCGGATCGAAGGCGAGCTCGCGCACTCCGTCGCCGCCCGGGTTGCGCCCGCCGAAAAAGGTCGAGAAGGCGAGCCCCACCTCCGGCCTCTCCTCGTCGGCGATGCCCGGCGACGCGAAGGCGCAGATCGCGATGGCGAGCGCGGCCGTTCGGGCTCGTCGCGGGCTCGAGCCGGCGCCCAGACTGCGAGCCATTCCCCGAGCCATGCTCCGAGCCTCCCAGCATGCGGGCGCCCCATGATACCGATGGCGCCTATCCGCGGTCAGGCGTCCGCGCGTCACTCGGCGAAAGCCCGGAAGAAGCGATAGGTCGCGCGATGGATCGGCTCGTAGAGGGGGCTCTGCACGACGCGCGGGAACTCTCGCTCCCGATCGCGTCGCCAGGCGTCGAGGTCCAGCACGTAGACCGAGAGCCCGTCGCGCTCCGCGAGCCGCGTCGCGTCGGGGGGCGGTGCGTCGGAGGACGGCTGCACCGCGTAGTGGATGCGGGTACCGGCCGGCTTCTCGCGAGTCGCGTAGTAGATCCAGCTCGGCGCGTCCGCGCCCCACGGCTGCTCGGGGTAGAGCAGGCGATAGTCCTCGGGCAGGAGCACCGAGAGCGTCCATCCGCCCCGCAGCGCCTCCTCGTAGCCCCGCTCGTAGTCTCCCACCCGATAGTGCGTGGCCAGACCGAAGTGGCGGATGTTCTGGTTGATCCGGAAATGACGCGGGAGCGAGAGCCCTAGCGATGCGAGCGTGGTCGCGCAGAGCGCGGCGGCGAGGGCGCGCCGCGCGGGCTGCGGAAGGCGGAGCTGCGTGCGCCAGAAGACGACGAGCGGGAGCACCATGACCGGCGCGAACTGGTGCAGGGCCGTCCACGCCTGAACGTAGAGGACGCCGAAGCAGAGCCCGGTGACGACCGCCAGCGTCCATGCGATCGGGTCGCGGCGGCGCACGGCGAAGAGGGAGAGCGCCGGGAGGATGCCGCTCGGAAAGACCAGCGCGTTCCAGCGCGACCACTCGACGAGGGTCGGCGGGAAGAGGCGGCGCAGCAGGTTCTGCGCCGCGAACTGGTCGGCTACCGGACCCGCGGGGATCGCGTGGTGGGCGAGGTCGTGGAGCAGGCCGCCTGCGAGGCAGGCGCCGAACGCCGCCGCCGCCACGAGCCGCTCCTCCCGGCCCGCCAGGAAGAGCGCGACGGCCAGCGCGGCGAGGAGCAGTAGGCCGCCGGGAGAGGCAGCGTAGGTCGCGACGGCGAAGGCGAAGAACCAGGCCCGCCGTCCGCCGAAGAGCGCCGCGCAGGCGGCGAGGAAGCAGAGCACCCAGAGCGAGTCGGTCGCAGCCGTCTCGGCCAGGTCGGCGAAGAAGGGCTCGTAGCCCGTGTCGTAGGCCTGCACCACCGCGTAGATCGCGAGGCCCAGCCAGAGGAGACCCTCGTCGAGCGCCGAGAGCGTGCGCTCGCTTCCGCGCTCGATCAGGAGCACGAGACCGGCGAAGAGGCCCACGGCGTAGAGCACGAAGGGCAGGCGCACCGAGGCCTCGAAGGGGCCGAAGAGCGTGATGAACCATTGGTTCGGATAGGCGAAGAGCACGAAGTTGGGGTAGAAGCCGAAGACCCCCGCGCGCAGCTCCCAGCGGGGCAGGACGTGGCCCACCAGGCTGCGCCCGAACTCGAAGGCCTCGACGCCGTCGAGGTTGAAGTTCTCCCAGAAGATCTTGGGCAGGAGCGCCACGACCGCGATCCACGCGGCGACGGCCATCGCCACCATCCGCCTGCGGTCGGCGGCGGCGGCCATCGGCCACTGAAGCAGGGCGCCGCGCTGGAGCCGGAGGATCAGAAGCGACGCGGCGAGGGCCGTCGCGCCGAGCCACAGCCCGAGCTGGATCGCGAGCGTGAGCGGAGGCCCGAGCAGGAGCTTCGCCGCGGTGCCCGCCACGACGTTCCAGATGAGCGTCGCGCCGAAGCCCAGGATCGCCCACTCGGCGACGCAACGCGCCCCGCCGAGCGCGAGCACGAGCAGGAGGCCGGGCGTCAGGTAGAAGAGGAAGCCGCTCACGGCGATGAACGGGGCACCCAGGTAGAGCAGCGGCCAGGCGTCCGCCTGGAGGTAGGCATAGGGCCCAGAGCTCAGCTCGTGGAGGCCCGCGACCCGCTCGATCCAGCGGCGCCCGAGCAGCGCCGGCGAGGACCCTACGCCGAGGGCCAGCCCGAGCCGCCACAGGCGGAGCCGCTGGATCTGGTCGAGGCGGGTGATTGCGTTGCTCATGCTCGGGTCGACGACGGCTCAGCGCGCTCCGTCCAGGGGCTCACTGGAAGAAGAGCGTCTTGAAGGTCCTCCAGTACCAGGTGAGCGCATCGGGCTGCCGGGTGTACGACGCGGGCCAGCCGTCGAGCAGGGCTGCCCGCAGCGCCCGGGCGTAGCCCACGTCCGAGCGGGCGAAGACCCGCAGCTCGCTGCGCCGGGTATTCAACCCCACGACGTCGATCGTGTTCCATTCCGCCTCGTAGACGAGACTCCCCACGTCGTGATAGACCAGCCAGCGATCGGGTGCTGCGAACGGCCGCAGGCGCCGGCCGAGCTCGCGATAGCGCAGCTCGTGTTGATGGTGGCTGGGCAGCCAGTGCAGGAGCATCGGCACCTGCAGCAGCGGCAGCAGGATCAGCAGGGCAAAGCCCGCGGCCCGGACCCGCGACGCAGCACGGGACGTCGGCGTCGGCCAGGCCTGGAGCGAGCAGCCCGCCAGGAGGGCCAGGAGCGGGACTTGGGGCACGAGGAATCGATGCCACCAGCCCATGGGGGTATCGTGGTCGCGAAGTAGAGGCTCGGTGTGGCGACACTGATAAGAGTTACGAGCAAGAGATCCCGGTGCTCGCGCCAGAGCGCCCGAGGGCGGCTCGCAACGAACACCAGGTTGGGCAGAGCGCACAAGAGGGTGAAGCGGGCCACGTAGGTCATGCCCCAGCGGTTGAGCCCCCGCCCCTGCTTCACGTGGAAGGCATTAGGGACGACGTCCCCATACAACCCCCAGCGCCAGCTCGTGACGATCAGCCCGGGAAGCAGGTAGGCGACGAGCCAGGCCTTCACCAGCGTCGAGCGCGTCTCCGGACGCCGCCACGCCACGAGCGCCAACAGCAACAGGAACGACGCGCCGAACTCCGGCCGCGTCGGCCGGCCAACGCCCAGATCGCCACCACCCCAGCCACTTGCTGGTGGCGACGACGTCGAGGCCCGTGAGAAAGCGGAGCGCGCCGAGCCCGAAGACGTACAGGCAGCTGGTGGAGCCCTCGACGGGGCGCGCTCGGTCCGCCAGGTTCCAGACCGGACCCAGCCCGTCTCCCAGGCGGACGGCATAGCGGAACGAGATGACGGCGTCGTCCATCGTGAAGGGCCAGCTCCAGGTCGCGAGCGCGGGGAACACCATCGCCGCGAAGACGGCGGGCCACGCAGCTCGAAGCGAGCGAGTAGCCCGTTCGGGACGACTCTGCGAGCCTGCGGACCGCACGAGGGAAAGAGTATAATCGCCGCGCGGCGGCGCTTGGAGAGGGCGACTGCGCTGGGCGATCGGCGCTGAGGGATTGGCGCTGGATGGACTGCCGTTGGACGAAGTACCGAAGGATGCCGGGTCTCGAGCAGTCGCCCCTCGACCCAGGGGCTCGGAGCGCTGCGTCATCATCGGCGCCGGGCCAGCGGGTCTCACGGCCGCCTACGAGCTGTGCAAGCTCGGGATCCCCGCCGTCGTGCTCGAGCGGGACGAAGTCGTGGGCGGCCTGGCGCGCACGGCGCGCTACAAAGACTACCGATTCGACGTCGGCGGGCACCGCTTCTTCACGAAGGTGGACCTGGTCTGGGAGATCTGGAACGAGATCCTGGGCGACGACCTGCTCGAGCGTCCCCGGCTCTCGCGAATCTACTACGCGTCCCGGTTCTTCGACTATCCACTGCGGCCCCTGAACGCCCTCCTGGGCCTGGGACCGGTGGAGGCCCTTCGGATCGGGCTCAGCTACCTCCGGGCGCAGCTCCTGCCCGATCGCGAGGAGCGCAGCTTCGAGCAGTGGGTGTCGAACCGCTTCGGCCGGCGCCTCTACGAGATCTTCTTCAAGAGCTACACCGAGAAGGTCTGGGGCATTCCCTGCGCAGAGATCAGCGCGGAATGGGCCGCGCAGCGGATCAAGAACCTGGATCTCCTGACCGTCGCGAAGCACGCCCTGCTGGGATCGGGTGCGGGGCGAGGGAAGATCGTGACGACCTTGATCGAGCGCTTCCACTATCCTCGGCTCGGACCGGGGATGATGTGGGAGCGTTGCGCGGAGCTCCTCGCGGAGAAGGGTTGCGAAACGAAGCTCGGGAGCACCGTCCCCCGCATCCATCATCGCGACGGCCGGGTGAGGAGCGTGACGGTC
>Ga0184637_10003055_pt1 | contig 10565 bp, 15 predicted proteins | sample PLM3_127_b2_FD_133143 | JGI IMG/M metagenome (GOLD analysis project Ga0184637, IMG submission 133143) | Groundwater sediment microbial communities from an aquifer in East River, Colorado, USA - PLM3_127_b2 | ecosystem: Environmental > Terrestrial > Soil > Riparian zone | place: USA: East River... | reverse complement strand
GTCGATCTCGGACGGGAGCTCTTGCACACCTTTGGGGGCTTGCGGGGCCTCTCCGCCGCCGATGCACACGACCTGCGCGCCATCAAGGGGTTGGGGAGTGCCAAGATCGCAGAGCTGCAGGCGAGGACATCTCAGGAGCCTCTGCAAGTCCCAGAAAGAGCTGAAGAACCTCTGTAGTGACTGAAGGTTACGCACGGCACCCGCTTTCTCACCGGCACCTGGATTTCCCCTCACTTCCGCCCTCCTCACGGCAGAAATCTGGCAGAAATCGCCCACCAGCGATTTTGACGAAGTAAGCCCGCTGTCATACATTCTCGGCAGAGGGAGAAAATGGAAAAGCTCCGACGCCTTCGCAAGCAAAGGGGCTACTCGATCCGGCGCCTGGCCAAAAGGGCGAGGCTGCACTGGACGACGGTGTGGAAGGCCGAGGTGGGCCGGAGAGTCCCGACCGTGGCGACCTTGAAGAAGCTCGCCGTGGCGCTCAAAGCGAAGGTCTCCGACCTGATCTGAAGCCAGACCCCGAGATGAGAGGAGGATGAGATGAGAAACGGCAATGGGAAGGGCCGCGTATCCCCCACCGACTCAGGATTTCCGGTTGCCCTCTACGCCCGCGTCTCCACGACCCAGCAGGATCCCGACGTTCAGCTGCTCGAGCTCCGAACCCTGGCCACGACCCGAGGATGGAGGGTGATCGGCGAGTACGTGGACGCCGGGATATCCGGCGCCTCCACCAGTCGGCCCGAACTGTCTCGCCTTCTGGCCGATGCCCACCGGGGCCGCTTCGCCGGCATCCTCGTCTGGCGCCTCGATCGACTCGGCCGGAGCCTGCGGCACCTCGTCACGGTCGTGGAGGATCTCTTGGCCCGCGGGATCGAGGTCATCTCCGCCACGGAGCCCCACATGGACTCCACCACCCCTACCGGGCGGCTGCTGCGCAACATCTTCGCCTCCGTAGCCGAGTACGAGCGGGAGATGATCCGGGAGCGGGTCATCGCCGGCCTCCGGAAGGCGAAGGCGAGCGGGAAGCGGATCGGGCGCCCACGCGCTGTGCTCAACCGCCTCCGGATCGAGCGACTTCGGGAGGAGGGCCTGAGCTGGAGGAAGGTCTCTAGGACGATGGGTCTCCCGAAGAGCACGGTCTACCAGTACCGGGGACTGTCCGAGAAACCCGTCGCGGCAGCGGCAATCTGAAAGCCGTTAAGGCGCGGGGTTGCGAGGCCACGTACAGCGGTCGGGAACCATGTGGTTTTGGGACGGCTCTAAACCTCGGGGAAAGGAGAACACCATGGGAAAGAACTCAGAAGTGAAGCGGCCGGCTCAGGAGAGGGGGAACGCGAAGATCATATCTCTCGACGAGGTTCGCCACACCCAAATGTCTCCTCGACCCGACAGGACCCGGCCACCGCTCAAAGGCCCAAAGGTGGTCGCGTTGCACCGTCGTGAGACCAGAGAGGAGCTCTTCGCCCGCAAGCTTGCCGAGTTCGAGCGGTATGTGGAACTGATGTGATGCAAATGAGAAGAGGTCCGAAGCCTCGGCCAATTCACCACAGACCGAGGCTGAGGCGGGACTGCTTCATTGTGGCCCTCGGGGGAAGAGAGAGCGAGATGGAACACAAGGAGAGTGTGGTGTACGGCCGGAACAGCGTGGTCAAGGTCGAGCAGATCAGGGGCAAGGGACCAACCCAGGAGTTCACGATCCAGCGGCTGCTCTCCACGGAGCACGCGGCTGAATGTTTCGCTGCGACCCTGGAGGACCTGGTCCTTCTGGACCTCCGGAAGGCGGTCAAGGCGTGCCGGACGGCGCGAGTTCCGAAGAAGGTCCAGGTGCCCCTTGAGGCTGTCCTCACGGACCTCCGGAATGGGCTCAGGCAATACCGGCGTACAGCGGCGGATCCCTCAGTGGGATCGGCGACTCAGGTGACGATCCTGCCCGAGCCCGGGCCACGGAAGGCGGCAGCATGACCGTGCAGACAAGCGGGAACCCGAGGGGGCTGGTCAGCCGCGACCTGATCTTCAGGTTTCTCAAGATGCTCGAGCATGAGCGCGGGCTCAGCCTGCGAACGATCCACGCGTACAAGAAGGCCTACACCTACTTCGTCCGCTATCTGCGCGAGCAGGGGATCAAGGCGGAGAAGGCGCGGATCGACCGGGATCATCTCCGGGGGTGGGTCGCCTCGATGCGGGCGAAAGGCCTCGGGTGGGCGACCATCAAGCTCAGGCTGGCGGCCCTCTCGGCCTTCTTCGCGTGGCTGTGGCAGGAGCGCCTGATCGAGAGAAACCCGGTCGCCGGGCTCCCGCGGCCGGCGCCGGAGTCCTGGGAGCCCCGTGGGGCCCTGAGCGAATCCGAGATGGACAGGATCTGGCAGGTCGCCCTCACGAGCCGGCGCCTGACCGACCGGCAGGCCCGCGTCGCCTTGCTCCTGATGTGGCACTGCGGGGCCCGTCGCGGGGAGGTCGAGGGGGCGGATTGGGAGGACGTGGATTTTGAGCGGCGCTCCTGGTACGTGAAGCACGGGAAGGGGAGGCGGAAGCGATGGGTACCGCTGTCCGAGTTGGCGGTCGAGCACCTGCAGGATCTGTGGCAGCGCCGCGGCCGCCCAACAAAGGGGCCAATTCTCCTCTCCCGGGAGCGGGGTCGCCTATCGGCCAAGAGCCTCTACTGTACGATCAAACGATGGGCCCGAAAAGCAGGGCTCCCCCACGTCTCCCCCCACTGGTTCCGGCACACCTTCGTCACGGAGCTCGCCCTGAAGGCGAGGAGCCCGGCCGATCTGCGGAAGATCCAAAAGCTTGCGGGTCATGCCTCCGTGGAGACGACCATGACGTACCTCCATGTGACGGACGAGGACCGGACGCTCATCGACCAGGCCTTCGGCGGAGCTGGAACCCTAGAAAGGGGGGCCGATCTCAAGAGGGCGAAAGTATGTGGTGGACCGGGAGACGTCGCGGCGGGTCAAAAGAGGCCTCCGCATCGAGGGCGGCCCAAACTCGGGCTCGATCGTGATCAGATCCATCGGCTCCGGGAGGAGGGCTTGAGTCTGCGGGAGATCGGCAGGGAGTGCGGGGTGAGTCCCCGGACCATCCGAAGAGTGCTCCAATACCCTGGGGCAAAAGTGGGGCAAAAACCCCAGGACGCACGATCTCGTCAGGAAGGACCTACGGCATAGGGGGACGCCGTGTACCTCCCTAGGCGGCCCGAAAGCCGGAGGCTGATTTGATTGACCCAGGGGGGTGGCTCTGCCATGATCCGGATGACCGAGGGGCCCCTGGATACGCCCGGGGGCCCGTGCGCTTTAAGGAGGGTTGGACATGAACATCAGGCCTCTTTCTTCTGGCCTCGTTGCGGTGGGGCTTCTCATCTTGGCCTTGTCCTCCGAGGCGGCTGCTGGCTGCCGCTGGACATGGGACTGCACGCAGGGCTATCCTTGCCGACAGGTGCAGGTCTGCGACGATGCACTCGACCTGCCGACCATCAAGCCACCTGAGATATCCCCCATCCCCTCGCCGACCATCAAGCCCATCCCGGCGCCGACGATCCCGCCGATAGGAACGACGCAGTGCCAGCCGCAGTATCTCTGCGACTCCCGGGGGAATTGCCGCTGGCAGACCGTGTGCCAGTGAGGCCTCCAGGTGACGGCCGCACGTGAGGAATCAGCAGTGAGAGTCCTCGACGATGACAACCTAGACGAGTTCTTCCTCCTGATGGCCCAGGGCCTGAATGCGCGGGAGGCCTGGGAGGAGTTCATGGGCAAGGGCGTCCCCCTGAGCGACGAGGAGGCGCTGGAGCTCGAGCGGTTGTACGACCTCAGCCCGTACGGGATCCAGGCACCCCGGAGGCGATGGGAGGAAGGCTATGGTTGACTTGATGAGCCCGTGACTCGCGGTAGCTCCACGGATCGAGACCCGGCGGAAGCTGGCAAAGGCGCTAGGGGTGCCGATCACGGAGCTCGAGTCGCCCGGGCCAGCCGCCAGGGCTTTTCTACCCCACCGCGTCAGCGCCCCGCAACGGGTAAGGGAGGGAGTCATGGAACGATGGAGCATTGGAGTACTCACCCTAGCCCTGCTTGTAGGTAGCTTCCCGGCTGGTGCGCCAGCGGCCACCGTGGAGATTTTCAGCCAGGAGGTGCGCGTCCAGTCCACCGCGCAGGGGGTGGCTCTCATCATCACCGACTTCTGGGACAAGCCGGTTGAGTTCGCCTTCGCTCGCCTGCGGGGCGGACGCTGGACCTACATCGTGCAGTACAGGAGCATCTTCCGCGTCCAGGCGCGAGACTTTGCTGGAGGTTCTCCATGAGCGCCTGACAAGGTGCTGCGGCGAGGAGTTCAGCGATTCCTCCCTGAAACCGATTGACCATGTGGCCAGAGATGAAGTTCACGACCTCGGCGAGCTCCTCATCGAGATGAGCCACAGCGACGGGATCAGGGGATTCCCCTCTCCGCTCCGCTCCCCAGTCATAGGACATGTCGCGCAGGAACCTTTGCAGAAGGTCGACGCGCTTGTCCGTCTGCTCCATTTCGCGAATCGATCTTGTCAGCGTCTCACGAAACACGGACAAGGGATCTCCTGAGAATACGCCGCCGGCCTTCAGCGCTGCGCTCAGGGATGCCTCAACGTCCTCAGCGAGGCCAGCGCCGAGGAGTTCGAATCCGATACTGTCGGCAAGCCTCTTCGTAGTCGATTCCACGGCTAATAAAGAATGAAGATGTGCAAAGGGGGGTCAGTGCAAATAGGGGGTCAGAGTACATTCTCGTGGCCCCTCTACCTCTTCACCGCGCTTTTTATCTTCCGCTACACCGCCGCCCAGCTGTGAGGGCTTCCCCGCCGGCCCGCTCCACGCAAAAAAATCATGCGGTGACCGGCAACCACCTCTCAACATAAGGCCAGTACGGCGTACTAAGAACAAGGTCCCGGACTAACTTTTCGTGCATCTTGCCGTCCCCGTCTAACGGCAGCCAAACTCTCGTGGTTGCAAATTTGGTTTTATAGCACTGACGCCCGTAGGAGTATCGCCACTTCTGCCTGTTTAGGGCGAAGGCGATGAAAAGTAAGGTTGTCGTCGCCAGCGTCGTCTTCGGCTTGAGTACGAGCACGTTGTCGGTGGCGATAAATCGGTCGATCTGGAGGAACGTGTCGCCCCCGACCGTACTCACAGTCAATACGCCAGCCGCATGCACCCTGGCTCCATCGGGTTGGGTGAAATAGCCCACCACACCATTGTCCTCTGTCACGCGAGAGACGGTCATCAATGGCCCTGGATCAAGATCAGCAAGGGAGTGAAAATCTCCTCGCTCAATTTCAAACAAATCACTGATTGGGAGAAGACCCCAGTTTTGAGCACTCGCCGGCGCGGACGCGGGAGACCCACGATGCGGAAGGAAATCCTGTGGACTTCTCGCCCAAGCCTGTTGGATTTCCTCCGGGCTTAGCATGGGAAGCACGACATTTCGCAGTTTCTCTCGAAAGCATTTGCGACCGTATGAATACCGCCAGACCATCGTGTTCAACACGGCTGCGGTATGGAGCAACGCTGTTTCAGGGAGCGGTCTTTTCGGGATCAATACAGCCACATCGTCCTTGGCCCCGAACTCGTAAGGATGATATTTCGCCAGGAGGGGCCAGGAACCATTGTAAGCAACCGTGATGCACCCTTGGTACCGCTTCCCCTTCGGTACCTCGAAGTAGCCCATGACGCCGTTGTTGGTGTCGCCGCAAGAGACTAAGGGAACAGGGCCTGGATCGAGTTCGCCGGTAGAGTGGAAATCACCAGAATGAACTTCAAAGAGATCATTGATATGCACCATCTCAGTCATGTGGCCCACCCTCTTTCCTGGCCCGGATCATGAAGGCCACGGAGTCTCGGACAACCTGCTCGATACCGTCCCGAATCTCCTCTAGGGCTGGGGGTGCTTGATCGAGGTAGTTTTCTGGAACCAATTCAAGAAGCGGGTCCAATAAGTCGATGGGACACGCCTTCTGGAACTTCTCAATATTCTCTACGTGAAGAGATGGGTTCACCAGGAATGCCTTGAGAACATCATGGGCCTTCGCCAAATCGTTCGGGGCCTTGGGATTGGGAAGGCGTCGCCCCTTGCTTTTCAAGAGCCCGTCATTGATTGCCCTTATCCAGAGCACGTTCTGCTTGGGAGGGTGTGGCGTTCCCTTGCGAACAAAAACGCCGACCGTCGCTACTCCCACTGGGTAAAAGAGGTCAATGGGGAACGTGACAACAGAAAGTAAGGTGTTTTTTTCCAAGAGGGAATGCCGGCGCCAGTCCTTGTATGCACCTGGCTTCACCATGACAGAATAGGGGAGGACGGAAAACAGCAAACCGCTGTGCTGCATTTGTCTCAACGCCTGGTCGATAAACTTGTACTCCTTCTCGTCGCTCCGCTTTAGGGCGAAGGGAGGATTCATCATAACTTTGGTGACTGGCGGGCTGTCAGATGGGTCCTTGGCGTATCTGGCCGTAAGCGTTCTGCCGACAGTGTGTGGGGCGAGGAACCTCGAGAAGCAGTTCCCTTCTTGAATGTTGTTCTTGCCGTCTCCCCGGAAGATCATATTGACGACTGCCAGCGCGGCCACCCCGGCATCCTGTTCTATTCCAAAGACGGAATTTTGCTTGAACTTGAGCAATTGTGTGGAATCTGAGTGTTGTTTGACGTAGTCAAAGGCGGCTACCAAGAATCCGCCAGTGCCGCAGGTCGGGTCGTACACGATGTCGTGGGTCTGAACGTCCATTACGTCCGCTACGAAGCGCGTGACGTGACGGGGCGTGAGAACTATACCTAGATCCTGTGCCCAGTTCGCGTACTTTAGAAATACCTCGTAGAAGGCACCCAGCCAGTCCGCGCCAGAGTTCATGGCCGACCTGATGTTCAGATTATTCAATTCTTGGATGGTGTCAACCAATGCCCGTCGCAGTTTTATGTGGTTGTCGGGAATTGAAGGTAAATTGATCTTAACGTAGTCGTAGAACTCCGACTTGCCCTGCTGGGTCAAGATGCTCTTGACCCTTGCGTCGATGTCTCCGATCAGCGTTGAAGGATCGCGCTCCTCTATGTTGGGGGGGGTGCTACTAAGCATCGACAGGAGCAGCGCAGCCATCACTCCGGCTCGCTGATGCGGGTTGACTGCTCCTAGATGCAAGATTTCATTAATATGCTCCGCCCTCGACAGAAACAATTTTTCGTCGATCTTCGGGTCCGCGATGTCCGGGTTATTGGAATGTATGATGGTCTCTGTCTGTGATGGCGAGAGGAGGCCAGTAACATCGATCCCGTTCATGGTTATGGGGCGGAACTGAGTACCATCGAAAAACCGACTCTTGACCAAGAACGAGTCAATCTCGTTTCCGGCCACTCCTGACACAAGCTTCGCCTCGTAGCGGTCGCTTGTCTCAAATTGTTTTGCATAATCCTCTGCTTCGCTAAGCGCCTGATCGACCTGGGAGTGGGATCGCTTGGCCTCGATCACCCAGAGTATCTTTTCAGTCACCTTGACGATGTTTTCTGGTTTCTGAAGTCCGAGACAATGCTTGATCTCTGGGTTTGATAGACACTCGTTCTGAGTCCAAACCTGGCCGGAGTCCACCCGTTCTGGATTGCGAACGTCCCACCCCAGGGCCTTTAGGTTGGTTTTGATGAAGTCGTAGGCGTGGACTTCACTATCACGAATTTTACGTGCCACTTATAGATCTCTTTCCCTTCGCTTTCTCATTGCGGCGAGGAGTGTTCCAGTACGGGCTCTTACACTTCGGGCAGACCTCTGGTTGTTTTCCCTTATCCCGAGGCACCCATTCATGCCCGCATCGTTCGCAGCGATACCCCTCAAGTCTGGCTCGGCCCATACCTGTTCGTATATTACTATAGGTATATGATGTCAAGTAATATCGTAAAAGGAACTTGACAGGGATATATACCTGTCAGTAATATACTTGAAGGTACACAGATTCCAAAGAAGGATTAGGCCAATGGAGACACGGGAACAACGGGGATTGGAACTCGCTGCCACGCGGAAGCTCCAACGAAAGGGCCGGTGGTGGGTGGTGCCTTTGCGGAGCGGGACCGGCAGCTACGTTGTCGCGACCCGCCGACCTGTTCTTGCCCAGACCATGACACGCGGTAGCCTCTTTGGAGTTAGGGGGATTGCCTTCGTTCTCGGGCTGTGCACGTCCCTCGCTCTCCTTGGTCCCGGCCTCCTCTTCTCTCAGGAGACCGTCCGGGTTGTTCGCGTCATCGATGGCGACACCATCGAGGCCTGCTGCCTAAACGGCCGCCCGGAGACCATCCGGTACATCGGAGTGAACACGCCCGAGACGAACCACCCGACCAAGGGGCTCGAGGCGTACGGGAAGGAGGCCAAGGAGGCCAATAGCAGGTTGGTCGCCGGCAAGACCGTCCGTCTCGAGCTCGATGTGGATCCGCGGGACCGCAACGGGCGGCTTCTGGCCTACGTGTACTTGGAGGACGGTACCTTCGTGAACGCCTGGCTCGTGAAGCAGGGATACGCCCAGGTCATGACCGTGCCACCGAATATGAAGTACCAGGAGCTGTTTCTGAGGCTCCAGCGCGAGGCGCGGGAGGCAGGACGAGGGTTGTGGAGGTGACGCAAACATGAGAGATCCTCATGTCTCTGCGTTGGTCTATCGGTTGGAGACGGATGAGACAGTTGCCTTTGACGATCCGCCACCGCTAGAGCATGAAACGGACGCATTCCGCGTGCGGCTCGCGGATGGCGTCCTGAGGGTTGAGATGAAAGAACACCACCCCTCGGAACAGTGCGCGCGGGAGCGGGTTGAGCCGTACGTCCGTGCGTGGGAACTGTCAGAGGCTCTCAATTCAGGCTGGCGGACAATACGGTTCGTTTTTGAAAGAGCGGAAATTGTCGATCGAGAGCCCCCATCTCCAGGGAAACCGCGTGGCATCACAATCGAAGTAGAGACAGGCAGGTATCAGATAGTTGGATACCCTGCGCGCCTTATCCATGGACGACGACGATATCCCGAGCCGACTGCGGGGTTTGCGGTTTCTCCCGATGTCGAGACGATGTGGAACCGCTACGAGGGATACCGTGCTGGCCGGGAGCCACTGACGAGCATGGCATATATGTGCCTTACGGTCCTTGAGGCAATCCCCGACAGCCGAAACACACGGATCGACGTCGCCAAGAGGTACGGAATCCATCCCGAGGTGCTAAGCACACTCGGTCGCCTGACCACGGTGGTAGGAGACGAGCGGTCCGCCCGTAAGGCGCATCCGACGGTGCATTTCAGGCCCCATACTGCTGCCGAGATCGCCTGGACTGAGGCAGTGGTAAGGGCGCTCATCCGACGTGTCGGCGAATGGGCTGCTGATCGGGACGGCGAACGACCAAAGCTGACGATGTCTGATTTTCCTCCCTTGGAGTAGAGGAGTCCACCATGGCCGAGAGAGCTGATCCAAAGCAGCTGGTGACCTTCGAAGAGCTCCTCCGCGCCTGCCTGTACGAACAGGAGGCCCTGCGGCGTGTCTTGGTGCGGAAGGGGCTGGTGAGTAACGCAGAGGTCCTGGCAGAGGTCAATACAGTGCGACGGGAGCTAGAAAGAAAGCGGGGCGGATAGGTAGGCGAGGATCCACCGGACGAAGATCATTCAGGAACGCCACAGGTATCCTTGGAGGACGAAGCATGCTCGACCATAAGATCACCGAGCTGGCGCGCACGATGATCCAAGCGGAGCTAGAGGGCCGGCGAAGAGAGCTCGCGAGGGACGTTGAGCGGATCCAAAATGAAGCAGCAGCTCGCGGAGTAGGGCGGTCGGGCGCGATCGTCGGGCAGGTCTACGAGCGGTGCGTCCACGAGATTGAAACCAGAGCGAGGGTCACCTGGCAGATATTGGCAAAGGTCTTATCTACGGCGGGGGTCACTTTAACGGATGACCTTGCTGGTGAATTAAAGGCGGAGGTGGAATCCTACGTTCCTTCAGACGTTCAAGAGCTGACCCAGCTCCTCTCGAGCGTAGCTGACCGCATCGGCTTTGGACAGTTCTCGCCGCTCACCGACACACGCGCCCACGCGCTCCGAAAGATCGGAGCTGAGATCGACCTCTTCGTGCTAGCCCTCAAGCGCCGTGATGAGGCGAGTGAAGGACAGGCGATCCCAGTGCCCTCGGTGCTCAACTTCTACTCTCCGGTTGGAGTAGTTCAGACGGGGCCTGGAGCAACTGCGCACGTGATTCAGAATCTCGGTGGCCAGGACAAGGAGGCACTTGTCCAGGCTCTCGAACACGTAAGACAAGACCTCATCAGGGTAACCGAAGTGGCGGGGTTTTCCAGGCAGGAGGTCGTGGAACTCGTCGACGACGCTCGAACGGAGCTCGAGAAGTCCAGGCCAAACGGCTTGCGGCTCACGAACATCCTCACGGGGATCGCGACGACGATCCAGACCGCTGGCAGCCTCCAGCCGGCGTACCAAGCGCTGAAGGCTGCGCTCTTGCCGCTGGGTATTTTCCTACCCTGATGGCGATCGGAAACGAAGTGGCTGCTGCCCCGGCCTAGGGCCGGCCGCCCGAAAGCCGCATCCCGAGCGG
>Ga0184637_10003054_pt1 | contig 10567 bp, 9 predicted proteins | sample PLM3_127_b2_FD_133143 | JGI IMG/M metagenome (GOLD analysis project Ga0184637, IMG submission 133143) | Groundwater sediment microbial communities from an aquifer in East River, Colorado, USA - PLM3_127_b2 | ecosystem: Environmental > Terrestrial > Soil > Riparian zone | place: USA: East River... | reverse complement strand
CGCCCGCTTCGTCGCGGGCTGCGCCCTGCTCGTGCTTCCCGCGACCGCGATGGCCGATTCGCCGGCCGCGATCTCGGACGCCAGCCGATCGCGCGCCGAGGATCAGTTCCATCAGTTCGCGAAGACCTGGATGGCGAACGTGCAGCGTCTTCAGACGCAGGATCGCGACAAGCCGACCGTCCGCGCGGGTGCCAGTGGCACCCAGACCAGCTACCGCGGCTACGGCGACGACTACACGGTGGAGCTGCGCCCGACGGGACACCCGAGCGCGCCCTACGTCGGCCTCCTGCGCTACACGGAGCTGATGTACTCGTGCCCGAGCGCCGGCTCGAAGGACTGCTCGGTGTCGTCCCGCGTGCCGGTGACCGAGATCTTCCGCTACGAGAACGGACGCTGGTCCTACTGAAGCGAACTGAGCCCGGGCCGAGCGGCTCGGGCGAGACGGCGGGCCCACGCGGGCCCATGCTGTGCTCGTCCGGCCGCACGCGCCCGGTGCGAAGCCCCGCGCGTCAGGGCTGACCCGGCGCCCACAGATAGAGGAAGCCCGGCCGCGCCAGCGGCAGGGAAGGCGTGAGCTCGAGCCGCAGCACGTTGGGTGCCGGGGGAGCTTGCGTGTAGAGATTCTGCCGGTACTCGCGCGGACGGTGGTAGATGACGACGCGCGAGGACGCGAGACCTGCGCGCCGCTGCGTCACCGCGACCGCCTGTTCGAGATCGCCGAGACCGTCGACCAACCCGTTGGCCAGGGCCTGATCGGCGCTGTAGATGCGTCCGTCGGCGAGCGCGTCGACGCGCCGGGCGTCGAGGCTCGGGCGTCCCGCCACCACGATCTGCTTGAAGCGATCGTGCATGTCGTCGAGCACCGCCTGCAGGTGCGCGCGTTCCGCGGGCTTCATCGGTCGCAGCCAGGAGCCGGCGTCCTTCTGGTCGCCGGCCGTGAGGGTCTGGTCCGCGACGCCGATCTTCTGCATCAAGCCGGAGACGTTGACCCCGAGGAAGATGACACCGATCGAGCCGGTCACCGTGGTCGGCTGCGCGATCACCTCGTCGGCGGCCATGGCGACGTAGTAGGCGCCGGAGGCCGCCACGCCCAGGAAATGCGCCACCACCGGAAGGCCGCGGTCGCGCTTGAAGCGCATCAGCTCCTGATAGAGGATGTCGCTCGCGGTCACGGTGCCGCCGGGGCTGTTGATGCGCAGCAGCAGCGCCCTGACGCTCGCGTCGTCGCGCGCGAGATCGAGCTGCTCGCGCACGCGCGCCACCATGCCTTCCCCGGACGGCTCCAGGAATTCGCGGTCTTCGGCTTGATCGCTGATCACACCATCGATGTCGATCAGCGCGATCTTGGGGCCGGACTCGCCGAAGATCACGGTCTCGACCAGCGGCTCGCGTGAGCCGCCGAAGAGCTGCCCGGTCACGCAGCCCGCGTTCGCGAGCGCGGGGCACGCGAGCAGCGGCAGCGCGGCGGTCGTGCGCAGGAACTCGGTCACGCTCCCCCGAAGCTGCGGCACGCGCAGGAGCGCGGAGCCCTCCGATCCGCGTCCGGTTGCCCGAAAACGCCGAGCGGAAGCACTCCGCGCTCCCCGACGCCCCCTACCCCCCAGTCGAAGGCGTCGTACGCACCGAGAAACCGCTCAGCTGCAGCCGCTCGTGCCGCCGCAATTCGCGCACTTGTAGCAGGCGCCGCTGCGCACCATGATCGCGCCGCAATCGCTGCAGCTCGGCGCGTCCGCCTGGTTCACGATCCCGTAGGGCGACGAGAGCACGCGGGCACCGGAGCCGCCGGCGACGGCCGCGCGCAGCGGCACGAGGCCCGTCACCGACGCTTGCAACTCCTGCTCGTCCGCCACCTCGGGCTCGCCCTTCAGGAAGCGGTTGCCCAGGAAGCGGAACACGTAGTCGGTCACCGACTTCGCGATCGGGATCTCCGGGTTGTTGGTGAAGCCGGAGGGCTCGAAGCGGGTGTGACTGAATTTGTCGACCAGCGCCTTGAGCGGCACGCCGTACTGCAGCGCGATCGAGGTCATGGTGGCGATCGTGTCCATCAGCCCCGAGACGGTGCTGCCCTCCTTCGCGACGCGCAGGAAGATCTCGCCGGGCTGGCCGTCCTCGTAGAGCCCGACGGTGAGATAGCCCTCGTGCCCCGCGATCGAGAACTTGTGCGTGATCGCCTTGCGCTCGTCGTCGAGCTTGTGCCGCACCGGCCGAACCGCGTCGAGGCTCACCACCTTCGCGGCGTCGCGCCCGGCGTTGAGCGGCTGGGTGCGCTTGCTGCCGTCGCGGTAGACGGCGAGGGCCTTGAGCCCGAGCTTCCAGCCCTCGACGTAGGCCTGCGTGACGTCGTCGACGGTCGCGTCCTCCGGCAGGTTCACCGTCTTGCTGATCGCACCCGAGAGGAACGGCTGGACGGCGCCCATCATCCGCACGTGGCCCATCCAATGGATGCTGCGGGTGCCGTTGGGCGCGCGAAACGCGCAATCGAACACCGGCAGGTGCCGGGTGTCGAGATCGGGAGCCCCCTCGATCGTCTCGTGCTGGTCGATCCAGGCCAGGATGCGCTGGATGGCCTCCTCGGCGTATCCGAGCCGGCGCAGCGCCATCGGCACGGTGAGGTTCACGATCTTGAGCAGGCCTCCCCCGACCAGCTTCTTGTACTTCACGAGCGACAGGTCGGGCTCCACGCCGGTGGTGTCGCAGTCCATCATGAACGCGATCGTGCCCGTGGGCGCGAGGACGGTCACCTGCGCGTTCTTGAAGCCATGCCGCCGTCCGGCAGCGAGCGCCGCCGACCAGCTCGAGCGCGCGGCGGCGTGCAGGTCCGCGGGGACACCCTCCGGCGACACCGCCTCCGCGGCTGCCTTGTGCATCTCGATCACCTGGAGGAAGCAGTCGCGATTCAGGCGGTAGCGCGCGAACGGACCCATCGCCTCGGCGATCTCGGCGCTGGCGCGGTAGGCCTCGCCGCACATCAGCGACGTGACCGACGCCGCGAGATTGCGCCCCTCGTCGCCATCGTACGGCAGGCCGGATTCCATCAGCAGCGCGCCGAGATTCGCGTAGCCGAGCCCGAGCGGGCGGAAGAGATGGCTGTTGCGCTCGATCTGCGCCGTCGGGTAGGCGGCGTGGTCGACCAGGATCTCCTGCGCGAGGATCGTGAGCGCAACCGCGCGGCGGAACGCTTCGACCTCGAAGCGGCCGTCCGGCCCGACGAAGCGCACCAGGTTCAGGCTCGCCAGGTTGCAGGCCGTGTCGTCGAGGAACATGTACTCCGAGCACGGGTTGCTGGAGTGGATGCGCCCCGAGGCCTTCACCGGATTCCACCGGTTGATGGTGGTGTCGTACTGGATTCCGGGGTCGCCGCAGACGTGGGTCGCCTCGGCCATCTGCCGCAGCAAGTCGCGCGCCGGAAGCGTGTCCAGCACCTCGTGGGTGGTGACGCTGCGCGTCTGCCAGCTCGAGCCCGCGAGCGCGGAGTGCATGAAGGCGTCGGTCACGCGCACGGAGTGGTTCGCGTTCTGGTAGAAGACGGAATCGTAGGCGCCGCCCGCCACGTTGAAGCCGCCGTCGTAGCCGGAGTCGATCAGCGACCAGGCCTTCTTCTCTTCGTCCGCCTTGCAGCGGATGAAATCCAGGATGTCGGGGTGGTCGGCGTTGAGGATCACCATCTTGGCGGCGCGGCGGGTCTTGCCGCCGGACTTGACGACACCCGCGAAGGCGTCGAAGCCGCGCATGAACGAGACCGGGCCGGACGCGGTGCCGCCGCCCGCGAGCCGCTCCTTGGAGGAGCGGATGCGCGAGAGGTTCGAGCCCGTGCCGGATCCACCCTTGAAGAGCATCGCCTCGGTCTTGGCGAGGCTCATGATCGACTCCATCGTGTCCTCGACGGAGTTGATGAAGCAGGCGCTCGCCTGCTGCGGGGTGCCCTGCACTCCAAGGTTGAACCAGACGGGGCTGTTGAACGCCATCCGCTGCGTCACCAACAGATGGGTGAGCTCGTCCGAGAAGGTCTGCGCGTCCTCGGGGCCGCGGAAGTAGCCCGACTTCTCGCCCCATTCGCGGATCCGGCCCACCACGCGCCCGATCAGCTGCTTCACGCTGTGCTCGCGCTCGGGCGTGCCGATGTGGCCGCGGAAATACTTCGAGACCACCACGTTGGTGGCGAGCTGCGACCAGCTCTTCGGGATCTCGACGTCGGTCTGCTCGAAGACGACCTCACCCCGCTCGTTGCTGATCTTCGCGGTGCGCAGCTCCCACGCCACCGCCTCGAAGGGGTCCTCGCCCGGCCGCGTGAAGCAGCGAGCCAGGGAGAGCCCGCGCGGGCGCCGGCCGGGCTTCTTCCCGCTACCCACCGCTCGCAGCTCCGTCCGCCCCCCCAGCTGGCCCGTCGTCTCCATTGCGCTTTCCCCCTGATTGATCTGCATGGTTGGTCTGCAGCCCGCCATCGCCGCGCGCCCCCCCGGCCCGCGGCGCCCCCAAAGCCTCGTCCGCTTCGCCCCTCCACCCCGCCCGTCTTCGCCCAGAGACGAAGCGTCACCCCGGGCCGGCCCCCCCTGGCGGCGCCGGCCCGACCTTGGGTCGATGGGGAGCGAACGGAATCTCAAGCGGCTCGAACCAGCGACCCCGATCGATGCTCGGGATCGCTGCGCGGGAGCTAGGCCCCCGCGGAGCCGCAGCGAAAACTCACCGGAGATGAGAGAGGCCCCGGCACATCCGGGGCCCCCGAGCCGGATTTGGGTCCTCCTTCCCTCCTCTGGCTCGCATCCCGCTGATGGCCGCCTGTTTTCGAAACCCCCCAGGCCACCAGCAGGACATGTCTCATCCCCGTCTGGCGTGTTTACTCCCCGAGAAAAGCCCCGTCAACAGGAAATCCACAAAATCTGGGACATCTCTCGGTCGCTACATACAAACTCTTGAGCTATCGGCGCTTTTCCGGGAGTAGGGACTTAACGCAATCGTGCGGAGCAATTCGCGATTCCGACATGTGTCTTGTAACTACCTGAATTAGAAGGCTTAACGCCTTGTTTGATCGCGGTAGGTGAGGCGCTTGCCCTCTGAGCCTTGGATAGCGGCTAGGGTGCGCGCTCCGTCGTCAAGCTTGCGGGTGTTGTACTTGAACTCGAACTCGGCCAGGTAGCGATGTAGGTGCTTCTTGCTGACAGAATGGAAGGTCCCGTAGAGACCACGCTTGAGGATCGAGAAGAAGCCTTCGACGGTGTTCGTATGGACGTTCCCGCGAGCGTATTCATAGGCTGAGTGATTCACGGACTGGTGCCCGCCCATCCATGGGCGACCCAGGAACTTGTAGTGAGCGGCTTCGTCCGTGTAGAGAGTGGCGTGCCGGTCTACCAGCTCGTGAAGCGCCTTGCGGACATTCGCCTTGGTCACGCGCTCTAGCCGGCGCGTCCGGACTTCGCCGCCGCGCTCGACAACGGCCATTACGGGCACCTTGGTCGTGAACTTCTCGCGTTCCGTGTGGTGAACGCCCTTCCTCGGCTTCCCACCAACATACGTTTCATCGGCTTCGACGACGGTCCGCAGCTTCGGTGGCGTGCTGTGGTCCGTCGCCATTGCGAAGCGAATTCGATGCATGAGGAATAGGGCGGACTTGTAGGAAACGCCCGTCTCGCGGTGAATCTGAAGGGCTGACACGCCCTTCTTAGACGAGCATGCGCGCCAATACGCATGGCACCAGATTCGAAGCGGAATGCGCGAGTCTTCGAAGATCGTTCCGATACGGACCGTGAATTGACGGTTACAGCCTTCACACTTCCAGAGAAAGCGGGCGCTCCGGTTCCCCTGGCGATCCTTCATTGCGTAGACGCTGGTATCGCCACAGCGCGGGCATGCCGGGCTTCCATTCCAGCGAAGCCCTTCGATGAACGCGACTGCTGACGCTTCAGAGCGGCAAGCCTCTGGAAGCGCCTTCAGGATCTCCGACTCGTGCTCGCCGACCTTGCGTTGATTTCGTGCCATGGACTCAAGATCGCATAATATAATACTTGAGTCAAGTACTAATATATGACCTCAAGTTATAGATATTACTCCTTTAGTTTCAGATACTTACAATGTTTCTGCGGAAATTCACCTATGCGTATTTCGACGATCACAAGCAGCCACCGGAAGCGCTCCGAGTAAGCGTGGGTGGGCGCCTGCGCCAGCCAGAATCTTGCTGGTGGTGGATATTTTCTCAGAATCTGGTCGATCCGGTGCTTTTTTCTTTACTCTAAGGTCGCTTTGGTGTATCAGGACTCCTGCGCGACCAGCGCACGGGGGTCTTTGAGAATGTCCCGCGAGTCAGAGTTCTATCGCAAGCACGTCTCCGCGGCCGTCGATCAGCGTTTGGTACGAAACGCAGCCTTGGCGGTCTCCGTTGCCCAACGGCTCTCCCGCCTATTTCCAGACCTCGAGAAAGACGGAACTCCTGCGTTCCGGCGACTGAGCTTCATCTCCGAGACCTTGTTCACTTCATTCCCGCCTGAAGCTTCGGCCCATCGTCGGGAACACCATGGCGGTAACCACGTCGAGATTCGAAGCGGTCGAGTGATCCTAACTTCGCTGACGCGAGCGACGATGCCAAGCAGCGTGGACCCACAGGAATACATCAAGACGATCGCGGAATCCGCTCAGATGAACCTTCCGTTCGATGCGAATGCGAAGGTGTCTGAAGAGGAATTGAGCCTCTATGGGCTCATCATCTTCGGAGGCCCGCACAACGCTCTCCTGCCCGAGTTTGTTCACGTTGCCTTTCCAACTCCCGAGGGAGAGTTGGCACCTGGAACGATCGACCTACTAACCGATCACGGTTCGATCGTGGACATATTCCGAGATCGGGAAGCTGCCGACCAAGTGTTCTTCGAGTTCCTTCGGGCTCGCCGTCTCTTCAATTCGACCTAGTCATCGTGAGCGGGTTGGTTTCTTTCGTCGGCTCACGTTTGCGCGAAGCGCGTGTAGCGCGCATGAAAACAGCCGTATGGCTCGCTGAGGAAGTTGGCGTTGAACCGACGGCGATTTCAAAGTATGAGGTTAAGAACTCCACTCCTAGACCGGAAGTACTGGATCGTATCGGCGTAGCCCTGCGTATGCCCTCGACGTTCTTCTTTAAGCCAGAATACGAAGTGAATCGAAGACCGTTCATGATGCGTTCGCTCGCCGCTTCCACAAAACGGGCGCGAGATAGCGCGGAGGTTCGCACAAGCTGGCTCCGTGAGATCGTCGCATTCCTGAAGGACGTGCTGTCCTTCCCGGTCCCAGACCTACCGTGTCTTTTTGATGGTTCTGATCCGACGGGAATCGCGATGGAAGAGGTAGAAGACGCTGCGACTCGACTCCGTCGTCATTGGGGCATGAGAGACGGACCGATCGACGACCTAACGGGGCTATTGGAATCTAAAGGCATCGTTATCGCTCGGTTCTCGATGAACGCCGAGCAACTTGATGCCTTCTCTATATGGTCCACAGAAGCACCGATCGCGGTTGAAAATACAGACCGCACGAACGCGGTGCGGATGCGGTTTGATCTTGCGCACGAGCTCGGACACCTAGTGCTCCATCAAAACGTCGAAAAGAGCCTTTTCTCACACTCCCCATTTCACAAGCTGATGGAGAGCCAAGCCCACAGATTCGCGGCGGCATTCCTCTTCCCGGCGACTTCGTTCATGAACGAGGTCTACACGGTGAATATCGATGGGATGCTGGACTTGAAACGGCGCTGGAAGTTGTCAGCTCAGATGATGATTCGTCGAGCGTTCGACCTGAAGACGATCAGCGAATACCAGTATGAGCGCGCGTTCAAGCGCGTGTCACAAGCTGGTTATCGGACTCGCGAGCCGCTAGACGACGTGCTGGAATCCGAATCACCCGCACTGTTGAAGGATGCGATGCGCGCTCTAATCGACCGAGGCGGGATGACTGGCACCGACGTTCTCGCAGCCTTGCGGTTCTCAGCTCGCGACGTTGAGACCCTGACCAATCTTCCGAGCGGTTTCTTGGAGTCCACGAAATGGGGCGTCGTGGTTCCGTTGCGCAGCGATCCCAAAGATGAATGAAGTGCGATGAGGGGGCCGAGCTGGCGCTAGTCCGGGCCTTGGACGCTGGGACTGAGGGTCCGATCCCCTCCGGCTCCACTCACCGCGCTTGCTAGGATAGCCATATGCCGAAGCCGAAGGTCAAGCCAGGCCCGAAGGCAGACAGCCTCAAGCTGGAAGGCCCCTGGGAAGATGCCGTGAGGGTAGCGGTCCAGAAGCCACGGCCGCCCGGGGGGTGGCCGAAGCCTGACCGGAAGGCCAGAAGGCCGACAGCTCGGAAAAGCTGACGCAGCCACCAAGGCCCGGACACCGGCCGAGGCTTGAAGTTCCCGGCATCGGAAGTAGCCTTGCTCTCGTGCGCGCCAATTGCCCCCCCAGGGGGAAGAAGCTGCGCGCGAGCGGCGTCCCAAGCAACACCAAAAGCAAGCAGGAGGCCACCTAGTCAGTGGGGTGGTGTCTAATTCGTTATGGATTCGGAGAGGAAGCGTAGTAGGATGCGTCGGCGTAGGGGGTCCATGAGCGCTGAGCTACGGCCTCATGGGGTGAGGGACGAGCGGGCGTCGTCCGCGTCTGGGCGGTTGGGGTCGAATAGCCTCAAGGCGGGGCTCCGTTCGCCCGATCGCGACTCGACCATGTCGAGCACGACAAGGGCTTCCAACAGCTTCTTCAGAGTCTTGCATGCTTCTGGCGGGCTTCTGGATCTCAGCCCGACGCCGATCCCCCCGCTTGTGGCAGGCCACGTCTTCTTCGATGCCTGGCTAGGGGCTGGCCGCGCCCTCCGCAGCGCTGTCATCTATGAGTGCCAAGCCGGCCGTGCGCCCGTGGACATCAAGCTCGGGATCTTTGAAGGCGCGGTGCGAGATGCTCTGACCGAAATCGTCGCCAATTCGGTCGTGATGTCAGCGGGCAAGCTGCTGGGGCGACTTGGTTCCGAGGAGTTGCAGGGCCGTCTGCGAAGCCCTATCGAGAGCGGGAATGCCGGACCAAACGAGCAAGAAGGAGCCGCCTCCCACTCAGGCAACGACAGCACCGTCTGGTTCTGACGTTACCGCTCGCCCGCCTGATCAACCTCCCAGACCGTCAGAAGAGCTGATTCGAAACCTTGCACGCGAACACGTGCGTGAGGCTTTTGCAGTCGCAGAGGCGGACGACGGGAAATCTGTTGTCCGGAGCCTGTTACTTCAGGTCTGGCGTAGCGGACCGCTCCCCACACCTGAGGAAATGGCCGGCTATCGAAATGTGAGCGCCGATTTCCCAGACAGAATCATGCGGATGGCAGAATCGGCCATTGAGGCAGAGCGTGAGGATCGTCGGGCATTTCGTGCGCAGGAAGCGCGCGCCTCAAACAACGCCCTAGCTGCCGTTCTTGCGTTGATAGCAACCGGCGGTTTCATCGCATTCTTTGACCCTGTGGCGGGTGCAGGAGTCATTACGGCAACAGTCATCGGCTTGGCCGGCGTGTTCCTGGGGCGGAAGTGGATCGAAAACAGGAAGGCGTTACCAGGCGGATCAGAATCAGACGACCATAAATAGTCGTGCGCTAAGTACATACTTCCGCGCTTTTCCGCTCGTGCCTGCGTAACCGAAGCGTGCGAACGAATTCGCGATTCCGGCACCGGCCTCGTAACTAGCTGAATTAAAAGGATTAACGCCTCAGGCCGCAAGCGAAGCGCGCAGCCAGCCGCAGGCGAGCGGAGTTCACTCAGGCCGGAAGCGCGCAGCCAGCCGCAGGCGAGCGGAGTTCACTCAGGCCGGAAGCGCGCAGCCAGCCGAAGGCGAGCGGAGTTCATTCAAGCCGGCCGAAGCCGAGCGAGATTCAGCTAGTCCGGGAGACCCGTGAAGCGTATCCCGACGCCGGCGGGGAGCTTGTAGCGGAGGTTGAGGCCGATCATGAGCGCGGTGATCGCCTCGACGATGCGGGCGTTGGCGAGCGGCCCGCCGTCGACCGCTCGCAGCCCGGGTACCAGCGCGCAGAGCTCCATCACGCGGCTCCGGGCCACCTTCGCGCCGGAGACGACCACGTCGCACTCGACCGGGTTCTCGAGCTCCTGCAGGCGATGGGCCGAGACGTTCTGGAAGGCCGAGACCACCTCGACGCCGTCGGGCACCAGCTCCGCGACCAGCTCCGCGCAGGAGCCCTGCCAGACGCCGACCGTCCGCAGGGCGGAGTCGCCGAGTGCGGTGGCGAGGGGCACGCCCATCGAGACCACGATCTGGCCCGGCGCGAGCGCAGCGCGAATCGCTTTCACGGTCTCCGCCGTGTGCTCGAACGGCACCGACAGGATCACGATCCCCGCCTGCTTGGCGGCCTCGGCGTTGCCGCAGCCCTCGACCTTCGCGGACGCGACCGCCGCGCGGACGCGCTCGGCCGCCTGCTCGGCCCGATCGGGCTTGCGCGAGCCGATCACGACCTTCGCCCCGGCGCGCGCGAAACGCAGCGCGAGGCCGAGGCCTTGATCGCCGGTCCCGCCCAGGATCGCGATCCCCGTCTCGCCGCCCGCTGCGCGCTGCGCCATGGAGAGCGCAGGCTAGCGGATACAATT
>Ga0184637_10003053_pt1 | contig 10567 bp, 9 predicted proteins | sample PLM3_127_b2_FD_133143 | JGI IMG/M metagenome (GOLD analysis project Ga0184637, IMG submission 133143) | Groundwater sediment microbial communities from an aquifer in East River, Colorado, USA - PLM3_127_b2 | ecosystem: Environmental > Terrestrial > Soil > Riparian zone | place: USA: East River... | reverse complement strand
GGCGAGGCCACCTTGCAGAGCGGGAAGGCCCTGCGCGAGAACATCCTGAAGGTGGCGGCGGCCGTCCTCGACGTCGATCCCCTCGCCCTCGACATCCGCCGCGGGCACATCGTGGACGCCGTGACGGGCGAGGCGCGTCTGCCGCTCGCCGAGCTGGGGCGCATCGCGTACTTCCGTCCCGACACCCTGCCCAAGGATTTCCAGTCGGAGCTGACGGTGACCCGCCACTACGTGCCGCGCCACCAGCCGCTGGCCTACGTCAACGGCGTGCAGCTCTCTTACGTCGAGGTCGACACGGACACGGGCTTCGTGCGCCTGCTCGGGCACTGGGTGGCCGACGACTGCGGTCGCATCATCAACCCCATGCTGGTGGACGAGCAGGTGCGGGGCGGCGTGGCCCACGGTCTCGGCGACGCGCTCTGGGAACACTGCGTGTACGACGAGCAGGGCCAGCTTCTCACCACGACGATGATGGACTACCTCGTGCCGATGGCCGCCGAGCTTCCCGACATCTGGGTCGGCCATACCGAGACGCCCACGTCCTACTCCGAGGGCGGCTTCAAGGGGGCGGGGGAGGCCGGCGTGGCCGGCGCGCCCGGCGCGGTGCTGAACGCCGTCAACGACGCGCTGTTCCCCCTCGGCGCCCGCGTCACCCAGGTGCCGATCACACCCGAGGTCGTCCTGCGGGCCCTCGGCAAGCTTCCATAGACATGCTCGACTCGTTGCGCCGTGCTCTCGAGGCATTCTGCGCGGCGCTCGCCGCGAAGATGCAGTAAGCAAGCCCGCAACGCCAGGCTGGCGAGGCAGCTTCGCCCACCTGTCGTTCGGGATCTCCTCCCGCGCCCGGGTCCTTCAGACCCCCAGGTAGCGCAGGCGCGTCTCGGGATCCTGCTTGAGAGCAGCTGAGGCGCCCTCGTGGCGGATCACGCCCTTTTCGATGAGATAGACGCGCTGGGTGGCGTCGAGGGCGAGCTTGGTGTTTTGCTCGACGAGCAGGACGGCGAGGCCCTGGCGCTGGATGTCCAGGATGGTCTGGCCGATCGTCTCCACGAACGCCGGCATCAGTCCTTCCGTGGGCTCGTCGATGAGGAGCAGGCGCGGCTCGGTGCCCAGGCTCCGCGCAATGGTCAGCATCTGCTGCTCGCCGCCCGACAGTACGCGCCCGCGGTTGCGCAGGCGCGCCTTCAGCGGCGGGAAGAGGGCGAAGACGCGATCGAGGTAGTCATCCATGCGCCGGCCGCCGTCCACCATCAGCCGCGCCATCTTGAGGTTCTCGTACACGGTGAGGTTGGGGAAGACGCGGCGCTCCTCGGGGACGTAGCCGATGCCCATCTGCACGATCCGGTGCGGGGAGGAGCCGGTGATGTCGCGGTCCTCGAAGGTGATGCGCCCGCCCCGGGGCTTCAGCACTCCCATGATGGACTTCAACGTCGTGGTCTTGCCCGCGCCGTTGCGGCCGAGCAGGGCCACGGCCTCTCCGGAGCTGACCGTCAGCGACACCCCCTGGAGGATGTGGCTCAGCCCGTAGTGGGTGTCGATCCGATCGAGCCGGAGCATCAGTCCCGCAAGTACACGCGGCGCACGTCGGGGTTCTCGCGGATCTCGGCAGGGGAGCCCTCCGCGAGGACCTTGCCGTAGTTCAGCACGGTGATGCGGTCGGAGACCCCCATCACCACCTCCATGTCGTGCTCGACGAGGACGATGGTCACCCTCCCCGCGATGGTGCGGATGAAGTCCGCGGTCTGCTTGGTCTCCTCGGGGCTCATGCCCGCGGTGGGCTCGTCGAGCAGGAGGAACTCCGGCTCGGTGGCCAGCGCGATGCCGATCTCGAGATAGCGCTGCTCGCCGTGGGAGAGGGCGCCGGCGGGGAAATCCCGCTTGGCCCCCAGGCCGAGGAGGGCGAGCATGCGCTCCGCGCGCTCCGTGACCTCGCGGAGCGCGTCGGCGTTGCGCCAGAGGCTGAACGTGGTCACTCGCGACTGGACGGCGATCCGGAGATTTTCCAAGACCGTGAGGTCCGCGAAGATGTTGGTGACCTGATAGGAGCGCGCCATGCCGAGCCGGGACACCGCGTGCGGGGGCAGCGCGGTGATGTCCTGCCCCTTAAAGAGGATCCGCCCGGCCGTGGGGGGCAGGACCCCGGTGAGCATGTTGAAGAAGGTCGTCTTGCCCGCCCCGTTGGGGCCGATGACGGCGCGCAGCTCGCCGCGCCTGACCTGGAAGTCGACGCCATCGACAGCCGTCAGCCCGCCAAATCGCATGGTGAGTCCACGGGACTCCAGCAGAGGCACGTCGGCATTGTTGCCTCCAGCTGTCGAGGGCGACGGCTTCGCCAGATCGCCAGGAGCGTCGAGGGGAGAGGGCGCAGTCACGCCTCCCAACCTCGCGGGGGATCGAGGGGTGCTCCAGCTTGGCTGGGGCACCCCGAGCGATTGGGGGGCATGGGGGGCCCTTTCGAGGCCCCCCATCCAGACCAGCCGGCGCAAGGTCCCCACGATGCCCTCGGGCAGGAACAGCACGATGAGGACGAAGCTGGCGCCGACGAAGACCTCCCAGTATTCGAGCTTCTTGGAGAGGAAGTCGCGCATCCACACGAACACCGCGGAGCCGACGAAGGGGCCGAGCAAGGTGCCCGTGCCGCCGAAGAGCGTCATGATGAGCACGGTGCCCGACATCGTCCAGTGGGTGTTCTCGATGGGCACGAATTCCAGGGTGACGGTGAGCAGCGCGCCGGCCAGACCCGAGAAGAGCCCGGACAGGGAGAAGGCTACGAGCTTGACCCGCCGCGTGTCGTACCCGCAGGCCTGGGCCCGCCGCTCGTTGGCTTTCGTCGCGCGCATCACCCGACCGAAGGGCGAGCGGTGGATGCGCCGGACCACCAGCATGGCCAGGAAGACGGTGGCGGCGATGGCGTAATACAGCGTCACCGGGCGCTTGGAGAGGCGGAAGCCGCCGAAGACCTCGCTCAGAAAGAGGCGTGGCAGGTTGCCCAGGCCATCGGTGCCGCCGGTGGGCTTCCACATGAGCGCGATGAAGTAGAAGATCTGCGAGAGGGCCAGGGTCAGCATGGCGAAGTACACGCCGCGCTTGCGCAGGGCGAGGGGGCCCACGAGGAGGGCGGTCACCAGGCCGCCCAGGGCGCCGGCCAGCACCGCCAGCTCCACGGGGATCGAGCGCAGATTGACCAGGAGCAGTCCCGTCACGTAGGCGGAGACGCCCACGAAGGCGGAGTGGCCCAGCGAGAGGACGCCAGTGTGTCCGAGCAGGATGTCGTAGGCGAGGGCGAAGAGGCCGAAGACGAGTACCTCGGTGAGCAGGGCCAGATAGAACGGCGTGTAGTCGGCGACCAAAGGCGCCGCGAGCAGCAGCGCCGCCGCGACCCACAACCCCCAGCGCTCGAAGAGCCGCGCGATGACGGGCAGCGCGCGGCCGGTCACTCCTCGGAGACTCCCTCCTGGCCGAACAGACCGCGCGGGCGGACCAGGAGCACCACGGCCATCAGGAGGTAGATGACCACGTCGGCGAAGACGTCGTACACCATGCCCGTGAGGGCCAGCACCTCGCCGATGAGGAGCCCCCCCGCGATGGGTCCCACGAAGCTCCCCATTCCTCCCACCACCGTCACGATGAAGCATTCGATGAGGATGAGGCCGCCCATCTCGGGGGCCACCGCCACGAGCGGCGCGGTGATGACCCCGGCGAAGGCGGCCAGCGCCGCGCCCAGCGCGTAGGTCGTCGTCCACGTGCGGGCCACGTTGATGCCTAAAAGTTGGACCATTGTGTTGTCGCTGGTGCCCGCCCGGATCACCATGCCGAGGTTCGTGCGGTTGAGGAGCAGCCAGAGCAGGGGAAGGAGTGCGGCGGTGATGGCGATGATGAAGACGCGATAGCCGCCGATCTCGGTCGCGCCGAGCGTGAAGAGCGACCCGGTCAGGAGCTTCGGGACCGCGAAGGGCTTGCCCGGCCGCCCGAAGATCATGCGGACGACGTCGGGAATCATGATGGCCAGCCCATAGGTGACGAGCACCCCGGCGAAGTTTGCGTTCTTGGTGCCGTAGATTCGGCGGAGTACGCCGATCTCCACGAACACTCCCACGCCGCCCACCACCGCGGGGGCCACGAGCAGCGAAAGCCAGAAGTTTCCCGTGAGCTGGACGGTGAGCCACCCGACGTAGGCGCCCAGCATGTAGAAGATGCCGTGGGCAAAGTTGATGATGCCCATGAGGCCGAATACGATGGACAGGCCCTGGGCGACGAGGATCAGGATGCAGCCGTTGACCAGCCCGATGAAGAGCTGCGTGGTCCAGACCTCGAGCGGGTAGCCGAACAGCATCAGGCGTGGCCCGCCAGCAGCGCGCGGAGAGCGGACTTCCCGCTCAGGCCTGGTCGCTCAGGCGCTTCTTGGGGTCGAAGCCCTCGCTCTCGCAGGACTCGGCGCTCTCCTCGCCGCCCACGGCCTGGACGATCTCGAAGTAGTCCCACTCGTCCTTCATGGCCGAGGCCGCCTTGCCCTTGCAGAGGAAGACCTCCTGGATGTTCACGTGGTCGCAGGCGCGGATGTACTCCGGCCCCTTGAGGTACTGGAACTTTCGCCCCTCGATGGCGCGAATGACCTTCTCCGTGTCCAGGCTCTTGGCCTCCTTCGCGGAGTCGAGCAGCACGCGCACGGTCCCGTAGGTGGACGCCGCGTAGCCGGAGGGCGCGCGCTTGCGCTTGGCCACGTGCTTGTCGTAGTAGGCCTTGGCCCCCGGGTACTTGTCCTTGAGCTGCCAGTACCACGGCATGCCGCTGTAGGTGCCCTCGTAGACCCCCTTGCCCGCGGCCTCGGCGAAGGTCAGCTCGGTGACGCCGTGAATGACCTGGGCCTGCTTGCGCAGCCCGAACTCCTGGATCTGCTTGGCGCAGGCCACCTGGTCGGCCGCCCACGTCACCACGAAGATCACGTCGGCCTTCACCGCCGCGGCCTTGGGGAGGAAGGGCAGGAAGTCGCGCGTGCCCAGGGGCGCCCACGTCACCCCCGTCCACTCCGCGCCCACCTGCTTGGCCACGATGGAGAGCGCGCGCTCGATCATCTGCGGCCAGGAGTAGTTGTTGGCGAGCATGTGCCACTTCTTGCCGAAGCCCTGCTGGTGCACGAAGCGGGCGGCGGAGGCGGCCGTCTGGTACGGGGTCACGTTCGTCCCGTACTGGTACTTGCACATCTTGCCCTTGACGGTCAGGAAGTTCTGGCCGTAGAAGCCGACCACGACCTCGTTCTTACACGACACCTCGGCCAGCGCGATGCCCTCGAAGCCGACGAGGGCGCCGACGAGGAAGGGGCACTTCTCGACTTCCACCAGCTCCATCGACTTGCGCTTCATGACCTCCGGCTTGAACTCACTGTCACGGGTGAGCAGCTCGACCTTGCGGCCGAGCACGCCACCGCTCGCGTTGACGTCCTCCACCGCGATCTGGGTGGCCGCGAGCATCTCCTGCGCCTCGAGGGCCATGGGCCCCGTGAAGGGATAGAGGGCGCCGAGCTTGATGGGCTGATCGCCCAGGGCCAGCCGGTTGACGAAGGGGAAGTCCGCGGCCGCGCCGAAGCCCGCCGTGACTGCCACACCCTTGAGGAGATGCCGTCGCGTCACTCGCATCATCGCCCTTCCCTCCCGGGCTCCATCGCCCGATGTCGCGCTCGCTTGTGTAGTACCCCGCACGCCGCGAGGCGCGGTAGAGATAGCAGGCGCCCTTGGAAACTGTCAAGCCGCGCAGAGTCGTTCGGCGCGAGTCGGCGAGGTGTCTGTCGAAGGTCCGGATGCTGGAGGTCCGGGCTATTCCGGGATCAGCAGAAGGGCGCCGGTGTAGTTGTGGAAGAAATTCTGGCGACCCACGGGAGCGAGCTCACCGTTGCCGAAGAATCCCGTGAGCGGAAACTCGCCGAGCGCCTCCCGGATCAAGGTCACATCGTGGTCGGGCTCGCCGTAGAGCCCCTGACCCCGCCCCGCACAGTTGAAGTAGCAGCCAAAGACCGGCCGGCGGCCGTTCAGGCGAGCGCGCAGGGAGGCGAGAGTGGCCTGGAGATCCTCGCGAGAGGCCGTGGCGTCGCGAAGCTGGAACTGGATCGTCTGTCCCACCCGCACCAGCTCGGCCACGGCGACGGCCCCACTCTTGGGATCGACGCCCATGAGGTTGCGAACGAGAAAGTCGCCACGCTCGAGCGGTGACTTGGCCGGGTCCATGGCCAGTCCCGCGAAGATGCCCGCCCGGGGAATGCGTTCCTCAGCGTTCTCCACGGTGTGCATGGCCTCGCGCAGGACCTCCAGAGCAGGACGACCCGCGATCTGCTGCACGACGTTCCGCTCGGCCCGCGTGACGACGTAGGGCTCACCGATCGGCGCACACCCCTGCGCCACGCCGATCAAGGGCACGGGCCCGGACACGGCCACACCCGCGAGCCCGCCCGCGAGCGTCTGCGTGTTGCAGAGCTCGATGGGCTCGCCCGTTCCCGCGGCCACGGCTCCGAGCACGGGCACGGGGCCGAGGGTCTCGGCCAACCCACCCAGGAGCGCCTTGGGGTCGAACCCGCGTGGGTCGGGGAGGAGCAAGAGGCTGCCGCCCTCGGCCAGCGTGGCCTCCGCGGATTCGGCAATCTCCCGGGCCAGCTCGGCGCCGCCTCCGCTCAGGCTCTCGATGGAGATGGGACTGGCGACGAGGCGATCGTCCTGGATGACGAGCACAGCGGCCGCTGAGTCTCCCTCGATCTCGCGCTGCTCGGTGAGCACCCCGACACCCGAGCAGCCCACCACCGTGCGAGCGCCCGTCACGCGCCGAACAACGTGCAAGATTTCGTGAGCGGCGGCTCGCGCATCGCCACTGAGAAACACGAGGGCGAGTTGCCCGTGGCTGAGACCGCCTCGCTCCATCGCCGCGGTCGCAGCGTCGAGCACGGCCGTCGCCAGACTTGGCGATACCGCGATGCCGGATCCTGCCTTTCCCACGCTGGCCTATCTCCCGCTCGGCACCGGGGGGGGAGGTACTGCCCCCAGCGCGAAGCGCAGCAAGAATCGAGGGTCCCACCACCACGCTGGCGCCGATCAACGAGAGAGTCAGGCTGAGCGGCCGGAGCACGAGAGCCGCCCGTCGCCGGCCGCCATGAACAGCGCCAAGGCGCATGGTAACTCTTATCAATAATTAAAGCTGAGTCGCATCAGGCGAGCGTCTCCGCCCCCTCGCGCGCTCGCCCCGCCGCCACCACCCACGGCCTGGAGCACCATGAGGCCGGGAACTCCGCGTGTGCGACCGCGCTCAAACCCGGATGAAATGCGTACCGGTCTTGAGCGCGCGGACGACTTCCCTGTCGATCTGCGAGGAGCCGAGCCAGTCGCGAGGCAAGATCAGGAAGGCGCGGCACTCCCCGATCGCCTGACCAGTCTGGATCAGGTAATTGGGGCCGGGCACACTGTGGCGCTCGTAGCACCAGGTGGTGAACACCGCCGCCTCCAGCCCATCCGACAAGGCCAGTGTCCGATGCTCTTCGACGTAGCTGATAAGGATGTCGGCATCGACAGGATGATGACCCGAACCCAATCCGCAGCGGTGATGCTCACCGGGGCCGCCGGTATCGTCGATCGATGGCACCGCGGTGACGTCTCCCCTCGTGCCGCGGCACTCCTGGAGAGCATCGATGGGCAGGTCCTCAAGCTGATGAACGAGGGCGCCGCGCTCGACCGCGTCTGGCACGAGATCCGGCCACCCCTGCGCCGGCTTGGGGGGGGGATAGTCGTTCCAAACGCGCCGTCGCTGCCGCGAGGGAGCCTGCCGGCGAGACAAGAGGTCGCCCGTCCGGGGGCCGAGTCGAGAGCCTGGGCGTCGACGGATCGTGACGGTCTGGAACGGCTCAGGTCCGGAATGCTGTAGCCGATCGGGCGCGCTGTATCCGATCGGGCGCGCTTGACGCACATCGCAGATACCGGATGAGGGTATGGGCGAAGTCCGCGTCGAGATCGTCGTGGTGCATCTGCGGACTGGCGCGCAGTCAGAGCCCATGGTCGCCCTCGCCGATACCGGAGCCGCCTTGACCGTCATCCCGGGAGGGCTCCTCGAAGAGCTCCGAGTCCGGAGGCTCCGGCGAGTATCCCTGGTTCTGGCCGCCGGGCGCCGGGCCGAGCGAGACGTAGGTGAGGCCGCGGTGGCGATCAACGGAGACTCGACGCCCTGCCGGGTGCTGTTCGGAGAACCCGGGGACGCCAATCTGCTGGGGCTCACGGTGCTCGAACAGCTCGGCCTGGCCGCAGATCCTGTCCAGCATCGCCTCATTCCGGCGGAGTTCCTCCTGTACTGACCGTGTGCGAAGTCCAACGCGTTTGAGGTCGCGGACATGAATGGCCTGAGGTGCGCTCGCTGCGGTCAGGAGCATCCCCCCGAGAAGGTCACGCTGTCTGAGGGCAACCCCTCGAAGCAACCACGGCCGTATCACTGCCGCTGCTGCCCGGAAACCAGGAGGGGCGACAAGAGGCCTGGCTACTGGCGCGAGATGACTGTCGCTGAAGCCCACGACTGCCGCAGCCATGGGCGCCACGCCTCCGCACCTGGCGGTTGCTGCCTACGCGAAATTAGACGACAGTAGCGCTCACGACGTCTGCTGCCAACCCGTACCGAACCTCCTAGATTGGTACAGGAGCTTGTGTCCATGGAGTATGTCGCTTTAGAAATCGGACGAGGCGGGCCCCGCCAGCCCCGATCCACAGCCGCCGACTTGTGTGGCAATTGGAACCATCGGCTCGGCGAGGCTCACGCGGGCCTTCGACTTCGGCCGGGATTTGGTGGAACCGGAAACTATATGTTGAGCTCTCACGAGATTCTCGCTGTTTCCCACGTGACGCGCACACTGCACGAGCAGTTGGCGGCGAAGTTCGTCGTCTTTGTCACCACAGACTTTGTCAGTTGGGTAGGGCAACTCAAGCTCGCGCTCTCCAAGTCCAATGCCCCCAAGGTCTCGGTCAGCCGGCGCCCGACCCCTGGAGCAGTCATCGACATGAATCCAGAGGGCGAAGTCGCTCCGGCTCTGCCGACTCCATCTCCTCCAAAAGATCTTGAAGCGTGGGCGTCGAGCCAGTTCGCAGTTCGACGTGTTCGAGGTGTCTGGAAAAACGACCTTCTCAGGGCCGACGGTAGGACTCTCGACCCGGAACGACGCGAAGGGACTTGGGGCGCTCTGGCTCAAGCAATGCAGCGCTCATACGGGAGCGATTGGACGGCCCGCGGCCTATCCACGCTCGAGGGCCTTTCAAGGAAGGTTCAAAGTGGAGGGGCGAGCACCGTTCCCCGGGCACCAGCGGGCACGGAACAAGCGGCTTCGGGCGGACCGCGGATAATGGATGTCGGTCACGGCGTGTCGACCCTGCTTCGATTGGCCGCGCGGGGTCACAAGATCGCCGGAGCGATCGAGATGTTGCTGAAGGCATACCAGGAGCGGGAGGACCCGCTGCACGTCGTCGTTCAGATTCGAAGGATCGCGGAGTCGCTCGCCAAGCAGATCTGCGAAGCCCACGGCATCGAGACGAAGAAACGAAAGTTTGTGGACCTCTGCAGAGACCTCGCCGCGCGCAGGGTCCTAAGCGACAAGCAAGACACCTACCTACACACGCTTCGGAAGCTCGGCAACTTCGCGGCGCATGAAGCACAGAGTGAAGACGTTCAATCGCCGGACGTCGAGGCGGCGCTCTGGATGTTTCTCGCGCTCCTCAATGAAGTCTTACCTCGACCCGCCACGGCCGACACGACCGCCGACACGTCCCCGCTGCAGGAGGCCCTCGCCGACGCCTCGCTGATCCGCCTCTATCGAGAGCTCGCCGACGATGACGTGGCGTTGGCCGAAGAGGGCTTGGCGGACTATGAACGCCAGGTGAAAGCCGCCGACGCATGACCCGTGGCGAGGTATCGCTAGCCGCGCTCGACCCGATCCGGGGGTCCGAGCAGGCCGGCACCCGCCCTGTCCTTGTCCTTCAGATCGCTCATCTCAACGATTTTCTCCGGACCGTAGTGATCGTTCCGTTTACCAGCAACCTACGTTGGTCGCGCTTTCCTTTCTGCACGCACGTGACCGCCGGCGAAGGTGGATTGGCGAACGACTCAGTCGCGCTGTGTCATCAGGTTCGAGTGGTCGACAAGTCCCGTTTGGTACGCCACCTCGGCGTGGTCTCAGACGAGACCCTGCGTCAAATCGCCAGTGCGGTTCGATTGACCCTCGGGACCTGAATCGACCAAGGGTCACCGGGAAGACGAACGGATCGAAACCGTGCACGGCAGCGGGCGGGTCGCGGTGAGGCTCGCGCTGGCCCACCGATCGGCGCGCTCCCGGTGATGGGGGACGACCGGCTGGTGGGCATCATCGCCGGGGCCGACCTGCTCCGGGCGTTTGCGACGACCCCCGCGGCCAGGGCTACGATGCCCGCGCGCGTTACCGCCCCGGCTGCGCCCGCGTCGAGTCCCGCCCGGCGGGACGCCTGGCACACGATCCTGGTGCCCTGGTCGAGTCGGGCGGCCCAAGCGGCTTTGCCCTTCAGGATGCCGGGCGCTACGCCTTCAT
>Ga0184637_10003051_pt1 | contig 10569 bp, 4 predicted proteins | sample PLM3_127_b2_FD_133143 | JGI IMG/M metagenome (GOLD analysis project Ga0184637, IMG submission 133143) | Groundwater sediment microbial communities from an aquifer in East River, Colorado, USA - PLM3_127_b2 | ecosystem: Environmental > Terrestrial > Soil > Riparian zone | place: USA: East River... | reverse complement strand
TAAGGATGCACGCCAGGAACGTCCATCTTCCGGCGAAGGCGCCGCATCGATCTGGCTCAAGCCGCGCGGCTGCTTGATCACGCCCATGGTCACGCCAGGATATTTGTCTTCGACATAAACGTTCTTTGCGATTTCTTCCATGAATTTGAGGCTCCTGTTTTGATATGCCTTCTATCTTACCACCACTTACTTTTCATCCGCTACTTAAATTATATCGCCCATGCTCTTCTTGAACATGGGCGATATATCAGGGACTGATAAAATGCCTAGTCGTCAATCTTCACCACAAAGGCATCACTGTAGCTGTTGTTCCCAACAGACAAGTCCAGTGTAACGGGGAAATCAGTGGAGAAAGTGTAGCCGACGATGTATGCGCCGCCAAGACCATCCAGCACAATCATATTGCCGTAATCTTCACTGCCTCCACCCAGATATGTGGAATAGACCAACGCGCTGCCAGCAGGATTCACCTTTGTTACGAAGGCATCTGAGCAAGGTGGGGCGCTACAAGAATCAGTTCCTTTTGTTGGTTGAATGGCTGCAAGCGTTGTGAAGTCAGTAGATTTTGTATAGCCGGTTATGTATGCGTTACCCGAGTCGTCCACAGTAATGCTTTCGCCCTTGGCCTCGTTGCTGCCACCCAGGTACGTGCTGTAAGCCAGGCTATTGCTTGCGATATTAAGGTGGGTGATGAAAGCGTCAGTACCACCAACAGCATTATCGAGGGCATTTGCCAGCGGGAAATTGGCAGAACTGGTAAAGCCCGTAAGATAGACTTGATCTGCCCCATTCAATGCGATCCCTGTTCCCTGGTCGGTTGAACCGCCTCCAAAGTAGGTGCTGTAGAGCAGGGATGCCGCGCCACTCAAGGTAGTATCGAACTTGCTCACAAAGGCATCGGCGGCGCTGGCACGCGCCGGCTGGTAAGGATTGAGCGTCGGGAAATTGTTGGATCTGGTATAGCCCGTAACATAAACGCGCCCGCTTGCATCCACAGCAATGTCATTGCTCTTGTCATAATTGTTGCCGCCAAGATAGGTACTGTACAACAGTGAATTGACACCACTTAAAGACGGATTTACTTTCGCTACAAAGCCATCCGGGCAAGGTGCGCCACTGCAAGTTCCTCCTCCGAATGAGGTGTCGTGAGCATTGACTGTCGGGAAAGTGCTGGATTTGGTAAAACCTGTCAGGTAAATCATGTCATCCGGACCCAGCACCATTCCATATGCTTCATCGTCGGAGATACCACCCATGTAGCTACTGTAACGCAGGGCGCTGCCATCGGCTAAAAGCTGAGTGACAAATACATCATCGCATGGATCTCCATCGCAAGTTCCACTTTCATAGCTATTATCGTAGGCATTGGGGGTCGGGAAATCGCTTGACTCCGTCTCTCCAACAATGGTAATCCTTCCCTGACTATCCAGAGCAATGTCCCAGGCGTTATCGCCCCCACTCCCGCCGATATAGGTGCTGTAGAGCAGTGTATTTCCGGCAGCATTGAGCTTGCTGACGAAGACATCACTACCGGGCAAATTTGTTTGCAAGGGATTGGTAGTTGGAAAATCAGTAGAGTAGGTGGAACCGGTCAGGTAGACGTTACAATCCGCATCCAGGGTGATGGCATTCCCTTCATCATTATGGCCGCCGCCCAGATAGGCGCTGTAGGTCAGTTCAGGATCGATCACCAGCGGCAGAGTTGAGTCGTAGCCTTCGGGGAGCAGGAAACTTACTTTTTTGTCTTTCTTGTCTACAGAGTACTGCACTGGGATCATAACGCGATTCCCATTCACCTCCTGCCAGGCGATGGGCGCTCGCTCGATGAGTACCGCGCCATTGCCCGCAGGTTCCGGCAGGCTGACCACCAGATTTCCGGATGCATCTATATTCACGTCACTCGCGCCTTTGTAACGCCAGATGATGGCTGACGGATCAGCGCCGGGCGCGACATTGAACGTGCTTTTGAGTTTCCCATCCGTTCCTTCATAACGAAGTTCGATGCCCGGATAGAGTTCGCGGTATGCGATTCCCGAATAGGTGGGCAGGTTGGTTCGCCACTTGGATGGATTATTCCCCTTCAGGACGTTCACCACGCCGGGCAATTCTCCTGTGCCTGCAATTTCAGGCGCAGAGTTCGCGCCCTGATAATGGATGCGTACTACATTGGCCGGATGAAGATCGTAACGGATCTTTTCCTTATCATCGTTATTTTGAGGAGAAACCTTTACAGGATTTGGCAGGGAGAACACTACTTCACTCGGAGCGAAGAACAACCTGCCGCCCAAACCCTGTACCTGGAAGCGCACTGCCTGATCCTCCTGTCCCATATTTGGCACGAAGGAAAGAGGTAGTTGGTTGAAATCAGTGAGGCTGGATGTTGGTTTGAATGAAGCGAAGTGATATTCGCCTTGAGATTGTCCGTATGAATTGCTCGGCGTACATGCATTAGGCGTAGAAATCACTTGTACGTTGATTGTGTCACATCCAACACCTCCATGAAGATCAGTGACACAAACTTCAACAGTGTAGGTTCCAGGGCTGGCATACGTATGTTGACCAGTGACTTGCCCCGCACCGGGACCAGTCATATTCACCGCCACATCTTCAACAGTCCCATCACCCCAATCAATTTTGGCGGAGTGATTTTCTGAATTATCAGCGTCAGAGTAGGTTGCATTGACGGTAACGCTATTGCCAAGATTAACGGTTTGGTCATTTCCAGCATTTACAACAGGAGAGACATTCGTAATTTGCGCATACTCAAACGCCCCAATGTCAATTTGGATTGTGCCATCATTGTCGCCGTCAAAGAAAAGATCGTGCAACAGACTCGGGTCGCCCGCGTCAATTGCCGGTGAACCAGAGGACAACTGATATGCGCCATTCGCAGGGCTGGCAAAAAGTGGATTTAGGTCGAACAAGTTATCGTGCGCGCTTGAAGATGCGTTCATATTCCCCAAGCGCCAGTTTGTAGTGCAAGCGCCCAATCCACAATCGTCGAACAGGTTGTAACTGTATTCGACGCGGCTATCGTCTGTTGATAGAATGTGAATGGGAGCGTTGGATTGCCCGAAGAAGATGTTGTTACGGACAAAGGATGTGTCAGTCTGGGTTTCGACCATATTGATGGTCACTCCATCTGCACCACCGATGAAGGTGTTATTTTCGATGACGTAATTCATCGGACTGCCAGGTATCAGGCCTTTAGCCAACACGCCGCCCTGCGTATTGTTCTCGAAAACAACCCGGTTGATTTGGATATCTTTCAGACTGCTCGGGGAACTGTCAACCAGCTCGATCCCATATCCATCACCTCCGCTTATCCTCATGCTAGAGATCACGACGTCGCTAGATGTAATCCGAAACGCAGGTCCGTTTCCCTGTGGTTGAATGATGGTCTGATTGCCAGCCCCAACTAGCACCAATGGTTTGTTGATCGTGACTGATGCCGTGTAAACGCCCGCAGGGATGAACATGGCTGAACCTGGTGAAGCTTGGTTTATGGCATCTTGCAAAGCGGATTGAGAGTACAAACTATTTAAACATAAAATATCATGAGCTCCATTTGCGGGGTCAAATTCCTCATTGAACTTGTTGTTGAAATCATTAGCTGCTGCTATGCTAGAAACACCTAGGCTGTATTCAGATAGGTCACCATAAGGTAACGAATTATCATTCCCCCAGGCACTTTGATCGAAATTCTGGCTTCCGACAATAATAAAAGTTCCGTCAATTGAAAGCGCTTTAGTATGAATTGGATTTGTCTGACTAGAAAATTTGGTCACCAGGTGATGGGTTCCTATTGGGTCTTCATGCAAAAGCTGGTCCTTAAGATTGCATACTCCAGCGATATTCAATCTTAAATCATTGATATTTAAGCCCGAGTCGTTACCGACGCCGGAAACGAGAAGATTTACTGCTACTTGACCATTCCCTTTCTCAAGGGCATTCAGAATGGCTCTTGCATATTGTGGGGGATACCAAAAGTCATTCATAAAACGATTTTGAATGACTTTTACTTCACTTCCAGCCGCGTTGATAGCAACTTCAATCGCGTTATCAGCCGTTTTATCCGTGTCATCCCGGAAAAGAGAGAAGACAACATCATTTCCCATGGTATTTGGGGTGAGAATTGCTGTATGATGCGGTATATCGGTGATTGTACTGCAGAAAACAAAGATGTCTTTCTGACAGCCCGAAGCTCCCAACCATAGACCATCGAAAACCTCTAAAGCCAGGAGAGCAATCGGACCGCTAACCTCAACACCCATATCGTGAACTGGAAACTGGTTTTCTTCAGGAACATCCTCAAGGTAATCGTAATGCAAGTTATAGCCGCTTGCCACGACATGTTTCCCATCTACTATCATCATTTTGACGTGACTATGTTTTCCAGAGAGCATTGAATCATTGCGATATGAGGCTACTACCACTGACCAATTGGTGTCCTGCGTTGGTATGTTCAGGTCAGCCAAGTCATCCAACACAATCAGACGTTGGTCTTGGGGGCTTTTGAAGTAATACCTGAGACCCAACAGAATTCGCACCTGCACACCGCCAGCGAAATAGTCAACGCTTTTCCCGTGACCTACAGGATCTTGGACTTGTTCATAGAGATCCTTTACACCCTGAATAAAAAAGTCTCCTGGGCTATCATTATCAGCAGCAACTTTATCCTGATCCCAACCCATGGTCACAAAATCCACTTCATATCTAGCACTACTTGCTAAAGAACCGTATCTTTCAAACGCAGGCTGACCTGGAGGTAAAGTAATGAGTCTATCGTAATGATTTCCACAATACTCTTGCTCGCCAACTTCCGCCAACACCGCCTGCGCGACGGATGATAATGTTGTCCCTGAACAATCATAAGGGGGAAAGGCAGTATCGATTGGATACACCGACACCCTAATGTAAACATCCGCAAGAAAATTTGTGTTTGCTGGCATAGGAGCGCTATAAAGAAAAGAAGTCATAGCAACGTCAATTGTAGTCTCACCGTTAGGCTCCAATTGGCGAATATAGGAGGCGTTAGTCAAATTGACATTTTGTGGAAACACGCCATAATTCCCACCATAACCAGCTCTTGAAACAAGATTATTGGGATGGCTTGAAGTGGTAGTAAGCCGCCAATATAGAGTCACGGTGTTGGGTGAAATGTTTTTCAACCTCACCCCACTGTTGAGCGCAGAGCACCCAACTGACTGAGTGCCATTGCCCTCATCACAACGACCACTCCCGGTTGCCTTGAACCATAAATCATTTCCCTCAAGCGCACTCGATGTATATGTGTTGGAGTGCGGAGTGGCCCCATTAACTCCATAAGATGTAGCACTAAGACTAACCCACCGCAAAAGAGCCGATGAGGGATTGGGGGTTGGTGTTGGGGTGGGCGTATTTTCTCCCTGTGCCGATACTGAGGGTAATGTTAGCGCAGATTCAAAAAGCATAACGAATGCTATTATCACTGCGAACCACTTGAACATACTGCGTTGAGATTTCATAGAGATTGCTCCTAAAATGAGAAATTTATCCAGGTGGTTGCTGTTCTTTGAAATTTCCCTCTAGATAGCAGAGATTAGTCATACAAACCAATAGTTAACTGCTACACCCTGACGCATTATGAATATCTTGGTTACTTACGTTATTGCAAGGGATGCGGAGATAACAAATAAAATTGAACTCGAATGTCATACAAATTCAAGTTTTCGCTTGTCGGATATAAACAATAGACCCCAATGAGTCAAACCATTGGGGTCCAAACTGGCTACCGTTTACTGTCCACTGGGAATTATGCAGTCTCCAAATACCTCTCAATTTCGTAATTCAGGTATATCAAGGTGATTCCGAAGGCAATAGATATTCTTCTGGCACCTTGAGCTTTAGCACAGGCTGAGGCACCTGAAAGAAGCAAGCAGTATCGTCGAGAATGCCAAAGTTCGTCCGAATCAAGCAGGGGCCACTTGATGAGTAAATCACCCCACGGCCATCACTGGTCCAGCCTCTCAGCCTGGAAGGATACGCCCTGACAATCAATTGGTTAGTTTCAATCAGGTAAATCCCATCGTGGCGCGCGATAAATCTGCCGTCCAGGGATACCGCTTCACCAGGAAAGCTTGCAGGGATGGATTGGTAGACGATGTTGTTCTCGTGTAAGAACTGCTCTACTCGGTTTAGCTCATAGCCCGGAAAAGCCAATCGACGAATAAAAAAGTTACGTTCCGGTTGAATATGAAAATCTGGCGCCAGAGCAACTATAGTGCCATCATCATTAATGAAGAAGACAACTTTAGCCTCTCCTAACGCCTCAGCAAGTACGCTTAGATTTACTTCACCATTTATATACGCGTTTGGGCGCCAGTTTGCAAATTTCCGAATCGGGTATTGTTTTCCATTTATCCAATCTAAAATGTATTCCTCACCTGATGAAACATAAAGCAAGTTGTCGGTTAAAAAATAAAAAAGACCTTTCGGCAGTGCAATTGTGATTTTCTCGTCCGTTTGCAAATCCAAGAGGTAAGTTGAAGTGAGCCAAAGCCTTTTTTCATGTACATACAGTAAGCGTCCGCTGGGTAATAATCGGGTACTTACATAGCGACAGGCTGGGACAATCACATCCACAGTATCCGGGTAGCGCGCCTCTTCGCTGGCAGCTGGGCAGTTGCACTGAAAAACGTATTGCAACAGCAAACTGCTTCGTCCCCACAACCCCCAGCAGTACCCATAATACAGCAATAACGGCAGTCCTAACGAGAGGGCGAAACAGCCTATCCAAAAGCCGTATCCCCGCCGTTTGGAAGCATGGTTGGTTTCTGTTTTCAAGGTTTCTTTTGATCGTTGGACAAAGTTCATTGGTTTACACTTTTCTTTGGAGACATAAGGTTGATTTGAAAATATTAAGTCATATTCGACAATTAGCTTCGATATGAGCGATAATCCTTCAGCGGGTACAGGACGAAAATAATTTAGTAAAGGTTACTTGCAGAATTGTCATTCCACCCTTACGCAGCGCGCGACTACGCGCCATCATTCATGTGCACTGGCCGCCAACTGTTCCTGTGTCGCTATGGGGAAAGTGAAATGGAATGTCGCGCCTTTGCCGGGCTCACTCTCGACCCAGATCTTTCCACCATGCCCCAGCACAGCGAGTCGGCAGAATGCCAGGCCAATTCCAAGCCCACCTGCCTTGCTGGTTCCGCGCAAACGCGTGAACTTATCGAAGATGCGATCCTGCTCCGCGGGGGGGATTCCAGTGCCGTTATCTTTTACCCACATATGCACCCAATTGCCCTCGTGCCGCGCGCCCACCTCGAGCTGCTCATCTGTATGGGTAAACTTGCTTGCATTCTCCATCAAATTGATCAACACGCGGCGTGCCATGTCTTCATCCACCCAAATGGATGGAATTTCATCTGGCAGGTCCATGATGAATACCTGGCGTCGGCCTTTTGCAACGGGTTCCACATCCCGAACCGCATTCCTGATCAGTAAAAGCGGATCAACGACTTTCTGATCCGCCACCGGCTGACCTGACTCAAGGCGGTTGACATCCAGCAAGGAGCTGACGAGGCGCTGGATCCGGTCGGTTGAGTTCTCTGCGATCTTCAGGATGGAAAGAACCGTTTCCTTGTCATCTTCGGGCACCATGCTGTAGAGCACATCCAAACTGGAAACAATATTCCCCAGCGGCGAACGCAGGTCATGATAGATCATGGCTGTCAGATCCTCGCGCAGTCCATCGAGTTCCTTGCGTTCGGTGATATCGCGCAAGATCCACTGGATCGAATCGGTCTCCTCGAACTCCACGCGGCGCGCGTGTACTTCAACCGGGGAGTGTGATTCATCCTGCATGTGCAAAGATGACTCGTAGGAACAGGTGCGGTTTTCGCGCAAAGTCTCGAACTCCATGCCTGTCTTATTCCAATTCACTTCATGCAACTGATCGATGGAGAGGGTACGCAACGTCTCATCCGTATAACCGCTCAGCAAAACCGCCTGGCGGTTGGCTTCAAGGATGCGCCCTTCCCAATCGGTGATGAACATCGGGTCAATGCTATCGTCGAACAGCTCACGGTAACGTTGATGCGCGCCTTGCAGCCGTTCAAACAACTGCGCGTTTTGGATCGTCGTGCCCGCCAGACCACCGATACCGGTCATTACCAATAATGCATCCGGATCAAAAGATCTGGCCACGGGATTGATCGCTTCGAGAATTCCGATCACACGTCCCTGGGCCTGGATCGGGGCGACAACAACAGAGCGCATCTCGACTCCGCCAAACTTGTCCGCGTCACTGTAATGTTTATCCTGGCCCACGTTCTGCACCACCACGCCGCGACCCTCACGCGCCGCACTACCGGCGATTCCCTCGCCAAGCGCGATCTTGCGTCCGAGGATGTTGCCGGCGTTATGTCCCGCGGCCGCCCGGAAGATAATATGCTCGCCATCCAGCATTCCCAGCGCGACCGTTTCCACCTGCAGCGCCTGCATCATTTGGATCAAAGTGCGCTGATAAACATCCTCCATGCGCAGCGAAGCGTTCATGGCGGCCGCACCTTCAGCCAGCGCGGTCATCACGCGCGCCTGCCGTTGACTCTCGGTATAAAGCCGCGCATTGAGAATGGCAACACCAGCCTGATCTGCAATGGCTTGCATCAGGTCCAGTTGTTCCTCTGAAAATGCATTGGGCTTCGGGTGGACGAGTGTCAGCACCCCCACCAGTTTTTCACGCGCCTGCAGCGGGACGCAGATCGCAGATTTCGCACCCGATCTATCCACGGCATCATCCGGGCGCATCAACCAGCGTTCATCCTTGCTCGTATCCAGCACCAGCGCGCCCTTATGATTGCGTGTCACCCAGCCAGCCAGGCCGCGTTCCATCGTATCGCGCATCTGCTGTGTGGTGTGTTCATGCACCTGCGTTCCATACACAATGGTTGCATCCACTGCCTTGCCCGCATCATCCAGCACGATCACACTGCAGCGTTCGCCACCCACATTCTGAATCGCTTCATATAACACGCGCTGAAGCACAGTACGCAGGTCAAGAGCAGTAGCTACTTGGCGGCTGACATGATAAAGAAGTTCAAGTTGGGCTTTTGTACGATCTTGTTCCTGCTGTAGTGACATAATATCCAATCACATTTATTACCGCCCATGGATTGTCTGCGCTGGGCGGCCAAAGCAATATTAATTCCTCGATCAAATTCCTTAACAAATGATACCACGCACCAACGCTAAAAGTATAGCACATTCAATTGTTAACAGTTGCTAGTACAATTGTGCCATGCCATTGGATATTCCCCGCATCAAGGCCCTCTGTTTTGACGTGGACGGGACATTAAGCGATACCGACGACCTATACACAAATAGACTTTCACGTTTTCTGCCGCGTTTCCTTTTCCGTGATCCCGCTCATACCGCGCGACGGCTGGTGATGTGGATCGAAGCGCCGGGCAACGCCCTTTTGGGGATGGCAGACACGGTCGGCCTGGACGATAGAATGGTCGCGCTCATCGACTGGATGTCGCGTCATCGGAAGTTACCAGACAAAAAATATCTCTTGGTCCCGGGCGTGGATATTTTGCTGGGCCAGTTAAAAGGCCGTTACCCGATGTCAGTCGTCAGCGCGCGCGATGAAAAAAGCACGCTGCGTTTTTTGAATCAATTTGACCTATTGAAATATTTCGATGTGGTCGTCACCGGCCTCTCTGCCGTACACACGAAACCATACCCGCATCCAATCCTGCTCGCCGCGCAAAAGATGGGAGTGAGGCCTGAGGAGTGCCTCATGATCGGAGACACCACAGTGGATATGCGCGCGGGCAAATCTGCCGGTGCGCAAACTGTCGGTGTGTTATGTGGCTTTGGGGATGAAGAGGAATTGCTGAGAATGGGGGGAGACCATATTCTGAAAAACACAGCCGAACTGACAGATATACTTCTTGAAAAAAGTGATAGCCACATGCGGTGACTGTCACTTCAACAAAACTACCTGTCTCCAGCAGAAAGATCAAAATACAGGTTCAGGTTTCGATCCTGTGCGACCGCTTCCAATTTTTTTCTGTATTCTATAATGCCATGGTCTTCCACCCACGGTCTGAAGAATTTGAGCAGGCCTGCACCCAGAAAAAAGAATAACCGTCTGGAGACTGGGATGCTGCGCTTGAACTCTCCCTTATTGCGTAAGAGGAAACGCACATCACCCACGTGAACAAATCCCATCAGCAACAGGGGCACGATCGTGACAACATCTGTGGTATTCACCACGCGATAAAACATGGATTTGATACTAGTATCATATTCATCATTTCCAACGCGCGGGCTTCCAAACGTATAACAAGCTGCTATCTGATCGGTGAAGCGCGAATCCCATTCGAGAATCTGTGTCGCAACAGTGGCAAGCGCCCCACCCAGCGAATGACCCGTGATATATAAGGGAATCCCTTCGACGCGCGCGAGACTCTTTTTAATATCCGGCTCGATGCTCGCAAATGCGTTTTTGAACCCGACGTGTATTTTGCCTTTTGGAGTTTTAATGCGTCTGGCCAGTATATCCGTTTGGAT
>Ga0184637_10003049_pt1 | contig 10572 bp, 9 predicted proteins | sample PLM3_127_b2_FD_133143 | JGI IMG/M metagenome (GOLD analysis project Ga0184637, IMG submission 133143) | Groundwater sediment microbial communities from an aquifer in East River, Colorado, USA - PLM3_127_b2 | ecosystem: Environmental > Terrestrial > Soil > Riparian zone | place: USA: East River... | reverse complement strand
TTTTTGTTCTGAAAGAATTGACCAATGAGGATGTAAAAACCATCGCCCAGCGCGCCCTAACCGACAAAGAGCGCGGGTTGGGAAAACATAACCTCAAAATTAACGACGAGGCGCTGGAGCGGATTGCCATTTTTTCCGACGGCGATGCCCGCATTGCCCTTTCGCTTTTGGAATTCTGTTTGAACATCGTAGGCAAGAACGGGGAGATAACCCCAGAGGTCATCGAAAAAGCCGCGCAGAAGAAAGCCCTGCGCTACGACAAGGCGGGGGAAGAGCATTACAACATCATTTCCGCTTTGCACAAATCGGTGCGCGATTCCGACCCGGATGCCTCCCTTTACTGGCTGGCCCGGATGCTGGCTTCCGGCGAAGACCCGCTCTACGTCGCCCGGCGGCTGGTGCGGATGGCCTCCGAGGATATCGGCAACGCCGACCCGCAGGCGCTATTTGTAACCCTGGCAGCCAAAGATGCCTATCATTTTCTGGGCACGCCGGAAGGGGAGCTGGCCCTGGCCCAGGCCTGCATATATCTGGCCACCGCCCCCAAATCCAACGCCGTTTACGCCGCCTTTGGCAAAGTGGCCGAGGATGTGGAGAAAACCAAGGCCGAGCCGGTGCCGCTGCATATCCGCAATGCGCCGACTTCTTTGATGAAGGTCTTGGGCTATGGCGCGGGATACAAATACGCCCACGACTACGAAGAGCATTTTGTGGTGCAGGACCATTTGCCCGAATCGCTAAAGGGGAAAAAGTATTATCACCCAACCGAGTTGGGATTTGAAAAGGAAATACGAAACCGAATCGCGCATTGGGAGGAATTGAAAAAGAAAGCATTGGAAGACGGCAAAAAAAGAAAAAAACCGTAGGGGCGGGTTTCAAACCCGCCCTGTATTTTTTCGGTGGCACACATTGGTTTTTGCCTGCCCTGAGCGAAGTCGAAGGGCAATGTGCGAAAACGCCGAATACAAAAAACCCTGGCCGGGCAGGCATTCGGCGCCACCGTAATCGCGAAAAATTAAAATGACCGACTGCATTAGCCCTCCGAAGAACTGGCCGAACGGGCCGATGAATTATTGTGGAAATGAACCCGCTGCGGCTGCCAGTGGCACCGCAAGGAGACCGACGGATTGCCGGATGACTGCCCCTCCTGCGGAGCGCCCAAAACTGAATTTGTACGGGTAGCGGAAGATTAACCTCACCCTCTATCCCTCTCCATAAAATGGAGAGGGAGGTAGCGGAAACCTTTAGGTTTCCACGTATGGAAGGCTAAAGCCTTCCGCTACCAAAAACTACGAACATAACGTTCACCCCTACGATTTCTGCAATACAATTTTCAAAAACGGTTCTTTTTCGCTGGTAGGGCCAAGAATGAAATTCTCGATGAAAAGGTGATCGGTTGAAAGAAGAGTCCAGATTTCGATGGTCTGGCCGCCCGATTTGCCAGCCGGGTCTTTCTGTATAAATTCCAATTTCCCAGTGGACAATTTCCCCTGTCCGTGAACGTTAGTCTGGGTATAAACCAAAGACCAGATATCTTTTTCCAATTTCAACTGAACGGGCGTGTCGAGAATGGTGCCGGATTCGAAATAGGAAACCATTTTGCCGGTCAAATGAGGCGTCGCAGGTATTGCCCCGGCATCGGCAGCAAGCATCAATTCAACACGATAATTTTGCACACCCGCCGGCGTATAAACCTTCCCCGGGCCGGCCCAGCGGCCGGGCAGGTGGGTTAAAATTTCGGAAGCGGAAAAAAATTTTTCGGCTTTAAACCAGCGCGAAAAAAGCCCCATTACCTCTAAATATCTCGCACCCAGGCCTTTTTGGCCATATCGGTGACGTAGCTGTCCACTTGTTCCAGCTTGGAAATTTGAAAGTGGCGGCTGTGCTTGCCGGAGCCCTGCAGCCGTTTTTTCGGGTCGGTCATTTTGCTGCCGGTGTGAAAACCGAGGTTGACCCCTTCTTTGTAGGGCCAGATGTAGGCAAAAAGCTCCTTGCGCCGGTAGTCGAACGAAAGCCGCCCGACCGTTTCAACAATACCTTTGTCGATTTTGGCCATTTCGTCCCGCAAGCGCTGGACAATGTCGGTTACTTCCTTATTCCACCCAACCAGAAGCGTTTTTGGATCCCCAATGGTTTGCATCGGTGCTCCTTTCACTTCAATATACCACACCAACTGGAAGAAATGGGGAAATATCCGCCTGAAAAAAGCTTTAGCTGACGAGCGTTCCGGGTGTTTTTTTGAACTGCCGGGCCACGCCGCTGCGCACGGCCGCCAGCCGCCCGGCTTTGTGCTCCAGCTCCACCCGCACGGTCAAACCAAAGCTGGGGGAAGAGGTGATTTCCATATCGTTACGGAATATTAAGCGGTTGGCAGATTAAATTCAGAGGGAATTGAATAAAGGTAAAGTCAGAAGCGAGGGCCGAGATTAACACCGTATTCAGAAACAACTTGTTTAAAGGCCTCGTTAAAGTCTTTGGCTCTAGAATAGAGAGATTCTATTTCTGAAAAGGAGTAGCCGGTTTTGCTATGGGATTGCTGTGTAATCATCCCTTGCAAAAGGTACATTGGCATAAAAACAACACCCGGCACAGTGAACGGTTCTGTGAAGATTCGAAAATCAGAATGTCCTATTGCATTTCTCAGGTCGAAATCAAGAAATTGTTCCCAATCATCGATAATCTGAAATCTTCTATTTAAAGAAGCTGCTACTCTTTCGTGCCGTTGTTTAATATCGTTAAAACATTGATGAGCAGAGTTAAAATTATCATAAAGTTCGCCGGTCACATGACCGCCACCGAGCTCGCCCAAGAGGTTCCCTATCACTTTGTAGATGTATCTTACCTCGACGCATTGGACGTAACAGTACATTTTCAACATTATAATATTTTCTGGAACATTCTGGTTGTCACGGTTTTCGAGAAACTCAATGTAGGTCCAAAAATTTGTGGGATTGTGAAGGCAACCAGGGAGTAGATAAAAGTTCGCCCCACTATAAGTAACCCCGCCAACTGTTCTTGATTGAAGGCTTATAAAGTGACTAAGACACGATTGAACTGCAGCCTCCCCGACAGATCCGGAAACTGCTTGAAATAATTCGACAAAACCGGTATAACAATCCTCTTTAAAGCCCATGTTTTTTCTTTACTTTATCAAGTTCAGTTGCCAAATTTCGATCTAGCTTTATAAGAATTTCATACTGTCTGAAACCAAGCGATTCTTCTCCTCTTAGAAAATAAATCACACCCAATCCATAGTGTGCTTCGGCATTAGTAGGATTCAATCGGATTGCTTGCACAAATGCCCTTTCAGCTTCCTCAGTACGTTCTTGATTACCGTAGGTCCAACCCAATCGCGCATATGCTTCTGAATAATTCGGATTAATCAAAATGGCCCTTTTAAGTGCACTTTCTGCTTTTTCGTGCTCGTCAAATTTCATATACGCTGTTCCTAAGCTCAGATGCATTAAGGCATAATCAAGTCCTAAGTGAATGGCACGTTCATATGCTTCTGCTGCTTCCCTCCAAAGGCCCAGTTCAGAGCAGGATGCTCCCAGAAGGGCGTATGCGTGGTCAAAAGAAGGGTTGATCTGTATTGTTTTCTTGCAAAATTCAATTGATTCTTTGTGCTGTTCCGCATTGGCATACGTCAAAGCAATGCCATGATATGCATCCGCATATTCCGGTTTAATCTGAAGTGCCCGCTGATATGTTTCTATCGCTTGTTGATGTTTCCCCAGGCTTCTGTAAGCGATTGCCAAATTTATATGGGCCAAAAGAAATTGAGGTTCGATTTGAATTGCCTTCTTGTAGCAGTCCTCGGCTTTTTCGTATAGCCTTTTTGAACTATATTCAATTCCACGATCAAAATAATCCCAAGCCTCGTCTTCAGGGTTCTTTTTTGTTTCCCGAGACCTCCCAATGTCTTTAATTGCGTTCCATAATTTTCGTATCATTTAAATCTCATAGTGACCATTACAAAAAAATCCGCCTTGAGGCGGATTTTTTCGAAGCGAATCGGAACTATCCCAACAGCCGTTCAATTTCCTCCGCGTGGCCGGTTTCGTCGGCGATGAGCTCTTCCAATTTCACCTTCAGCCCGATTTCGCCAAGCTCGTCCGCCTCCTTCACCCGTTCCTTGTAGTTTTTGACCGCCTCCCACTCCATTTTCAGCTCCCGCTGGAGCGCCTTTTTGGCGTCGTAAACCGGGGTGGGATAGGCCGGCTTGACCTCCGGCTTGCCTCCCAAGGCCACGATTTTATCCGCCAAAAGCTTGGCGTGCCCCAGTTCGTCGGTCACTTCGGCTTCAAAAACCTCGCGCGCCTCGTGCCCGCCGAAGCCGGTCATTATGGCGGCCTCCAGCATATAGCGCATCACCGCTTCCAGTTCGCGGTTCATATCCGCGTTCAATCCGGCAATCAGTTTTTTCTTGTCCATTTTCATCCTCCTTCAACGTTTGTTTAACAACCCATCCCTACCCCGGGCGGGTTTAAAACCCGCCCCTACAAATTCAAAACGTCCTCATCACCGTAGCGCGGGATGGTTTTCGTATCCCGCACGAGGGCAAACACATCGGTTTGCCCCTACGAAAATCCTTGTAGGGGCGGGGTTGCCCCGTCCACCGCCGGGCGAGGAGACCTCGCCCCTACAAAATCATTGGCAATATAATTCGCTGGGGGCGTATGGCAATACGCCCCTACAGTTTCTTGCGAACCAAGGGCCGTGAATAGGACTGGCGCTGGACGATTTTGAAACCGGCGTCTTCGAACATCTTTAAGGGGCCGGTCCAAGCCCACGCCGCCGGCAGTTTCTTTCCGGCCTTGGTCAAAGGCACCGGATACCCTTCCAAAATTTTCGCCTTATGTTTTTTGGCCGCCTTGATTACCGCCGCCAAAAGCCCGCGGGCAATTCCCTTATTACGAGAACCGGCCGGAATGTAAAAACAGGGGAGCGACCAGACCTCGCTAAAATCCTCAACGTTATACGCCTTGGCCGTTTCCAGTCGCGGAAAATCGGTGCGCGGGCCAAAGGTGGCCCAGCCGACCGGCTGGCCGTCCGCGTACGCCAGAATCCCGCGCGCTTGGCCCTTTTTCACCAACCCCTGAAACATCTTTTTGGCCTTTGGCCCCCGCGTTTCCTGCCATAATTTTCCCCCTTTGGGCAACCGCCACCAGATGCACCAGCACCCCGCGCAGCCGCCGTTGGGCCCGAAAAGCCGTTCCACGTCCTTCCACATTGCAGGTTTCAGTTCTCTGTATTCGATTTTCATAATCAATCGGAAAAAGCGTTATTTTTTCGGCAATACTTCTGTCAGTTTCTTCTTCAAATCCTCTGCATCCGAATATTCTTGAGCCAACAAAGTTTTAACATCTATGAAAAGAGTTTTATCAAGCGGTTTGCCGGAAAAAACATAAACGGGCTTCCCGAATGTTAAGGCAATTCCAAGCTCTGTTAAGACGTTAGGGTTATGATCGGTTATTTCTGCAATTATGAATTCTGCTTCTTGAATTAGAGTCCATACCTTGTTGTCGATTTTGCCCGGTTCGTGGTCTTCGTCTGCACGAATGCAGCTATAGCCAACCATTATTTCTTCGACGGTGGGTTGAATAATATCCACAAAGACAGGTTTTAAATCTTCTCGGAATGGCATTATCACGAATACAAAAGGCTTTTTAGCTCGGATGGGAACCCGTTGAAAATAGCGGTTTACATTTAATAATAAAGGCTTGTTTTCTTCTCTCACTCTGTCCTCAAAATAACGAAAACCTTCTCTGGTAACTTTCCAGAAACCACCATCCGTGCGTTCTAAGTAGCCTTGTTCCTTAAAAAAGAATAAAATGTTCTCAAAAGGCTCAAAGTCCAATGAAGCTTTTAAATCCCAGTTTACGAAAGTTCTGTCTCCACTGTAAGGCTCTTTTGCAGCTCGAAATAACAATCTGACGATGATTGATTCTGCTTCATCGCGCGGTATGTCAACACCTACCTTGCGGGGTTTAAACCCTTGCCAGTTGCCGGTAGTAATTTCAACTTCTTCAAAACGGTCGGGAGCTGGCCTAATTTTATTTCTATTACGCGCTCTGATTGCCCAATAGCCTTTATCGTCTTCTGAATGTAATGTTTTACTCGCCAGAAACTGGAGAGTATAAAAAACCACATATGGTTCTTGGTTTTCAATCTGCACAAGAAAAAATTCTCCCACGCGTCCATCAGCTATAGGAAAAGGTGCTACCTCAACCTTCGATACTTTATCAGGTTCTATTAAATGAACTTCCATTTCAAGAAATCAGCGAATGAAGAAGATCACGCCGCCACGGCCCCGTGGCATTTCTTGTATTTTTTCCCCGACCCGCAGGGGCAGGGGTCGTTGCGGCCGATTTTTGGGTCGACGCGCACCGGCTTTTGCTTTTCCTCCGCCGGTTCCGGAGAAGCCCCTTCTCCCATCAAGCCCATCCCGGTGGTTTCGGCGTGCACCGCCCGCACCGCTTCCGGACGGGGACGGCGGGCCTCGCGCGGCTGCCCCACCTGCAGCTTGTAAATCAGCTCGACGGCTTCCCGGTCAATCTGCCCCACCATCTCCTCGAACATCCGGTAGGCCTCTTTTTTGTATTCGATTAAAGGGTCCCGCTGGCCGTAGGCCCGCAGGCCGATGCCGGTGCGCAGCTGGTCCATTTCATAGAGATGCTCTCGCCAGCGCTCGTCGATAGTGGAAAGGAGGGCGAATTTCTCCAGCTGGCGCATCAGCTCCGGGGTGATGGCCGCCTCTTTGGCGCGGTATACCTGCCGTGCCATCTCTTTTATCTTTTCGACCAGCGTCTCGAGGTCTAATTTCTCGATTTCCTCCTGGGAAATTTTGAGGTCGATTAAAAACGTCCGGCGGATGTCATCCTTCAGCGCCGTCCAGTTCCAGTTTTCCGGCAGTTCCTCTTTATGGCAGTGGGCAAAAACGATATTCTCGGCCACTTCCTCGATAAGTCCGGCCACTTCCTCGCCCAAATCCTCTTTTTCCAGAACCTCCAGCCGGCGGGCGTAAATCACTTCCCGCTGCTTGTTCATCACGTTGTCGTAGTCGAGCAAATGCTTGCGGATGGCGAAATTCTGAATCTCCACCCGCTTTTGGGCCCGCTCAATCGCCTTGGTCACCATCCCGTGCTCGATGACTTCCCCTTCCTCCAGTCCCAGCCGGTCCATCACCGAAGCGATGCGATCCGAGCCGAAAAGTCGCATCAAGTCATCTTCCAGCGACAAATAGAAACGGGAGGAGCCGGGGTCGCCTTGACGGCCGGAACGTCCGCGCAGCTGCCGGTCGATGCGCCGGGCTTCGTGACGCTCGGTGCCGACGATGTGCAGGCCGCAGGGGACTTTGGCGTAGCAATCCAGTTCATCCAGATGGGTGCAGGACTCGACCTCCGGGTCCAGGTCAATCAGCGCACAGTGTGGATGCTTGACCACCCCCGGGCCGAGCTTGATGTCCGTGCCGCGGCCGGCCATATTGGTGGCGATGGTGACCGCTCCGGCCTGCCCGGCGCGGGAGACGATTTCCGCTTCCTGCTGGTGATACTTGGCGTTCAAAACGGCGTGAACGATTCCCTGCCGCTTGAGCATTCGGGAAAGGGTCTCGGAAACGTCCACCGAGGTGGTGCCGACCAGAACCGGCCGCCCTTTTTGGTGGTATTCGGTGACTTCGTTCACGATGGCGTTGTATTTTTCCCGCTTGGTGCGGAAAACCTGGTCGTTGTAGTCAATCCGCCGCACCGGCTTGTTGGTCGGGATGGAGGTGACGTCCAGCTTGTAAATCTCGTAAAACTCCCCCGCCTCGGTCACCGCCGTGCCGGTCATCCCCGCCAGCTTGGCGTAGAGCCGGAAGAAATTCTGCAGGGTGACGGTGGCCAAAGTTTGCGTTTCCCCCTCGACTTTGACCCCTTCCTTGGCCTCAATCGCCTGATGCAGCCCGTCCGAATAGCGCCGGCCCGGCATCAAGCGGCCGGTGAACTCGTCCACGATTAAAATCTTGCCGTCCTGAAGGACGTATTCCACGTCCTTTTCAAAAAGCGAAAAGGCCTTTAACAACTGGCTCGTGTTGTGAACCTTCTCCGAGCGTTCAGCATGCAGGGCGTAGAGCTTTTCCTTGCGCAGCTGCTTATCCCGTTCGGAAAGGTTCTCGTCCCCTTCGATTTCGGATAGCCCTTCGGTGATATCCGGAATGATGAAAAGCTTCTGGTCTTCCGGCGAAAGCTGGGAACGCCCCAGATCGTTCAGTTCGGAGGTGTTTTCCCGCTCGTCGATGGAATAGTAGAGCAAATCGTCGATTTCGAAGAGCTTTTTATCCCGCAGGTAGTCGGTTTCCACCCGGTGAATAAGCTTTTTAACCCCCGGCTCTTTTCCTAACTTCAAAAACTTCTTGTTTTTAGGAGCGCCCCGCTGCACGGCCAACAACTTGATGCCGGCTTCGTATTCTTTTTCCCCGTCGCCGGATTTTAACAGCTCTTCCGCCTCCGCTATAAGCTTGTTGGTCAGAACCATCTGCTTTTTCACCACCTGCTCCACCAGCGGCTTCATTTCGTTGTAGCGGTTGGTGGAATGGGAGACCGGGCCGGAGATGATTAAAGGGGTGCGGGCCTCGTCGATTAGGACCGAGTCCACCTCGTCCACGATGGCGTAGGCAAAGCCGCGCTGGACGCGGTCTTCCAGCCGCACGGACATATTGTCCCGCAGGTAGTCGAAGCCAAACTCGTTGTTGGTGCCGTAGGTGATGTCGCAGGCATACTGCTCCCGCCGGGCGGCCGGGTCCATATCGTTCTGGATGCAGCCGACCGTCAAACCGAGCGATTGAAACACCGGCCCCATCCATTCCGAATCCCGCCGGGCCAGATAATCGTTGACCGTGACTAAATGCACCCCTTTCCCTTCGAGAGCATTGAGATAAAGGGGCAGGGTGGCAACCAGCGTTTTTCCTTCGCCGGTCGCCATTTCGGCGATTTTGCCTTGATGCAAAACGAGGCCGCCGATAAGCTGAACGTCGAAGGGAATCATTTCCCAGCCGATGGGCATTGCCACCACCGGCCAGGACTTGCCGCAGAGCCGCCGGCAGGCCTCTTTGACCGCCGCAAACGCCTCCGGCAATAAATCATCCAGCGTTTCCCCTTCTTCCAGCCGCTTTTTGAACTCGCCGGTTTTGTCCGCTAACTGCGTGTCGGACAAGTCCTTAAGCGTGGGGTAGATTTCGTTAATCTGCTCCACGAGCGGCATAATTTTTTTGATATCCCGCTCGTGCTTGCTGCCAAAAATGGCAGTAATTAAATTCATTATCATCCGTTTTTATACGCTCCAGAGAATAAGAAACGATTTCTTAAGAGGAAAAACAAGGGGAAGAGGAAAAAGGTTCCGTATCTATTTGTCTAACAGTTTGACGTGAATTGTATCTCTGCCAGCAGGTTCATTCCAACTGAGCACCACGCTTTTCTCATATTTAGAGCCAGCGATGTGCAATTCCTTTGGTCGATAAGCTACCTGTCGTCCAAGTAATTCTTGTATTCTTGAAGGTTCCATGTTGAGTATTAATTCGAATCCACAAACCCAAAGCCCAATACCAACGATTCGATTCTCTTTACCCAATGGCCGAAGTGCTATGCCTATTGGGCCGTTGAATGTAACTCCTTTTGAACAACAAACGTATAAACCTTGTCCTGATTCAAAACCTTTTACTTGGTACAGAACTTCAATCCATTGTACAGGAATATCTCTTTGAACTGGACGTCCAGGGGTTAGATTGTTGGATGCGAACATTCCGCACAGAACCTTAAGCAACCAACGTTCGATATCGTGTCCATTAAAGAGATGAAGTTTGTTTTCAGTATTTCCCGCTATGTTATCGAAAGTTCTAAAGAGGCTTATTGCCATCGAGTCAAGGTTTGATAAAGCGCTATTGTGCCTCTCACAAAGAATGCGTGCTGTAAGAGATTTTGGAGAAATTGGTTGTGAAATATCTCCTTCTTGCCACGGCAAGCCACTCACTCTAAGCCCACCACGCTCTTTTTGATTCAAGATCCTAAGGATACTTTCGGAAAGAGGGTGCTCCCTCGAAAGTTTCGAACTGCAATCGTTAAGGAACGCCGCATAACACCCTTTACGCGAATGACCTGTCTTTGAACTCGGAGGAATAGTTGAGGCTGCCTTGGTTGCAATACCCTTGGGTGTTAGACAGCAAGAATTGGTTGGCAAACCACTTTCACATGGACAAGGGGCTTCAAGAGGAAGGTCAAAGGAAACTACATTATCTCGCTCGGTTCGAAAAGGCCGCTGGTTGAGTTGCCCTGTCTCGTGTTGCATCACTTATTAAAGAATAAAATTTCAGTGGGAAAAACAAGGGGAGAAGCCAAAAGGTTCTAATGAAACGGCCCGAGCGCATTCGAAATCGAATGTGCTCGGGCCTGCCGGAAAGAGTTGCGCCGCGCTGGCTTTACTTGGTCAGCTTGGCCAACTCTTCCGCGGAAATCCGGCGAAAGGAGAACCGGTAACCGGCGTACACAGCCAGTCCGTAAAACAAAAGGTCCATCGGGTTGAAAGTCGCCGTCATAA
>Ga0184637_10003048_pt1 | contig 10572 bp, 11 predicted proteins | sample PLM3_127_b2_FD_133143 | JGI IMG/M metagenome (GOLD analysis project Ga0184637, IMG submission 133143) | Groundwater sediment microbial communities from an aquifer in East River, Colorado, USA - PLM3_127_b2 | ecosystem: Environmental > Terrestrial > Soil > Riparian zone | place: USA: East River... | reverse complement strand
GAGGATAATTGAAGATGAGGGTGACATGCAAAATATATTAGAGGAAAGGCAAAAGAGGAATATGTTAATACAACAAAAAAACACGGAACAGGAGAAGGCTTATTAGTATGATGAGGAGTCTCGAGGAGATAATAGGTGAGAGAAATCCTGAGGTCAAGGTTAAACTTGATGAGGTAAAGACTAAAAATGGTGAACGTTTTGAAGACATAATTATTAAGTCAAACCTAATTGGGGATGAAGATGTTCTTAAAATTTTCTCAGAGTTTTATGAAATCCCTCATCTAATTAATTTGACGGTCAATGATATTGATCCAGAGCTCATTAAGATTCTCCCTATAAGCTTCGCAAAGAGATTTAGGCTGATTCCTCTGAAGAAGGAAAACGGGAAGCTTTTAGTCGCCATGGCTCCGCCCGTTGATCTATATGTTCTCGACGAAGTAAGATCTCTCTTTGAATGCGAATTAGAGCCCTACATCGCTCTAAACCATGTCGTTATGGATTGTATCAATAAGGTTTATGAGCGTGACAAAGAGGTTTCTGGAGAAATCGAGCATGAGTCTATAGGAATTTCGGAAGCTGAATTTCAGGAGCCAAAGGATTTACTGGAAGCTGATGATGAAGCACCCATCATTAGATTCGTGAATTCTCTATTGTTTCAAGCAGTTAAGGAGAAAGCTAGCGATATTCATATAGAGTGCTTTGAAAAGGAGGTAGTTGTTAGATTCAGAAAGGACGGGATTCTCCACAAAATCACAAAGGTAGCTAAAAAGCTTCAGTCATCAGTGATTTCGAGGGTTAAGATAATGGCCGAATTAGATATTGCTGAAAAGAGAAAGCCTCAGGATGGTAGGATTCGTGTGAAGGTCGCCGGGAGGGATGTAGATGTGCGAATATCAACAGTTCCTACAACGCATGGGGAGAGCATTGTGATGAGGCTACTTGACCGTTCCGCCGTACTCTTAAGTTTAGAGGATCTTGGTCTTGAGGGTAAAAAGCTTGAAACAATCAACTCGTTAATCCACCGCCCACACGGTATTGTCCTTGTAACTGGTCCAACTGGGGGAGGGAAGACGACCTCACTTTATGCTGGGCTTGAGAGAATAAACTCACCGGATAAGAAGATCATAACCATTGAGGACCCCGTTGAGTATCAGATCCTGGGAATAAACCAGATACAGGTAAATAATAAGGTGAATCTTACGTTTGCGAATGGACTGAGATCTATTCTAAGGCAGGACCCTGATATAGTTCTGGTAGGGGAGATTAGGGATAGAGAGACGGCTGATATCGCGATACACGCCTCACTAACCGGTCATCTTGTGTTCTCTACACTTCATACCAACGATTCTGCTAGCGCCATAACACGGCTTATAGACATGGGTATTGAGCCCTTTCTTGTGGCGTCGTCCCTAGTCGCGATAGTTGCTCAGAGACTCATCAGGTTTCTGTGTCAAGTTTGTAGAGAGCCATATACACCAATCGAAGATGAGTTGAAGAAAATTGGTATTGATAAAAGTATCATACCTAATGGCAAATTATATCGTTCTAAGGGTTGTGGTGTATGTTTAGATACTGGTTATAGTGGAAGGACAGGTATATTTGAAATACTCGTGATGAATGACGATGTTAGAAATCTAACACTTACCACAACGGACTCAACGACAATAAAGAGAAAAGCGATAGAACACGGAATGACTACCCTAAAAATGGATGGTGCGAACAAGATCCTTAGGGGCTTGACATCTGTGGATGAGGTACTGCGCGTGGCTGAGGAGAATGAATGATAGTTATTAAGTTTTTTAATCAACATGCCTGTTTATAAATACAAAGCGATAGACGAAAGGGGCAAGTCTTTAAAGGGTGTAGTTGACGCAGAATCTCCGAGAGCAGCAACAGATGAGTTAAAGCGAGGAGGTATATTCCTTTCCTCGCTTGAAGAGGTAAAGCGTGGAAAGACAAGGGGCTTTCTACCCTTTAGGGGCATCAGTCTATCGGAGTTATCGGTTACGACCAGGCAATTTTCAACACTAATATCCGCTGGCCTTCCCCTTGAAGCATCACTAAACGCCCTCGCAGAGCAAGCTGAAGATCAAAAGCTAAGCCAGGTCCTGGCTCAGGTTAGAAATAGGATAAATGAGGGGAGTTCCCTAACAAATTCCTTGAGGGAACATCAAACAGTATTTTCAGATCTTTATATTAATGTGGTAAGAGCAGGTGAAGCTAGTGGAACCCTAGACATTGTACTTAATAGGCTTGCGGACTTTCTTGAAAAGCAGGCTGCCCTTCGTTCACGAATAACAAGCGCTTTAGTCTATCCTATATTTATGTTCCTAGTAGGTAGTGGTGTACTCCTGTTCATGATGACATATGTGATACCTAGGATAGCAAAGATATTTGAAGAAAGTAAACGTGCTCTGCCTATCATGACCATTGTGATGATAAGCCTTAGCCACTTCATCATCGAATATTTTTTCGTCCTAATCATTATGTTCGCCGGTGTAGGCTTCATGATAATCCGCTTCAGAAGGACGCAAAGAGGTAAGGAGTTGTTTGATCGACTTCTATTAAGAATTCCAATTTTTGGAAAGGTTGCAAAGATGGTGGCAATTTCAAGATTCACTCGAACACTTGGAACGCTGATCGGAACCGGAGTACCATTACTTGAGGCACTTGAGATTGGAGAGGCGGTTGTTGGAAACTCTGTATATGTTCAAGCTTTAAGAAGTGTGAGAGAGAACGTAAGGGAAGGAACGAGCTTTGCTATGCCCCTTAAGGAAAGTGGTGTGTTTCCTCCATTAGTCGCAAGAATGATTGCTGTTGGAGAGCAAACCGGAGAGATGGAGGATATGCTGGTAAAAATCTCTGATATCTACGATCAGCAGGTTGAAACCTACGTTTCCACTCTTACCTCGTTGCTAGAACCTGTCATGATACTTATAATAGGGGTTGTCATTGGTTTTATTGTATTTGCCATACTATTGCCGATATTTGACTTAACTTCCACAATAGGAACATAGGAGGTGTACTATGAGATCTCAGGGTGGTTTTACCCTCATAGAGATAATGGTTGTATTGGTCATCATAGCTGGGCTCGCTTACATTGTGGGTACTAATGTAATAGGCAGACTTGAGGATGCGAGGAAAGAGCAGACGAAAATACAGATTAAGCAACTTGAATCAGCCTTGAAATTATACAAGGTTGATAATGGATTTTATCCTGAGACTCAGCAAGGTCTGCAGTCATTGGTGAGTCCACCTGCTGTCGGAAGGCTTCCGCAGCGTTATTCACGCGAGGGTTATCTTGAAGGTGGAAAAGTTCCTCCCGACCAGTGGGGGAGCGATTTCATATACATAGGTCCTGACCAGACTCAGGATGGTTCTTTTGAAATCATATCACCAGGACCTGATGGTGTATATCCAAGTGATGAAGACATATCAAGTAGAGATTTAAGATGAGTAGTACCAGGGGATTCACCCTTATAGAGTTTGCAGTAGTCCTCGTTTTAATTGGAGCCTTTTTTCTCATAGCTATACCAAAATTTAATAGTCTCACCGAGGTTAACATTAAAAGCGCTTCGAGAAGACTAAGCGGGGTTGTGAAGCACCTCTACAATGAAGCTGTATTTAAAAAAAAGATTTACAAACTCTCCTTTGATTTGGAAGGCGGAGAATATTGGGTTGAGGTTCAAGAGGGAAACGAGTTTGTAATTACCGAAGATCCCTTCTTGAGAAGGATAAGATTGCCTCAAGGTGTTTCATTTGTCGAAATTAAAACTGACCGAGACCAGGTTAATTCACTTGGTGCTAACGAGGAGTTCATTCTTTTCTTGCCAACTGGATTTGTTGAGCCTGCTGTTATTTATCTTCGGACGGAGAATGAAGACTTCTATACCCTGGCTACTAAGCCATATACTGGTGGTATGACAGTCTTTGACGAAAATGTGGACTTATATAATAAAGAGGCCCTTTTTATTCATCCGTAATAGGTTGTATAACGGATTCATTAATTATTACCTTATTCTTGAGAATAAAGGATTTACTCTGCTTGAGGTTTTTGTTTCCGTCGCTATTATGGGAGCGGCCCTTGCAATTTTACTGGGGGCTGTGAATAGAAATTTAATATTAGCATCTAATTCAAAGAACCTCACAATTGCCTCTACACTTGCACAGAAAAAGCTCTCAGAGATTGAACTAGACGGATATCCAGAGATAAGGGAGGAAGAGGGTGTTTTTAATGAGGCACCCGAATTTAAATGGTTTTTAAGGGTATTTCCTTATGAAATACCTACCCTAGAAACTGAAATCAGGATCGTTGTTTTAAGAGTAAACTGGGATGAAGGGAAAAGAGACTTTCAAATTTCGATGGCAATGGCCGATTATTGATGCAGGGTTTACTCTCTTAGAGTTGCTCATTGCTTTTTTCATCAGTGCGATAGTCTTGACCACGGTCTATTCCTCATTTTTTCAAATCATAAAGGCAAAGGACATAGTCGAGAACGAACTTGACCTTTATCATGAGGCAAGGGTAATTTTTACAAAGTTAACAGAGGATTTTCAATCAGCTTATCCAAGGGGGTTATTATACAATAAGAACAAGAATCTCAAGCCTTCCTTTTTTCTGGGAGAAAAGGAGGGAGAAAATAGCGTTGTTACATTTACCTCTCTTTCACGCAGACCTAGTGCAAATTCTTCTGATTCAGACCAAGCTGAGATTAGCTATTACCTAGAACCCATCCCCAATACAGATCTCTATTATCTTATTCGAGAAGAGAACCCCAGGATTGGAATAGAAAACGGTGGTACCCGATATCCAATTTCGGAGCACCTAGTTGCCTTTGACCTGAATTATATCACTGACTTGGATTCCGAGGAGGGATTAGTAAAAGAGCTCGATTCAACTCAAACAGGATCCCTACCAAGAGCTGTTGAAGTTAGGCTAATTCTTAGGAGCCCTAGAAATGAGAATGTTGAATTCAGCTCTTTTATACTAGTACCATTGGGGCATTAAGAGATGAAGAAGAAATCATTTTTGAGATCTGGGAGGTAGGATTTAAAAATTGAATAAAGAGAGTGGCCTAGTACTAATTGTAGTTGTTATAATAGTTGCAATCCTCTCTACACTCGTTGTCGATTTTATGTATTTCACACAGGTAGATACTGAGATAGCTGCAAATACAAGAGACGATATAAAAGCAAAGTATATTGCTAAGTCGGGAGTGAATGTTTTCGCCGGTGCGATAAAGGATAAATCGCCTGAGGAGTTGAAAGAAGAAATCGGTTTGCTCACCAATCAAGGGGCTGAGGTTGATGAAAATTGGGCAATCAACATACCTTTTTTCCCTGTTGGTGATGGAAATGTGTCTCTTAATATAGTTGATGAGCGTTCAAAGATAAATTTAAATTCCTTGATCAGTCCTAGCAGTAATCTAATCGATAATCAGGTATATGTGGAGTTGAAGGAGCTTTTCAAAATTCTTGGAGTGGATTCTAAGAGGTCTGAGGTATTTATTGCGAGTTTGATAAATTGGCTTGATCGACCACTGCAGGGTAAGGAAAATGACCAGGATTCATCGGGGGCAAATGCAGACTACTATCAAAGCCTTGAAAAACCCATTAAAATTAAAGATGGCCCTTTAGACAGCCTTGATGAAATAAGGATGATTAAGGGAATGGATGAAGAGTTTTTTGAGAGGATTAAGGATTATGTCACCGTCTATACAGCTGATAAAAAGGTTAACTTTAGTACGGCACCGAGAGCTGTCATCTATTCTGCTTTGAAGGGTGCTACAGTACCAACGCTTCCAAGACAAGAGGGAGGCAAGCCAGAGGATTTGAAAGACAGTGTTGCAGAAAGGATAGTGGATGAAGTTATTGAAGCTAGGAAGGAAAATGCCGTGATTGACAGAAAAAAGGTGACTGAGGTCGTAAATAATGTAGATCCCACATTGAAGATAAATGCTGGTTTGAGTGGAGTGGTGTTTCATTCTGGCCAGAGCGATGTTTTCCGAGTTACCTCTATTGGAAGCATTGGTGGAGAGGATCCAACTATAAGAGTGGTTGAGGCTGTACTCAGAAATAACCGCTCTTCAAATAATCAGGGTATCGAGATAATCTCATGGAAAGAGAAGTAGCAAAAATAAAGAGGATAATCGAAGAGCTTAAAAACGAATTCTTCGAAAGGGACGAGGTTATACATGGAGCTTTTTATGCAATTCTATCAGGCTGCCATATGCTTTTAATCGGTCCTCCTGGGACAGCAAAATCTCAACTTATCCATCGATTATGCGGTAAGATCGAAGGTGCGGAGTATTTTCAATGGCTGTTAACCAAGTTTACAACACCCGAAGAATTATTTGGTGCGGTGAGTTTAAAAGGTTTGGAAAACGATGAATACAGAAGGGTTATTAATGGGAAATTGCCGGAGGCTCATATCGCTTTTCTTGATGAGGTGTTTAAGGCAAGTTCCTCAATACTCAATACCCTTCTTACGATAATGAATGAGAGGGTCTTTTACAATGGCCTCGAGGAGATTAAAATCCCCCTTATATCTCTATTTGGAGCTAGTAATGAATTGCCCTCTGACGAGGATGAGCTCGATGCTCTATACGATAGGTTTTTAATTAGACATGTCGTTGACTACGTTAAGGAAGACTTTAGGTTCCTCAAAATGTTACAAACGGATGAATTCGATGGCGAGGAAACAAGTATGACGTTAAAGGAGTTAATCCTCTGTCAAGCTAAGGTAAAATTGATTAATATTCCCTCTCATATTCTAAAATTACTATCGAGAATTAGGAACGAACTCAAGAAAAAGGGTGTAGTTCTTTCAGATAGGCGATATAAGCAGTCTCTAATGGTCTTAAAGGCGAGGGCATTCCTTGATGGAAGGGATACTGTTGAGGAAGGTGATCTCGTGACTCTGGAAGGTGTTCTTTGGCGGGATCCTGGTGAGTTAGGTGAAATAAAGTCGGTAATTTACCATATTCTTTATGGTTATAGAGACTTCTTGAGAGAGTTACTCATCCAAGCTAAAGAGCTAGAGTCATATGCGAAGAGAGAATGGGGGGAAGAGGAAATGCAAATAAATGCGAACATCGAAGCTCAGACAAAGCTTAAAAGTATCATATCAAGGATTGACCTTCTAATTGAGGAGTTTAGAGAGAGGGGAAAAACTATTGACGAAATAGCCTCTGTTAAATCACAAGTTGAAAAGATTCAGCATGAAACACTGAGTAGAATGGTTTCAGTTAAGCAGGGGATGGCATAGATCTCAGCAATAACGATAATTTCCATATCGTTTTTTTCGTTAGTAAGAAGGCTTATTGAGCTCACTAATCCTTTTTTGATTGCCCCTTCTTAAGATCTACGGATACTGTGATGTATGAATTATTAACTATTTGGTTACTAGTGTTTCCTTCTAAGCGCCAGTATTGAAAATTGTGGTCTTGATTTTGATTTAGGTTTAAATAAATATAATAATATTTAAATTTACGTAGTTCGTTAAATATCTGTTTATAAGTAAATATTGAGTATCGCCGAGGTGGCGGAATTTGGTAGACGCGCTGGATTCAGGATCCAGTGGGTTAAAGCCCATGGGGGTTCAAATCCCCCCTTCGGCAGAATTAAGATTCACACAATTCAGATGAAGGAAATAAAACCAAGGATTGCATTGAGTTCTAATAGGGAAAGACGGGGCTGGGGATTAAGTGGTTTCCTTGTAATACTAATTAGCTTCGCTATCGGGGTTTTGGTTGGAATGAGGATAAATAGCGTTTATTTGTTAGAAAAAGAGAAGACAAAGACTAATGAAAAACATGAAGTTAATAAGGCTCAAACTGGGCTCGGTGACAAACCAGCTGATGCTGTAGATACAGATCAGTCGCTTGCTACGACCGTAGAGGTAGAGTCTGGTATTGTGAAATCGAATACAGACCAGTTGACCTCAGGCTTAGACGATCTAAAAAAAAGCGAAGAAACCCCCGAACAAAAAAAGGGATCTTATGTTTTGGAAAGGTTTACCGTCCAGGTTGGGGCATTTGCGAACCTTAATCGGGCAGAGACGGCTCAGAAGGAATTAATTGAAAAGGGATATGGTGTGGTTATAGTCCCCTATTTCAATTCGCTCAGTGAAAAATGGTATATATTACAGATTGGAAAATTTAACTCGAGCGTGGAAGCCACAGAATATGCTAATAATTATATTAGGAGGGAAGGGACCGAGGCAATTGTAGAGAGGCTAGAATAGTCAATTTCTAATCATTTTAGGCTATTACCCCATTATTAATTCTTGATCAAAATCCACCAGAATAGTTTGCTTATGCGTAATGCTAAGAACGTAATTACCTGTTTTTACCCAACTTTAATTGGATTTTTAGGCTATAAAACATTTTTTGCAAGTGCGAAGAAATCTCTTGACAAAGTCATTGAGAGTTCATATAATAATATGGATTGAAAGTTTACCAGGTATTTATCCATGATTTCTCATAAAAGCAGGCATATGCTATGGCTTTGTTGAAAAGATGAGGGAGTTTTCAGGGATCTTAAACAGTTTTTTTGAGCACTATATTTTAATTTTAAAGTCATAATAAAGGATGAGGATATGAATTCAAAATTTTCGGAATACGAACAGGTTGCCACCGAAATAAACGAGCTAAATGCCTTCATCGATGACGAGGAGGGATCTATTTCTCCCCTTGGAATTGAAGATTTTATGATGAATGCCGATGAACCGGAGTTTGATTTTGAGCTCGAGGAATCACAGAATCAGGTTGTTGAGAAACAGGAAAAACAACAAGAATGGATTCCAGAGGAACAATTCAGGCTGCTCTATGTCTATTTCAAGGATATGGCAGGTGAACCACTCTTAAGTTCGAAGGAAGAAATAGGGGTTTCTGCGAAGATTAAACAGTGTGAGTCTAAGGCTAGGGAAACAAAAAACCTAATCGAAAGACTGCAGAAGAGCATAATGAGCAATGGGAAAAGGAATGGGCATAGAAATGGTAAAGAAAGAGAAATTTCAAAGAGAATAGAGATGCTAAATGCCTTTTTGAGGGCGTCCACGGAGAGGGCGAAGAATCTCAAAGGGAGGTTTGTCAAAGCGAACCTGAGGCTTGTCGTAAGCATTGCAAAGAGATACATGGTGAGAGGCCTACCCTTACCAGATTTGATTCAGGAGGGAAACGTGGGGTTAATGAGGGCGGTTGAGAGATTTGATCACACGAAGGGCTTTAAGTTTTCAACCTATGCATCATGGTGGATACATCAAGCGATCTCAAGGGCTTTGTTGGATCAGACAAGAACAATCAGGGTGCCTGTGTATGTTTTGGAGCAGGCGAGCAAGGTATACAGGATAAGCTCGATGCTTAATAAGAAATTTGGAAGAAAGGCTTTGCCTCAAGAGATCTCCCAAGAGGTGGGAATTTCAGTAGAAGGTGTAAAGCGTATTCTGGAGTCAACAAATGATGCCGCGAGGCTGGATACGCCCATTATTGATGGAGAGAAAACAACGCTTCTCGATTTCATTTCCGATGAGGGTTCACCTACACCTGATACTGTAATGGCTAAGGAAGCCCTAACAAAGAGGATAAGGGAGGCTATGGCAATCCTTACTCCTAGAGAAGAAGAGATAGTAAGACTGAGGTTTGGTATCGATCAGGATACTACATATACCCTTGACGAGATAGGGCATCTTTTTGACCTTACCCGCGAGAGAATAAGGCAGATTGAGAAAAGGGCACTTGAAAAGATGTGCATCTCTGATGAGGGCGGACTCTTAAAAAGCTTCCTTACGTAAATAAAATCTACTTCAATTGTTTCACTCTGTATTTAGTTTTTAATAAGCAGACCATCTTATACTTGTTCCAAAATCTCTCCACCAAAAGTTTAAATTTACAAATTAGACACTTTCAATTTTAAATAGTTTTGGGGAATGATGGATCAGGGAGTACTCTTCAATACGTCTTTTTGCTAATTTTACATATTCTTGATTGATTTCATACCCAATATAGTGGCGCTTTTCACTGCTCAGCCTTGATTTAAGGGTTTGTCTTTTTGCAGATCGATGAGCGGGACATTCTTTTCCCGGTATAACTCAATAACGCTCTCTCTTTCTTCACTGTTCATTTCTCTTATTGTTTCCTTAGCCAATTCTATATCCTCATTCTGCGGTATCTTCTCCTCCGTCCATCTTGAATAACCACATACTGGGCAAATTACGTCGAAGTAAATATCCCTATAGCTAGAAACAAGCATGTTTTCAAAGTCACAACAAGGACATTGTTCAAACCAGTTGTGAAATCCCATGATTCCTTACTTTAGTTATTTTGTTCCCAATTTCAATAACTCAAGTTTGTTATAAATAAGTAATAATCAGACAAACAGCTCTTTGAAAAACCCTTCTATCTTTGCACTTAGGACAGCCTGTTTTACTGAGTGCCTTCGTTTGTTAAAAGAAACCCTGACAAGCCATTCATCATCAAACACTTGTTTCACTTCAGCATATTCAAATTGATTATGACAGTTTCCACAGACTACGAGCAGATTTTTGGGGTGATGACCTTTTAGTGGATCAAT
>Ga0184637_10003047_pt1 | contig 10573 bp, 10 predicted proteins | sample PLM3_127_b2_FD_133143 | JGI IMG/M metagenome (GOLD analysis project Ga0184637, IMG submission 133143) | Groundwater sediment microbial communities from an aquifer in East River, Colorado, USA - PLM3_127_b2 | ecosystem: Environmental > Terrestrial > Soil > Riparian zone | place: USA: East River... | reverse complement strand
GGGCCGCAGCGCCTGATGCAATTGTGGTCGACCGTCGGGCAACGTTGGCGACTCCCCGTCTCGGCGTGGTCCGGCTGACCCTCTAACGGCGGTCCAGCCGTTCAGGTTGGGCTTCTCGGAAGCCGCCGGCCACCACCATCGGCGACCGGCCATGAAGAGACAGTCGACCTTGCGCCGCAAACCGGACCTTCAAGGCACGGCGTCATCTTCAAGGTGCATCAACCGGGGTATTTCATCCGATCGACGAGCGCTGTAAAGCTGTAGAGCGGGGGGTCGCTGCCGCCACACCAGCCTGTGATCGCTCGGCGAACGCCTTCTCGAGCCATATGAACGCCTGCGCTTTGTTGCCGAGCCGGCGTGCATCAGCGCGATGCCCTAGGCGGTAACGAAACGCCGTGTCGATAGCCGCTCCACCTCGTCACGCACCGCGCGCTTCGTCGGTGCGGCCCATCACGCCCAGCGTGTAGCCGCGCGCGGCGACGAGTACGGCCATTCCGGCGCGGCCGCTTCGGCGCTCGCGGTCGCGGCCAGCGACTCGTCGAGGCGGCCACCTCCAGGTACGAACGGGCGAGCCACAGCTGCGCGAGGCCGAAGTCGCGCTTCATGCCGATCACCGAGTGCAGCTGCGCGATCGCGTCGGCATAGCGGCCGTTGTAGTAATTGTGGAAGCCGACATCGGTGTTGATGGCGAGCGACAGCGGGTCGAGCCGCTGCGCCGTGCGGACTTCGTCCATTCCGGCACCCGTCCGCCCAGGCCGCCAGCAGGAACACGGCGTGCCACTGATGCGCGACCGGACCGTTCGGGTTCAGCACGATGGCACGGCGGAACGCTTCGCTTGTCAAAGCGCTCGCCGTCACGCGCCAGCGATCCGGTGACGACGGCCGGCGCCTCGAGCCGGCGGCCGGCTTCCTCGGCACCCACTATGCGGAGCACCGATCGATCACGGCAGAGGTCGGTCGGGAGAAGCCGGTCAGACAGCGCTCAAACGAACCTGTAGCCGCGCTCCTCCAGCTCGCTTGTGACGCCAAACGAGACGTACCGTTCGCCGAACAGGGCGCGTCCGGCATTCTCGCCCTCGCGATACGCACTGGCCGCCTCGATGATCTGAGCAGCGATCCGACGCGGCACGACCACGACGCCGTCGTCGTCGCCGAGCACGAGGTCGCCCGGCTCGACGAGGACGCCGGCGCAGACCACGGGCACGTTCACAGCGCCGTGGTCGACGCCGGCCGGGTAGTGGAAGTTGCGCGGCGTGACGCCGCGCGCGAACACCGGAAAGGCAAGGCTGCGCAGGCGCGCCACGTCGCGGGCTGCCCCGTCGATGACGACGCCTTCGATTCCCTTGCTCTTCCAGCAGGTCGCCGTCATGTCGCCGAAGCAGGCGCGTTCCTTGAGGCCACCGGCGGCAACCACGATGACGTCGCCGGGCTGCGCGAGATCGGCGGCCATCGAGCGGATGCGCCAATCTGGTCCCAGACACGTGACGGCCGCGCCGCAGATGAAGGCGCCGCTCCAGACGGGTTTCATGTCGGGCGCCATGCACCCGTGCTTGCCGAGGTGGTCGAGCACGAGGCCGGTGTAGAGGGAGCGGCAGGCCGCGACGATCTCCGGCGCGGTCCGCTCGATGCTGGTCACAATCACGCCTTGGTGGTCGTGCCGTGTCGCGACCGGCGGAGGGCCGCTGATCGCGGTATCAAAGGACGTGGTGGTCGTTTGCGTGGTGGTCATTTCGCCTCCTTTGCGTAGGTGTCGTCCATGACTTGTTCGCCTGCAGCTGGAGCTGGGGTCGCCGTGAGCGCTCGCCGCTGCAGCAGGTAGAGCCGGCCGCCGGCGAACGCCCACTCGAGGTCGTGGCTGCCGCCGAACACCTCGTCGCAGCGGAGCGCGAGGGCATGAAGCGCGGCGAGCTGTGCGTCGTCGAGGCAGAGCATGCGGATGAGCCGCTCGGGAACGTCGGTGCGGCTTGTGCCGCCTTGCGGGTCGATGCGTATGGCGACGTCCTTCAGTCCCGCGATTCGCGCGACGACGGCACCGTCACGCCTCAAGCGGAACCGATCCGGGATCACTAGACCCGCCACGACCGACTCGCCGAGCCCCCAGGCCGCCTCGATCAAGAGCTCGTCCGACCCGTTGATGGGATTACGACTGAAGAGGACGCCGGCGCAGTCCGCGTCGACCAGCTCCTGTACGAGGACGCCCATTCTCGGCTCGCGGGGCAGCCCGAGGCGCTCGCGGTACGCGAACGCTGAAGGCGAGCGCGCCGAGCGCCAGATGGCGGACACGGCGTCGACCAGCTCGGGCTCGCAGCGCAGGTTCAGCTGCGTCAGGTGCTGTCCTGCGAAGCTCGCCTGCTCGGAATCCTCACCCACTGCGGACGAGCGCGCCACGAGCGGGGTGTCGAGCATGTGAAACACCGCGGCGAGCTGCTGCCTCGCGTCGCGCTCGTCAGCCGCGACTGCATCGACGAGCCCGAACGGAAGCGCGACACCCGCGGGAACCGGCAGGCCGGCACGCATGGCGGCGGCCAGCTGCGCGGCCTTGCCGCCGAACAGGCTGTGCTCGAGCTGCTCGGTGAGTGGGGTCGGCTTCATCGTCGCCTCGCCGTGATCAAGGTGAACGGATACGGGCCCGGGAGGCTGTGACGGCGGATGTCGTCGAAGCCTCCTTCGCCGAGCCAGCGTCTGAAGGTCGAGTAGGGGTAGATCCGTCCGCTGCCGGTACGCAGCACCAGCCCGAGGGCGTAGAGGACGGCCGGCCGCGGTCCGTCGCCGCGCTCGGAGGGGAGGATGTCGACGATCGCGACCCTGCCGTTCCGTTGCAGCGCGTCGGCGACGCGTCGCACGAGCCGGAGGTTCGCTTCATCATCGAAGAGGTGGCAGAGGTTCGCGACGAGCGCGAGGTCGTAGCTTGCGGGCCCGCCCCAATCGACGTCGAAGGCGCTTCCCTCGACAAACTCGTACTGATCGTCGAGTCCGGCTCGCCGGACAGCGGCGCGCGTGCTCGCGATCACGCCCGGCAGCTCCACGGCTGTGATCCTGCAGCTCGGATCGCGGGCGGCGAGGGCAAGGCTCCAGGGGGCAGCCCCGGCGCCGACATCGAGCACCTGCAGACTCGGCTGCGCGAGAAGGCCGGCGGCGTGGTCGGCGCTCTGGCGGAAGAGCGCCCCGAGCTGCGACACGAGTCTCGGATAGAGCGACTGCGCTCCCGCGGTCGTCGCTGCATCCGCCGGCCGCCTTTCGCCACGCAGTGCCGGCTGCAGCGAGGCCCACGGCCTGAACAGCTCGGCGAGCTCGGCCAGATCCGAATACGCGGGCCGAAAGCAGCCGTCGTCGCCGAGCTCGAGGAGCTCGAGACCGGCGAGCGCCGAGAGGAGCGCCCGGGCGCCCTGCTGCGTCAAGCCGCAGTCCGCGGCGACGGCTGCGGGATCTGCCGGCGACTCGGTGACGCGCGCGACCACGCCGAGCTCGAGCGCCGAGTGGATGGCGGCGGCTGTCGCGCATGCATCTTGAAGGACGGCCGCCTGCGCAGCAGTGATGGGCGGCCGCAGATCCGGCCTTACCCGTTCGGCCGGTGCAGCTGCTTCGGTCGTCATGCCACGACCTCCGCCTCCCCCGCCGTGCCGTCGACGACGACCCTCGCTCCGTCCGGGAGCACGGAGGTCGCATCGGTGCAGCCGACGACCGCTGGCAGCCCGTACTCGCGCGCGACGATCGCGGCGTGCGAGAGCAGCCCGCCCCGGTCGGTCACGATCGCGCCGAGCAGAGGCAGCACGATATTGAAGGCCGTCGTCGTCGAGTTCGTGACAAGGACGTCGCCCCGCTCGATGCGACCGAACTCCTCGGTGCTGCGGATCACCCGTGCGGTGCCCTCATACACGCCGGGGCTGACGCCGAGGCCGTGAACCTTTCGCTCTTCGGAGCGTGGCTTCGGCGCGGCGAAGATCGCCTGCACGGCAGCACCGATCGCGCGCTCGAGCCTTTCCGCCGCGGGCGGCAGCCACTCGGCCGGCAGCGGATCGCCCGGCTCGCCACCGAGAAACGGCGGCGCATCCGCGTAACGTGCCTCGAGCCGGTAGCGCGCACGCTCGGCCAGCTCATCGCCCGATGGGCCGTCGCCGGACTCGACGAGACTTCGCAGCTCCGCGTAGCCCGCCTCGACGAGATGGCTCGGATCGGCGAGCCTTCCTGCCGCCGTGAGGCGGCGGCCGGCCGCCAGAATCGCGCGCCGCATGATCCCGATCGCCCAGAGGTCGGCGTAGGCGCCCCGCTCGTCGCGCAGCCGGTAGGTCGCCCGAGCCTCTTCGAGCAGCTCGCCGAAGGCAGCGCGATGCTGAGCGGGCACAGCGTCGCGCACCTCGGATATCTTCCGCTCGAGGTCGTTCGCCGATGGAGCCTCGAGGCGCTCGAACGCCATGCGGATCGCTCCGACGATCAGCTCGGGAAGCTCGTGCACCGACGGGTCGCCCACGTCCTCGCCGTTTACCGGCCGGTAGGCGACACGATCGACATAGGCGCAAGCGAGCGCGCCGGTGTGGCCGGGCAGCGAGCGAAGCGCGGCGACCACCTCGGCCGGCTCTCCACCTGACGTGAGAACGGCCGTCGCCGCCGGATCGAGTCGGAGAGCGCCGACCAGTCGCTCGAGTTCCTTGTGCACGCCGAGCGGGTCGGGGTCCGCGCCCTGGAGGAGACCGAGCAGCTGCGCCGGCGAGCGGCCGGTCCACTCTTGCGCGTGCACGAGGAAGTCGCCGACCGGCAGCAGCGCCGGCACGTTGAAGAGATGGTGGATGTACGCGCCCTGGACCTGGTTGTCGCGGCAGCGGTCGATGTAGGCGAGGAGCGCAGCCGTATCGAGCGCCGTCGGGTCGACCGCGAGCAGCGCGAGGTGAGCCTGGATCGCGGCGGGCTTCACCTCCCGGTCCCAGCGCTCGAGGTCCTCACGCCAGAGCTTGCGCTCGAACACGGTCGCGCTCGTCTCGAGCCGACGCCGGATCTCGGGGTGACTGCGCGCGAGCTCGTCCCACACCTCCTTCGGAGGGTGACCGACCGCCTCCTTCGGCGCGCCGACGGGGCGGGCACAGAAGTACGGGAAGCCGTTGACGAAGCCCGCCTCCAGGTACTCGAGCAACGATCCGTAGCGGCGGAGGCTTTCGCCGAAGCCGCGCTGGAACGCGTCTGGGAAGATCTCCGCGTGGAAGCGGGTCACCGGCCGTGTCCAGTGAGTCGGGTCGAGGAACCAGGATCCCGGACCGGGTGGGGCAAAGGTCTGCTCAGCGACGAGTGTCATCGTTACCAACCTCCTTGATGCTCGCCGGATTGCGGCGAAGCTCATCTGTCAGCACACGCACGGCCCAGGCGGCGGCCTTGCCGGCCTCCTCGCCCTTGAGGTCCCACTGGTCGCGCATCGCCTGCCAGGCCGGCGCACTCACGAGCAGGTAGATCACCCCAAGGGCGCGTCGGCGCTCGGCCGGGCCGAGACCGTCGGTGACCTCCCGCATCGCCTTCTCGAACGTCGCCAGTCGCCGGCGCCGCGTGCGGGCCCGGATCTCCTGTCCGCGCTTCGAGAGGAGCGCGCGGATCAGCGGCGCTCGCTGGTCGTACATGCGATAGAGCGCAGGCGCCATCTCGCGGACGCCCTCGAGCGTCTGCGGGTAGGAAAGGAGGGCGACGCGGAGGTGCTCCTCCGCCCACTCGCCGAACGCGTCGAAAAGCGCCTCCTTGGTCGGGAAGTGCCGGTAGACGGTGCGCACCGACACGCGGGCCCGCATGGCGACAAGCGGAACAGTGACCTCGTCGACCTCCTCGTCCGCTAGCACATCTGCCGTCGCCTCCAGTATCCGAAGGCGCGTCTGCTCCATCTGCTCTGCGCGGAGCGGGCTCTCGTACAGCGTCGTGCTCATGGCACGACTAAGATAGTCAAGTCACGTTGGCGTGTCAAGAAGGCATGAAGGCGTGTCGTCGAGCCCGTCTAGGCGCGCAGGCTCGCGCTGGCCGGTCGATCGATCGCGCTGTTGATGATCGGCGGCAACGATCTGCTGCTTGGCCTCGCCCGCGAGCGGAGCCGGATTGCTCGAGTTCGAAGCCCGGCTGGCTGCGCGTTTGCCAGCCACGACGGACGACCACTTTGACAGTGGCCGCAGGACCGCTGTGGGTCGTGAAGGTCCAATCGGCAGGTTCAACGTGCCGCTCGCAAGCGGACCGCCAACAGGCGTTGCGCGAGCAAGCAGTGCCCGCTCGGCACGGGCCTCCTCTTCCGTCGCGTACCGCGGTACCGATACCGAACGGTTCCACACGGTCGTTCCCATTGCCCGGGCCGGGTCGGAGAATGACTCCGTGTTTATTCTGTCCATCCTCCAAAAGGCAATGCAGCGCGCCCTGGCAGACGGTGCACTGCAGCCGATCGAGACTCAGACCATCCTGCTCGACAGCGATGGCGTTCGTTTCGTCGTGCGCCCGGTGTCGAGCCTTGCGCGCGAGGACAAGGCGCGCCATGCCGCGGCGGCCACAGATCCGCTCGGCGACTACGACCCCTCTCTGTTCGTAGACCATCTCGCGCCTTCGCACTACATCCTGCTGAACAAGTTCCCGTTGCTCGCCGGTCATGTGCTGCTCGTCACGCGGCGCTTCGAACGCCAGGAGCGCCTGCTCACCGTCGAGGATTTCGCGGCGCTCATCGCCTGCCTGAGTGAGGTCGACTGGCTCGGTTTCTACAACGGCGGCATCGAAGCCGGGGCCAGCCAGCCGCGCAAGCACCTGCAGCTCGTGCCGCTGCCGCTCGCACCCGAGAGCCCGGACGAAGTACCGATCGAGCGCGTGCTCGGCAGCGGCTCGCGGCTGCCGTTCCGGCATGCGTTCGCGCGTCTGGTGCCGCGGGCGACCGCTCCCGTATTGCACGCCCTCTACCGCGAGTTGCTTCATCAGTGCGGCATTACCGCCATTGCCGCAGCGCAGGGGGAGCTTCAGTCGGCACCGTACAACATGCTGGTTCGCCGAGGCTGGATGCTCGTCGTGCCGCGGTCGTGCGCATGCTTCGAATCGATCTCGGTGAACGGGCTCGGCTTCGCCGGCTCGTTGTTCGTGCGTTCGCAAGAAGACCTGGACCGCGTGCGTGCCGTAGGGCCGATGCAGGTGCTGCGCGCGGTGGCGATGCCGCATGACGTGCCTCACGACGCATGACCGATCCGATGCATCGCTTCCCGGCAACACCCACGTCATGATCGTTCACATCGTCGACGGCACCTACGAGCTGTTCCGACACTTCTACGGCCAGCGCCGCGTTGCCAAAGGCCAGGACCGGCCGTTGGCTGGTGTGATCGGTGCTGGGCATGATCGAGAAGGGCGCAACGCATGTCGGCGTGGCGACCGATCACGTCATCGAGTCTTTTCGCAATGGCCTGTGGCCCGGCTACAAGACTGCCGCGGGGATCGAGCCGGCGCTGCTGGCTCAGTTTCACCCGTTGGAAGAGGCGCTCGTCGCGATGGGCGTCACTGTGTGGCCGATGGTCGAGCTCGAGGCTGACGATGCCCTGGCCTGCGCGGCACGTGTCGCCGATGAAGATCCAGCGGTGGAAAAGGTCTGCATCTGGACACCTGACAAGGACCTCGCGCAATGCGTGCGCGCCGACCGCGTCGTGCAAATGCACCGCAGCGCCAAGAAGATCCTCGATGCAGATGCGGTGCGAGACAGATTCGGCGTGGAGCCTCGGCTCATTCCCGACTACCTCGCGCTGGTCGGCGACGCCGCCGACGGATACCCGGGCATCGCGGGAATCGGCGCAGTCGGTGCGGCGCAGCTGCTCAATCGTCATGGAGCCATCGAGCAGTTCCCACCGGCCATCCTCAGCGAGCGCCGTGAATTGGCGCTGCTCTTCAAGCGTCTGGCCACGCTGCGCACGGACGCAGAGCTCTTTCGCAGCGTGGACGAGCTGCGATGGCGCGGTCCGACCGACACCTTCGCCGCATGGACCGACCGAGCGAACGCGCCGCGTCTGCTCGAGCGGTGCCTGAAGGTGCACGCGGCGATGGAATAGGCCCTCTGCACGCATCGACGCGCAGCACAGGTCGCGGCCGTGAACATAATGCCGCTCAGGTCAGCAGACGGCCCACGAGCACACACCCCATGGAAGCGACGGTCTTCACGCGCATCATCAACGGCGAGATTCCCTCGGCGAAGGTCTACGAGGACGAGTACACGATCGCGTTCATGGACGCCGGGCAGGTGAACCCCGGCCACGTGATCGTCGCGACGAAGCGGCAGGTCGAGACGATCCTCGACATCGACGACGAGCTCGCCGCGGCGTTGTTCCGCACCGCCGCGCGCGTCGCGCGTGCCGTCGATCGCGCGTTCAAGCGCGAAGGCATCACGATCCTGCAGGCCAACAAGGCGGCCGGGTGGCAAACCGTGCCGCACCTGCATCTGCACGTGCTGCCGCGCTATCAGGGCGATGGCGTCGAGCGGGGCTCCCGTTGCCCGATGGTCATGCGATCGCGCTGATCCGCGAGCTGGCGACGCGGCAGCCGTCGTGCGCGGTGGTGGTGGTGTCGGTGTTCGGCGACGAAGACACCGTCATCGCCTGCGTCGCAAGCCTGATGAGCGGCCGGCACCGCTGCCGCCGAGCTCGGCATCCGAGGTCATGTTGTCGCCGCGCGAATCGGAAGTGCTCGAACTGATTGCGCGCGGCTACGCCTACGCCGAGATTGCAACGCGTGACGATCGACACGGTGCAGACGCACATCCGCAACCTGTACGCGAAGCTCACCGTGCATTCACGCAGCGAGGCGGTTTTCGAAGCCAGCTGGATGGGCCTGCTCCACAGCCTGAAGCCTGGGAGCAATCGGTGAGCTTGTGGCGCCGCATCGGCACCGTGTTGCTGCTTGGCGCGCTTGCCGCCGGCGGTGCTCAGTGCGCGCAGCGGTCGCCGGGCCCGCGCCGATCACGTTGCATCGGGCGCAGCTGATCGCATGACGGGTGTTGGGCAGCATGTGCACGATTGTCCGGCGACGGCGCCGTCCGTGCGCTTGAAAGTGCGCACGGATCTCCTGACTGCAATGCCCTGCCGATTCAGCATCTGCTCTCGCTATACTGGATGCATGTCCAGTAGTCTGCCATCCCCCGGAAATGTCGTCCGAGTCGGCCGCGACTCTGCGGCTGGCCCGGTGCCCGCCCGCTCCAGCGTCGCCATCGGCTTCGGGTCGCCGGCGGACGACACCGGCGTCACGCGGCTCGACCTCAACGACATCCTCATCAAGCACCCGCAGGCCACGTTCCTGATGCGCGTGGCCGGCGACGCAATGCGCGAGGCCGGCATCGACTCGGGCGATTTTTTGCTGGTCGATCACGCCAGCGCATGGGCACGTGGTGATTGCGGTAGTCGAAGACGAGTTCGTCTGCCGGCGCCTGTTCAAGCAAGGCAACGACCTCCGACTCCAGGCGCCCCACCCGGCAAGCGCCGACATCGTTCCTCGCGATGGTCAGGAACTGCAGGTCTGGGGCGTCGTGACCAACACCATCAAGTCGATGCCCGTCTAAGGCGAAGCCATGTTCGCGCTCGTGGACGTGAACAACATGTACGTCAGCTGCGAGCGCGTGTTCCGGCCGTCGCTCGTTGGCCGCCCGGTCGTCGTGCTGTCGAACAACGACGGTTGCGCCATTGCGCGCAGCAACGAGGCCAAAGACCTGGGGATCAAGATGGCGCAACCCTGGTTCCAGATCCGTCATCTCGAACGCCAAGCGGGCCTCATCGCCTTGTCCGCCAACTTCGAGCTCTATGGCGACATGTCGAGCCGCATGATGACCGTCGTTGCCCAGTACGCACCCCGTCAGGAGGTCTACAGCATTGACGAATGCTTCCTCGACTTCGATGGCGTGCGTGGCGACCTCATCTCCACCGGGCGCGACATGCGGGCCACGGTACTGCAGTGGACCGGACTGCCAACCAGCGTCGGCTTCGGGCCGACGAAGACGCTCGCGAAGCTGGCCAACCACGTGGCCAAGACCGCAGATCGCAAGCCCGGGATCTACCCGCCGCAGCTTGCGCAGGTTTGGAAACGTCCCGTCGCGAGCTCGACCAGCTGATGCAGGTGACCGAGGTGGGCGATGTTTGGGGCGTCGGCAGGAAGACGAGCGCGCGCCTGAACGAGGGCGGCATCCACACGGTGCTCGACCTCGTCAACGCCGATGCCACTACGCTGCGCAAGCAGTTCAGTGTCGTGCTCGAGAAGACCGTGCTCGAGCTGCGCGGAACATCCTGCCTTGACGTGGACGATGCGCCGGCGGCCAATCAACAAATCATGTGCTCGCGGTCATTCGGTGCACCGGCGACGGACCTGGCTGGCCTCATCGAAGTCGTGAGCCAGTTCGCCTCGCGCGTCGCCGAGAAGGTTCGACACCAGCAGAGCGTCGCAGGAGGCGTGCACGTCTTCATAACGACGAGCCCGTTCCGCAAGAGCGACCGCCAGCACAGTGCGAGCATGACAGTGCCGCTGATTCGTCCGACGGCTGACACTCGACTGCTCATCGGCGCCGCCGTGCACGCGCTCCAGGGCATATACCGGTCTAGCTTCAATACTCTTCACT
>Ga0184637_10003046_pt1 | contig 10575 bp, 9 predicted proteins | sample PLM3_127_b2_FD_133143 | JGI IMG/M metagenome (GOLD analysis project Ga0184637, IMG submission 133143) | Groundwater sediment microbial communities from an aquifer in East River, Colorado, USA - PLM3_127_b2 | ecosystem: Environmental > Terrestrial > Soil > Riparian zone | place: USA: East River... | reverse complement strand
CTCGCTGGGAACCGGGATGCAAGCACTCTCGAGCGCCATCAGGATGAACACCCCGGGCAGGCCCGTGGCGTCGATCACGTTGGTCGCGAGCTCGACGATCGGGTCGACGATGAAGTCGGTCATGGCCGCTCCGCAGGTTAGGGAGAATGGCCCGCCGATGATCAGCGTCCTCTACATCCACAGCCGCCGCAACACGTTCATAGACATCGACCGCGAGGCGCTCTCGCAGCGCTTCGAGGTCGTCGACTACTACCAGCCCGGTTTGCGCGCCCGGCCGCTGGAGCTGGTGGCGAAGCTGCGCCGCGCCGATGTCGTCTTCGGCTGGTTCGCGTCCTGGCACACCTTTGCGGCGCTGCATCTGGCTCGGCTGCTGCGGGTGCCGTCGGTGCTCGTCGTCGGGGGCTTCGACACGGCGCGGGAGCCGGAGATCGGGTACGGGGCGCAGCTCGGCGGCCCTCGCAGGTGGGTCGCACGCCGGACGATCGCCAGCGCGACGCGCCTGATCACCAACTCGAGGTACTCCGTCGCCGAGATCGAGGAGAACCTGGGCCTGGGAGAGGATCGCGTGACCCTGGTTCACCACGGGATCCCCGACCGCTTCGGGAACGCGGCTGACGCCGGCGAGAAGCAGCGGATGGCGCTCAGCGTCGGGATCGTCTACGAGCTGAATCTGGAGCGCAAGGGGCACCGCCCGTTCGTGGAAGCCGCCGCGCAGCTCCCGGACGTCGAGTTCGTGCTCGCCGGCAAGTGGCTGGACGGCGCGATCGAGGAGCTGCGCGCCGTGGCGGGGCCGAACGTCACCTTCACCGGGCATCTGGACGACGAGACGCTCGACTCCTACTTTCGTCGTGCCGCGGTCTACGTGCAGCCGTCGCGACACGAGGGCTTCGGGCTCTCTGTCGCCGAGGCGATGCTGGCGCGCTGCGTCCCGGTCGTGACCGACGCCGGCGCCCTGCTCGAGGTGGTCGGCGACGCCGGCGTGGTGGTCCCGGCGCCGCAGCCCGAGCCGGTCGCGGACGGGATCAGGCGCGCGCTCGAGCTCGGGCCCGAGGCCGGCGAGCGAGCCCGCCGCCGCGTGCTGGAGCGGTTCCCGTTCGAGATGCGCCGCGACGGGATCTGCCGCGAGGTCAAGGCGGCGCTGGAGGAGACGGCCGAGCGCTGAATCAATCCCGCCGCTCGATCCGCCCCGCTGGCTCTACACTCACCTCCCGCGTGCAGCGCCTGAACGATCCCGTCTACCGGCACCGCCTGGTGCAGTTCCTCGCCGACGCGGCGGTCGCCGCGCTTGCCTTCTTGCTTGCCTTCGAGCTGCGCTTCCTCGACGTCGACGGAGGGATTCCCGGACGCTACTGGACGATCCTGTGGGGGTCGATCGGGTTCGTCGCCCTGGGCAAAGCGGTGCTCTTCACCGCCCTCGGCCTGAACCAGAAGTGGTGGCGCTACTTCGGACTGCGCGACTTCCCGCTGATTCTGCGCGCGGTCGCGCTCGCAAGCGCCGTGCTCGTGGTGGTGTTCACCGTCGCGCAACCCTTCTCGGCCAGCATCCCGCGCTCCGTCTTGGTGATGGACTTCCTCATCTGCCTGCTGCTCGTCGGTGGCGTGAGGATGGTCGGCCGGCTCGTGGCGGAGAGGCCGTCGCGCGCCGCCCGCCGCCGCAAGGGGCGCGAGGCGCTGGTCGTTGGTGCCGGGTCGGGTGGCCAGATGGTCGTCCGCGAGATGCTGCTGAACCCGAATCTCGCGGCGACGGCAATCGGCTTCGTCGATGACGACCCGCGCAAGCGCGGAATGCGCCTGCTGGGACTCAAGGTCCTCGGCTCCACCGACGAGATAGGCCACGTCCTCGACCAGACGAAGCCCGACGAGGTGATCATCGCGATCCCGTCCGCCCCCGGGGTGCTGCGCGGGAAGGTGGTGTCGGCGTGCCGCGAGCGCGAGATCGAGATCCGAACCCTGCCGACCGTGTTCGAGCTCCTGCGCGGCGGTGTCCAGCTGACCCGCCAGCTGCGTGAGGTCAGGGTGGAGGACGTGCTCGGACGCGACCCGGTGGTGATGGAGCTGGATCGCGTCGGGGCGTACCTGACCGACCGCATCGTCCTGGTCACCGGGGCCGGCGGGTCGATCGGCTCCGAGCTCTCGCGCCAGATCGCCAGGGTGCGACCGCGTCTGCTCGTCTTGCTCGACCACGCGGAGGACAACCTGTTCGGCATCGATCGCGAGATGCTCGACGAGTGGCATTTCTTCGGGGTCGAGTCGGTGCTCGGCGACTGCAGGGAGGCCGATCGCATGCTGGAGGTGATGCAGCGCTTCAAGCCGGACATCGTCTTCCACGCTGCCGCCTACAAGCACGTGCCGCTGATGGAGAGCAATCCGCTCGAGGCGGTGCGGAACAACGCGATCGCCACGCGAGTCACCGCCGAGACCGCCGCGGTTGCCGGGGCCGAGCGGTTCGTGCTGGTGTCGACCGACAAGGCGGTCAACCCGGGCACCGTGATGGGGGCATCGAAGGCGATGGCCGAATGGGTGGTTGACGCAGCCGGGCACCGGCATCCGGAAACGCGCTTCATCACCGTCAGGTTCGGCAATGTGCTCGCCTCCTCGGGGAGCGTCGTCCCGATCTTTCGCAGCCAGATCGAGCACGGGGGTCCTGTGACCGTGACCCACCCGGAGATGTCGCGGTACTTCATGACGATCCCGGAGGCGGTCCAGCTCGTAATCCGGGCGGGCGATCTGGGGAGCGCCTCGGGGGAGGTCTACGTGCTCGAGATGGGCGAGCCGGTGCGCATCCTCGACCTCGCCCGCAACATGATCCGGCTCGCCGGCTACGACCCCGAGCGCGACGTTGCGGTCGAGATCATCGGGCCGCGCCCGGGAGAGAAGCTGCACGAGGAGCTGTTCAATGCCGGCGAGCGCTCCGAGCCGACGCAGGCGAGCAGGATCGTTCGTGCGGTGCGCGCGGGCCCGCTCGATCCCGACTGGGTGGAGCGGACCGTGAGCGACCTCGAGCAGCTCGTCGCCGCCGGCGACGAGACGGGGCTGGCGCAAAGGGTCGTCGAGCTCGTTGCGGAGCAGCGGGAGTCCACGGCGCTGGAAGTCGACTGAATCAAGCGCCGCTTGTGGACCTGATCGAGCAGATCGGCGCGTTCCTCGGCCTCGCCGCCTTCCTCGCGCTCGCGGTGCTGATACTGCTGTACTTCCAGCAGGCCCGTGACGTGCGGCGCCTGCGGGAGTGGGCCGGGCGGGCGCCCGAGCGAGCCGAGGGGGCGGCCGAGGCGGCGGCGGTAGCGGCCGCCGAGGAAGCCGGTGTGGCTCAGGAGGACCTCGCCGCGGCGCCGGACGCGCCCCCTGGCGAGCGCCCGCGGGCAAGGCTCCCTTTCCTCGCGAGAGTGCGCGAGCGCCTGCCGGCGCCTCGCTACCTGGTGGTGATCGGGGCCGGGATCGCGATCATCGCTGCGGGAGTCGCGACCGGCGGGTTCGGGTTGCTCGGTGAGGAGAAGGGCGGGGGCGGCAAGGGCGCAGGCGGAGGCGGAGGCGCTCCGCCCCCCGACGTCACTGTCGCGGTCCTCAACGGCACCGGAGTCGCCGGGTCGCCCGGAGTCGAGGGGCTCGCCGAGACCGTGGCGGCCGAGGTGAAGAAGGCGGGGTACCAGGTCGGTAACGTCACCGACGCCGGGACCAGCTTCACCGAAAGCCTGGTCATGTACGAGCCCGACGACCAGGCTGCCGCCGAGCAGGTCGCCGGCGACCTCCAGAAGCAGCTCGGCAAGACCGATCTGCTGCAGATGTCCCCCGAGATCGAGCCGCTGGCGGACGGGGCGCCGGTGGCAATCGTGATCGGCCAGGACGACTCGCAGCTCTAGTGGTCTAGCGGCATGGACCTCGTGCAGCAGGTTGGAACCTACGCCGGGGGTGCGGCGTTCGTCGGCCTCATCGTCTTCCTTCCCCTGTACCTGTCCCAGGCGCGCGATGTAAGCCGCCTGCGCGCGTGGTCGGAGCGGGAGCCGGACGCTGTCGACGAGGCGGAGCGGGTTGCGGTAGCGAGCGCCCGCGTCGCCCAGCAGACGGCGGTTGCCCGGATGACCGGCGAGGCGGAGGCGGCACGAGCGGAGGTGAGGGCCGCGGCCCGTGAGGCCGAGGCCATGGCGCAAAGCCCCGCAGAGCGGGTTGCCGCCGACCGACCGGCGGCCACCCGAATAACCGCCGAGCGGGCGGCGATAGCCAGGGAGCCCACGTGGAGGGGCTGGCTCCGCCGCGGGCCGAACGCGCGGCAGCTGGTGTGGATCGTGACCGGCGTTTTCGCGCTCGGCCTCGCGGTGGCCCTCGTTTCGCTGCAGATCGCCGGAAGCGGCGACGACGTCAGCTCCGCGCCCGAGCCGACCGTCGAGAATGCCGGGGTCGTCAAGGGGGACGTCGAGGTTGCCGTGCTCAACGGGACCGCGGTGCCGGGGCTCGCCGCGAAGGTTGCAGATGACGTCGAGGCAAACGACTACACGCTGGGAGCGGTAACGAACAGCGAGTCGCCGGCCGACCAGACCTTCGTCGTCTTCGAGCGCGGCCACGAGGAGGAGGCGCGGTCGGTCGCCAACGATCTCGGCGTCGACGCGGTCTCGCCGATCGATTCGGCCACGAGCGACATCGCCGACGGCGCCGATGTCGTCGTGGTCGTCGGCGAGGACCGAGCGCGGCTCTAGGGCCGCGCTCTCGGGGTGGCCATCGCCCCTGGGTAACCTCCCAGCGTGCAGGCCAACTCCGAGGCGGCCGCGCCCCCTCAACCCGCCTTGATTCTCCTTATCGCGGCCGTTGTCGCTGCGATCGGCGCGCTTGCGCTGGTTCAGGAGGCGAGGCAGCGCGGGGAGGTGCTCGATCTCGTCGAGGTCACCGGCGCCGTCACCGCGGGTGGGCACGACCGGGCGCGAATCGAGTGGCGCCAGCGCCGCTCCAGCGGCGACGCCGTGGTGCGGATCATCGATCGGGACGACACCCCGGTGAGGACGCTGCTCGACGGCGAGCCTCTCGCCGGCGACGACCGCCAGCAGGTCTTTCACTGGAACGGACGGACTGACTCAGGCGGGCGCGCCTCGCCGGGCCGCTATCGGGTCGAGATACTGCTTCTCGACCAGGATCGCGAGATCGTCCCCGAGCAGGGCGTGATCACGGTGCGGGAGGACGGCTGACGTGGACGCGCTGGCGTGGGTGGGCGTGCTTGCCTCGTGTGGCGCGGCGGCCGCCGCGCTCGTGATCCGCGATCCCCGCCTCCGCGTGGCCGCGATGCTGCTCGCGCTCGCCCTCGCGCCGGCGCTCGTCGCGGGGGACGTGGCGGACACCGAGCGGTTCCGCGAGCTGCGCGAGAGCCCCGCGCAGCTGGTCGCCCTCGGTGTCGTCGCGGCCCTCGGCGTGGGCGCGATCGCCGCGTTCATGCTCCGGCTTCCCGCGGCGCTTCCCCTGCTCGCGTTCGGCACCCTCGCCTTCCGGATCCCGGTCGAGCTGGGCGGCGAGACATCGAACCTGCTGATCCCGCTGTACCTCGTGATCGCGGCCGGGGCGGTGGCTACGGCACTGGCCACCTGGAAGCAATCCCGCGACGCCCTCGACTCCAGCCTGCACCGCCGTGGGGCTTCTGCAGCGGCGTCGTTCCGGGAGTTCGGAGCCCGAGCCCTGCCCTGGCTGCTCGCCGGCTTCCTGATCCTGTACGCGCTCCAGAGCGCCTACTCGAGCGACCTCTCGAAGGCGACAGAGACCGTCTCCTTCTTCTTCGTTCCCTTCGCCGTGCTTCTCGCGCTGCTGCTCGACGTGCGGTGGACACCGCGGTTGCTCACCGCGCTGCTCGTACTGGTCGTGACCGAGGCCCTCCTCTTCACCGGGGTCGGGTTGTGGCAGTACGCGGCGCGCGACCTGTTCTGGAACCCGACCGTGATCGCCGGCAACGAGGTCCACACCTACTTCCGGGTCAACTCCGTGTTCTGGGATCCAAACCTCTTCGGCCGCTACCTCGCGCTCGCGGTTCTGGCAACCGCCGCGTACATGGTCTGCACGCGGCGTTCCGATCGGGCGCTCGGCGCCGCCGCCGCGTGCGTCGTCCTGCTCGTGGGGCTGACGATCAGCTTCTCGCAGTCGAGCATCTTCGCGCTGCTGGCCGGGCTCGTCGCGCTGGTGGCGCTGCGCTGGGGGGTGCGCTGGGCGCTGGGGATCGGCGGCGCGACCGCGATCGCCGCGCTCGCGCTGGTGCTGCTCGCCGGAGTCGAGCCCACGTCCGAGCGCTCGCTGGAGGTTCGAAGCAGCGGCCGCGTGACGCTGGTCCGCGGCGGGCTCGAGCTGGCGGGAGACAGGCCGGCGTATGGATACGGCTCAGGCGCGTTCCAGGAGGAGTTCGCTCAGCGCTACCTCGACGTCGACGAGCCGGAGGGGAGCGCGATCTCGCACAGCGAGCCGGTGACCGTGGCGGCTGAGCAGGGCGCCTTCGGGCTCGTCCTCTACGCGGCGCTGGTCGTCTCGGGCTTCGCGGCGCTGCTCGGGGTCCCCGGGCGGGTTCCCGCGGCGCGGGCGGCCCTGATCGCCTGCTTCGTCGCCATGGTCGTCCACAGCCTCGCCTACGCAGGCTTCCTCATCGACCCGGCGACCTGGGCGCTGCTCGGCGTCGGCCTCGCGCTCGCCCGCGCCCCGCTCCCCTCGCCGCTTGCCGACCGGGTCGAGCGCGCGCCCTCCCGGGCACCGCGTGCGCGTCCGTCGCTTGCCTGGCCCGAGGCCTCCTCGACCTCCCCGGACCACTAGCGGCCCTACCCGCCACACCCATGCTCACCTACCTGCGCCGCCTCGCCACGACGGGCACCGCCTACACGGCCTCGAGCATCATCTCGAAGCTGCTCGCGGTCCTGCTGCTGCCGCTCTACACGCGGTACCTGACTCCAGTCGACTACGGCGCCGCGGAGGTGATGCTGGTTGCCGTGATCGCGACCAGCATCGTGATCCGCTTCGGCGTCATCGAGGCCCTGCTGCGCTACTACTACCTTGCGGACGAGCGCCCGGATCGGGTCGTGAGCACCGGCTTCGCGTCCCTGTTCTGGACCGCAACCCTGGGAGCGGCGATCGCGATCCCGTTCGCCGAGCCGATCTCCGAGGCGCTGCTGGATCGTCCTGACGCGACCCTGGCCCGGATCGCGATCTTCGGCCTGTGGATCTTCACCCTGTTCGAGTACCTGGCGACGCTGCTTCGCCTCGACGAGCGTGCGCGGGCCTACTTCGTCTTCAACATGGCGGGGGTCGTGATGGCGATCCCGCTCACCGTGTGGCTCGTCGTGCTCGAGGACCAGGGGGCGAACGGGCTGCTGGGGGCGATCTACGCGGCGACGGTTCCGATGGTCGTGTGGCTGATCGTCACCCAGCGGCACCGCCTGGCGCTGCTCCCCGACTGGGCGCTGCTGCGGCGCATGGTCCGCTTCGGCCTGCCGACGATGCCGGCCGAGCTGTCGCTCTACTCGCTCAACTTCATCGACCGGATCATCCTCGTGCGACTCGCCGGGCTTGCCGAGGCCGGCCTCTACGCCCTGGCGATCAAGTTCGCCCAGGGGATCAACGTTCTCGTGCGGGGCTTCCAGCTCGCCTGGCCCCCGCTCGCCTACTCGATCCAGGACGATGACGAGGCGCGGAACGCCTACGCGCTGATCGTGACCTGGTTCATGGCGGTATGCACCTTTGCCGTCGTCGGCCTGTGGCTGCTCGCGCGCTGGATAGTCCGCCTACTGGCCGCGCCGGAGTTCTTCGACGCGTACGAGGCGATCGGGCTGCTCGCGGCGGGGATCACCCTGTACGCGCTGTACCTGGTCCAGGTCGTCGTGCTGGGGCGCACGGGCCGCACGGAGTTCAACTTCCCCGCGACGGCCGCCGCGACCGCGGCCAACATCGGGCTCAACCTCGCGCTGGTGCCCCCGCTCGGGATCGTCGGCGCCGGACTCGCGCTGATCGCCTCTTACCTCGTCGTGCTGGTGCTGATGTACGCGTTAACGCAGCGCCTCTTTCCCGTTCCCTATGAGTGGCGGCGCCTGGGGCTGATCGTGGTCGCCGCCGCGGCGCTGATCGCGGGCGGCGAGCTGCTGCTCCCCACCGAGGGCGGGACGGGGCTGCTGAGCCGCACGGCGCTGTGGCTCTCGTACCCGATCGTGCTCTGGGCCGCCCGGTTCCTGAGCCCGGAGGAGCGTCGCGCGCTGTCCCGCCTGCTGCGCCCCTCGGCGGTCGCCGAGCGCCTGCGCCGGCTGCGCGTGGCCGGTGCTCCGGCGGTTGCCGCGGAGGACGCCTCGGCGGGTTCGGGTGAGCACGCCGCGGCGCGCGGGCCACGGCTGACCGAGGAGGTCTACGAGGCCGAGGCCCGGGACGAGGACCGGGGCGGCGCCTGAGTCCCTCGTGCCGCGGCGGGGTTTGCCGAGCTCCGGCTGGACCCATATAGTCTCGTTTCCATGACTGAACGACCCTGGATTCCGGTCCTGCTCGGCGTCATCGCGCTGGCGGCCGGGGTGGTGGCGCTCGTGATAGCGCTCGACGCGAGGAGCTCGGAGGAGAGCGAGGAGAGCGCGTCAACGAGCGTGAGCGACCGCGTCACCCGGCTCGAGAAGGCGGCCAGGCTGCAGCGCGGCGCACAGAAGCAGGAGAAGAAGAAGCAGAAAGCGCTCTCCGGCGAGGAGTCGAGCCTCAAGGGGTCCCAGAAGAAGCAGGCCTCCGAGGTCAGCTCCTTGACCAGCGAGGTGCGCTCGCTGAAGCGTGAGGTCACCCAGCTCAGCGACGAGGAGACTCAGCTGAAGCGTCAGATCAGCATCCTCAAGAGCCGCCTCGTCGAGCTGGAGCAGAAGAAGAAGAAGAACCGCTAGCAATCGCGCGACGTGCTCGGCTTCGCCTCCGCCGCCGCGCGGTCGCCGGTGACTCGTCGGCTGTTGAACTCCTCGGCGGCCTCGCGGATTCCCTCCCCGCGGCCGGGTTGCAGGGCCTGGCGCGCGTGGAGCAGGTACCAGCGCGACCCGCCGCCCAGCAGCGGGGCGAGCGCGGCCCGCACCGCGTAGAACCACGCCTCCAGCAGCCGCACGGCCCCGGCCGCGGCGCGCGAGTGGTGCTTTCGCATGTACAGGTCGCGGTTGCGGTGGAACTCCACCGCGCGACGCGTTCGCGCGACGGGGTCGGTGGAGAGCTGGTCGTGGTGCACGGTGCGGGCCGCCGGCACGTAGAGGACCCGCCAGCCGGCGTCGCCGAGCCGCTTGCAGAAGTCGGTCTCGTCCGAGTAGACGAAGAAGTCGGGGTCGAGGTAGCCGACGGCTGCCGCGGCCTCGCGGCGCACGAGCATCGCGGACGATTGGACCCAGCCCACCGGCCGCGTCGCGCGGCCGCGGCTCTGCACGATGAGCCAGCGATGCAGGAACAGGGCTCCCGCGAGCCCGGTCCCCACTCCCGGGAGGCGCCACGCGGAAGGCTTGGGCTCGCCGCCGGGCCTCAGCAGCGTTCCCCCCGCGGCGCCCGCCTCGGGGTCCGCCTCCAGCGCCTCGAGCAGCGCCCCAGCGGCGTCGGGCTCGAGCTCGGAGTCCTCGTTCAGCAGCAGGCAGTACCGCCCGTGTGCCTGGCGCATCAGCTCCGTGTCGTTCTCGGCCTTGCCCGCACGGGTGCTGCGCGCGATCAGCCGGACGTCCGGGTGTCGATCGCGCACCGCGGCGGCCGAGCCGTCGTCGGATGCGTTGTCGAGAACGAGGACCTCGTGCTCGACTTCGCCGGGATGCGTTCGCCGAATCGCCTCCAGGCAGGCGAGCAGGTGCTCGCGTCCGTTGGTGTTCACCACGCAGTAGGAGAGGAGCAAGGTTGATAATTCTCGCCAATGCGGGTCCAGATCGTGGATCCCTCCGCCTACACCCCGCCGTACGACCGCTCCCTGTGCGCCGCGCTGGCGCGTGCCGGAGCGGACGTCGAGCTGGTCACGAGCCGCTTCCTGTACGGGCCGGTGGCGCCCGAGGACGGCTACCGCGTGAACGAGGCCTTCTACCGGCGCTCGGCCGAACGCGGTCTCGAGGCTCCCGCCCGCCGCGCCTTCAAGCTCGGCGAGCACTTCGCCGACATGGCGCGCTACCGCCGCCACTCCACCGAGGCGGACGTCGTCCACTACCAGTGGCTGACGATGCCGGGCTTCGACTGGCTGCTGCTGCCCCCATCGGCCCGCGCCAGCCGCGCGGGTGGCGGACGGAAGCGGCCACCGCAGGTGCTCACGCTCCACGACCGCCCGATGCCCGGGCGGCTGGGCGGAGCGCGCGAGCGCCGGCTGCTGTCCCGGATGGATGCCGTCGTGGCGCACAGCGAGCACGCCGCGCGGCGGCTCCGCGAGGAGCTCGGCTTCGACCCCGATCGGATCAGGGTGATCCCGCACGGGGCGTTCGACTACCTGACCCGGCTGCCCGAGGAAGCGCCGCTTCCCGCGGAGCTGGCGCGGGTTGAGGCTCCGGTGGTGCTGTGCTTCGGGTTGATCCGCCCCTACAAGGGAGTCGAGGTCCTGCTGGAGGCATTCCGTTCGGTCCCTGACGCCGAGCTGTGGATCGTCGGCATGCCGCGCATGTCGCT
>Ga0184637_10003045_pt1 | contig 10576 bp, 12 predicted proteins | sample PLM3_127_b2_FD_133143 | JGI IMG/M metagenome (GOLD analysis project Ga0184637, IMG submission 133143) | Groundwater sediment microbial communities from an aquifer in East River, Colorado, USA - PLM3_127_b2 | ecosystem: Environmental > Terrestrial > Soil > Riparian zone | place: USA: East River... | reverse complement strand
CAGTAGGCCATGACCTCCTGGAACGGGTTCAGGCGGGCATACTCGAGCGATCCCTCCATCAAGTGAACCGTAGCACGAGGCTGCAGCGGCTCACGCTCCCTCCCGCAGGATCGCCAGCGCCGCCCGCGGCGCGCTGGCCGGGGGGCCGGAGGGGAGGGTCCGAGACCCGTTCCCTCCCTCCCACTGGCGGGCCCCGCCCGCCTGGATGGAGCCCAGCCGCGTGCGGTAGCGCGGTCCCCGCGCCCGTGGTCGCGGCCCCTCCCCCCGGCCCCCCGGCCGGCCCGGCTCGCCCCGCGCTACTGACGCCCGTTACCTGCGGGGGAATTGTGGCGGGTACGGGGGGCGGGACAATGTGAGTGGGCGGCCGCCCAGAGGGGCGAGGCCGTCCAGGGAGGTGCCACATGGCCACGCTCTACGAGTTTCCGGTCAACGGCATCGTCGCCCTCGTCCTGGTGGTGGTCGGCGGGTACTCGGCGGTCCGGGGCGCCCGGCTTCTCGTCGCCGGCCTCACGGCGGCCACGCCCCTGGCCCTCGTCCGCGGCATCCGCGGCGTGATCGTCGCGTTCGTGGCCGGGATCTTCGCCGTCGGCGTGCTCTCGGCGGAGACGGGCTTCCTGGTCTTCGGCGCCCTCATCCTGGCCGAGGAGCTGTACGAGACGGCGATGCTCGTCCTGGTCATCCGATCCGGCGAGTAGACGACCCGCGCCGGTCTGCACTATCATGGTGCGCACTGGGTGCCACTCCCCCGACGGAGAATGAGATCCATGGCAAGTATTGGGGCTCGCAACGGCGCAACCCCCCTGGCGCGCATCAAGGTGCTCGACCTCACACGGGCGCGGGCGGGCCCGACCTGTGTCCGGCAGCTCGTGGACTGGGGCGCCCAGGCCATCAAGATCGAGATGCCCGGCGGTAGAACGGGCGACGGCATGGGCGGCAATCGCCACGGGTTCGACTTCCAGAACCTGCACCGCAACAAGAAGAGCATGACCTTGAACCTCCGCGACCCGGAGGGCGTGGCCATCTTCAAGAAGCTGGCGGGGCAGGTCGACATCGTCGTGGAGAACTACCGCCCGGACGTGAAGCGCCGCCTGGGCATCGACTACGAGAGCCTGCGGGCGATCAACCCGCGGCTGATCTACGGCAGCATCTCCGGCTTCGGGCAGAGCGGGCCCTATCGCGATCGGCCGGGCGTGGACCAGATCGCCCAGGGCATGGGCGGCCTGATGTCCATCACGGGCATCCCCGGCCAGGGGCCGGTGCGCGTGGGCATTCCCATCGCCGACCTGTGCTCCGGCATCTTCCTCGCCCAGGGCATCCTCGTGGCGCTCCTGGAGCGAGAGACCACGGGCCAGGGCAAGTGGGTGCAGACCTCTCTGCTCGAGGCCATGCTCTCCATGCTCGACTTCCAGGCCTCGCGCTGGCTGATGAGCGGCGAGGTGGCGCCCCAGGCGGGGAACAACCATCCCACGGGCATCCCGACCGGCGTCTTCGAGACGAAGGACGGGCACATCAACATCGCCGCCAGCGGCGATGACCTCTACGAGCGGTTCTGCCGCGCCATCGAGCGGCCGGACCTGCTCACCGACCGCCGGTTCGACTCCTCCAAGGCGCGCTCCGTCAATCGGGACGTGCTCATGGAGGTGCTCATGCCGGTGACCCGGCAGCGAGCGAGCGCGGAGTGGATCAAGATCCTGAACGACGCCGGCGTGCCCTGCGGGCCGATCTACCGGATCGACGAGTCGTTCGCCGATCCCCAGGTGCAGCACCTCCAGATGGCCCAGCCCGTCCATTCCCCGACGCTCGGCGAGCTCACCATCCTCGGCCATCCCGTCTCGTGGGGCGGGCAACGGCTGCCCATCCGGAGCCCCGCCCCGGAGCTGGGCCACGACAACGAGGAGATCCTCGCCTCGGTCGGCTACACCAAGGAGCAGATGGCGGACCTCGCCCAGCGCGGCGTCGTCTGATCCGCCGCCGGATTCCCCTCTCGGCCTCCGCTACGGCCTATCGTGGTGGTGGCCGTGACGGTCGGTGTCGAGAACCGGACGGGGCGGCGAAGGAGTTTCATGCGCCTCGGCCAGGAGGCGTCACCGCGCCCAATACGGGCATCCCGCGCTTGACTTGCCGAATGCCTTCCTCTAAAACTCTCCCGACCTTCGTCGCCGGCGTTGCCGCCCGACATCGCCGCGCCGTGGAGGAGCCAGCATGGCCAAGCGAGCAAAGTCCACCAGGCGCCGGCCCCGACGACGCCCGCCCGCCGACGTCCCTTCGCCACGCGCGGTGGCGGCGGGTGCCCCTGCCCGAGCTGGACGAGGCGGTGTGGCGCCGGGTGCTCGAGATCAAGCTCACCGGCGCCTTCCTGCTGTGCAAGCGGATCGTGCCGGTCATGATCCGCCAGCGGTGGGGCCGCATCATCAACCTGTCCTCCGTCGCGGGCAAGCGCGGCAGCGCCAATACCGCCGCCTACAATGCGGCGAACTTCGGCATCCAGGGGCTCACGCAGTCGCTGGCCATGGAGGTGGCGCGCCACGGCGTCACCGTGAATGCGGTGTGCCCGGGCACCATCGACACCGCGCGCATGGACGTGCTCGGCCGCGGGGAGGGCTGGCAGCGGCAGCTCGAGCGTATTCCCATGGGCCGGGCCGCCCACGACGAGGAGGTGGCCGGGCTCATCGCCTTCCTGTGCTCCCCGGCCGCGGCGTTCATGACGGGGCAGTCGATCAACATCGATGGCGGCGTGGTCATGTGGTGACGCGCCTCCCGAGCACCCGCTCGAGCAGGGGCTCGGGAAAGCGCTGGCCGGCCACCGGCCGGGCGACGGCGTCCTCGAGCGTCCGGGCGGGCAGCCACTCGTGGGCCGGACGGGCGCGGCCGTCGGTGCCGATGCGGTCGATCCCCCAGTAGATCTCGAGGTTGTTGCCGTCGGGGTCCTTGAACTCGATGGCGACCTGGCAGCCGGCGCGGCGGCGCCCCTCGAAGTGGATGGGGACGCCCCGCTCGCGCAGCGCCTCGCGGGCGGCGAACACCTCCTCGAGCGCGCCCACCTCGAAGGCGAAATGGTTCAGAGGCCCCTCCGCCGCAGCCTTGGCCCCGCCCACCAGGGCGACGCCATGGTGCTCGGCGCCGGCGGTCAGGTGCATGAACACCATGCCGCCCGGGACGATGTCGTCACCGTAGGCGTCGGATACCTTGAGTCCGAGCGTCCCCGTGTAGAAGGCCACCGATCGGCCGAGGTCCGTCACGTTCAGCACCACGTGGCCCAGCTTGCGCACCTGGAAGGGCAACACCGTAGCAGGCTCCCGCTCTGACATGGCCTCTCCTTTAAAGTGGGGGGGAGCGCCCGCCGCTCCTCCCCCACGCCCCCCCACCGGTTACCCGCGGCGGCCATCTCTTCGCACCCTCTCGGAGTGGGGGGAGCACTGGTCTCGAAGGCGCGGGCCGGGCGACGTTTCGTAGCCGATGGGACGGAGTCTACTGGTCGAGATCGGTGGGCGCCAGGGGGAGCCGGTATACTGGAGCGGCGCAGGGCTCCACCGGGCGAGCCGGGGCGCAGCATGAGGAGGGACAGGCCATGAGCGACGAGGGCGGCAGAGGCGCCGAGCAGGCCGTGTGGACTCCCAGCATGGACCAGCTCCTTCAGGAGTGGCGCAGCCGGGTGTACGCGGCCCAGGCCGCGTACTACGAGATGGCCGAGCGGCTCAGGCGAAGGAACTACTTCCTGGGCATCCCGGTGGTCATCGTGGCGAGCATGGTGGGGACCGCGGTCTTCGCCGACTGGGACAAGGACAGCACGTACAAGTGGTGGGTCGGCTCCGTCAGCATCATCGCCGCCGTCCTGTCGAGCCTCCAGACCTTCCTGAAGTTCGGGGAGAACGCCACCCTCCATGGCTCGGCCGCGGACTGGTTCTCGGCCATCCGGCGCGACATCGAGGAGGTGCTGGCGCTGCCCGCGGACGTGCGCGGCAACCCGAAGCAGAAGCTGGACGCAATCAGACAGGAGATCAACAGGGCCGCTCAGAAGTCGCCCGAGCTGAGCGAGCGCCTCTGGAGGACGGTGGCCCTACGCTTTGGCGTCGACGAGCCGCCGCACGGGGCGCGCCAGCCGCTGCCCGGCTGGGACGGAGGACGCCCGGGCCAGGCCAAGCCCCCCAAGATCCGGCGCAGCCCGAAGCGGAAGTCGTCCTGAGGGCGGCCCGCCGGGGCCGTCGTCAGGGCTGGGCGTGCCTGGCCAGGACGGCCTTGATCTTCTCGACGAGGCCCCGGAAGTCGACCGGCTTTTCCTCGAACTCGTCGCACCCCGCCGCGAGGGCCGCCTGCCGGTGCTCGGGACCGGTATGGGAGGTCAGCGCGATGATGGGGATGGCCTTCGTGTCGGGCCGCGCCTTCAGCCGGCGCGTCGCCTCCCACCCGTCGAGGACGGGCAGGCTCAGATCCATCACGATGAGGTCGGGAAGCATCTCGGTGGCCATGGCGATGCCTTCCTCGCCATTTCGGGCCACCGACACGTCGAACCCGGCGAGGGTCAGCCGCCGGTGGACGATGAACATGTTGTCGTCGTTGTCCTCGACGTACAGGATCTTCGCCATGGTCACCTGCCTTCCTCGGACCGGACGCACGCTGCGACGGGTGAGCGACGGATCACCACCGTCCCCCCCGCACCGGAGTGTAGACAAGCCCCCGGCCGATGACAAGCCGTGGCCGAGGCGAGGCTCAGGCGACGCGATACCGGCGCACGAGGGCCTCATCGAGGACGAGGCCGAACCCGGGGACCGACGGGACGTCCATGACACCGTCCTTGACGTAGATGCCGTGCACGCGCATGGGGTCGGCTCCGACGGCTCAGCGGCGGCGGCGCCACGCCTCGTGGCGGGCTTCGCGGTCGGACGTCTGCGACAGCGCCATGAAGCGGTAGAGGTCGCCGCTGGCCACCGCGGCCAGACCGCCCTCGTAGCCCTGGCGAAGTGACTCGCGGGCCAACCGCACGGCCTGCACGGGCATGTCGGCGATGGCCTGCATGGTCCGGACCGCCTCGGGGACGAGCTGGCGGTCCGAGTGGACGGCCACCGCGATGCCCATCCGCAGGGCCTCCTCGGCGCCCACCTTGCGGCCGGTCAGCGCCATGTTGAGCGCGTTGCCGCGGCCGACGAAGCGGGCGAGGCGCAGCGTGCCGCCGTACGCGGGCAGAATGCCGAGGCTCACCTGAGGCAGGCAGAACACCGCGTGCTCGCCGGCGAGGACGAAGTCGCAGCACAGCGGGACGAGGCAGCCGATGCCCACCGCGTAGCCGTTGACCGCGGCGATGATCGGCTTGGGGTACGCCTCGACGGCGTCGAACACAGGGCTGCCCCGGAGCCCGGCGAGGTGCTCCTCCGGGGAGGTGACGGCGTGCGTGCGCGTGTCCTTGAGATCGGCGCCCGCGGAGAAGGCGCGGCCCGCGCCGGTGAGGACCACGCCCCGTACCGCCTCGTCGGTCTCGGCCTCGCGCAGGCGCCGGAGGAACGCGGCGCCGAGGTCCCGGCTCCAGGCGTTCAGCCGCTCCGGCCGGTTGAAGGAGATGAGGGCGACGGCGCCGCGTCGCTCCATGAGCACGAGGGACTCGTCCGGCTCCGTCTGTGCGGCCTTGACCAACCGCTTCACCTTGGCCATGGCGGGGCTACCGGCCCTTGAACACGGGCTTGCGCTTCTCGATGAACGCCGTCGCCGACTCGCGGAAGTCCTCGCTGAGGTGCAGGGCCAGTCCCTGGGTGTGGAACCGGGCCTGGCGCTGCATGTCGTTGACGAACCAGCGGATGGCGCGCACCTGCGCCCGCACGGCGAGCGGCGGATTCTCGACGATCTGGGCGGCGAGGGACTCGGCGGCGGGCAGGAGCTCGGCGGGCGGCACCACGCGGTTGATCATGCCGTGCTGCAGCGCCTCCTCGGCGGTGAACATCCGGCCGGTCAGCGCGATCTCGTTGGCGAACCGGCTGCCCGTCCAGAACCAGGTGGCGACCCAGTGCTGGGTGCCGCCCAGGCCGCGCTGCACCTCGCGGATCTGGAACTGCGTGCCCGCCGCGGCGACCACGAGGTCGCAGGCCAGGGCCAGGGAGTAGCCCAGGCCCAGCGCGTAGCCGTGCACGGCGGCGATCACCGGCTTCCAGTTGACCGTGTCGGCCAGCCCGTTCTCGCGCGAGCGGCGGCCCGCGGGGCCGCCCAGGCGCCGCAGCTCCTCGCGCGTGCGGAGCTGGCGCTGGCGCACGTCGGCGCCGGAGCAGAAGGCGCGGCCGGCGCCGGACAGGATGGCCACCTGGAGGTCGAGATCGGCGTCGAACTCGAAGAGCGCGTCGTTCACCTCCTCGACCATCTGGTCGCTGGCCGCGTTGAGCTTGTCGGGGCGGTTCAGCGTGATGTAGCAGGTCGGGCCCTTCTTCTCGTAGCGCACCATCTCGAAGGCCGGCGCGCGGTCGGTGTCACGGGTAGGCATCGTGCACTCCTCCTGTCGGGTGAGCTGCGATCGGTGGGCCGTCGAGTCCGTCGTGGGCGGCAGCGTCGGTTCTACCAGCGCGGCCTGGGCGCGTCACGAGCTCACGGGCGCTTCTCGGCCTGCCCCTGCACGACCACGCGCGCGGCGAGCAGGCGCTCGATCTCCTCCTCGGCGTAGCCCGCTTCGCGGAGGACCTCGACCGAGTGCTCGCCCAGCTCGGGCGGGTAGCGCGGCGCGACCTTGGTTTCGCCCTCCAGCGCGAACGGGCTCGCCACGGTGAGGGAGGCGCCGGCCCGCGGGTCGTCGATGGGCACGAGGGCGCCGCTCGCCACCATCTGCCCGTCGTCGCGCGTGTCCTCCACGGTGCCCACCACCCCGACGGTGAGGCCGTGGGTGTCCAGGATGGCGCGCCACTCCGCCCACGGCCGCGCGGCGAAGACCTCGTCCAGCACCGCGGTGAGGGCGCGAGCATGGGCGCGGCGCTCCGGCGTGCTGGCGAAGCGCGGATCCGCCGCCAGATCCGGGCGGCCGACGGCGGCGAGGAGGGTGGTCCAGTCGCGCTCCTCGGCGAGCACGTTGAGGAGGAACCAGCGGCCGTCGGCGCAGCGGTAGAGGTTGGCCAGGGCGCTCGCCGCCTCCTCGCGCGCGGGGCGCGGCTCCACGCGCGCGCCGCACAGCGCGGCCTGCACCTGGATGGCGTTCCACCACAGGCCGTTGGCCATGAGCGAGGTCGAGACCATGGTGCCCTGGCCCGTGCGCTCGCGCTGGTAGAGGGCGGTCATGATCGCCGCGAAGAGGGTGACGCCCGTCGGGTGGTCGCCCATGCCGGGCAGCGAGCGCGCGGGCGGCGCCTCGGGCGACGGGCGCAGCAGATCCATGAGACCGGTGCGGGCCCACAGCGCGGTGGCGTCGAAGCCGCCGCGCGGGGCCTCCTCGCCCTGCTCGCCGTAGGCGGTCACCGAGGCGTAGATCAGGCGGGGGTTGAGCGGGCGCAGGTCCTCCCAGCAGATGCGTAGCCGCGCGCGGGAGTCGAGCGGCGTATTGGTGACGAACACGTCGGTGCGGCGGACGAGCCGGCACAGCACCTCGCGACCCTCGGGCTGGCGCAGGTCCAGGGCGAGCCCGCGCTTGGTCCGGTTGTCGACGATCCAGCGGTAGTTGTACGGGCTCTCGGCCACCCCCGCGCCGGCCGTCCGGTGACGGTAGGGATCGCCGTCCGGCGGCTCGATCTTCACGACGTCGGCGCCGAGATCGGCGAGGATGGTCGTCGACACCGGGCCGGCGATGAAGCTGGCCGCGTCGATGACGCGCAGGCCCTCGAGCAGCCGCGGCGGTGCCACGGCCTAGCGGACGCGCGCCGCGACGCGGCGCACCGCGTCGACGAGGGCCTCGACCTCGCGCTCCGTGGTCATGACGCCGAGCGAGCCCGCGCAGCTCGTCTGGAGCAGCACGCCCTCGTTCAGCAGGCCGATGAAGACGGCCCGCGTCATCTCCGCGTCGCCCGTGACCACGTCGCGGTAGTTGCGGATGGGCCGCGCGGTGAAGTGGATCCCGAACAGCGAGGCGACGCCCGTGACCTGGGCGGGCACGCCGGCCTCGGCGAGGGCGGCCCGGAGCCTGGTCCGCACCGTGTCGCCGAGCTCGTTCATGCGCCGGTACACGACCGGGGTGAGGGCCAGCAGCACCGCCTCGCCGGCCAGCAGCGTCATGGGGTTGGCGTTGAAGGTGCCCGCGTGCCCGATGCGGGCGCCGCCGGCGGCGCCGGGATCGAACAGGGCCATGATGTCGCGCCGCCCGCCGAAGGCGCCCACCGGCATCCCGCCGCCGATGATCTTGCCGAAGGCGGTGAGGTCGGGGGTGATGCCGAACAGCTCCTGGGCGCCCCCGGGCCCCACGCGCAGGCTCTGCACCTCGTCGAACACGAGCACGATGCCGAGCTCCTCGGTGAGCTTCCGGATGCCGCGCAGGAAGTCGGGGTCGCCAGGCAGATAGCCGAAGGACGAGACGATGGGCTCCATGATCAGGCAGCCCACCTCGTCGCGATGCGCGCGCAGGAGGCGCTCGCAGGCGGCGAGGTCGTTGTACGGCAGCACGAGCACGTCCTCCCGCACGCGCGCGGGCTGCCCCGGATACTCCGGGATGGCGGTGGGCCCGGCGGGGTCGAGCGCGCCGGCGGGCGGCCTCACGCTGACCGCCACGTGCTCGTGCGCCCCGTGGTAGCCGCCCTCGAACTTGGCCAGCTTCGGCTTGCCGGTGAAGGCCCAGGCCGCGCGGATGGCCATGAGCGTGCCCTCGGTGCCGGAGTTGGTGAAGCGGAGCGTGTCCAGGGACGGGACACGGTCGCGCAGGAGCCGGGCCACGCGGATCTGCGTCACCGTCGGCGTGCTGAACGCCGTGCCCTTGCGCGCCTGCTCGCCCAGGGCCTCCGCGATGGTCGGATGCCCGTGGCCCAGGATCAGGCTGGTCGCGTTGAGCATGAAGTCGAGGTAGCGGTTGCCGTCCACGTCGTGGACGTAGTGGCCCTCGCCGGCCTCGGCGAAGAACGGGTAGGGGGCGAAGTAGGCGGTGCCGCGCGAGCTGCCGCCGGGCAGGACGTCCTCGGCCTCGGCCTGAAGCGCGCGCGACCTCGGCGTCCGCGCGACGTATCGCTCGATCTCTCGCGTGAGTCCCGGTGCCGGCATGGCGCTCTCCTCTCGTGCAGGTGCGGCGTGGCAGTGGTGCCGCCGTCGTCGATTCTAACCGAATCGCCGCGGCTCGGGGCGGCGGGCCGCCCCGCGGGCCTCGCCTTGTCCGGCCGGCGGCCGTCTCTTATACTCGCGCCCGGCATGCGCGACCTGGAGGGGGCCTGGTGAGCGAGGGCGGGCGGCGGTCCCGTGTCGTGGGCGAGGGCGAGGCGGCGGGGTGGATCGAGAGCGGCATGACCATCGGCGTCGGCTCGCCGCCGCCCATGGCGCTGCTGCGCCAGCTCGTGCGCCGCGGGGTCCGCGATCTCACGGTGGTCGACAGCGGCCTGTCCCTCGACATGCTCATCGCCGGCGGTTGCGTGCGGAAGGTCGTCACGTACTATGCCGGCGGCGGCTTCGGGGTGCCGGTGGCCCCGTGCTTTCGCCGCGCGGCCGAGCGCGGGGAGATCGAGGTGTGGGAGGCGGAGGAGGGCATCCTCACCGCGGGGCTCCAGGCCGCCGCGCAGCTCCTGCCCTTCGTGCCCTGGCGGGGTGGCGTCGGCACGTCGCTGCCCGAGGTCAACCCGGATCTCCGCGTGTTCCAGGATCCCATCAAGGGGGAGACGCTCATCGCCGTGCCGCCGATCAGGCCCGACGTCGCCCTGCTCCACGCGGCCTGCGCGGATGCGCACGGCAACGTCCGCCACGTGGGCGGGCCGGGCTGGCTGGACCTGTTCCTCCACCGCGCGGCCGACCGGACCATCGTGCAGGTCGAACGGCTGATCCCGGACGAGGAGATCCGCCGGGACCCGTGGGCCACCACCATCGCGGCGGCGGACGCCGTCGTCCGCGCGCCGTGGGGCGCGCATCCCTTCGCCAGCCGCGGCTTCCATCTCCAGGACGGCGAGCATCTGCGCGGCTATCTCGCCGCCGCCGGCGAGGCCGTCCAGGGGCGGCCCGAGGCCCTCGTCCGCTACCTCGCGGAGTACTGCCGCGAGCCCGCCACTCACGTGGACTATCTCGAGCGCGTCGGCATTCGGCGCCTCCTCTCGCTCGATGAGTCCTGAGCCCGCGGCCGGCTGGTCCACGGCCGAGCTGATGGCGGTGGCCCTGGCCCGGGATCTCCGCGATGGCGACATCCTGAGGGTGGGGGTGGCCATGCCGGTGGCGGAGGCCGCGGTGCGGCTGGCGCATCTTCGCCATGGGCCCAACATGGAGCTGATCTTCTCGGGCGTCCGCATGAGCGGCACCGGCCTGCCGGCGTTTCCCATGCCCGCCTTCGGCTGGGACCGCCGTGCGCTCGTGGGTGTCGAGTCCTACAGCGACACCGGGCACCGCTTCGACCGCGTGAAGGGCTGGGGCGACGGCGTGTTCTTCATCGGCGGGCTCCAGGTCGATCCCCACGGCAACACCAACCTCATCGGCATCGGCCCCGACCACCGTCGGCTCCGGT
>Ga0184637_10003044_pt1 | contig 10577 bp, 13 predicted proteins | sample PLM3_127_b2_FD_133143 | JGI IMG/M metagenome (GOLD analysis project Ga0184637, IMG submission 133143) | Groundwater sediment microbial communities from an aquifer in East River, Colorado, USA - PLM3_127_b2 | ecosystem: Environmental > Terrestrial > Soil > Riparian zone | place: USA: East River... | reverse complement strand
TATGGGCTCGCCTACCGCTCCTCAGAGCACCGGGCCCGAGCCCTGCCACACTGGCTTCGCTACTACAACGAACGCAGACCCCACTCGGGGATCGGCGGCCGGCCGCCGATCGGCCGCGTTCACAACCTATCGGGGCAGGACACCTAGCCGTCGCGCGCCCGCTCCAGCGCCTGCGTGAGATCGGGCGGGAGCTCCGAGCTGAAGCTGATCGTCTTGCCGCTGTCGGGATGGCGGAAGCTGAGCCGGCGGGCGTGCAGGAACTGGCGCTGGAGCCCGTGCCTGGAGGCCTGCCCGTAACGCGGGTCGCCGCACACGGGGTGCCCGATCGCCTCGAAGTGAGTGCGGATCTGATGCGTGCGGCCCGTCTCGAGGCTGACCTCGACCAGCGTGTCCTCCGGGAGCAGCTCGACGACCTCGAAATGGGTTCGCGCCTCGCGGGGGCGCCTGCCGCCCACAGCCATCCTCTCTGGGGCCCGGTGGTCCCGTCCGACCGGGGCGTCGATCGTCCCGCCGCGCGATGGAACGCGTCCCTCGACCAGCGCGAGGTAGTCGCGCCCCATCTCTCGCTCCTGCACCTGGCGTGCGAGCTCCCTGTGGGCTGCCTCGCTGGCGGCGACGACGAGCAGGCCGGAGGTGTCGCGATCGAGCCGGTGGACGATGCCCGGACGCTCGCCCGGTCCGCCGCCGGCCATTCCGCGCAGCAGGTCGACCAGAGTCTCGCCGTGGTGGCCCGGAGCCGGATGGACCACGAGCCCGGCGGGCTTGTCGACCACGATCACGGATCCGTCCCGGTAGACGATCTCCGCGCTCGTGGTCATGCCGGTGCCGCGCGCGGGCGGTGTACGAGCAAGATCACCAGGATGCCGATCACGATCGAGATGTCGGCGACGTTGAACGCGGGCCACAGCGGCGGATCGATGAAGTCCGTGACCTCGTCGGCGAGCACCCGGTCGGCGAGGTTGCCGATTGCACCCCCGGTGAGCAGCCCCACCCCGACCCACAGCCCGGCACGTGCGGGGTTGAGCGCGAAGTAGGCGAGGATCAGCGCGAGGGCCAAGGTTGTCACGACGATCACCAGGCCCTGTCCGTCGGCAAGCAGCCCGAACGCGATCCCGGTGTTGCGGACGTCAGCCAGCTCGAAGCCGAGCACGAGGTCCACCCGCTCGCCCGGCCCGAGCGCGTTCGCGGCGACCGCCTTCGAGACCTGGTCGACGACGACGACGAGCGCGGCGAGCGAGAGCGCCCGGATCCACCCCCGGACCGAGGGACTCAACCGCGGATCAGCCCGACCACGACCGCCTGAGCGACCAGCAGCACGATGATCGCCACGATGGGGCTGAGGTCGAACATGCCGATCGGCGGGATGAAGCGCCGGAAGAAGCGCAGATACGGATTGGTGACCTCCTGGACGAAGTCGACCACGGCGCGCAGGTAGGGGTTGTAGGGCATCCTCCCGAGGCCCTCGACCCAGGAGATCAGGATCACGGCGAAGATCAGGATCAGATAGACGAGGAACAGCGCCTCGACGTAGTCGGCGATCGGGTCGCGGATAGCGGCGAGGGGCAGCATCAGCCTCGCATCCGCTTCAGCGACGTCTGCACCGCTTCCTCGAACGCGTCACCGAGCCCGCCGCGCTCGAGTGCCTCGAGTCCGGCCTCCGTCGCGCCGCCGGGCGACGCGACGGCGCGCCTGATCGCGGCCGGGTCGCGGCTCCTCAGCAGCTCGGCGGTTCCGGAGAGCGCGTCCACCACCAGCTCGTGGGCCAGCTCCGCGGGCAGGCCCTCCCGCTCCCCGGCGCGGGCGAGCGTCTCGGAGACGAGCGCGATGTACGCGGGCGAGCACGACATCACGGCCGTCGCGACGTCGATCTCGCCTTCGTCGACGGCCACCATGGCACCGAGCACGCCCAGGGTCTCGAGGACGCGCTCCCGGAGCTCGCTCGGGAAGTCCCCCGCGGGGCGCACGTAGCAGACGATTCCGCGACGTACCTCGACCGCGACGTTGGGCATCACGCGCAGTGCGGGCACGCCGCCGAGAGCTTCCTTGACCCGAGCCAGCGAGACCCCGGCGAGGACGGAGATCACCGGCGGGACCTCCCCGCCCATATCGCGCGCGATCTCGTCGAGCGCCGCGCGCTTGACGGCCAGCACGATCACGTCCGAGCGCTCGCGCAGCTCGTCGACGCTCCCGACGGCCTCGCCCCCGACCTCGCGCGCCAGCTCCGTGGCGCGGCCCGAGCCGGCGTCGGCGAAGGCCATCACCTCCGGACCACCGTCCGCATCCGCCCAGCCACGGGCCATCGCGGCAGCCATGTTGCCCGCTCCGGCGAATCCGACTCGCATCGCCGGAAGACTAGTGCGCGCGAACCACCTCGTCGGCCGCGCGCGGACACGAGGGGCGCCCCCACCCCCTAGCTCTGGTTGAAGAAGCCCTTCTCGACGAGCCGGGCCTGCTGCTCGGCCGACACCTCGACGTTGCGCGGCGTCAGCAGGAAGGTCTTGTCGGCGATCTTCTGCATCCCGCCGTCGAGTGCGTAGGTCATGCCCGAGGCGAAGTCGATCAGGCGCCGCGACAGGTCGGTGTCGGCGCTCTGGAGGTTCATGATCACCGGGATCGACCCCTTGAACCTGTCCGCGACCTCCTGGGCGTCGTTGAAGGTCCGCGGCGTGACGAGGTGCACCTGCACCTCCGCGCCACCGTTTCCTACGGGGTTGAGGACGTCGTCGCGGGGGGCGGCCTCGTCGGCGAAGATGTCGTCGATCTCGTCGCGCTGGCGGTGCCGGTCGAGCCGCCGCACCGACGCCGTCCGCGCCCCCCCACGCGGCGCGGGCTCGAGGTCCCCGGACGGCGGTGCGTCGAATACCTCCTCCTCCGCCCCGGTCTCGGGCTCGTACATCTCCGGGCCCTCCTCGTAGTCCTCGGCGAGGCCGAAGTAGACGAGAGCACGGTGCCATGTATCGCGCAGGGCCATCGGTGGCGATTTTCGCTTCCTGGCGGGGTTTTCCTCCGGTCCGTCGGTCTTCGCCACCCCAGATTATGCCTGGTTCGGAGGCGCCCAAGCCGCACGCGCGCCGCCGCGGCGGGCTCAGCCGCCGTACAGCGTCGTCCCGAGACGGAGGATGGTGGCGCCCTCCTCGAGCGCCACCTTCCAGTCCTGGCTCGAGCCCATCGAGAGCCGCTCGAGGCCGTGCTCGGCGGCCAGCTCGGCCAGGCGCGCGAAGTGGGGACGCGAGCGCTCGGGGTCCTCGGTGAACGGAGGCATCGTCATCAGCCCCGCGACCCGTACCGGGCAGCGGGAGATGAACTCTCCGAGCTCCGCCGGCTGTATCCCGCCCTTCGACTCCTCGCCCGCCACGTTCACCTCGACGAGCACCTCGGCCGCCGGCGTCGCGTGGCGCTCGAGCTGGCCGAGGGCCGACTCGCTGGCCAGCGAGTGGATCAACCGCACGCGGGGCAGCAGCTGCTTCACCTTGCGGCTCTGCAGACTGCCGATGAAGTCCCACGTGAAGGTGTCGCCCCAACGCTCCTGCTTCCCCTCCAGGTCCTGGAGCCGGTTCTCTCCGACCAGGGAGATTCCCGCCTCGTGCAGGGTTCCCATCTCCTCGGCCGGGACGTACTTGGTCGCCGCGAGGATCTCGACGTCCGGCCCCGCATGCTCGCGCACCCGCTCCAGGTTCTCGCGGATCACGCCCGCCTCCAAATTCATTCCGGCCACGTACTCGGCTACGCCTCCGCCGCGGCCGGGTTTCTGCCGGGCTCCATCACTCGTGCATCCAAACGACGCCGGCCTGGCGGCCCGTGCGCTCCCCGTCGCGCCGGTGCGAGTAGAACAGCTCGGGATTGCACTTCGTGCACAGCTCGGATGCCTCCACCGACCCGACGCCGGCCCGCTCGAGCAGGCGGCGGGCGACCTCGCGCAGGTCGAGCATGCGACCCTCGCTGACGCCCTCGCCAAGCCCCGCGAACGCCTCCAGCACCTCCTCCCCCACCTCGTAGCAGCACGGCCCGATCCCCGGCCCGACCGCCGCCGCCGTCGCTCCGACGGCCTCCGACCCGCGCTCGACTATCCCGGCTGACAGCCCGCGCCACCCGCAGTGGATCATCGCCACCCCTCCGGGTCCGGCGAGCGCGACCGGGAGGCAGTCGGCGACCATGACCAGCGGCGCGAGCCCGGCGCGATCGGTGGCATGCCCGTCCACCTCCGGAAGCTCGGGGCCTGGCTCCGCGTACGCGCTCGGCTGGGGCGCCGCCTCGTGCGTCGCGATCTCGGCGCCGTGCACCTGGCGCCCGATCAGCACACGCTCGGGGCGCAGTCCGTGGGCCCCGGCGACGCGGTGGCGGTTCTCACGCACGGCGTCGCGCTGATCGCCCGTCAAGATCGCCACGTTGAGGCTCGTGTACGGCCCCTTGCTCACCCCGCCGAGCCGGGTCGTGAACGCGGCCCGCGCCCCGGGAAGCTCGGACTCCAGCCACTTCAACCCGTCTCGCTGTCGCCATCGCATTGGTTGAGGATGTCAATCTCGCGCGGCATCCAGCGCCACGCGAAGCTCCTCCTCGCGCCCCGAGATCTCCCCGTCGAGCTTGCGCCCCAGCGCCTCGTCGAGCCCCCGCCCCACGGCCGGTCCCTCGGCGACGCCGGCCGCCTTCAGGTCCTCACCGGTGATCTCGAGTCGCACCTCCCTCCACTCGGAGACGTAGCGGTCGAGCCACTCGGCCCCGAGCGCGCGCGCGAGCGCGAGCTCGATCCCGCCGCGCCCCCGAGCCAGCTCCACGGCCTCGGAGGGATGGCGCGGCGCGGCGCCCGCCAGCTCCCGTGAGGAGGCCAGCAGGTCGCGAAGGCGCCCCGCGGCGCCCGGTGCGCGACCGGTGGCGGCGGCGTGGACGGCCAGGGCTCGGTCCGCCATCCCCTCCCAGGGCGGTCGCTGCAGGAGCGTCCCAACCGCGTCGATCAGCGGGCCGGCTCCCTCGGCAAGGCTGACGAGCCCCCAGGCGTCGAGCAGCTCGAAGCCCTGCCGAGCATTCGGCTCCGCGGCGAGCTTGATCAGCTCCGCCTCGACGCGGTCCTCGGAGACGGTCTCGAGGTCCGCTGCGCGCGCCAGGCTCTCGGTCTCCGGCTCGACGCCGAAGCCGAATCGCGCCGCGTAGCGTGCGGCGCGCAGGGCCCGGGTCGGGTCGTCCACGAACGATCGCTCGTGGAGCACGCGGATCACGCCGCGCCCCAGGTCGGCTTGACCGCCGTGGGGATCGATCAGCTCGGGCTCTCCCCGCAGCGCGATCGCCATCGCGTTGATCGTGAAGTCGCGCCGCGCGAGGTCATCCGCCAGCGAGGCCGGTCGCACGTCGGGGAGCGCTCCCGGCCGCGCGTAGGACTCCGCCCTGGCGCCCGCGATGTCGAGCTCGGCCTGTCCGAGCCTCACCTTCGCGGTCGCGAAGCGCTCGTGGCCGACGGTCTCACCACCCAGGGCGCGCGCGAGCTGCTCGGCGTCGCCCTCGACGACGAGGTCGAGGTCGGCCCGATCGCGGCCGAGCAGGAGGTCGCGCACCGCGCCCCCGACGAGGTAAAGCGGCAGCTCGCCGGCCGCCTCGCGAACGCGATCGAGGCCAGGGAGGGCGGCGAGGCGCTCGCCCAGGCGGGCTGCGTCGCCGGGATCGGGGGCAGGCGGGCCGGCCATGGCCGTTTCGTAGCATGAGCAGCTTCGCGGATGGTCCGGCTGTTCGAGATCTGGCAAACGTGGTCGGCGCCCCGGCGCATCGTCGTGGGCACCGGCGCCGCCATGGTCGCGATCGGTGCGGTCCTCTTCATGTACCTGGCCTTGAAGCGCCCGGGCGACGTGCTCAACCGCGGTGCCGCCTTCAACGCCACGCAGGCGGAGCTGGGGACGACCACCGTCGACTGGCCCCTGTACGGGCTCAACCGGGCGCGAACGCGCTACCTGCCGGTCAAGGGCCTCGAGCCGCCGTTTCGCACGCTGTGGCACTTCGACGCCGGGCAGCTTCTGGAGTTCTCCCCGATCGTCGCTCGGAGCACCGTGTACGTGATGAACAACGACGCCAAGGTCTTCGCGATCAACGCGGCGACGGGTGAAGTGAAGTGGAAGCGCAGGGTCGGCGAGCTGAGCGCGTCCTCGCCCGCCTTCGCGCACGAGAAGCTCTACCTCACCACGCTCGAGCCGGGGCAGGCCGTGGCCCTCGACGCGAAGACCGGCAAGGTCGCCTGGAGGCGCGAGCTCCCCGGGCGCTCGGAGTCCTCGCCGGTCGTCCAGGGTGGAAGGGTCTACTTCGGCGCCGAGAGCGGGGACGTGTTCGCCCTCGACGAGGAGACGGGCGAGACGGAGTGGCAGGTCTCGACCGAGGGCAACGTGAAGGCGGGCCCGGCGCTTCATGACGGCACCCTGTTCGTGGGCGACTACTCCGGCAGGATGTATGCGATCCGGGCCTCCGACGGCGCCGTCAGGTGGGACTCCTCCGACCTCGGAGTCGGCTTGGGTCGCTCGGGTCGGTTCTACTCGACCCCCGCGGTCGCCTTCGGCCGCGTCTACGCGGGCAACGCGGACGGTCGCGTGTACAGCTTCGAGGAGCGCACGGGTGAGCTTGCCTGGAGCCAGTCGCTCGACGGCTATGTCTACGCGGCACCCGCCGTCGCCGCCGCGCCCGGGACGTCGCCAAGCGTGTACATCGGGACCAACGGCGGCACCGCCTACGCGCTCGACGCGCGCAGCGGGGAGGAGATCTGGAGCGCGACGATCGGCGGCGAGATCAGCGGCGCGGGCAGCGTCGTGGGCGACGTCTTCTACGTCGCCGACGTCGACCTGAACAAGACCGCGGGCTTCGACATCCGCACCGGGGAGAACGTGTACAACGTCGACGTGGGCGAGTACAACCCGGTGATCTCGGACGGCAGGCGGATCTACCTGACGGGCTACGCGAGCATCATCGCGATGGAGCCGAAGCCGGAGACGCCCGCGGGAGGGGGCGGCGGGGGTGGCGCAGGCGAGGCCGGCAAGCAGCCGGAAGGGGGCGCGTCGCAGGGCTGATTCGCAGCGTATCTTTCAGGATTCCATGGTGGACGAGCGAACACCTCGAGACATGGCCGGCAGCACCTCAGACCGGGGCGCGCCAAGCGTCCGCGCGGACTACCTGCGCGGGGATCCCGCGGAGCGGGGGCCAATCACCCGCGGCAGGCTCGAGCTGGAGTCCAGGGGGCTGCGGTTCAGCGCCCCCGGCGCGCCGGAACTGAGGATCGATCTCCGCGAGATGGAGGCGCTGACGGTCAGCGGGCGATCCCCGTACGAGCATCCGCGGAAGTCCCAGCGCGGCACGATGCGGGTCGCCGCGCGCCGCAACGACGCCGTCGACGTATGGGAGTTCGCGGTCGAGCGCAAGTCCGGCGCCGCGATGCGCGACCGGATCCACCGCGAGCTTCACGCGCGGGGGCTGCGGCGCCCGCCGCTTCCCTTCGTCGAGCAGCTCGTCGGTCCGGTCCCGCCGCCCGGCGACGATCCGGCGGTCGTCGCCGAGGAGCCGCGGGACACGCAGCGCGCCCGGGGCTTCAGCCTCCGCCGCCCGCGCGTGGTGCTGATCGCCCTCGCCGGCTCGGCGCTCGTGCTCGCCGAGATCCTCGTCGCCCTGATGCTGATTCGGTAAGCGAGCGGGGGGCGCGCTACCCGAGGCGCACCGGGATCCCGGTGTCGCGCAGGTGCTGCTTCGCCTCGCGGACCCGGTAGGTCCCGTAGTGGAAGATCGAGGCGCACAGCACGGCGTCGGCGCCGCCCTGGGCGATCGCCGCCGACAGGTGCTCGAGCTCGCCCGCTCCGCCGGAGGCGATCACCGGAATGCCGACGGCGTCGGCGACCGCGCGGGTCAGCTCGAGGTCGTAGCCGTCGGTGGTGCCGTCGCGGTCCATGCTCGTGAGCAGGATCTCCCCCGCCCCGCGCTCGCTCGCCTCGCGCGCCCATTCGACCGCCTCGTGCGGCACCGGGCGCCGTCCCCCGTTCACGTACACGTCCCAGCCACCGTCACCTCGCTTCGCGTCGATCGCCACGACCACGCACTGCGACCCGAACACCTCCGCCAGCTCGCCGACAAGCTCCGGTCGCGCGAGCGCCGCCGAGTTGACCGAGACCTTGTCGGCACCGGCGTCGAGCACGGCCTGCGCGTCGTCCGCGGAGCGGATCCCGCCGCCGATCGTGAACGGGATGAACACGTTGTCCGCCGTTCGACGCGCGAGATCGACGATCGTGTCGCGCCGCTCGTGCGATGCCGTGATGTCGAGGAAGACCAGCTCGTCGGCCCCCTCGGCGTCGTAGCGCGCGGCGAGCTCAACCGGATCTCCCGCGTCGCGCAGCCCGACGAAGTTCGTGCCCTTGACGACGCGGCCCCGATCCACGTCGAGGCACGGAATCACGCGCTTCAGCAGCATCAGCCGAGGGTACAGGCGCCGATCGCCACGCGAGTCTGATAATCATTCCGCTCGCAGCTCCCGCCCGCCGGGTAGCGCTCGGCGGAGGAACTCAATGGGGATGGGCCGCGATGGGAGCCGCGCGTCAAGCATCACGGGCAGCAGTCACAACCTGAAGATCACCAACCCCACGGTCAAGTACCTGGGGAAGTTGGCGATCGTGGCGGCGGCCTACTTCGGCTCGGCGAAGGCGGGGCTCGAGTTCGCGTTCGCGAACCAGAGCGTCACCTCGATCTGGCCACCCACCGGCCTGGCGCTTGCGGCGGTCCTGATCTGGGGCTACAGGATGTGGCCGGCGGTCGCAGCGGGCGCGTTCCTCGCCAACGTGACCACGGCTGGACCGCTTCTCACCGTCCTCGGGATCGCGACGGGGAACACGCTGGAGGCATTGGTGGGCGCATTCCTCCTGCTTCGCCTCGCCGACTTTCGACCCTCACTCGAGCGCGTCAGCGATGTGGCGGCGTTGGTGATCTACGCCGCGGTCCTGAGCACGATGGTCAGCGCCACGTTCGGTGTTGCGAGCCTGTCGGCAGCGGGGCTCGTCGGTGACGGCGAGACCCTCTCGACGTGGCGGGTATGGTGGCTCGGTGACCTCGGGGGGGACCTGCTCGTGGCCCCGGCGTTGCTGGTCCTCGCCGCCCGCCCCCGCCTGGTGCGAAGGCCCTGGGAGCGCGCGGAGGCCGTGGTGCTGCTCATCGTCCTCGCCGGTGTGAGCACGGTCGCCTTCGCGACCGATGAGGCGATCGCATACATCGTCTTCCCGATCCTGTTCTGGGTCGCATTGCGCTTCCGGCAGCCGGGAACGGTGCTGGCCGGGCTGATCGTGTCCGGGATCGCCGTGTGGCTCACGGCACGTGGCGTAGGGCCGTTCATCGGCGGATCGGCGGATACAGAGCTCCTCCGCGCGCAGACGTTCGTCGGGGTGGCGACGATCACGGGTCTGGTCGTGGCCGCCCTGGTCACGGAGCGCACACGGGTCGAGGGGAAGTTGCAGCGCCTGGCCGACCACGACCCGCTCACGGGCCTCTTGAATCGCAGGCGGTTCCTCGAGGAGCTGGAAGGATGGGTCGCGTACCGCTCGCGCTACGGCGGCCGGGGCGCGATCCTGGTCATGGACGTCGACCACTTCAAGAACGTGAACGACGTCCTCGGGCACGCGGCCGGCGACGACCTCCTGATCCGCCTTGGCGGCCTGCTGCGCGAGCGGCTCCGCGGCACCGATGCGGCGGCGCGGCTGGGAGGGGACGAGTTCACCGTGCTGCTTCCCCGAGCGGACAAGGAGCAGGCGCAGGCGGTGGCTACGACCCTGCTCGAGGAGGCTCGCAAGGAGGCGATGGTGAGGAGCGACGATCACACGATCCGAGCGACCATCAGCATCGGTGTCAGCTCGTTCGGTGAGGGGATGGAGCTCGACGCCGAGCAGGTCCTGGCGAACGCCGACATCGCGATGTACCAGGCGAAGGCTGCCGGCCGAAACCAAGTGCACGTCCAACTCACGACGGAGACGGTCGAGAGCGAGATCAGCTCACGCGTCGCCAGGTAGCAGCAGATCCACGGTGCGCATGGTGGGCAGCTCGAGGGACTATTCGACGTGCCCGGTCGCGGCCTGCTTGACCAGCTCCCACAGCTGCTCGCGCTCGCGATCGGTGAGGTTGGAGCGGCGCCCCTTCGACTTGCTGACCAGCTCGCCGATGCGCCGCCGCTCGTCGGGCGTGAGGTTGTCCCAGCTCTGCTTCCCGTGGCGGTACAGGAACCTCGCGGCCTCGAACAGCGCGAGCCAGTTGAGGGCGCGCCCGCGCGTGATGATCCATGGGAGGGGGCCGGCCACGATCCGATGCTACCCGGCGATCGGCTCGATGATCGCCTGGGCCTCGGCGACGCCGAACCGTCCCTCGTACAGGGCTCGGCCGACGATGACTCCGTTCAGAGTCGGGATCCCCAGCCCGACCAGGGCCCGGAGGTCGTCGAGCGAGCCGACGCCGCCCGAATAGATCAGCTCCGCGTCGGTTGCCGCGGCGGCATGGCGCAGCTCCTCGACCGCGGGCCCCGCGAGCGTGCCGTCGACGTCGACCGGCGTGTACACGAAGCGCTCCACCCCGCGTGCGGTCAGCTCCCCGAG
>Ga0184637_10003043_pt1 | contig 10583 bp, 9 predicted proteins | sample PLM3_127_b2_FD_133143 | JGI IMG/M metagenome (GOLD analysis project Ga0184637, IMG submission 133143) | Groundwater sediment microbial communities from an aquifer in East River, Colorado, USA - PLM3_127_b2 | ecosystem: Environmental > Terrestrial > Soil > Riparian zone | place: USA: East River... | reverse complement strand
GGAGAGGGTTAGGGTGAGGGGGGAATCTTGGTCAAAATCTATTACGACAGCGACGCCGACATCTCCCTACTCGACGGTAAGAAGTTTGCGATCCTCGGCTACGGAAGCCAGGGCCACGCCCACGCCCTGAACCTGCAGGACAGCGGCTGCGACGTCGTTGTCGGCTTGTACGAGGGCAGTAAGTCGTGGGCCGTTGCCCAGCAGGACGGTCTGGAGGTGCTACCGGTCGAACAGGCGGCTGCCCAAGCGGACGTCATGATGATGGTGGTCCCGGATCAGACCCAGCGCGAGCTATACGAGCGCGCGGTCAAGCCGGGGCTGAAGCCAGGCAACACCTTGATGTTCGCCCATGGCTTCAACATTCACCACAAGCAGGTGCTCCCGCCGCCCGACATCGACGTTTCCATGATCGCCCCGAAGGGCCCCGGCCACCTCGTCCGGAGCACGTACAAGGAGGGGGCGGGCGTCCCGGCGCTGGTCGCGGTGCACCAGGACGCGTCGGGCAAAGCGAAGGAGAACGCGCTCGCGTATGCGAAAGCCCTCGGCGCAGCCCGCGCCGGGGTCCTGGAGACGACCTTCGCGGAAGAGACCGAGACGGACAACTTCGGCGAGCAGGCGGTCCTCTGCGGGGGGCTCAGCGCACTCATTAAGGCTGGCTTCGAGACGCTCGTCGAAGCGGGCTATCAGCCCGAGGTCGCGTACTTCGAGTGCTGCCACGAGCTGAAGCTGATCATCGACCTCATCTACGAAGGCGGGCTCGCGCGCATGCGCCACTCGATCTCGGACACGGCCGAGTTCGGCGACTACTACGCCGGACCGCAGATCGTCGACGACCACGTCAAGGAGCGCATGCGGCAGCTCCTGCGCGACATCCAGAGCGGGACGTTCGCGCGGACCTGGATCCTGGAGAACCAGGCCGGCCGCCCGAACTTCTTCGCGCGCCGCGAGATCGAGGCCTCGCACCCCATCGAGAAGGTCGGCGCAGAGCTGCGGGGGATGATGAGCTGGCTCAAGAAGGGGGACCATTGATGGACCGTCTGTTAATCTTCGACACCACGCTTCGCGATGGCGAGCAATCGCCTGGCGCGTCGCTAACCTCCGACGAGAAGCTCGAGGTCGCCCTGCAGCTCGCCGAGCTCGGCGTCGACATCATCGAGGCCGGCTTCCCCATCGCGTCGCCGGATGATGCGTCGGCGGTCCGCCGGATCGCGCTCGAAGTGAAGGGGCCCGTAATCGCAGGGCTGGCCCGCTGCAAGCCAGAGGACATCGACGTCGCCTGGGAGTCGCTCAGGGACGGAGAAAGCGTCCGCCTCCACACTTTCATCTCAACCTCGGACATCCACCTGAAGCATCAGTTCCGGATGACTCGTGACCAGGCCCTCGAGCAGGCCATCGCGATGGTGAAGCGCGCCAAGAGCTACACCTCAGACGTCGAGTTCTCGCCGATGGATGCCACTCGGTCCGACAAGGACTACCTGCACCGAGTGCTGGAAGCGGTGATCGACGCTGGGGCGACGACGATCAATATCGCGGACACCGTCGGCTTCATTACGCCGATGGAATTCGGGCAGATGATCGATGACATCCGAGAGAGCGTGCCAAACGCGGGCAAGGTCGTGCTGTCGGTGCACTGCCACAACGACCTGGGGATGGCAGTCTCCAACTCGCTCGCTGCCGTGCTGAACGGCGCTCGCCAGGTCGAGTGCACCATCAATGGCATTGGCGAGCGGGCAGGCAACGCCGCCTTAGAAGAGATCGTGATGGCGGTGAAGACGCGCCCTGAGATCTACCAGGTCGAAACGGGCATCGATACATCGAAGATCTACAAGACGAGCCGGCTCGTCTCGAATCTCACCGGCATGGTGGTGCAGCCCAACAAGGCGGTCGTCGGCTCGAACGCCTTCGCCCACGAGTCCGGCATTCACCAGGATGGCGTGCTGAAAGAGCGCACGACGTACGAGATTATGGACGCCCGCAACGTCGGGCTCGCAACCAACACGCTGGTGCTCGGCAAGCACTCCGGGCGCCATGCCCTGCGGGCCCGCTTCGAAGAGATGGGCTACCAGCTATCCGACGAGGAAGTGAACCGCGCCTTCACGCGGTTCAAGGAGATCGCGGACAAGAAGAAAGAGGTCACGAGCAAGGACATCGAGGCGATCCTCGCAGACGAGATCGCCGCGGTGGACGAGCTCTACCAGGTACAGCGGCTCCAGGTGTCCTGCGGGTATCCGGCCGTACCTACCGCGACTGTCGCGCTCAAACTGCCGAACGGTGAGGAGCGGATGGAGGTCGCAACGGGAACGGGGCCGGTAGACGCCAGCTACAAGGCCATCGGGAAGATCATCGACTTCCCTATCCGGCTAGCCGAGTACTCGGTCCGCTCGGTGACGGGCGGTATCGATGCGCTCGGGGAGGTCTCGGTGCGCATCGAGTCCGGTGGGCGCACGTTCCACGGGAGAGGCGCCGACCCGGATATCATCGTGGCCTCAGCCAAGGCTTACGTAAACGCCCTGAACAAAGCCGCCTCCGCGCCGCGTGAGGCGCCCGAGCGAGTCGAGACAGGCGTCGGAGTGTGAAGCGCGAATGAGCGAACGCACCCTCTACGACAAGGTGTGGGACGCCCACACGGTGGACATCCTGCCCACCGGCCAGACCCAGATTTTCATCGGCCTGCACCTCATACATGAGGTGACGAGCCCGCAAGCCTTCGCGATGATGCGGGAGCAGGGGCTCGAGGTCGCGTTCCCGGAGCGAACGTTCGCAACCGTGGACCACATTGTCCCGACGGACGTGCGGACCCGGCCATTCCTCGACGCGCAGGCCGAGCAAATGATCCAGGTCCTCGAAAACGCCACCCGGGATTACCGGATAGAGTTGTTCGGCGTCGACAGCGAGCGACAGGGCATCGTGCATATCATCGGCCCCGAGCTAGGATTGACGCAGCCCGGCATGACGTTGGCGTGCGGCGACAGCCACACGAGCACACACGCCGCTTTTGGGACCCTCGCGTTCGGGATCGGAACCACTCAGATCAAGGACGTGCTCGCGACTCAGACTCTGGCCCTCGACAAGCTCAAGGTCCGCCGCATTTCCGTCGACGGGCGGCTCTCCGAGGGCATCTACGCGAAGGACGTGATCCTGACCATCATCCAGCGCCTGGGCGTCGGTGGCGGAAAGGGATACGTCTACGAGTACGGTGGCAACGCCGTCGATGCGATGACAATGGAAGAGCGGATGACCGTCTGCAACATGAGCATCGAGGGTGGCGCCCACGTCGGCTACATCAATCCGGATACGACCACCGTCGAGTATCTCCGGGGCAGGCCATTCGTGCCGCCAGGCGCTGCCTTCGACCGGGCCGCCAGCTACTGGCGATCGGTTGCTTCCGACCCGGACGCTGTCTACGACGACCGATTTGAGCTGGCGGCCGAGGAGATCGAGCCAACGGTGACCTGGGGAATCAACCCCGGCCAGGCCATCGGGATCTCGCAGCAACTGCCCCACCCGGAAGAAGTGGCCGACCCCGAGGGCGCGCGGCGCGCCTATCAGCACACCGGGTTCGAGCCGGGCACTCGCGCCGTCGATATCCCGATCGACGTCGCCTTCGTTGGCTCGTGCACTAATTCGCGTCTGTCGGATCTTCGAGCCGCCGCGCGAGTGGCGCGCGGCCGCCACGTCCACCCGAACGTTCGGGCGATCGTGGTGCCCGGCTCCTTTGAGGTGAAGAGGCTGGCCGAGGAGGAGGGGCTGGATCGCGTCTTCCGAGAGGCCGGCTTCGACTGGCGATCCGCTGGTTGCTCGATGTGCCTCGCGATGAACCCCGACAAGCTCCAGGGGCGAGAGATCAGCGCCTCGTCATCGAATCGTAATTTCATCGGCCGTCAGGGGAGCGCCACGGGCCGCACGATCCTGATGAGCCCCGCTATGGTGGCAGCGGCCGCCGTGAGTGGCCACCTCGCCGACGTGCGGGAATTCCTATGAGTGCGCGGGACGAGAGTCGGGTCCGGCGGGTTTCCGGCAGGGCAATTCCCGTACGAGGGCACGACATCGATACCGACCGGATCGTCCCCGCCCGCTATCTGAAAGAGGTCACCTTCGACCGAATGGGAGAGTATCCCTTCATCGACGAGCGGTTCGATGCCGAGGGAAAGCCCAAACCGCACCCATTCAACGAGCCGAAGCACCGTGGGGCGTCGATCCTCCTGGTAAACGCGAACTTCGGCTGTGGCTCGTCCCGCGAGCACGCGCCACAGGCGCTGTACCGCTGGGGGATCCGAGCGATCGTGGGCGAATCCTTTGCGCCCATCTTCGCGGGCAACTCCCTCGCGATCGGGCTTCCGGTCGTGACCGTCCCGTCGGACGAGATCCAGCGCTTGATGGGCCTGGTCGAGGAGGACCCGTCGGTGCGTCTCGATCTCGATCTCGATCAGCGACGACTCACGATCGAGGGGCACTCGGTGCCAGTCGACGTTCCCGATACGGCGCGGACCGCGCTCATCGAGGGCTACTGGGACTCGACCGCGGTTCTCGCGGCGAACATGGCCAAAATCCGTGAGGTCGCAGCGCGTATTCCGTATCTGGCCGGCTTCGAGCCGAGGCCAGGGTCGCGCTGAGGGTGGCTGACCGACCTCGGCCAGCCAATATATGCGTAATGCCCGGCGACGGCGTCGGGCCCGAGGTGACAGCCGCCGCGCGGCGGGTTCTCGATTCGGTCGCGGAGATGCGCGGGCTCCAGTTCTCCTTCTTCGAAGAGCCGGTCGGCGGCAACTGCATCGACCAGTACGGCGTGGCGCTGCTCCCCGAAAGCCTGAAGCGCGCGAAGCGCAGCGCGGCTGTGCTGTTTGGCGCGGTCGGCGGGCCAAAATGGGACGACCCGACGGCGCCGACTCGCCCCGAAGACGGCCTACTGGCGATCCGCAAGGGGCTCGGCGTCTATGCGAACCTGCGGCCAGTAAAGGTTTACGCGCCGCTCGCCGAGAATTCTCCGCTCAAGTCGCCAGACCTGAAATCAACAGACTTCGTCGTGATCCGCGAGCTGACCGGCGGGCTCTACTTCGGTAAACCAAAGCGCGTCTGGGATACGCCGACCGGCCGCCGAGCGGTCGACACCTGCGCCTATAGTGAGGCTGAGGTGGAACGTGTGCTGCGCGTGGGCTTCGCCCTCGCCCGCGAGCGGCGCTCGAAGCTCGCTTCGGTGGACAAGGCGAACGTCATGGCTACGGGCCGGCTCTGGCGCCAGGTGGCGACCCGCCTCGCGGGGGAATATCCTGACGTCCAGGTCGAGCACGTGCTCGCCGACACCTGCGCGATGCGGCTCGTGTTGCGCCCGCAGGACTTCGACGTCATCGTGACCGAGAATACGTTCGGGGACATCCTGACTGACGAGGCGGCGGTGATCGGCGGTTCGATGGGCATGCTACCCTCTGCGAGCCTCGGGAGCGGCACGCTCGGCCTCTACGAGCCGATCCATGGAACCGCGCCGGACATCGCAGGCAAGGGCATCGCCAACCCACTGGCCGCGATCCTGAGCGCTGCTCTGCTCTTGCGGTATTCTCTCAAGCTCAGGGAAGAGGCCGATGCCGTGGAGCGGGCCGTGAACGACGTCCTGGAGGAGGGCGTACGGACCGCCGATATCGCCGGTGGCGGGGCCTCCGTAGGAACGCAGGAGATGACAGACGCCGTGATCGCCTCGCTGCGAGCCCAGCTATCAGCCGACGCGCCCGCCGCGCGAAAGGGGGCTTAACGGGTGGCCGTTGAGGGAATCGGGCATGTACCGCTGTTCTCCGAGCTCAGCCCTGAGAAGAAGGCTGCACTCGAGGCGTCGGTTCGACGGCGCTTCTTCAAGCGGGGTGAGGTCGTCTTCCACAAGGGCGATCCGGGGGGAAGCCTGTTCATCATCGCCGAGGGCCAGGTCAAAATCATCCTGCCCTCCGACAGCGGCGAGGAAGCGCTCCTCAGCGTGCTCAACGAGGGCGACTTCTTTGGCGAGCTCTCCCTCATCGATGGACAACCGCGTTCCGCGACGATCGTGACGACCGCTCCGACCGAGACGCTGGTCCTCCATCGGGACGACTTCTTGAATTTCCTCCGCACGAGTCCGGAGGTTGGCGTCGACATGCTGCGGGTGCTGGCGCGCCGGCTCCGCGAGACCGACGAGTTCGTGGAGGATGCGATCTTCCTCGACGTCGCGGGGCGCCTGGCCAAGAAGCTGCTCGAGCTGTCCAACACCTATGGGCGGCAGGTTCCGACGGGAACGGCCATCGACATGCGCCTGACGCAGCAAGAGCTGGCGACGATGGTAGGCGCGACCCGCGAAAGCGTGAACAAGCACCTCCGCTCGTACCGTGCGCGTGGGATCATCGACGTCAGCCAGCAGCGCATAGTGATCCTCAAGCCGGACGAGCTCCGGCGCAGGATTTACTGATGTACCGCTCATGGTGAGCCTGTCGAACCATCCATCCTTCGACTGGCTCACCATGAGCGGGGTAGGGGTCCCGTAATCCAAGTGAGACGTGTTTCACAGCCCCCGCGGCTCGGCCGCTGGCATACTTCCTCGACGGCTGTCGCCCGCTAGGACGCAGGCCGCCCAGGAATCGGCATTGGGCTGCCCCGTCCGCGAACGGGCGAAGGCCGATTTCGCCCGGTTGGTGGCTATTGGTTGGCGAGACTCTAGGTCAATACCGGCTCACCAAAGAGCTGGGCAAGGGTGGCTTCGCCACCGTGTATCGCGCGCTCCAGCCGGCTCTGAATCGCCACGTGGCCATCAAGATCCTCCACCCCGAGTACGTGCGCGACCAGCGGGCACTTCGTCGATTCAAGCGTGAGGCGCTGGCCGTCGCCCGCCTGAACCATCCGAATATCGTCACCGTGTTCGACTATGGGGAGCACGAAGGGCGCGCCTACCTCGTGATGGAGTACATCGAGGGGAGCACGCTCAAGGGCCGCCTCGGGAAGCCCGTCACCTACACCATGGCACTGGAGCTCGTGACCGCGGTGGCCAACGCCCTCGACTATGCGCATTCCAAGGGCTTGATCCACCGCGACATCAAGCCGGCGAACATCCTGTTCACGCACGAAGGCCGCATCGTCCTGTCCGACTTCGGGATCGTTCGCCTCGCAGACGACCAGAGCTCACTCACGCGAGGCGTCATCGGTACGCCGTACTACATGTCTCCCGAGCAGGCCCTCGGCCGCGAGGTGGATGGCCGCAGCGACCTTTACTCGCTCGGCGTGGTGCTGTTCGAGATGCTCACCGGGCGTGTCCCGTTCAAGGGCGAGAGTCCCGTCGCGACGCTCTCGATGCACGCATCGCTTCCTGTGCCCTCGGCCCGCGAGCTGAACCCGAGCCTCACGGAGGGCATCGACCGCGTCATCCGCATTGCCCTGCAGAAGACACCGGAGGAGCGCTTTCAGACCGGGCTCGAGTTTCGCTCGATCCTCGCCGAGGCCATCGCGGACGCCGAGCGCCCGGCGGAGGCCACGATCGTGGCGACGCCACCCGACTGGAGCTCGACTACCGGAAATACCCCTTCGTCGACACCCCAACCGTTCGACGTCGAGGCGATGTACCGCCAGCTGCTGGACATGACGCGCCTCGAGAACTGGCGCGGAGCTGTCGGGCTTGCCGCGCAGATCCTCTCCAAGGAGCCAAACTATCGAGACGTGAACGTCATCCTGGCCTCGGCGAGCAACGAGCTCCGCTACGGGCGCAGCACGACGTCGGTCGATATGCAGGTCCGAGACCTCACGGGCCAGGCGCAGATGGCAATCGCCACCGGCCGCTTGATGGAAGCCGCCTCGATGCTCGAACAAATCCTGCGGGTGGCGCCGAACGAGGAGCACGCCCGCGCCCTACTCGAGGACGTGAACGAGCGGCTCGCCGCGGAAGTGAACGAGCGTCAGCGTGCGACGCGGCTCGATCGTCTCTACACGTTGGCGCAGAGCAAGATACGCGCGGCGGATTGGCGCTGGGCGAACCACATCCTTGAAGAGATCGTCGCGGTCGACGCCGAGTACCGCGACGTGCCCGAGCTCATCGTGAAGGTGCGCGAGGCGATCGGCGACGACGACTACAACATGGGCCCGAAACGCCTGGCAACGCTGCGCGATCAGGCCGAGACGGCGATGGACGAAGAACAGTGGGCCGACGCTGTGAGCTATTGGGAGGAGGTGTTGAAGCTCGAGCCCGGCCTCGCGGGCGTGCGTGACAGCCTCGAGGTTGCGCGCCACCACGCGACGCTGGTTGCGCTGAACGCGAGGGCCGCGGAGTTGGCCGCGCGCGGCCAGTGGGAAGAAGCCATCGAAAAGCTCGAGGAGTCTAAGACACTCACGGGCGCCTAGTCGTTGTGACGTAACTGTGGGGTGGCGCTCAGCCACTTCGCACGCTTCCTACTCCTGTATAATGCCGCCGGCGAGCATGGAGGGGAACGATTAGCTACCCACCCACTCACTGGCGTTATCCCCTGCGCGCCACCCCCGACGGAAAGCTGATCCCCTTCACCCACGCCATGCGCCAGCGGCCACGAGTGGTCTCCCGTCAAAGAAACCCGAGCCAGGGCCAGGTTGTTCCCTGGCCACGGCAAGGAGTGGCCGCCGTCGAGACCTCTCAGGCAGGTCGACGGCAGCGAAAGCGGCCATCCGTGGTCGAACGCTGGATGCCCACCGCGCTCTTCGGATTACTCGTCGGTGGGATGATCTTTTTGTTCGCGGCTCTGCGCATCCTTGCCCAGGCGCCGGAGCCTGCCCAATCCGCGGCCGCGCCCGCCACGGAGGCACCCGGGGCGCCCGTGGTAGAAGTCCTAGCGGTCGCCCCCGAGCTGGCGCCAGTCCCAGGGCGGACCCTGACGCGCCAGGGCAATATCACCCTCACCGTGCAGCAGGTGGAGCCGAACTACACCGTGGCGGCAGGCGACTCGCTGTCTGCGATCGCGCAGCGACAGGGCACCACGGCAGAGGCCATTCAGGGCATCAACAACCTGCCAGACTCCTTCCTGCGCGTCGGCCAGCGGCTCGTTCTTCCCTAGCTCCTCATCCCGGTCCAGCTTGACCGGCCCACGAAGCCCGCTCTACGCTAAACGCATGAACCTCTCCCCCTACGACACCGATCGCCTGCGCGATCAGCTGGTCGCCATCCGCCGGGAGCTACATACGCATCCGGAGGTCGGCTTCACCGAGCGCTGGACCTCGGACTTCGTGCGCCGTCGAATGGAGGCCGCGGGTCTGCCGGTGCGGACGATGGCGGGAACGGGGCTGCTCGCAACACTGAAGGGCGGCAAATCCGGCCCCACCGTGCTCATGCGCGCGGAACTCGATGCTCTGCCGATCCACGAGACCGCGGACGCGCCCTACCGCTCGCAGATCGACGGCGTGATGCACGCGTGCGGGCACGACGCGCATATGGCCATCGCCATCACGGTGGCCGAGCGGCTCGCGGAGATGTCGGACGAGCTGCGGGGAACGATCAAATTCGCCTTTCAGCCCGCCGAGGAGATCGCTGGCGGAGCAAAAAAGATGGTCGATGAGGGGGCGCTCGAGGACCCGCCCGTGGATCGGGCTCTGGCCCTCCACGTCTGGCAGGATCTCCCCGTCGGCAACGTCGGCGTCGCGTCCGGCCCCTTCTGGGCAGCCGTGGATGACCTCACCTTCACGGTCCATGGCAAGTCCGGCCATGGCGCCATGCCGCATCAGACCGTAGACGCTGTCGTCGTTGCAGCCCAGATCGTCACGGCGCTGCAGACGGTGGTCAGCCGGACGCGTTCACCGTTCGCGCCGGCCGTGCTGACGATCGGCAGCATCCAGGGCGGAACCGCATGGAACATCATCGCCGACCGAGTGGAGATGCGCGGTACCCTCCGCACATTCGATCCTGCGGTCCGCGAGCGGCTGCTCGACCGACTGACGAGCATCGCCCAGGGCGTCGCCGCGTCCATGGAGGCCAGCTGCGAAGTGGATGACCGCTACGGCGCCCCGCCTGTCGTCAATGACCCAGACCTGGCGATCCTCACGCGGGATGCGATCCTGCCGGTGATGAACGAAGAGCACGTGGTCGTGAGCGAGCCGTCGGCGGGGGGTGACGACTTCGCATACTTTGGCCAGAGCAACCCGGGGTGCCTGTTCGTGGTGGGCTCGGCCAACCCGCTTCGTGGGCTGGACAAGGGCCATCACAACTCGGCCTTTGATATTGATGAGGCGTGCCTCCCGATTGCCGCCGCCTCGCTCGACGCGGTGCTCAGGCGCTTTACAGAGGTAACCTAGCGCTCGAGGCGGCGGTATAATCCAACCCTTCGCGGTCGTGGTGTAACGGCAACACGCCAGCTTCCCAAGCTGGATAGTGCGGGTTCGAATCCCGTCGACCGCTCCACTCTTGGTCCGATGTCCGCCGCGCGGCAATAGCCTCCTTCTCTGCCTGCCGAGCTGCGGACGCTAGAATGAACTGCGGCCTTTCACCAGGAGCACCGGGATGCCAGTGAGTGAGCAGACGTTTCTCAAGCTCGCCCTGCACGAGCCCAACCAATGGGAGCTGTACGGTGGCGAGCCCCGCAGGAAACCCGGCGCGCCCGCCGACCACAACCATGCGGCCTTTG
>Ga0184637_10003040_pt1 | contig 10585 bp, 10 predicted proteins | sample PLM3_127_b2_FD_133143 | JGI IMG/M metagenome (GOLD analysis project Ga0184637, IMG submission 133143) | Groundwater sediment microbial communities from an aquifer in East River, Colorado, USA - PLM3_127_b2 | ecosystem: Environmental > Terrestrial > Soil > Riparian zone | place: USA: East River... | reverse complement strand
TGGCTGGCATCGTCATGATGGTGACCCCCGGCCCCGGGATCCTCCTGATCATCGCCGGGCTGGCAGTCCTCGCGACCGAGTACGTCTGGGCCGAGCGCATGCTGAACCTGGCGAAACAGAAGGCCGTACAGGCCAAGGACACGATCACCCGCAGGAATCGAAGCAGTCCAGGATGAAACACCATCCCAACTTCGTCCTGTTCCCTACAAACGCCCCGCGGACCGAACGGACGCACGTCGAGATGCACCAGGATCGAGAGTGAGCGACCACTCCCGAGCGGCCGGAGTAGTTGCTGCCCCGATAGACTCCCGAGATCGGGCTGCGACCGGGGACGTGCCAAACGACGTCTTCGGCGAGAAGTGCGGAGAGGGACACATCGTCCCGCCGAGCACGCGCCTCGTACTCATGTCGCAGCAATCTCTCGCTAGGATGCACGGGCTAGGCCGCCCAGCGCGGTGACATCACGTGAGGTGCTCGCTCATCGACGGGGGCGAGCGGTAGTGCCGTGAGACCTCCGAGGCGTAGCGCTTGCCAACGACGGCGGCGTTCTGCGCCAACCACTCGGTAAGGCGCCTGATGCCGGTTTCCGGACCTTCCGTCGTCACCAGCTCGGCCATGAGGCCGTCCAGCTCGTCCCTGGTCACCATCACATCGCCGACCACCCGACCGATGACCGCGGCCGCGGTCAGAGCCGCGGCGGGTGGAACGTGCACGAACAGCGTGCGGCTACCGATGGTTTGCGCGATCAGCCGGACCAACTCCTCGAAGGTGAAGGTCTCGGGGCCGACGGCGTCGATCACGTCGTCCGATTCCGCAAGTCCGGACCGCACGCAGATGTCGGCGACGTCCTCAACCGAGACCGGCCGAAGCCGGTATGAGCCCGAGCCGGGGATCCCGAAGATCGGGACCCTGCGCAGGATGAAGGCGATGTTGTTGATGAGGATGTCTTCCCGCCCGAAGATCACCGTGGGACGCACGATGGCGTAGCCGAGACCTGAGTCGCGGATCATCTGCTCCACCCTGGCCTTGCCGCGGAAGTACGCGAACGGCGAGTCCTCCGACGGGTTCGTGATGCTCACGTGGACGATCCGGCGCACCCCGGCATCCCTGGCCGCGTGGATCAGGGTCTCGCTGTTCGCAACGGCCCGCTCGAAGGTGACGTCTCCACGCGGGAACCGGACCCAGTACGTGTTGTACAGCGTGGTTGCCCCACGCAGATGCCCCGCGAGCTTGCGTCGGTCCTCGAAGTCGAAGGCGGCGACAGCGACCCGATCCCCGAACGGGTTCGGGCGATTCGGGTGGCCGGTGAGCGTCCTCACGCTCCTCCCGGACTCCAGCAGGCGTGCGGTGATGTACCTGCCCGTGTAGCCGAAGGCCCCCGTCACCGTGTCAACCTCGGGCATCGCGATCTTTCATGGCCTTAGAGGCGGTTACCGCGTTGAGCCGCACGATTTGCCATCCTCGTACTCCATCCTGGCTCCCACAAGCTGCAGCGCCGAAAAGCGACTGCCGTCCTGCTGGATTCACCCGTAGGTCGTCGAGACGGTGGCCTTATGTTCCCAAGAATGGCCGGTCCAGAGCAGTAAAGGGCTGGTCTCGCGGCCCCTGATCGAGATCGACCTGGCCCGCTTCGATCCCTGGGCTCGGCAGCTTCTCGTCGACGCGGCAGCCGACGACCCCAGCGCGGTCACGGGCGATGTGGGCCACCCTCGCGTGGATCTGGGATCGGGTTGAGCACGCCGTCGCCACCGGCGACGCCGAGCGCATCCATGCGCTGCTCGGCGACCTCCGCGGGGCAGCGGACGCCGAGGATGATCGCATACCATCATCAGACCAAGGCAGGTTGCGCCGCCAAGTTGGAATGAGGGGACTCCGTGCCGGGGAAAAAGGCTCCGCGCAGAGGTTCGGACCCGCAGGAGATGGAGCGCCTGCGAGAAGCGAAGACGCGCTTCGAGGAGGATCTGCTCTCCCTGGCCGGCGTGCACGGCCTGGGCATCGGCTACAAGATCGTCGGCAAGAGGGAGATCCGACAGCTGGCGATCGTGGTGTTGGTGGAGAGCAAGGTGGCCAAGTCACGCCTCGATCCACGCCAGCAGGTCCCAGAACGATTGACCTTCGTATCGGCCAGGGATGGGCGCGAGATCACCGTCGTGACCGACGTCCAGGAGGCGGCGAGGGCCATTCCGGGAAACCACCTCACGGCCGCGGACATCGCCCAACTGCGCAGCAAGCTGAGACCAAGCCCCGGCGGCGTTTTCATCGCTTCACCGGTGGGCAGCGGGACGCTGGGGGGCTGGGCCCTCGACGACGTGACCGGGCAGTTCGTGTTCCTGTCCAATCGCCACGTCCTTGGTTCCACCTCCGGGGCCCTGGTGATGCAACCGCTCTTCCCCCTGCTAGGCGACCCGAACGACTACCGTTTCGGTACGGTGCTTCGGGCCAGCACGGCCTACGACGCGACCATCGGTGTGCCGCTGAGCCGGGCAGATGTGAAGACCGAGATCTTCGGCAACGGCCCTGCCATCTACGAGATTGCCGAGGCGACCCTAGGCATGGAAGTGGAGAAGACGGGTGCATCCACCGGGCACACCGAGGGACGGGTCGACCTGGTTGACGTGACCACCGTCGCTCCGTGCGAGCGGTCGAGGACCGCCTTTCGCATCGCCCCCACAGCGACCCCGACGTTCACCCAGACTGGCGACTCCGGTTCGGTCATCGTGGAGCGGACCAACCCCGGCGGCATGAGCTGGAAGCGCGTCGTCGGGCTTCTCTACTGCATGACGGAGACCGGCTCCTTGGGGTATGCCCACCAGATCACGGACGTCTTCGCCGACCTCAGCCTCATCACCGTGTGCGAGGCGCTGGCGCGCATCATCGACGCGATCTTCCGCTCGGCGACCGAGCCAGCCGTGTCCGAGCCCCATGGCTTCGGGCGCGATTTCGCGGCTCGCCTGGCGGCGGGTCGTGTGGGAAGGGAAGTCGTTAAGACGGTGAGCACCTACCGCGCGAGCGCCGTCAAGCTGATCCTCGAGGGCGACGGCCAGCGCGCGCTGGAGGCCGCCCTGTACCCGCTGCTTCGGGGCGCGGTGATCACCGACGACGTCCTCGATCGCGTCATCACCGACGAGGACGTGTCGCGATTCACCCGCGTGTTCGCCGTAGCCGAGCGCGTGGCGCCCGAGGCGAAGCCGGCGCTGCGACAGGCGCGGTCGATCCTTTCGCGCACGCGAAACCAATCGGTCCGATCGGTGCTCCTGGACGAGACGCCGCGAGGCGGTCGATAAAGCGGTCCGCTTCGAGCCATCGGTGGACACTACCCGGCGGGTCTGACAGTCAGAGCCGGCGGAGGCGTGGGCTCTCACCGACGGCCACCACCAGCATGCAGCTCTTCTCCTCGGCATCGGGGAGGAAGAACCGGTCACCTCGTCGTCGTAGAAGGTGAGCCCGGTGGCGCCGAAGCGGTGGGCGTAGGCGCCCAGGTAGATCCTGCCGGCGACGATGCCGGCCTCGAGCTGCGCCGCGCGGTAGCCGCGGGCGCCGAGCGCCCCGAGGGTCCGCGGGAGGTTGGCCATGAGAAAGTGGGTGGCCGCGGCGTAGGCCCCCAGCTCCTGTTCGAGGCAGAGGAAGCCGGCGTCCGGGCGGAAGTTCCCGGGCCTCAGAAGCCGGAGCTCGCCGTCCCGGAAGACGTAGGCGCCGGGCTCGAGACCCTCCACGACGTTGGCGATCAGGTAGGGCTCGATCAGGTGAGCGCCGGAGGGTGCGCAGTCGGTTGGGATCCCGGCCGTGGCGAGCCGGAGGGTCGCGGCGAGGACCTCTGCCGGGATCGGCCTGGAGGGCACGAACACGCGGGCGGAGCCGCGGCGCCGGATGACCTCCTCCAGGGAGTCGGCGGGCCCGTCGGCCGGAAGCACTGGAGGCTCCACCGATAGTCCGCCGCCGGATCCGGCGAAGCCCTCCCGCCACCGGCGCACGTCCTCGGGCGAGTCCAGGCGGCCGGCCTCGTTCGCCTCCAGGATGCCCTCGAAGACGTATTCCGTGCGGGAAAGGGGCGCGACCCGGAACCCGGCTTCGCCGGCGGGGACGTCGGCCGGTGGAACCTCCGCGTCGCTCGCCCCCACCGGGACCAGACAGAGTGGAAACTCGCGCCGCTCCTCTAGGCCGAGCAGCGCGCCCACCTCGGCGTCGGCGAACCCCAGGACGACCCGGGCGGGGAGACGGGCCGCGGCGGCCAGGGCGAGGACGTTCGCCAGGATCATGCCGGCGTCCCAGAACAGGTGGCGGTACCCCCGCTCCGTGTACTTCCACGCGGTCCGCCAGGGGATGCCGGTGAGGGCGAGCACGACCGGGGCCCGGGCCACAGCCGGCTCGGAGGCGGTCGCGCGGACCAGGAGGCCGCGGTGGTCGCCCTCCCGGAGGCGGGTGAGGGCCCGGCCCGCCGGGTCGAAGTGATACACGCCGGCGGGAAGGCCCGCGAGGTCGGCGCAGGCCACGTGGACCTCGACCGGGTACAGGGCCCCGGCCGAGGCGTAGTTGCGGAAGCGGATGGCGTCGTTGCCGAGGAAGGTCACGGTGTGGTGCACGCCGGCGCCGGACAGGAGGAGCCGGGCGAGGGACGCGAGGTCCGGCCCCGGCGAAGGCTCGGGGACGGCCGTGACCCCGATGGCCTCCAGGGCCGGGACCCCGAGGGAGGGGACGTCGCCCGGGAGGCCGACCCGCTCGAGGCCTGCGTAGACCTTGAACGGGTGGGGCTTGTTGTCCCAGTCCACACGGTGGAACCGCCGCCGGACGCTCTCCGGCGAGTGCTTGGTGGCCTCGTGGTAGGCGAGGATGGCGGCGACGCGGTCGTCGTAGTCGCCGGCCACGTCAGCCCCCGCGACGCCGCGCGCGCGGGATCTCCTGGGCCAGCTCCACGACGAACCCGTCGGGGTCGAGGACGTGGAGGGTGCGGTGCCCCCACGGCCGGTCGACCGGCCCGGCCAGGATCTCGACCCGCAGGCCGCGGACCCGCTCGGCCTCGGCGTCGACGTCGTCGACCAGGAACAGCACCTCGCCAGCGGGCCCGCCGCCGGTCGCCAGCCGCCCGATCAGACCGGGCAGCCGCGAGCGCTCGTAGAGGCCGAACTTCGTGCCGCGCGTGGTGAACTCCGCGTACCCCGAGTCCTGGAACTTGAACGGAAGCCCAATCACGTCCCGGTAGAACGCCATGGAGGCCTCGAGGTCCCGCACGTACAGCACGACGTAATCGATGGTCTCCACGCCAGCATCAAAGCACGGCGACGCGTCGGACACTCCCCAGATGAACTCGGCTACGGGTCGGCGACCGGCCGTCTCACTGACACCCCACTCCGAATCGCCGAATTCCTGGGCAGAAGTGCGGTTATCGTCTTAGCGATAGAGGGTGCAACACCTCGGACCGCTTCACGATCTAAGACTGGGGCGCTTCCCCCGGAACAACGCGTTGTCGTGGCAACGGCCGCCACCCAGACCCGACCGGCGTGGTGGTCAGCGTTCTCGGCTGGAGCTGTGTCCCGGTACGCCTCAACTCCAGCCTGGCAGGCGATCCTCGCTCGAGCGGAAGGAACGGGGAGCGAAGGGCCACTAGACTGAGGGCCAGCTACCTGGCGGGGTAGCGCGCATTCGTACCGGAGCCGTGGACCGTGGCGGATACAGACGTTGCAGACGCCATGGCCCGTAGCTTCCTGGGGAAGCTCCCCCCGGATGTCGTCGCTGCACTGACGGCCGACGGGGACCGCACCGACTACCCGGCGGGCAGCACGGTGTACCGAGGAGGTTCCGCTCCCCGGGCGGCGCTCGTTGTGCACGGTTTGATCCGTGTGTACATGACCTCCCCCGAGGGCCGGCAGGTCACCGTTCGATACGCGCGAGACTCCGACGTCCTGGGGATCGCCCTGATCGTCGGGGGGCCACTCAACGAGAGCGTCCAGGCTCTTGCTCAGTCGAGTCTGTTCAGCGTCAACTCCCGAACCCTCATGGAGGCGGCGCGGCATGATGCTCGGGTCGCATGGGCCGTGGCGGAAGAGCTGAACCGACGCCTCGATGAGACCCTTCAACAGACCGCCATCAACGCATTCGGCTCCGTGAAGCAACGCGTCGCGGCACACCTTCTGGATATCGCCTCCGCTCAGCAGCGGCCTCAAGCTCGCCTCGTGGCACGAGTGTCCCAGCAGGAGCTCGCGGATGCGGTAGGGTCGGTCCGCGAGGTGGTGGCCCGAGTCCTGCGCGATCTTCGTCTCGCCGGGCTGGTGGCGACCTCTCCAGACAGCGTCCTGATTCTCGATGCGGCTCGGCTCAACGGCGAATGCTGGGGCCGAACCGGTGCGTGACTTTCGTTACCCAAACCCGCTACTGAAGTCACTGACAGGCCCCGGCCTGCTGTAGGACGCTGCTTGCGTCAGGCCCGATCGATCGGGCGAGTCAGGACCGAAGGAGGCTCATATGTCGAGTGCAGCGACAGTCTCAAGGGCGGAAGGGGGAACATCAGACCCGGTCAAGGCGGTGTCGGTTGTCAGCACCGGGACGGTGGAGATCCACCCGGAGCAGCCCTATGGCACCAGGAAGCCCCTTTACTGGTGGCTGCTGACGTCGCGCAGATGGACGCCGCCACTCCCGATCAACGCGTACGTCATCGAGCATTCCAAGGGGCTCATCCTGTTCGACACGGGGCAGGATCGCGCCTCGGTCACCGACGACTCGTACTTCCCCGGTGGGTTCACAGGGTTCCTCTACGATCGCCTCACCCGGTTCCACATCGGCGAAGAGGACACGCTCACCGCGCAGCTCGCAACGCTCGGATACTCGCCGGAGGACGTCGACACGGCGATCCTGTCTCATCTGCACGAGGACCACATCGGCGGGCTTGGGGAGCTGAAGGACGCAGACCTCCTGGTCTCTACAGCAGAATGGGGGGAGCTCTCGAAGGTTGCCCCAGAGCTGCGCGGCTTCCTTCGGAAGCACATCCAGATCCGTGGATTGAAGTGGCAGCAGATCAGCCTCGGATCAACGGAGGACCCAACCCTGGCCCCGTTCACCGAGTCGTTGGACGTAATGGGGGACGGCTCGCTCGTGCTGCTGCCCACTCCCGGTCACACGGCCGGCTCGATGTCCTTGCTCATCCGACGGGGGACGAGGTCGCCACTGCTGCTGGTGGGAGATCTCACATACGGCGCCGACATCTTGGAGCGCCGTCAGGTTCCGGGCGTCGGCAACCCGCGCCGTCTCCTCGAGGCCACGGACAAGGTCCTTGCCCTCAAGAAGGAGATGCCGGGCTTGATCGTCCTGCCGGCGCACGATTCGACCGCTGCCCGACGCTTGCTCGAGAGCTGATAAAGGAGGCGACAATGCAATCGTTCGAGAACACGGTGACGATCGAAAAGCCCGTCGAGGACGTCTTCGCGTTCCTCGCGAACTTCGAGAATGTGCCGGCGTGGAACCACGCGATCGAAGCGACCGGGAAGATTTCCCCAGGACCCGTCGGGGTGGGAACCGCCTACCGCCAGATCCGTTCTATCCCGAGGAGGAGCGAAGAGGACTTCGAGGTGACCGTCTTCGAGCCGATGAGCCGACTCGTGATTCAAAGCCAGATCGGACGCTTCCGGACACGGGCGTGCTATTCCCTCACCCCGGTGGGGAGCGCGACAAGGCTGACCAACGAGGTGGACCTCGAGCCCTCCTCGGGTGTGCTGAGGCTCGTTGCCCCTCTGGCGATCCCGAGGGTCAAGGCAGGGGTAGCGGAGAACCTCAACAAGCTGAAGGAGATCCTGGAGGGTCGTGGCCAACGTGACCACGTCTGAAGGGGGAGGAAGCAACCGGAAGCAGGACGGCCCAGCAGACGACCTCCAGATAGATGTGCATCCGCGCCACACCCGCACCCACCAGGAACATGGCCGGGGTGGCACCGCCCGGGCCTCGATCTGCCGCCAGGTGGTGGTCGGCACACCGCCCTAAGCCGAAATGCCTATCTCACCTAGTCGGGGGTGATTCCGATGCAGCCCGTTTGGACTATCGCCCGTCGGTCGGGGCTGTCCCATACTTGGGCTACAGAGCATGAAGTCCTTCACCGACCAACAACGGTTCGTCCTCGCCGTCGGCGACACGGTGGACGACGTCGCGGAGGACTCGGCCGTCATCGTCCTCGATCGGCTCGATCGCGTCGTGCTGATCGAGACAAGCTATGGGACTGCCGTCCAGATCCGGCACACGCCCGGCGTGATCATCCACATCTTCGAGCGCGAGTCCGAAGCCCGACGCGCGTTTGGGCTGTTCCAGCACTAGCGTTTGCGGAGCATCCTCCGGCGCTCTTCTCCACCTGCGGCTTATTCTCCTCCGGGGCGAGCAGGAACACGGGCCTCCGCCTGTTCGACCAACGCCACTCCCAGCGTCGTCAGCAGGTACCGTCCGTCCAACAGTCTGGGCAGGACGAGGCCCCACTCCCGGGACCGAGACACGAAGCCCATGCAGTTCGTCTCCGCGGTCGTATGGGCCACTCGGGGAACCGCGAGATGAGCTCGACCCGCGTGGGTCCTGTTCGTAGCTCCTGAAGCACCCTGGCCCAGGCCCGCCGCTCGGCCGGCGCGGCCTCCTCGAGGTAAGACCACCACGGCCAGAAGACCTCCGGTCTCTGCGGCAGCCGTTCCGCCTCCGCGTCAGAGATGTATCCGACGCTGGGCGGCGGTCGGCCCATCGTGCGTGGGGAACTTCGGCCACGCGCTGCTGGGAGGGGTCGTTCACGGTCGAGCCTCTATGGCGGCCTGGAGCGCCCTCAGGAACGCTTCCGGCTGCTCCACCAAAGAGACATGGCCGGCGTCCTCGATCACGTGAAGGGGCCAGCCGTAGCGGGCGCTCGCCTCTTCGGCGGTCCGCAGCGGCATCACTCGGTCGTACCGCCCCCAGATGAGCGTCGTGGGGACGCTGATCCGCGCGAGGTCCTCCGGCGGGATCGGCGGGAAGCCGAGTTCGCGGAGCAGGCGGCGGTTAGCCTTCTGCACCCTCGGCGTGCGGGCACGATCCAGCATGTACGCCTCGAACGGCTCCCGGCGCTGGCCCATCTGCTGCCGCACGCGCTCGGGATCGACCGACAAGTGCCGCAACATCCGGCGGGCGGTGCGCTGGCTCGGCCGGATGCTGTGGCGGATGAGCGCGAACAGCACCCCCGGCGCGGGCCGCACCCGACCCGCCAGGCCGCCCGCGGCCACGAGCACCAGCCCAGCGAGACGGTCGCCATGGTCCGCGGCGAACCGAGCGGCGATGGAGCCACCGAGCGACATCCCCACCAGCACAGGCGGTGTCGCACAGGTCTGTTCGATGAGCTCGCCGAGCCATTTCAGAACCGTGTCGGCGCCGGGTGGTCCAGCTTTCACCTCTGATTGTCCGAGGCTAGGCAGGTCGGGAGCAATGACCCGATGGCTCGCGACGAGATGCGGGATGACCCCACCCCACATCGCCGCGAACCCGCCCTGTCCGTGCAGGAGCACGATCGGAGGGCCGTCCCCGCCCTCCACCAACCAGGTGGACACCCCCGCGATGTCGAGCCGGCGCTCGGTGACCGGCATGCCCTCCAGGAGCCGAGCGAGATGGTCGGAGCTGGTCGTCGGGCCCTCGGTGTCGCCGTTCGCAGACATCCGGTTCTGCCTCCCGGGTGTCCGGCGATTATCCGCCCGGGCGCTGGCGCATCGCAATCCAGCGTGAACACGCGGAGCCCTTCGTGTGTAGGAGGTCATCCGAGCAAAGTGATTGACGCGCGAGGCTCCTTCATAGATGACGGACTCGGCCGCCGTGCGCTCGCCCTAGACTCCGGGCGTGATCTGCGCGAGCTGCGGCCAGGAGAACCCCGAGGGCTTCGGGTTCTGCGGCCGCTGCGGCTCGCCGCTCGCGACGAAGACCGAGCAGCGGCGCAAGCCAGCGACGCTCCTGTTCTGCGACGCGTCCGGCTCGACGGCGATGGGCGAACGGCTGGACGCGGAATCGGTCAGGGAGCTGATGTTCTCCTACTTCCACGAGATGCGCTCGGCGATCGAGCGCCACGGCGGGACGGTCGAGAAGTTCGTGGGCGACGCGGTGATGGCCGTCTTCGGCGTGCCCGAGGCGCACGAGGACGACCCGCTGCGGGCCTGAAGAGCCGCCATCGAGATGCAGGAGCGGCTCCCCGAGCTGAACCAGGAGCTCGAACGCCGGTACGGCTCGGTCCTCGCGCTCCGGATCGGGGTCAACACGGGCCAGGTCGTCGCCGGCGATGCCTCGACCCGCGAGACCTTCGTGTCCGGCGACGCGGTCAACACCGCCGCGCGGCTCGAGCAGGCCGCGGCGCCGGGCGAGGTGCTCCTCGGGGAGGCGACGTACCGGCTCGTCCGGGACGTGGTCGAGGCCGAGCCCGTCGAACCGATCACCGCGAAGGGCAAGACCGAGCCGGTCGCCGCCTACCGGTTGCTGTCCGTCCCGCTCGCGCCCGCGCCTCGACCAGGGCGGCAGACGCCGCTCGTCGGACGGACCGAAGAGCTGCGAGCGCTCGAAGAGATGTTCGCCCGGGCGACGGCCTGGGGACGACTCGAGCTCGCGACGCTGATCGGCG
>Ga0184637_10003039_pt1 | contig 10586 bp, 7 predicted proteins | sample PLM3_127_b2_FD_133143 | JGI IMG/M metagenome (GOLD analysis project Ga0184637, IMG submission 133143) | Groundwater sediment microbial communities from an aquifer in East River, Colorado, USA - PLM3_127_b2 | ecosystem: Environmental > Terrestrial > Soil > Riparian zone | place: USA: East River... | reverse complement strand
GCGTCGAGCAGCACGACCGGCACCTCCGGCGCGGCGCGCAGCCAGCCGCGCAGCGAGACGATCCGCAGGACGTTGTCGTTCGCGACCGCCTGGTACTGCCCGAGGAGCTTCTCCCGGAAGACCTGGGGCAGCCGGGCGCCGAGCCGCGTCGCCTCGACCTGGTAGGAGGCGAGCGGGGCGAGGCCATGAGCCTCGAGCACGTCGGCGAGCAGGGCGAGGTCGCACTCCGGCAGCTCGGGGGGCGGCCCGGCCCGCCCGGGCGAGCCGGGTCCGAAGGACGTGAGGGAGCGCAGGGCGTCGAGGAGGGCCACGGCCGGCCGGATGTAACAGGCCCGGGCGGCGGCGGCAACGCGCGTCCCGCCCGCGCCCAGCGCGCGGCGCGGCCGCGCGATAGGGCGATGGGGGACGTGCACCCTGCTCCCGACGGAGGACGAACCATGCCCGAACTCGCTGGAACGCTGGTGGACCTCGCGCGCCTGAAGAGCGGCAGCGAACCCATCGTCAGCCTCTACCTCGACCTGCGCTGGAGCGACGAGCACCAGCGCGAGCGGGTCCGGCTCTTCGTGCGGGAGCAGACCGAGCGTGCGCTCGCGCACTACCTGCCGGAGAGCCCAGGGCGCGCCGGGCTGGCGCGGACCCTCGAGCGCGTGAGCGAGCACGTCGCCGGCCTGGTCGGGCAGGTGTACGACGAGTCGAAGGCGGGGCTGGCGCTGTTCGCGTGCGAGTCGCTCGGCCTGTGGCGCCCGCTCGCCTTCTCGCGCCCGTTCGTGAACGAGCTCGGGCTCGACGCGATCCCGCGGCTCACCCAGCTCGCGCGGCTCGCCGACGACGTCGCGCCGGCGATCGTGGTGGTGCCGAGCCGCGAGGGCGCCGACCTCTACCACGTCGAGCTCGGCGACCTCGACGTGGAGGCGAGCCTGCGGGGCTACGTGCCCCGCGCCGGCGACCGGAGCTTCGACGCGGGCACCGCCGGCGAGTCCGCCCGCCAGTACGAGCGCGAGGAGAAGAACGAGCGGAACCAGGAGACCTTCGTCCTGCGGAACCGCCGCGCCGCGGCCGGGCAGGTGGCGATCCTCTTCGACCAGCGCCCCGGGACCAGGGTGCTGCTCTTCGGGACGAGCGGGACGATCGCCGCGTTCGAGCGCGAGCTGCCCGAGCGCGTGCGGGCGCAGGTGGTGGCGCGCCTGCCGCGGCCCCGCGGGTGGGAGTCGAACGGCGGCGCCAAGCGCGCAGGCGTGGTGGCCGCGGCCGCGGCCGCCATCGACGAGCGGGAGCGCCGCGACGAGGAGGCGGTGGTGGACGCGGTCGTCGGCGAGGCGCTGCGCGGCGGCGTCGGCGTGATGGGCCCGGAGGACGTGGTCGAGGCGCTGAACCAGGGGCGCGTGCACCGGCTCGTGCTCGAGGCCGACTTCACGCGGACCGGCTGGCGCTGCGACCGGTGCGACGCGCTCGGCGCGCAGGACGGCCACGCGACCTGCCCGTACTGCGGCGGCGACACGCGCGCGGTGCACGAGCTCCGCGAGGCGCTCGTGGCGCGCGCGCTCGGCTGCGGCGCCGAGGTGGAGATCGTCGCGCGCACGCGGAAGCTGCACGACTACCGCGGCGTCGCGGCGTTCCTGCGGCAGACGGCGCCTCACGGTCTGCGCGGCGCGGCCCTGCCGTTCACGGGCGCGTCCGGCACGAACCCGCCGGGGTGAAGCCTGCCGGCCGCGCGCCGGGCGACCCTGCGCGCGGCCCCGTCGGATCGGGACTTCATCGAGGTTGGGCTCGGGCCAGCCTCGACGGCGGTGGGGCCCCGACGTAGAGTCGCGCCCTATGTCGCGCGCCGTCCTCCTCGCCCTCCTCGCCGCAGCGGCGCCGCCGCTCGTCTCTGCCCAGCCTTGCACGCCGGGTGATGCCGTGCAGGTGGAGGGCCTCGGCTCGCCGGCCGACGATCTCCTGCGGGTGGGCGAGCTGCTCGGCGCCGTCGAGCCCGCCCCGAGCCTCCTGCGGCGCGCCGGCGTCCGCGCCGCCGCGCTCTGCGCCGAGGGCCCGGGTCTTCCGTGGGCGCTCGCCCCGCGCGCGCCGTCCGGCGGCGGCATCGAGGCGTTCACGCTGCCCGTCAGGCTCGAGACGACGCTCAACACCGGCTATCCCTACGGCGGCAACGACGGCCTGCTCTGGTCGGGCAAGGGCGTCTCGACCGAGCTGTCGCTGGGCGCAGGGATCCGCTGGGGCCCCGTCACCGCGGTGCTCGCGCCCGAGCTGGCCTGGCAGCAGAACGACGTCTTCACCTCGCGCACGAGCGGGCTCGCGGGCGACGCCGCGTGGGCGAACGCCTTCTACCCGGGCGCGATCGACCTGCCCCGCCGCTTCGGAGCGGGGCCGTTCACGCGCACCGGCCCGGGCCAGTCGTTCGTGCGGGTCGACCTCGGCGGCTTCGCGGCCGGGCTCTCCACCGAGAACCTGTGGTCGGGGCCCGGCGTCCGTCACTCCATCGCGCTCTCCAGCACCGCCCCCGGCTTCCCCCACCTGTTCGCCGGGACCGGACGGCCCGTGAACACGTGGATCGGGCGCGTCGAGGCGGTCTCGCTCTGGGGCCGGCTCGACCGCACGCGCTACGTCGCGGGGGAACGCTCCCCCGCGCTCTTCACCGCGCTCGTGCTCGGATGGGAGCCGCGGTTCGCGCCGGGCCTCTCGCTCGGGCTCACGCGCGTGTTCCTGCAGCCGTGGCACGGCCGGTCGTTCGGCGACTATTTCCCGTACGTGCAGTCGTTCTTCAAGTCGGACCTCCCCGAGGGGGATTCGGCCTTCCCGGGCGACAACCCGGACGACAACCAGCTCGCGTCGGTGAGCGCGCGCTGGGCGTTCCCCTCCACGGGCTTCGAGGCCTACGTCGAGTGGGCGCGCGAGGACCACGCCAGCACGTTCCGCGGCTTCCTCAAGGAGCCCGAGTACTCGTCCGCGGTGCTGTTCGGGCTCCAGAAGGTGCAGCAGGTCGGCGGCCGGGTCGTACGCGTGCTGGCGGAGGGGACCTTCCTGCAGGAGACGCGGGCGCCCTTCAACTGGACGGCGCCCGTGTACTACCTGCACGGCAACGGGCTCGATTACACGAACCAGGGCCAGCTGCTCGGCGCGTGGATCGGCCCGGGCTCGGACGCGCAGACGGTGGCGGTGGACGTGTTCGGCGCGCGCGGGCGAGTCGGCGCCTTCGGCGAGCGCATCCGGCGCAATGTGAAGTGGTACATCGACAACGAGGCGGCGCTCGACGCGCGCGTCGACCTCGAGTTCGTCGGCGGCGTGCGCGGTGTCGCGTTCCTGCGCGACGTGGAGCTCGGCTGGGAGGCGTCCGTCGGGTACCGCTACTATCCGGACTTCCTCGAGCGCAAGGAGCCCAACTGGCGGCTGGCGCTGCAGCTCGCCTTCCCCGGCGCCGGCGCGCGGCGCGGCAGCGGTCCTACGGCACCGCGCTGATCCCGGGCAGCGGCTCCGGCCCCTGCTCGATCTTCGCCACCCCGTCGGCCGGCTCGAGCACCGCGATGAGCGACAGCGGCGGGAACGGCAGCGCGCGGTCCACGAGGCGGAAGAGCGGCGTGAGCAGGTTCAGGGCCACGATCTGCAGGAGACCGAAGTCGCGCCGCCGCAGGAGCTTGCCGTTGAGCCACCAGGCCGGCGTGCCCACGCGATTGAAGCGCAGCACCTGCTTCACCACGAAGCCGCTCTCGACGGCGGCGACCCCGAGCGACGCCTCGGTGTAGCGCCGCACGTGGCCGAGCACCTGGTCGAGCGTGCCGAAGAGCCCCGGCCCCTGCGGCACGAGCACGATGGCGCGGCCGCCCGGCGCGAGCACGCGGTGGATGTTCCGCAGCGCGCCGCGGTCGTCGGGCACGTGCTCGATCACGTTGAGGCAGATGACCGTGTCGAAGCCCCCCTCCACCTGCGGGAAGGAGGCGCCCTGCGTGACGTCGGTGAGCGTGACGTCGAGGTAGGGCCGGTCGGCCGTGAGCCCGCGCAGGGTCTGGAGGTAGAGCGGGTTCACGTCGGAGGCGACGTAGAGGCCGCGCGGCACGAGCCGGCGGGTGAGGTTGCCGGTGCCGCTGCCGATCTCGAGCACCTTCTGGCCGCAGAAGGGGCGGATGACGTCGGCCATCCAGGCGTTGAAGCGCGGCGCGCGCGCGAGGCGGCCCAGGATCTGCGAGCCGTGGGCGTCCTCGGCGTAGACGTGGTCGGAGAGCCAGAAGCGCAGGATGGCGAGCAGCGCCTTCACGCCGTCCTTCCAGCCGATCTTCTTCCCCTCCTGGTAGGTCCGCCCCGAGTAGCTGATCGGGATCTCGAAGATCCGCGCCTCGCGCTTCGCGAGCTTGATGGCGAGCTCCGGCTCGAGCCGGAAGTCGTTCGAGACGAGCGGGATGGACTTGAGGAGGTCGGTGCGGACGGCCTTGTAGCAGGTCTCCATGTCCGTCAGGTTCACGTTGGTCACCCAGTTGGTGAGGAACGTGAGCAGGCGGTTGCCGAGCTCGTGCCGGAAGAGGAGCGCGCGCCGCGCCTCGCCGCCCGCGAAGCGCGACCCGAAGACCGCGTCCGCCTCCTCCTCCACGAAGACCTTCACGATGCGGAGCAGGTCGCGCGGGTGGTACTCGAGGTCCGCGTCGTGGATGACGGAGAGCGCGCAGTCCGCTTCGGCGAGCGCCGTCCGGATCGCCGCGCCCTTGCCGCCGTTCACCTCGTGTCGGAGGAAGGCCCACTCGATCCGGCCCGACTGCCCGTGCCCGAGGAGCCGCACGCCGTTGGCCACCGGGCCCGCCTCCGACCACCGGACGCCGCGCGCCTCCGCGAACGCGCGCAGCACCGCGGGCGTCCCGTCGCGCGAGCAGTCGTCGACGACGACGACCTGCACGCGCTCCAGGAGGGGCGAGGTCTCGAGGATCTCGAGCCGCGCGAGGGACGTCGCGACGAGGTGCTGCTCGTTGAAGACGGGGACGAGGACGGAGAGCGAGGTCATCGGGATCGCCAGATCTACCAGACCGACCGGGCGCTCGCGAGCGGGTTGGGCCCCGCGTGGGCAGCGGGCGAGCGAGCACTCGCCTGCAGCCCGGGACGCGGCGCCCCCGCGCGCCCGCGAGGCCTGGACGGACGGGCCGCGCGCGGAGGCGCAGGAGGGTTCACCGTGCGATGAGTCGTGACCCAACGTGAACGCCGTCGGGGCACTTCGCGCCGCGAGGGGCTCGCCGCCCGCGGCAGGCGCTCCATGCTTCCGGGTCAGGAGGGACGGAGGATGGATCGATGCGCGGAGCGCTCGTGGTGTGCGTGGTCTCGCTGCTCGGCTGCGGGCCGCAGGACCCGCCGCTCCAGTTCGGGCCCTGCCAGCCGGAGCGTGTGAGCCACGTCGAGGGGTTCGGCTTCTTCGGCTCCCCCGCCTACATCGATGAGATCTCTCAGTCCTCCACGTTTGTTTGGGGTTCCATCGCCGACGCTGCGCAGGCCGACGCCGCGGGACTTCGCGCGGTGGTCGACGTCTCTGCCATCTTCGAGATTGTCTCGCCGAGCCGGCCTCCTGACGACGAGGTGGAGCGAGCGTGGGCGTCGGCGGTCGAGCAGCTCCGGCCGCTGCGCGGCGCGATCGCCGCGCTCTACCCCATCGACGAGCCCTACTCGAACGCGCGCCAGACGGGGGTGCCTTTCGAAGAGGTCGCTCGCCGGCTCGAGCACGCGGCGCAGGTGGTTCACGCCACCGCGGGGTTCGAGGACGTCCCGATGGCAGTCATCTTCGCCAACCCGGAGCTCGACTGGATCGCCGCCGGGGAGGCCCGGAATCCGAGCGGCTACACGTGGGTCGGGTTCGATCACTACTTCGCGAAGCCGGCCCGGCTGGAGGAGCGCGCCGCCCTGCTCCTCGCGCTGCTCCGGCCGGAGCAGCGGGTGCTCGTTGTTCCGGACGCGTTCCTGCTCTCCCACGAGGCAGACCAGCTCGCCGGACTCGAGGGGCGCATCGCCTTCTGGCTGGGTTGGGTGGAGCGAAATCCCCGAGCGGTGGCGATCGCACCCTACGTGTACACGTCCGGCACCTACCAGACCACGAGCTGGATCGGGGCGCGCGACCTCCCGACCATCCGCGACCGCTACGCGCAGATCGGACATTGCATCGCGCAGGCAGCGGTGGCGCGAGGGACATCGGCGGCGAGCGCGTCGACCCGTTGAGCCGCGCGCCCTCCCCACGCTCGCCGCGCGCTACCCGGACGGCGCGGAGCGCCCGCGGTCGTCGTCCCCGGCGCTCGTGGGACCTGCCCGGTGGGGCTCGAGCAGGGCCGAAACGCCTCCCGCCAGCCGGAGCCGCTCCAGGCCGTACGCCACGCAGATCCCGAGCAGCGTCGCGATGGCGAGCGCGTAGGTCCGCTTCGGGCGGGAGCGCCGGGTCGGGACGGTCGGCGGGTCCAGGATCTGGAACGTCGAGACGTCCCGGGCCTGGCTCGCGCGGGCGGACTCGAGCCGCTCCAGGGCGACGAAGAGCGTCGCCTCGGCGACCTTGCGGTCGCGAAGCAGCTTCTCCATCTCGGCTCGGAGCCTCGGCACGTCGAGCGCCTGCGGAAACACGCCCTTGCGCGCGCCCCGCCGCGAGGCTCCCTCGGCCTCGCCCTCGCCCGGCGGGGGCGTCGCCTGCTCGAGGTCCCGCAGCTTGCGCTCGACGACGCCGAGCTGGGACTCGATCTGGCGCAACGTGGCCTCGTCGCCGCTCGAGAACGTGCGGGCGTACTCGAGCTCGAGCTGCTTCGTGATGCGCTGCGTGTCGAGGGCAGCCAGCGAGGACACCACCGCCTTGCTCTGCGACTCGAGGTCGATGACGCGGTACTTCTCCTGGAACTCGCGCATCCGCGCCGAGGTCTCGTCGGCGGCCTGCCGGAGCTCCTGGGCGCGCCGCTCGAGGAACCGGACCTCCTCGGTCGCGGAGCTGACCGAGACCCTGCGGAACACCTCGTTCCCGTGCTCCGCGAAGAACGCGAGCATCTCCTTCACGAAGGCCGGGTCCTTGTCCTCGCAGGACAGCTCCACCAGCCCCGGCTTCGTGAGCGCCTTCACGCCGCAGTGGTTCCAGAGCTCCTGTCGCGCGCCCTCCTGGTATTCCTCGCCGTAGCGGTTCTTCAGGTCGAACTTCGCGATGACTGCGTCCGAGACCGTCACGCTGCGCAGGACGGCCTGGACGCGCGGGGCGTCGGCCCCGCCGCCGGCGCTCTCCGCGAGCCCGGCCGCGAGCCCGCCGAGCTCCCCGCCCAGCAGGCTCGAGATCGAGCCGCCCCGCTGCGGCTTCACGGGCGCGACGGTGACCTTCGAGCGGTACCAGCTCGGCGCGAGGAAGCCGTAGGCGAGGCCGAGCGCGGCGAAGCCCGCGGTCACCAGGGCCAGCCGCTTCAGCGCCGCGCGATCGCGGAGAAAGGAGAGGTCGATCGAGGTCGCCATGGGGTCACCTCCGCGCGGCGAGCACCACGGCGACGCCGCTCACCATGACGCTCGCGGCGCTCAGGATGATCTGGACGATCTCGGTCGGCGTGAAGTGCCGCTCCGGCACCACCACGGAGGCACCGGGCGGCACCACGAGGTCCCTGCGGAAGCTTCGCGTCTCGCCGTCCGGGGTGATGAGCCGGACGTTCGAGAGCGACCGGGCGAACCGGGTCCGCCCGCCCGCCTGGGCGAGGTACTGCTCGACGCTGAACGTCGGGTCGAACGCGTACGGCCCCGGGGTGACCACCGCGCCCTTGACGAGGACGCTCCGCCGCTTGAACGGGACGACGAGCGTGTCGCCGAGCTCGACGGGCCGGTCCGCCTGCGCGTCCTGGAGCATGAGCAGGGTGTGGAGATCGACCGGGACGGCCTTGCCCGCGCGGAGCAGGTAAGCCCCGGCGAGATCGGCGAGCGGCCCCGGACCTCCCGCGCGCCTGAGCAGCCCGCGGACCGTCTCCCCCTCGACGAACGGCAGCCGCGGGTTCCCGGTCGGATCGTCGGGGACCACGCCGGTCGGCGGCGGCGGGGGCACGCCCATGAGGGCCCCGCTCACGCTCACGAAGCGCTGCAGCTCGTTGAAGTCCGGCACGCGGACCACGTCGTCGTGCCGCAGCTCGAGCGGCGGCAGCGCGCCGTCCTCACCGAACGGCACGGTCTGCAGGCCACGCTGCTCGTCCTCGCCGCGCCGCACGAGCGTGAGCGGGACGCGCCGGGTGGCGCCCATCGCGAGCCCGCCCGCGATCTCGACCAGCTCCGCCAGGTCCTTCTTCCCGATGAGCTCGTACCGGCCCGGGCGGTTGACGGCGCCCTCGATCGTCGCGGCGATCTCCTCGAAGGGCACCCGGACCACGTCGCCGTCGAGCAGCCGCGGGTTGTTGCGGACGTCGCCGTCGAGCGCATAGCGCACGAGGTCCGCCTCGAGGGAAGTGCCGTCGCGCCGGCGGATCTCCACCCGGCGCCGCGACGCGAACGGGCTGACGCCTCCCGCCTGCGCGAGCACGGAGGAGAGGCGGTCGGTGGCGCGCGCCCGGTACGCGCCCGGCGCTGCGACCCCGGCGGCGACGTGGACGATGAAGCTCCTCGGGCTCGCGAGGGAGACGTCGAAGGAGACCTTCGGATAGTTCCGGGCGACCGCCTCGCGGATCAGGCGCCGCCCCTCGGCGAGGGTCTTGCCCCCGAGCGTCAGGAACCCGATCCGCGGCACGAAGACGCGTCCCTCGAGGTCCACCGCCACCTTGACGCGCCAGTTCTGCAGCCCCCAGGAGCTGAGCTCGAAGACGTCCCCTGGCCCGCACACGTACGCCTCGGGGTCGACTGGCTCGTCGACCGGGATCGGCGCCGCGCCCTGCGCGTCCCCACCGTCCATCCGCAGCTCGCTCGGGGGGAGCTGCGGGGAGATCTGCGGGGCGGGGCCGCTGGACGGGGCGGACGAATCGGTCCCGACGCCCTGGCGCCCGTCCTGGGGGCGCAGCGACTGGGCGAGCACGACGTCCGGCAGCCAGAGCACGGGCGAGCAGGACAGCAGGAGCGCGAGCGCTCGTCGCGGGAGCGTGTGGGTCATTTCACCTTTCCGAGGGGCGCTCAACATAACCCAGCGCCCGCAGCCGATCCAAGAACGATTCCGGGCGTTTCGGCCCGCGATCAGGCCTCGCGAGCCTCCGCGCGGCCCTGCCACTGCGCGTGGAACCGCTCCAGCGCCTCGTCCAGCGAGAGCGGCTTCGTCCTCAGGACCGCCCGCGCCCGCTCCACCGAGAGCCCGCTCCGCAGCGGCCTCGGCGCGAGGAGCTTCACGTCGGCGGTCCGCACCGGGACGATCTCGCCCGAGAGCCCGAACCGCTCCGCGACGCGCCTCGCGAACGTGACGCGATCGACGGCCGTCGCGCCGCTCGTGTGGAGCACGCCCCGGTAGTCCGTCTCGAGGAGCAGCTCGAGCGTCATGGCGGCCGCGCTCTCCGCGAGCGTCGGCGAGACGACCTGGTCGTGGAAGGCCTTCACCTGCTCGCCGCGCGAGAGCTTCTCGACCACCTGCGTGGCGAACGTGGACTTGGCGCCCGCCCGCCCGCTGTACACCACCGCGACGCGGGCCACCGCCGAGTCGGGCGCGAGGAGCAGGGCCGCCTCCTCCCCGCAGCGCTTCGTGCGGGCGTAGGCGCCGCGCGGGTTCGGCACGTCGTCCTCGCGGTAGTCGCCCCGCTCGCCGTCGAACACGTAGTCGGTCGAGACCGCCACGAGCCGTGCGCCGAGCGCGCGGCACGCGCGCGCGACCTGCTCGGTGCCGCCGACGTTGACGCGCCAGGCGAGCTCCGGGTCGCGCTCGCAGCCGTCCACGTCGGTGGCCGCGCCCGCGTGCAGGACCGCCTGCGCCCCGAAGGCGCGCAGCGCCTCCTCCACGGAGCGGCCGTCCCCGAGATCCGCGTCGGCCCAGCGATACGGTCCGGCCGCGATCCGCGCCGGTCCCCGGCCGATCGCCAGCACCTCGTGGGCGCCCGCGAGCTGCGCGACGGCAGCGCCGCCCACGAGCCCGTTCGCTCCCGTCACCCCGATCCGCACGAGCACCTCCCCGTGTCCGCACGCTGTGTAGGCAGGGGTCCGCGCCCCCGTCAAACCGAGGGGGGCGCCGTCCTTGCGCGGGGCGGCGGAACCATCGTAAGTCGCTGGATCGCCATGATCGCAGACCGCAAGGGCATCATCCTCGCCGGCGGCGCCGGCACGCGGCTCTACCCCGCGACGCTCTCCGTCTCGAAGCAGCTCCTCCCCGTCTACGACAAGCCGATGATCTACTACCCGCTCTCGGCGCTGATGCTCGCCGGGATCCGGGAGGTGCTCGTCATCTCCACGCCGGAGGACACGCCGCGCTTCGCCCAGCTCCTCGGCGACGGCAGCCGGTGGGGCATGCGGTTCGAGTACGAGGTGCAGCCGAGCCCCGACGGCCTCGCGCAGGCCTTCGTCATCGGGGCCGACTTCGTCCGCGGCGGGCCGTCGGCGCTCGTGCTCGGCGACAACATCTTCTACGGCCACGAGTTCCAGCACCTCCTGAAGGCGGCAGACGAGCGGCGCGACGGCGCGACCGTCTTCGCCTACGCGGTGAACGATCCCGAGCGCTACGGCGTCGT
>Ga0184637_10003038_pt1 | contig 10586 bp, 12 predicted proteins | sample PLM3_127_b2_FD_133143 | JGI IMG/M metagenome (GOLD analysis project Ga0184637, IMG submission 133143) | Groundwater sediment microbial communities from an aquifer in East River, Colorado, USA - PLM3_127_b2 | ecosystem: Environmental > Terrestrial > Soil > Riparian zone | place: USA: East River... | reverse complement strand
GGCAAGATGGAGTTGATGCGCCACTTCTGGGCCGCCGCGGTCGCGCTGAATCAAGCGGCCCTCGAGCTCGACGAGGGCCGGCGCTTTCCGCTGTGCCAGCCGGCGGCGCTGGAATCCCTGTTCACGGCGGCGGGGCTCATCGACGTCGCGGTGCGCGCGATCGATGTGCCGACGCAGTTTCGCGACTTCGACGACTACTGGACGCCGTTCCTCGGCGGCCAGGCGCCGGCGCCCGGTTATGCGATGTCGCTGAGCGAGGCCGACCGCGTCGCGCTGCGCGAGCGTATCCGCGCGGGCTTGCCGTTCGAGGCCGACGGCTCGATCAAGCTCGTCGCGCGCGCCTGGGCGGTGCGCGCTCGCGTGCCGGGCTAGGGACTGCTCACACCCCGCCATGGCCTTCGAATCGAAAGGATCGTTCATGGCACATCCCCCTCGCGTCGTCGCGTCCGCTGTTGCACTCGCCCGTGTAGCCTGGTCCACGCCGCAGGCTTCACGCTCACGAGCCCCACGGCCAAGCCCGGCGCCAAGCTGCCGGAAGCGCATGTCTTCAACAGCTTCGGCTGCTCCGGCGAGAACGTCTCGCCCGCCTTGAAGTGGCGTGGCGCACCCCAAGGACACGAAGAGCTTCGCGGTGACGGTCTACGACCCCGATGCGCCCACCGGCTCGGGCTGGTGGCACTGGGTGGTCATCAACATCCCGGCCACCGCGACCGAACTGCCCGAAGGCGCCGGCACGGCCGACGGCAAGGCGGCGCTGGCCGGCTTCATGATCAATGCGAATAAGCTCGGGTCGGCGACATTCACCGCCAAGTACGGCCGCTGACGCAACCCCGCGAAGTGAGCCGCCTGCGCTGCACACTTTCAGAGGTGCAACGCTTCGGCGGCTCAGCGCTGCGCCCGCGTGGACTTTCTCACGCGCCGCGCGCTTGTGTCGGCGCGATGTCGCCCCCGCGCCGAAATTCCTCGGTCCAGTCGATACGATCGCGCGCTTGTCGATTGCCGAGGATCTTGCTCATGCGTGTTCGCCTTCCCGCTCTGAAAGCCGTCGTTTCTGCCGCCGTGTCTCTCGTCGTGTTGGCCGCATGTGGCGGCGGCGGAGGCAGCAGCACCGTGACGCCCATCGACATCGCCGGCATCTGGACGGCCGACGAGACGGCCACCGGCGGCGCGGCTGGACTGATGCTCAGCGCGGGTGACGTGGCCTACGGCTTCGAGATCTTCCGCACGACGGTGCGCTATTTCAAGGGCAGCGCCTACAGCTCCGACGGTGAGAACTTCACCTTCGGCAGCAGCCGCTACGACGAAGCGCCTTCCGGCAGCAGCACCGCCACGGCGAGTGTGAGCGGGAAGCTGATCGGCAAGCTCATCGCCGGCACCACACCCCGAAAGCTGTTCGTGACCTATGAGGTCTCCGGCGGCACCTTGAACAACTTCTTCCTTTCCGCTGCCGGCCGGCAGCCTGACGCTCGCCGCCGGTTCGTCGGCCACGGCCACGCTGAGCGGTAGCGGCGTCAACGGCTGCAGCGTGAGCGGCACGCTGAGCCTGCCGCGTGCGGACCGCAACGTGTGGGCCGCGACGCTGAACCAGAGCGGATGCACTGACACCAGTCGCAACGGCGTTGCCAGCACCGGGCTCGCGATGCTCTACAAGTCTGGTGCGACGCTGAACATCGCCATCGTCGCCGAGGACGGGCGGGCGTGGACCCTGGTTTCATCGTCCCGTTGATACTCTGACGCCCGATGACCCATCGGCGTGGTGAGGTTGGCGGCGGCTAGCGCTTGATGCCGGGCGGTGCCAGCGCGGCGGCGTCCCACGCTGGCGTGTCGAACCACGCATCGCCGCGCAGACAGGCGCCGAGCATCTCGAGCGAATCGAAGCCCCAGAACAGGCGGCCGTCGACCTCGATCGTCGGCACGCCGAAGACGCCCTTGGCCACCGCGGCCGCGGTGCCGTCGCGCAAGGCCTGCTTGACCGCGTCGCCTGCGGGATCGCGCGGCGGCGCGAGTTGCGCTGCGAGCGCGGCGAGCCGCGCGGCGTTGTTCGGATCGCCGCCGCCACGCCAGACATGACGAAACACCTGCTCGCAGACGAAGCGGTTCGGCGTGCCACCTTCGGGGGCGCACGCCAGCGCGAGGCGCAGCAGCGCGAGCGGGTTGAACGGGTGCTGCGCCGGTGTCTGCATCGCGATGCCGTGCCGGTGCGCCATCCAGTGCACATGGCGAAAGGTCCAGGCACGCTTCGGCTCGATCTCGGCCGGCCCCTTCTGCCCCCAGTGCGACAGCAGGCCGGCGAACAGCACCGGCCGGTAGCTGACGCTGTACGACAGCCCTTCGAGCGCGTGCGGCAGACGCTCGAACGCGAGGTAGGCGAACGGCGAGATGGGATCGAAGTAGAAGTCGAGGTGCTTCATGCGCGCGACGCCTTCTCGGTTGGCAGAACAGCGGCGAGGTGTTCGCGCCGCTGCGGCAGTAACGCCCACACGGTGCGCTTCTCGTCGTCTTCCATCGCCGACCAGGCGGCGATCTCGCTGAGCGTGCGGCCGCAACCCTCGCACCAGCCGGTCGCGTCGTTGATGCAACAGACGTTGGTGCAAGGACTCGGCACCGGTGCAGGGGGCAGGCTCATCGTCATGTCTTCGACTTGACGAACTCGGCGTCGGCCGCCTCCTGCGCGGTGCGCGCGGCGACTTCGAGGAACAGCGGTGCGTGCGGGTGGCCGCGCTGCCGCAGTGCGAGCGCGACGCAGCGAAAGCCTTCAGGGCGATCTTCGAAAGTGCTGATCTCCATCGGTCCTCGTGCCTCATCGATTCGATGGGCAACGCGCGGCCGGCGCTGCGCCGGCGTGAGTGGTCTGCGCGTTGCAAACCACCATTCTCGCGCCTACAAGCCGTTGAGGATTTCGCGCCGCTTTTGCTGATATTCCTCTTCGGTGATCAGGTTGCGCTCGCGCAGGCGCTTGAGCGTCACGAGCCGTTCCTCCTGTTCGGCGCCGAATGCCGCGCGCGAGAGCGGCGCGGGTGCGGCGGCGGCCGGTGCCGCGGGCACTGCCGCGACCGGCGGCACAGCGGGGACGGCCGCTTGCACGGCCGCCGCGGCGGCCGGGGCGGCGCGCAGCTGGCCGAGCCCGATGGCCAGCCAGTCGGTGCGCTTGGAGCTGGCCGAGTTGCTGAGCAACGGGTCGGCGCCCGCCTTGGCGCGCGAACCGAACACGAACTTCGGCTTGATGTTGGTGCGCCGATAGGCTTCCATGAAGTCGAAGCGGGCGTCGTGCACGATGAGCTGCAGCGCATCACCCTGCACGAACAGCCGCGCGGTCACTCCACGCGGCGCGGCGAGCAAACCGCCGCGGCGGGCGGTGCTGAGCAGCAGCACATCGTCGTCGGCACGCGCCGAGACCAGGGCACGCACCAGCGCCGGCGTGATCTCGGCCAGCTCGGCGTCGGCAAACAGCGGCTCGCTCGTGCCGCGCAGCGTCACCTGGACGGCGGCGAGCTGCGCCCGCAAGGCATCGCGGTTGAGGGCCACCGGGTGTTGGTTGGTGGGGGCGCCGGCTTCCTTGTCCACCAAGCGGACCGAGGTGAACTCGTCAAGCTGCCACGATCGTTCCTTGCTGGGGCCCATGTCTTCGGGCTGGTTGCTGCCGAACAGCGAATCGAGCAGCCCGGCAGCCGCCGCCGGGTGCGCCGTCGCGCCAAGAACCATGCACAGGGCCGACAGCACCAGGCCCGTGCTCCATGTCGTCTTCATCACTGCCTTGTCTCCTGTTGATTCGAAATTGATGCGCCGCGCGGCATGGCCTCAGCCGCGCAAGCGCAGCGTCGACTCGCGCACGACCAGTTGCGGTTCGGGCAAGGACACCCGGCCGCGGCCGCCTTCGATGAGTTTCAGCAAGGCGCGTGCGGCGAGCTGACCGAGTTCGTAGACGGGCTGGTGGATCGTGGTCAAGGGCGGGATCACGTAGCGCGAACCCGGCAGATCGTCGAAGCCGACCAGCGACACATCGTCGGGCACGCGAATGTTGCGCTGGTACAGCGCGAGCCGGGCGCCGAAGGCGGTCTGGTCGTTCGACGCAAACACCGCCGTGAAACTCTGCCGCGCCTCCAGCAACTGCTGGATCGCGAGCACGCCGCCGGGTTCGTGAAAGTCGGCGTAGGCGACCAGCGCCGGGTCGAACGCGAGGCCCGCCTCTTCGAGCGCCTTGCGGTAGCCGCGCAGGCGTTCCACCGAATCGACGTGGTCCTGCGGCCCGGCGATGTGGGCGATGCGCCGGTGCCCGAGCTCGATCAGGTGGCGCGTGGCGCGATGCGCGCCCTTGAAGTCGTCGACCCGCATGCTGACGAGGTTGGGGCCTTTCAGAATGCGCCCGGTCACGACGATGGGCACGCGCTGCGCAAAGCCCAGCAGGTCGCTGTCGGTGAGCCGCCCGGTCAGCACCACGATGCCGTCGACCCGCCGCGCCAGCAGGTGCGTCATGCGTTCGGATTCGTCCTGCGGGTTCCAGTGGCCGCTGACGAACAGCGGCACGATGCCGGTGCCCACCAGCGCATCCTCGATGCCGCGCAAGGCTTCGCCGTAGAAGGGACTGTTGATGTCCTGCGTCAGCACGCCCACGCTCAGCGTGCGTCCCTGCGCCAGCCCGCGCGCCAGCACGTTGGGTTCGTACTGGAGGCGGGCGATCGTGTCTTCGACCGCTTTGCGCTTGTCGTCGCTGACACGCGCGTGGCCGGTGAGGATGCGCGACACCGTGCTCGGCGACACGCCGGCCGCCTCGGCGACCATCGCGAGCGTGACGACCTCCGGCGGTGTCACGGGTTCAGCGGAGCGCCGCATACCGGGTCCGCGATGCCAGACAGTGGAGAGAAATCATCGTGCTGGGTCGTTTCTGAAAGGGCATGCGAAAGCGCATTCTTGCCGAGGATCGGAGCTTAGCCGGAAATCGTCGACTCAGCCCGGTAGAGAATGCCCGAATGCGAGGTTCCCCCTATTGCGTCGTGAAATCGGTTTCATTACTCTTCATTTCATCCCATTTGGCCGCCACGGTGGCGGCGACGCCGGGTCCACAACGAGGAGATGCAGATGATCGAAACCTTTGCGCAGTCGCGTGCCGAGAGTTGGCTCGCCCTGGCTTTTGCGGCCGGCATCGCGGGTTGTGCGGCCACGGGTGCCAACGCGCCGGCGTCGCAGCCGGCCGCAGCACCTGCTGCCTCACCCACCGCACCCGCCGCGGTCAGCGCCACCAAGCCGGCGGCCACCGCTGCGGCCGCCGCCGCCACGAGCAAGCTGCCGACGCTGCTGGTCTACGGCAACGAGGGCGCGGTCGCTCCCTACACGCTGTTCCTCGGCACCCCGGCCAACTTCTCCACCACCGTGCCGAAGAACGGCCTAGCCGCCCTGGATGCGGGCGCCATCAAGGTCGAACCGACCCGGGTCGGAGACAGCGCCGGCGCCAAGTTCACCTGGACCGGCGGCCTCGGCCAGACGCACCTGCAATCGCGGATCTCGAACGACCTGCTCGACTACCTGGAGGCGCAGAGCGCGATGGTGTTCGACGCCGTCGTGCACAAGTCGCCGGACGACCAGGTGACGATGCGGGTGGACTGCCGCTACCCTTGCCTGGGCGTCGTCGACATGACCGACTTCTACAAGAAGGCACCGCTGGAGAAGAAGATCACCGTCAAGATCCCGCTGAGCTGCTTCGAGGCGACCGGCACGAAGTTCACCGCCGTCAACACGCCGCTGGTGATCTTCACCACCAAGCCGTTCGTGCTGTCGGTGGCAAACGTTCGCTACGTGCCGGGTGCCGCGAAGGATGCGGACGCCATGAAGTGCTGAGTCTGCGACGACTCAGCCCATCAACCTCGGTCACCTCGACCCCCTGCCGCGCCGTCGTAGCCTCCCGCGCGCGCGGCGGTGGTGCGGCTGCAGCTTCACACCACGCGCGCCGCATGACGCGCGCCGACGCGCCGTGCCCAAGCCGTACCACTTCTTGCGCCTGCTGCTCGCCGCTATCCTGATCGCAGGAGGATTCGACGTGCGTTCGGCGGATGTGCAAACCGGCCTCGGCCACTACATGACGCACCTGCGAGCCGGCGGAGAACGCGAGCCGCCCGCGCCGGTCCTGCGCGCCGGCGGCGCGCATCGGCCTGTGCCCACCAACCAGTGGTATTCGTCGCTGCTGTTCGGGCCCTGGCCGCAGCCGCTGTATGCGCAGCCCGCCTCCTACCGGCCCAGCGCCGGCGGCTTCCAGATCGACATTCCGAAGAAGGAGGCGATGTTCAACGCGGCGCACGACGACAACGACATCGTCGCGATGCACCGTTCGTCGCTGGTCGTGATGCCAGAGTTCGCGATGACGAGCGCGCACGCCGGCAAGACCTCGGACTGGGCGGTCGACGTGGTCACCGGCGGCGGCAGCGATTCAATGACCGTGACCATCGCTCACGGCAGCCCCTACAGTTTTCATCGCCTCACGCGCGGCGACGTGAGCTTCGCCGGCGACCAGGGGCTCGAACTGTTCCACCGCGCGAGCGACGGCCGGGCCGTCGGCGTGGTGGCCGGCGGCAGGCCCTTCGCGATCTATGCCCCCGCCGGCAGCCGCTGGGAGAGCGCCCCCGACGGCCGCTTGAAACTGCAGTTGCCGCTCGGCAAACGCTTCTTCACCGTGGCCGCATTGCCGGGCCGCGACCCGGTCGCCTTGGCCGCCCTTCAACGCCACGCCTATGCCTTCGTGACCGACACGCATGTCGAGTGGGCCTACGATGAAAAGCGCAGCGAAGTCACGACCACCTTCCGCGCCGACACCGAGCTGATGGAAGGCACGGAATCGGCCACGGTGCTCGGCCTGTATCCGCACCAGTGGCATCGCAACCCCTTGCTGCCGGCCGTGTTGCCGAATCGCTTCGACACGATTCGCGGCCCCTTGATGCTGGTGGCCGCCAATCGCTTCCAGACGCGCTATCGCTACAGCGGTGTGATGCCGTTCTGGCCCGGCCTCGCAGACACGGCGGCGGCGGCCAAGCTCAACGAGTTCATCGCTGCCGACACGCAATTCGGCGCCGACTCGCTGCTCGGCAACCGCGGAACCTGCTGGGAAGGCAAGGGCCTGAACCGCGCCGCGCAGGTGATGTCCATCGCCGAACAGCAAGGCGACCTGACACGCCGCGATGCCATCCTCGCGGCGATGAAAAAGCGCGTCGAACTCTGGTTCAAGCCCGAGCCGAACGCCGAACGCTACTTTCACTACAACAAGAGCTCCTGATGCTGGCGCCGTTCTACTTCATGTTCGTGTTCGCCACGCACGGCCGCGGCGATATCTTCAGCCTGCCCGCGCCGACCTGGTTCGGCGATGCGCTGCCGACCAACCTGCGCCTGCTGCAGGAGACCCTGCCGCTGTTCTGGCGCAACTTCGGCACCAGCGTCTACGTCGCCCTGGTGGGCACCGCGCTGTCGCTGTTCTTCTGCTCGCTGGCCGGCTTCGCGTTCGCGATGTACGAGTTCCGCTTCAAGAAGGCGGCCTTCGCGATCGTCATTGCCACGATGCTGTTGCCGCCCTTCCTCGGCATGATCCCGACCTTCATGGTGATGGACGCGCTGGGCTGGCTCAACCAGCCGCGCGCGCTGTACCTGCCCGGCGCGGCCGGCGCCTTCGGCATCTTCCTGATGCGCCAGTACATCGCCTCGGCGATCCCGAAGGATCTGATCGAAGCGGCTCGCATGGACGGCTGTGGCGAGTTCCGCATCTACTGGAACATCGTGCTGCCGCTGACCGGGCCCGCGCTCGGCACACTCGGCCTGGTCGCGTTCATCGGGTCGTGGAACAACTTCCTCGGGCCGCTGGTCGTCATGCGCGCGATGGAGTCGTACACGCTGCCGCTCGCGCTGCGCGCCTTGCAGAGCCCCGCCAACACCGAGCTCGGCGCGGTGATGGCGGGCTCGGCCGTCGCGGTGCTGCCGCTCTCGATCCTGTTCGTGCTTTCCTCGCGCCGTCTGATCGACGGTCTCACCGCTGGCGCAGTCAAGAGCTGAGCCTGCTTCACGCACCCCAACCCCCTCTCATGCCGACCACGATTCCCGCATTTCCGCCGCAATTCGTCTGGGGAGCCGCCACCAGCGCCTTCCAGATCGAAGGCGCCGCCGCCATCGACGCTCGCGCGCCGTCCGTCTGGGACACCTTCTGCCGCAGCCCTGGCGCGGTGGTCGACGGCAGCAACGGCGACATCGCCTGCGACCACTACCACCGGCTCGACGCCGACCTCGCCTTGATCCAGCAGCTGGGGCTGCAGGCGTATCGCTTTTCGGTGTCATGGTCGCGCGTTCAGCCCGACGGCGCCGGCGCCTGGAACGCCAAGGGCCTGGACTTCTACGAGCGCCTGGTCGACGGCCTGCTCGAACGTGGCATCGCGCCCTACCTCACGCTGTACCACTGGGATCTGCCGCAGGCGCTGCAAGACCAGGGCGGCTGGGCCGAGCGCGAGGTGGCGCTGCGCTTCGTCGACTATGCCCAGACGCTGGCGCGGCGCTTCGGCGACCGGGTAGCGTCCATCGTCACCCACAACGAGCCCTGGGTGGTCGCCACGCTGGGCCATGAACAAGGCATCTTCGCGCCCGGCATCAAGGACCGTCGCACCGCCTTCCAGGTCTCGCATCACCTGCTGCTGTCGCACGGCCTGGCCACGAGCGCGATGCGCGCCGAGCGGCCCAAGACGCCGCTGGGCATCGTGCTGAACCAGGGCCCGATCAACCCCGCGAGCGAGGCCGAGAACGACCGCGCGAAGGCGCGCCTCGAAGACGGCCTGCTGATCCGCTGGTACATGGACGCGCTGTTTCGCGGCCGCTACCCGATCGACGTGCTGCATCACCTGGGCGTCGACGCGCCGCGGGTGCGCGCGAGCGACATGGATGTCATCCGCGCGCCGCTCGATTTCCTCGGCCTCAACTACTACACCCGCAGCATCGTCGGTGTCGACGACGCGCGGCCCGATCTGGCGCACATGGAACGCACCGACATGGGCTGGGAGGTCTACCCCGCCGGCCTCACCGAGCTGCTGGTGCGGCTGCACCGCGACTACCCGCTGCCGCCGCTGTTCATCACCGAGAACGGCGCCGCCTACCCCGACGCGCCGAGCGACGACGAGCGGGTGCGCGACCCCCTGCGCACCAACTACCTGCGACGCCACATCGGCGCGGTGCACGACGCGATGAACGCCGGCGTCGACGTGCGCGGCTACTTCGTGTGGAGCCTGTTCGACAACTTCGAATGGGCCTTCGGCTACACCAAGCGCTTCGGCATCGTCTACGTCGACTACGAAACCCAGCGCCGCATCCCCAAGGACAGTGCGTACTGGTACCGCGACTTCATCGCCGCGCAGACACAGCGCAGCGTCACCACCCCCTGATCCACCAGAGCAACGCATGGGCACCGTCAGCCTTCAAGGCATCGAAAAGTTCTACGGCGACACCCAGGTCATCCATGGGGTGGACCTGCAGGTTCGCGACGGCGAGTTCCTCGTCTTCGTCGGGCCCTCGGGCTGCGGCAAGTCGACCATCCTGCGCATGATCGCGGGGCTGGAGGACATCAGCGAGGGCATGTTGCTGATCGACGGCGAGCCCGCCAACGATGTGCCGCCGGCGCAGCGCGGCACCGCGATGGTGTTCCAGAACTACGCGCTCTATCCGCACATGACGGTGGCCGAGAACATGGGCTTCGCCTTGAAGCTCGCCGGCAGGCCCAAGCCCGAGGTGACGAACGCCGTAGGCCGCGCGGCCGAGATCCTGCGCATCTCGCACCTGCTGGCGCGCAAGCCCAAGGCGCTGTCGGGCGGCGAGCGCCAGCGCGTCGCGATCGGCCGCGCCATCGTGCGCAAGCCGGCGGTGTTCCTGTTCGACGAGCCCTTGTCCAACCTCGACGCCGCGCTGCGCGTGCAGATGCGGCTCGAGCTGTCGAGCCTGCACCGCGAGCTGGGCACGACGATGATCTACGTGACGCACGACCAGGTCGAGGCGATGACGATGGGCGACCGCATCGCCGTCTTCAACGGCGGGCGCATCGAACAGATCGGCCCGCCGCTGCAGCTGTACGAGCGGCCGGCGAATCGTTTCGTCGCCGGTTTCCTCGGCTCGCCGCACATGAACTTCATGCCCTGCGAGCTGCTGCTGTCCGAAGCCAACCGGCTCAGCATCAACGTCGCGCAGCGCCTCGTGCTCACGCTGCTCGGGCCGCGGCCGGCCGCGCGTGTCGCGCTGCTGGGGTGCCGGCCCGAACACATGGAGGTGGTCGGCCTCGACGAGGGGCTCGCCGCCACGGTGCAGCTGCTGGAGCACCTGGGCGACGTGACGATCGGCTACTTCGTCGTGCCCGACACCGAGCTGCTGCTGTCGGTCAAGCTCGACGTGCACCACGCGGCCGCGCTGCAGCCCGGCATGAAGGTGGGCCTGCGCCCGCGAGCGCAGCACTGCCTGCTGTTCGACGCCGACGGAAGAACCTGTCACCCGTGAGCGGATCGCGCTCGTCGAACGACTCGGCCCTGGTGGCCGACATCGGCGGCACCCACGCACGCTTCGCCATCGTCGGCGCCGCAGGCATGGCG
>Ga0184637_10003037_pt1 | contig 10587 bp, 8 predicted proteins | sample PLM3_127_b2_FD_133143 | JGI IMG/M metagenome (GOLD analysis project Ga0184637, IMG submission 133143) | Groundwater sediment microbial communities from an aquifer in East River, Colorado, USA - PLM3_127_b2 | ecosystem: Environmental > Terrestrial > Soil > Riparian zone | place: USA: East River... | reverse complement strand
CGGGCGCCGCGGGCCAGGCGGTCTCGCCCGGCGCGAGCGGCGTCGAGATCGTGCTCGATCAGAAGCTGTAGAGATCGCGCCAGGGCAAGTCATCCCATGCTAGCTTTCGCGCCATGTCGCGGCCGCGGCGCTGGAATGCCCTCGAGACGGAAGCGCTGCAGGACTGCGCAGTCTTCAACGTCAGCCGTACGCTCGCGGAGTCTCCCCACACGGGGAAGCGTCACTCCTTCTACCGGATCGACTCGGCCGACTGGGTGAACGTGGTGCCGGTGACGCCCACCGGCGAGATCGTGATGGTGCGGCAGTACCGCCATGGCCTGCGCGACCTGACGCTCGAGATCCCGGGCGGAATGATCGACGCCGGCGAGACGCCCGAGCAGGCCGCGGCGCGCGAGCTGCTCGAGGAAACCGGCTATCGAGCGGCGAGGCTCGAGGCGCTGGGCAGCGTGAACCCGAATCCCGCCCTGTTCGGCAACCGCGTGTTCAGCTTCACGGCCCACGGCTGCGAGCGCGTCTGCGAGGTCGCCAACGAGAGCACCGAGGAGACGGTGGTCGAGCTGGTGGCCCAATCGGCGCTGCGACGGCTGTTGCGCGAGGGCCGCATCGACCACGCGCTGGTGATGGCGGCGCTCCTCTATTTCGAGCTCGCGCGCGAGGAGGGTGATCGGAATGGCGGCTAGCCGTTCCCCGATGCGGTCGCGGATGCCGCTCGGCGACTTCCTGGTCGCCTATCTCCAGCGCGCCGGCGTCACCCACATCTTCGGCCTGCCCGGCGACCTGGTGCTCGGGCTCTTCCACCGCTTCGGCCGCACGCGCGGGCTCGAAATCGTGACCTTCTCCCACGAGCCCTCGGTGGGTTTCGCGGCGGACGGCTACGCGCGCAGCACGCGCAAGCTCGGCGTGCTGTGCGTGACCTACGGCGCCGGTGGACACAACGTCGTGAATCCCGTCGCGGGCGCCTACGCCGAGCAGGTGCCGCTGCTGGTGGTCTCGGGCGGACCCGGAGATGCCGAACAGAAACTCGGAGGCGTGCACCACCAGGCCAAAGACGTCGAGGGTCAGTGGCGCATCTTCCGCGAAGTGACGGCCGAAGCGCGCATCCTGCGCCGAGCCAGCCTCGCCGCGGAGGAGATCCACGAGGTCGTGCGCACGGTGCTGGCCGAGCACCGGCCCGGCTACCTGGAGATCCATCGCGACATGGTCGACCTGGAGGTCTCCGTCCCGAAGCGGATCATGGACTGGGACGGCAGCTTCCCGCGTCCGACCTCGGACCAACGCAAGCTCGCGGAGGCGGTGGCCGACACGGTGGCGCGCATCCGAGCGGCGAAGCGCCCGATCCTGATCGGCGGCGTCGAGCTCTTCCGCGAGCGCGCGGAGAGGGACTTCCTGCGGCTGGCCGAGAAGCTCGGCGCGCCCGTCGTGACCACGATGCTCGCGAAGGGTGTCTTTCCGATGGACCACCCCCTGCACATGGGGATCCACATCGGCCCGTTCAGCGCGCCCGAGATCCAGCGGCGAGCGCGCACATCCGACCTGGTGCTCTCGCTCGGCAACCAGCTCACCGACATGAACCTCGGCGCGGCGAAGCCGCAAGTTCGGCGACATCATTCGGTGTGGGCGATCGAGAACCGCGTGAACATCTCCTTCCATACCTATACGGACGTGACGCTCAAGGACTTCGTGGCGCAGCTCGCGTCCGAGAAGCTGCCGCGCCAGCGGGAGCCCGTCCGCTACTACGACAACCTGAAGCGAACGCCGCTCCCGAAGCCGGGGCGGCGCGAGCCGCCGCTCTCGATCAACGATCTGCTGGTCGAGGTGAACGAGTTCCTCGCCGAGCAGCGCGGCTACGACGTGTTCGCCGAATCGGGCGACATGCTCTTCGGCGGCCTCGAAATCCGCCAGCCGCAGGGCAGCCTCTACTTCGCCCAGGGCTACTACGCTTCGATGGGCTTCGCCGTCCCGGCGGCGCTCGGCGCGCAGATCGGCACGGGCCGGCGCCCGCTGGTCCTGTGTGGTGACGGCGGATTCCAGATGACGGGAGCCGAGATCTCGTACGCGCCGATGCGCGGGCTCTCGCCGATCGTGGTGCTCGTGAACAACGGGGGCTGGGGGATCTTCCGGCCCGTGACGCCGCGCAAGGACCTGCTCCGGATCCCGCCGTGGCCCTACGCGGAGCTCGCCCAGGCCTGGGGCGGCGTCGGCATCGGCGCGCGTACGCGCTGCGAGCTGCGGGAAGCGCTGCGCGCCGCGCACGAGGTTCGAGACTTCGTGATCATCGAGTGCCTGGTACCGCCCGACGACATCTCTCCGGTGTCGCGGCGCTACATCCGCGCGAGCGCCCGCAAGAGCCGCGCTGCTCACGCGTAGCCTCCCGCAGGCGCCGATGCGGACCCCGAGCACCTCGGACGCCATGATCGCCGCGCTGCCGCTGGCGGCGGGCTTCACGGTCCAGCTCTCGCGCTGGCTCCCGATCCGGTTCGCGTATCGCGAAAATTCGCTCGGGATCGTCTCGCTGGCGACGCTGCGGCGCTATCCGCTCCAGCAGGAGAGCTTCTGGCTGGTCTTCGCCGCGCTGGTCCTCGCGCTGCTCGCGTGGGCGCTCTCGCGGGCTTTGCGAGGAGCGGGCGTCCAGCCGGGGACGCAGGCGACCGCCCTGGCGTTCGCCGTGCTCGGGCTGGTGCTCGCGTTGTGGCTTCCGGGCGCAGCCGGAGCGCTCGCTTGCGGCGCGGCGGCCGCTGCCGCGTTCGGCCTGGTCCGGCGCGCGAATCGGCTCGCGCCGCCCGCCGCCGCGCAGCCGACGGCGGAGCGCCGCGGGCCCTCCGCGGGCCGGCTAATCCTGGTCGCGATCGGCGCGCTGGTCGCCGCGCTGCTCACACCCGGGATCTGGATGGGCGTCTGGAACGTCGTCCACGCCACGCCCGACGTCCAGCTCGTCGCCGATGACTTCAACTTCCATGCGGAGATCGGCCAGCACCTCGCCTGGGCGGACGCGATCCGGCGCGGCGGGCTGCACGGTCGGGACTTCTTCTGTCTCTACGGCCCCCTCTACGACATGGGGCTGGTCGGCGTCTGGGAGCTGACCCGTCGCTCGGTCGCGGTGTATCGCCTCTACGTCTCGCTCGGCCGCGCCGCCAGTTACGCCGTGGCGCTCCTGCTGTGCGCAGCGCTCGTGCGCCGCAAGAGTCTCGTGCTGGTGTTGCCGCTGCTGTTGCCTTTCGTCGACCTGCGGATCGGCCTCCCGCTCGCGGGGCTGCTGCTGCTCGCGCTCTGGCTGAAGGGCAGGAAGCGCCGCCTCACGCTGGCGGCCGGGCTGGTCGCGGGGACGTCGCTGCTCTACAGCCAGGAGTTCGGGCTCGCGTTCCTGATCTCGGCGGGCGCCGGCTTCGCCGTGACACGCGAGGGCAGGGCTGCGGCCGCCTTCGCCATCGGGCTGGCCGCTGTGCTGCTTCCCATGCTCGGCTGGTTTGCCGCGCAAGGAGCGCTCGGGCCGATGCTGAACGACGTCGTCCAGTACCCGCGCTACATGCTCGCGGGCTACGGCAAGCTGCCCTTTCCGTCGCTGGTTGCGAGCCTCCCGCTGCGCCTGGCGGTGTTGCATGGCCAGGAGGCTCTGCTCCTGCGTCTCGGCTACTCGGCGCCGTTCGTTTGCGCGGCCGCGCTCCTGATCGCCGTGCCGGTCGCGGCCCTGCGCCTGCGGCACCCGTTCGCGTGGATGCGCGAGGCTGCGGACACGCTCGCCCGGGACCCGCTGCGCCTCGCGACAGTGCTCGTCGCCCTCTTCGGCGTGCTCGCGTTCCGCAGCGCGCTCGGGCGCAGCGACCTTCTGCACGTGATGGCGGTCCTCGCGCCGCCCGCGCTGCTCGTGGTGGTCGGCATCGATCGCCTGATCGGGGCCTGGATCGCGGATCCCGGCCGGCGCAGCCTGGTCGCGACGCGAGCGGTGGCGCTGAGCCTGCTCCTCCTGCTGAGCGGCCTGCTCGACCAGGCGACGCCGACCGGTTCCGCTCGCTACTCGTTCGAATTCATCGGAAGGCTCGCGCGCGGCGAATATGCGCCTCGTGGGAGCCGCCACGTCCAGCAGGTCTGGCGCTGGGTTCTCATCCACACGGAGCCGGATGAGCCGGTGCTCTTCCTTCCGGATTTCGCCTCCTACTACTATCTGACGCGGCGCCCGAGCCCGATCCGCTTCTTGCTGGGACACCAGATCGTGACGGATGCACACCGGGCCGAGGTCTTGCAGGCGCTGCGCGCGCGCCCGCCGCGCTACATCGTATGGGACGACGGGCTGCATGCGGTGGACGGGATCGAGCCCCGGGTCTTTCTCGGCGCGCCGCTCTTCGACTGGATCGAGCGCGCCTACGCCGAGGAGGCACGCATCGGCAAGACGCGGATGCTGCGACGCCGCGAGCCGGCCGAGTGGTAGAATCCGGGTCGTGAGCGTCGCCCGCCCCAATCGCCGCTACCAGCTCGCGCTCTGGATCGACCGGCGCGTGGGACCCATTCTCTGCGTGCTGCTCGTGGCCTGGCGCCGGGTCTTCGGCGTGCGGGCGCCGCTCCCGGCGCCCGAGAGCGTCTCGAAGATCCTGGTGCTCAAGCTCTGGGGCATGGGCAGCATCGTGCTGGCGTCGCCGATGCTCGAGCGCCTGCGCGAGCGACATCCGCACGCGCGGATCGACTTCCTATCGCTGGGCGAGAACGCGGCGATCCTCGATCTGATCCCGCAGCTCGACCGCCGCCTCACGCTCGATCTCGGCGGCGGCATCCCGGCCTTCCTGTTCGCCACGCTGCAGAGCCTCTCGCGGCTGCGCCGGGAACGCTACGACCTGCTCTACGACCTCGAGTTCTTCACCCGCTTCTCCGCGATCTTCTCGAGGTTGGTGCGCCCGCGGCGCTCGCACGGCTTCAGCAGCAAGAGCCAGTGGCGCGGTCGGCTTCACGACGTGCAGGTGCCCTTCAACGCCTATCACCACGTGGCACTCAACTTCCTGGCGCTCCTGCGCGGCGACCCGATGGACCCGATCGACACCTCGCCGATCGAGGGAGACGCGGCGCTCCCTCCGCTGCGCGCGCCCGAGAGCACCTGGCAGGCCTGCCGGGCCCGTCTCGCCGCCGACCCGGCCTGGCGCGAGGACGGGCCGCTGGTGGTGGTGAACCCGAATGCGGGCGACATGGCGCTCGAGCGCCGCTGGCCTTCCGAGCGCGTCGCCGAGCTGCTCGCGCATCTGTGCGCGCGCCGCGAGCGGGTCGTGGTGGCGATCGGCGCGCCGGCGGAACGCGAGTACGTGGAGTCCGTGATCCGAGCCGCGCGGCTCGAGGGGCGCGTCGTGAACGCGGCCGGGCGCATCGACGTGCCGCAGCTGGTGGCCCTGCTGGGGCGCGCGGCGGTCGTCGTCACCAACGACAGCGGCCCGCTCCACCTGGCCTCGGCGGCCGGAGCCTCCACGGTCGCGCTGTTCGGCCCCGAGACACCGATCTTGTATGGTCCGCTGCGCTCGCGCGCCGGCCAGCGCCACGTCGTGCACTACCTGAAGCTCGCCTGCTCGCCCTGCATGTTCGTGCACGACAACAAGGTGCTCTCCTGCTGGTTCGCGCAGGCGCGCTGCATGACGGACATCCGGCCCGCGGAGGTGCTCGCCTCGGTGGAGGCCCTGCTGGCCGGCGCCACCGGCGCCGCGAAGGTTCCGCTGCGCGTGATCGATTCGTGAGCGGCGCGCCGTCGCGCTGCATCGCGTGCGGAGATGCGCCCGTGCCTCGGTTCCAGCGCGGCGCACTCGCCGTGGTGCGCTCCCCCGGCTGTGGCCTGGAGTGGCAGCGGCCGTTTCCGACCCCGGAGCGGCTGCGCGAGCTGTACGCCGGCGACTACTTCCAGCGCTGGGGCGCCCGCGACCCCGCCGCCCTCGAGCGGGTGCGCGCGATCAAGCAGGCGAGCTACCGCGACCTGCTGCGGAGGCTCGCGCGCCTGCGCCCGGGCGGACGACTCCTCGACCTCGGCTGCGCGATGGGCTTCCTGCTCGAGCTGGCCGAGCAGGCGGGTTTCGAAAGCTGGGGGCTCGATCTGAATCCCGAGGCCGTGCGCGTCTCGCAACAGAAATTCGGCGATCGGGTCGCGCAGGGCGAGCTGGACGCGTCTGCGTTTCCCGGCGTCGCCTTCGACGTGGTGACGCTGATCGACGTGCTCGAGCACGTGCCCGACCCCGCCGTCCTGCTCGCAGGCGTGCAGCGACGCCTGCTCCCGGGCGGAGTGCTCGCCGCGCTCCTCCCCAACGCCGCCAGCCTCACGCGCCGGCTCCTCGGCCGCCGTTGGCCCCACTACGCGCCCGAGCACCTGTTTTTCTGGACTCCCGCCGCGCTCGCGCGCCAGCTCGCCGCCGCGGGCTTCGAAGTGCGCGAGATCCGCACCGGAATCCGGAAGACCTACACGGTGGAGTATTTGAGAGCCTACGCCGCCGTGACGGGCGCCTGGCTGCCTCCGGGCCTGCGCTGGCTGGGCCCGCGTCAGCTGCGCGTTCCGACCGGCGAGATGCTGGCGCTCGCGATCAGGATCTAACTCCGCTCATCCGCCGCGTGCACGGGACCCTCAACCAAGGCGACGCCGGGTGCCCACGTGTCACGCGAGGTCACCGTTGTTTCGGTACGGTTCAGACTGGATCTCTCGAAGCAACGCGACTCATCGCTTGCTTCACGAAGCAATGAAGCGTCGCCCCCCAGGTCGAGAGGGCGCCCAGGTCGGCGCGGAAAGTGACCCCGATGCACGAAAAGGGTCCCCGACGCGCGGGAGACCTGATCTTCCTCGCGACAGCCGCTTGCGTCTATCTGCGCCTGTTCTTCGCCGTCGACTTCGTCGACGAGTCGTTCTATGTGGCACTCCCCTACGCATTCGAGCTCGGCCATCGGCCGATCGTCGACGAGCTGGGCACGCACCAGCTCGGAGCACTGCTGCTGCGGCCCTTCGTTTCCCTCCATCTCGCCATCGTCGGCTCGAGCAACGGCCTCGTCCTCTCCGTTCGTCACTTGTACTTCGCGTTCTCGCTCGGCAGCGCGCTGTTGGCACGCGGGTTTCTTGGGCGCATCTTCGGCAGCGCGGTCGGCAGCCTGGCGGGGGCGGTCTCGGTCGCGTACGTGCCGTTTCTCATTCCGAGTATCAGCTACAACACGATCGCCTACCTGGGACTGCTTTCGGGGTCGCTACAACTCGCCTCGGGATGTCAGCCGCGCGCGCGAATCATCCGCCTCTGCAGCGGGACGGCGCTGCTGGCAGCCGCGACCTTCGCCTACCCGCCCATGCTGCTCGCCGCGGTCACGGCCCTGGCGTGCGCAACATGGGCGCTCTGGATCGAGTCCGACCGGGAGTCGAGACGCCACGCGGTGCTCGCCATCGGGCTCACCGGGGCCGCCTGTCTTGGCGTCGGCCTGGCGACCCTGGTGTTGCTTGGGGCGCCGGGAGAGCTCGAGCGCATCCTCGAGCTCAACCGCGCGCTGGGCAGCCAGGGCGGCGGGTGCGAGAAGCTACGCGCGCTCGTGCGTGAGGCGACGTTGGAGCGGTGGTACCTGCTGGCGCTGGCGGCTCTCGTGGTCACGATCGCGGTGTGCTTTCGCAGGATCTCGAGTTCTTGGCTCCTGGGCGCCATCGCAGTCGCCGCCGGCCCCGCGCTCTTCGTTCTCGACTCCCTCTATGTCCTCTTCAATCAGCCCTACACCACCTCGAGCTTCGTGTTCTCGGCCATCGGCCTGTCGGCCCTCCCGGCGGTTCTGGAGGTCAGGCGAGCGATCCCGCACCACCACTGGCGGGCGTTGATCGTCGTCACCGTCCCTGCTCTGGTTGCCGCCGCTTCCATCTTGTGGGCCTCAGCCAACGGACTGCGAAACGCTGCGCTCGGGCTCCTGCCCGCCACCCTGGTGGCGATTGCGTGCCTGTCTCACGCCGTCGCTGGCCGGGCTCGCGCGGCTTCGGGGAACGAGCGCGGGGGGCAATCGCCGAACGGACTCGCCGCGCAGGCTCCCATCTTCCTGCTGGTGTCATCACTGCTCGGCTTCCAGGGCTCGCAGATGTGGACCCACTCCTACAACGACGCGCCGGCCTGGACGCTGCGAGCTCGGGTTCGCGATGGCCCGTGGACGGGGATCCTGACCGAACCCACGCGCCGCCGCTTCATCGAGATCCTCACGGCCGACCTGCGCGGAACGAGGGGCGAATCCAGCACCATCATCTTCCTGGACTACTTTCCGGCCGGATATCTGATGACGGATTTGAAGCCGCAGACACCCACCCTCTGGACATTCCCTGCGGTCAGGGGGTTATGGGGCAACCAAGCGAGTCGAGAGTTCTATGCACGCGAACTGAAAGACAAGGGAGCCCTGCCAGACCTGGTCGTCCGCATCTCCTGTTTTCCCATGACCTTCGGCGTCATGACGATCCCCCAGAGTGAACGAGACCCCGTGGTGGTGCAGCTCACGGTCGACGACTACGAGGTCGTCCTCAGGCGGCCGTGCTACTCGATCACGAGACGGATCCTGCGCCAGTGATGCTGCTCGACCCGATTCTTGCCGCTCGAAGCGTCGTGATCGGTCAGGGGGCAGGTGCGAGCGGTCTGTTAGTCCCGCTCATCCGCCGCGGGTGCCGGGCGCGCGACGGGCGGGAGCCACCACGGCACCAGCGCCGCGAGCGCGAGGCCGCCGATTCCGCCCACCAGGTAGGGCGCGCGAGGCCCCGCGTGCTCGAGCAGATAGCCCGAGCCGAGGGCCGAGGTGATGGCGCCGAGGCTGACTCCGACCATCGCGAGCACACCCTGGCCCGTCGAGCGCAGGCGCTCCGGGACGACGGCTTCCACGTACAAAGGCCCGCCGATCACGAGGCCGGCCACCACCACGCCGTGCAGGATCTGGAACGGGTAGATGCTGGCGAGATCGCCGAGCACGCCGCAGGCCGTCCAGCGCACGCCTCCGGCAAGTACCCCAATCGCGAGCAGCCCGCGCGGACCCACGCGCGCCAGCGAGGCCCCGGCGAAGGCGACCAGCGGGATCTCCAGCGAGAGCATCAGGATCCACATGTTGGAAACCGAGTCGAGCGTGCCGCCGAGCGAGCGCACGAAGATCGGGAAGATCGCCATCGGACCCTGCAAGAAGAAATACGCGACCAGCGTGAACCCGAGCAGGCGCACGAACGGCGGGTGGCGCAGCAGCCGGCGCCAGTCGCCCTTGGGCGCTCGCAGCGCCATCTCGCCGCCGCGCGGGAGCGCCAGCGCGAAGAGGCCTCCCAGCGCGATCAGGCCGGCCGTGATCGGGAACATCACCTCCAGGCCCGGCTCGGAGGGTCCGCCAGCGAGGGGCGAGAGACCGCGGCCCGCTTGGAACCGGTCGAGGAAGCGCGGGAAGCCGACGACCAGGAAGAGGAAGCCGATGGTCCCCCAGACGCGGATCCGCCCGAAGGCGCGCGCGCGCTCGACGCGGGCCAGCGCGAAAGTGACGGACACCGCGGCTGGAATGATCGCGGTCGCGAAGCACGCGAGCAGCGCCGTGGCGAGTACGAGCGCCGCGAAGCCGTGCGCGAAGCCGAGCGTCAAGTAACCGAGCGGCGCGCCGAGGGCGAGCAGCACGAGCACCCGCGAGCGCGAGCCCGTGCGATCGGCGAGCTGGCCCCAGAGCGGCTGTGCCGCCGTTCCGACCAGCGGAACCATGGCGAGCACGACGCCCACCTGCGAGCCCGAGAGCCCCGCGTTCTCGCGCAAATACAAGCTGAAGTACGGAAAGAAGATGCCGAGCCCGCCCAGGCAGAAGAACCAGACGCAGGACATCACGAGGCGTTCACGCATGCTTACGACGGATCGCTCACACGTTCGACGATCACGTCGATCAGCTTCGGGTGCGGGCCGAGCGCGGCGGTCAGGCGCACGCGGACGCCCGGGTGGCGCGCGGCCGCCTGCTCGACCTGACGCGGGATGTCGTGGCTGGTGTGGCGGCCGGGAGACAGGAAATAAGGATGGACGACGATCTCGGTCGCGCCCGCTGCCACGCAGGCGTCGATGCCTTCGCCGATGCCCGGCGGCGCGATCTCGAGGTGCGCGACGCGCACGATCCTGTCCGGGAGGCGTTGGCGGAGCTGCTCTGCGACCTCGTCCAGCCCAGCGTTCGCGCTCGCGACGCGGCTGCCGTGGTCGACCAGCAGGATCGCGCGCTTCATCCCGCGCGCGCGGCCTGCTCGAGCGCCTGCGCCAGATCGGCGCGCAGATCGTCCGCGTGCTCGATCCCGACCGAAATGCGCACGACGGCCTCGCTGACGCCCTTGCGGCGTTTCTCCTCGGCCGGAAAGGCGGCGTGGCTCATGGACCACGGGTAGCCGATCAGGGACTCGACGCCGCCCAGGCTCTCGCCCAGGGCGAACAAGCGGGTCGACTCGCACAGCTTCTTCGCCGCCACTGCGCCGCCCCGCAGCTCGATCGCGAGCATACCGCCGAAGCCGCGCATCTGGCGGCGCGCGAGCTCGTGCCCCGGATGCTCCGGCAGGCCGGGGTAGTGGACTCTCGCGATCTCCGGCCGCCCCAGCAGGAACTCGGCGACGCTCGCCGCGTTGCGCTCGTGCTCGCGCATGCG
>Ga0184637_10003036_pt1 | contig 10589 bp, 10 predicted proteins | sample PLM3_127_b2_FD_133143 | JGI IMG/M metagenome (GOLD analysis project Ga0184637, IMG submission 133143) | Groundwater sediment microbial communities from an aquifer in East River, Colorado, USA - PLM3_127_b2 | ecosystem: Environmental > Terrestrial > Soil > Riparian zone | place: USA: East River... | reverse complement strand
TTGGGAAGTGATCGGCATTTTCCAGTTTGTGGATCGTGAAGGCGTGCTGGCTTATGCTCCGTATGAATATGTTTCGCAGATGAACGACCTTGCCAACCGCTCGTTTTCATTCAGGCTGGTGACGGCGCAACATGACCGTTCGTACCAGAATGCGAAAGCTGAAGAGCTGGATAAATATTTCCGCGATCAGGGATTTAAAGTACGCGTCGCACAGGCAGGACGCGCGTCGCTTGATTCTGCGGTTGAGAGCCTGGATACACTGGTAGTATTTCTGCTCATTATGGCGATCCTGACTGCAATCGTCGGTTCGATGGGTCTGACTGGCACCATGGGCATGAATGTACTTGAGCGGACGCGCGAAATCGGCATCATGCGTGCCATTGGTGCAGATGACCGCGCCGTGATGCGGACAGTGATCGCAGAAGGAATGGTGATCGGCATTATTTCATTTGTGCTGGCTGTGGTCCTTTCGATACCGTTCACATATTTGCTTTCGACAATTGTCAGCCTGGCAGTATTTCAATCCCCGATTGATGTGGTGTTCACTTACACAGGATACGCGATCTGGCTTGGGCTTGTTTTGGCTCTATCTGTAGTTGCAAGTATCTTGCCAGCGCGCAATGCGGCGCGCTTGACGATCCGCGAAGTGCTGGCGTATGAGTAAAGGTCGATAGGTATATAGGTAAACAGGTTGATCTAGTAGTTGAGTAGCTCTGCGTGTTCGTCGGAGGGCTCATCGAGACCACCAATTTCAAGTGTTATTAATATTACTGGTCTTGATACGGGTTCGGGTCTCGATACGCCCGACGAGCACGGGCTACTCGACCACCGGGCTACCTTAGGAAGAAGGAAACGATGAAGAAAATCATAAACACTGTAATCATATTGATTGTCCTCTTTGCAGTGATTCTCAGTGCCTGTGCGAATCAGCAAACAGCCACTCAGGCCGTCGCGCCGACCGTTCTCGCATCCAATGTGGTCATCGCGGAGGGACATCTCAGACCTGTGCAGGGCGCAGACCTTTCGTTCCAGACGCGCGGCGTTGTGGAAGAAATCAATGTGAAGATCGCCGATCAGGTCCGCAAGGGGGATGTGCTTGCCCGCCTCGCGAATGCCCCCCAGGCAGAAGGACAACTCTCCGCTGCTAATCTCGAACTGATGGATGCACAGCAGGCTTTCGATTCGCTTAATCGGACAGGCTCGGTGAATCTCGCCATGGCATGGACTGCCTACATGGACGCGCAGGAAGTCCGCGCCGAAGCCGAGCGGGACTGGGAGAGCCTGAATGTGGATGATATCGATGAGCGCATCGAAGATGCAAAGGCTGAAGTGCAGGATCGTGAAGCAGATTTGAAAGACGCGCAGGATGAATTCGATAAATACCAAAACCTTGATAAAGATAATTCCAAGAGAAAGACTGCAGAGGCTGATCTCGAGATCGCTCAGGAGTATTACAACGAAGCTGTGCGCAAACTCGAAGAAACCATACGTGAACGCGATGTTATGCGTGCCGCGCTCGATTCTGCTCTTGCCACGGAAGCCGAGGCAAAATATCAATATGAACTTTCAACCGATGGCGTGAATACGGATCAACTTGCGCTCGTACAGGCGCGTCTTGAAAATGCTAAAGCGCAGGTGGCAGCGGTTGAGTCAACTCTTTCAAATTACCTGATCATTGCGCCGTTTGATGGCGCGGTGGCAGATGTGGCTGTCGAAATCGGTGAGCAGGTTGCGGCGGAGTCTAGAGCCGTCAGCGTCGCTGATAATTCTGCATGGATCATCGAGACGACTGACGTCACCGAACTTGAAGTCGTGAAGATCACAGAAGGTCAGGCGGTAACATTCATTGCTGACGCGCTGAGCGATGTGACTATGAACGGTGTTGTGACCGATATCAGTCAGTCGTCATTCCTGCAGGGCGGCGATGTGATCTACACGGTCCGCATCCAGGCGGAGGATGTTGACCCGCGCCTAAAATGGGGCATGACCGTTGAAGTAACTTTCGAACCTTTGGAAACAAATTAGGAAATCATTAGAAAAGTCAAGGTAGGGGAATCCCGTATTGATTTTTGAATTTCTCTGCGCGATAATAGCTCCACTCGGAAAAAAAAGCAAACCCGGGAAAACCCGGCAGCGCAAAGTCATGGGTCTAAAATCATAGTTTTATAGTGATCAAGATCGCCAGACCGCCGAAAATAGCAAAACCGTGCGAAAGACGGTGACGCAAAGCCAGGCATCTAAACCTAGTAGCCCTAGTTAAGACCGACCGGCTAACCGAAAAGCAAAACCAGGGAAACCTGGCGACGCAAAGTCATGGATCTAAAGTCGGTAGACAAAGATCGCCAGACTACCAAAGAGTAAACAAGCAGGGATGATGGAAACATCATCCCTGCTAAATTTAAAGGGATATATCGTCTGCTCTGGGCGGGAAGTCGTCTTTTAAAACGTCATTGCAGCAGGTTTTGCGGAGCAATTCTGATTTAAAGTTCTAAAGACCATCGATAAGAATGACCTGTTTAACAGGAGATTGCTTCATCGCAACAAACGCTCCTCGCAATGACATATGAGACGGTATAATCTCACTTATGAACAAACCCCGTCCCCTTGACCCCGAATCGAAACCTGACGACCGCGTGGATAACGCGCTGCGTCCACAAAAGCTAAGCGACTTGATCGGGCAGGATCAAGTTAAGGAAAACCTTGCGATCCTTATCACAGCGGCGCGTCAGCGTGGCGAAGCATTGGACCATGTTTTGTTTTACGGACCTCCAGGCCTGGGCAAGACGACTCTTGCGCATGTGGTTGCCAACGAAATGGGAGTCAATATTAAGATCACTGCGGGACCTGTCATCGAGCGCGCGGGAGATCTGGCCGCCATCCTCACCAATCTGCGAGCTGGCGATGTGCTGTTCATTGACGAAGTCCATCGCCTGGGACGCGCGGTGGAGGAAGCGTTGTATCCAGCCATGGAAGATTACGCGCTGGATATTGTGATCGGCAAGGGCCCTTCGGCTCGCTCGATACGCTTGAAACTACCGCGCTTTACAGTTGTCGGCGCGACGACGCGACTGGCTCTGGTCACGGCTCCGTTGCGTGCGCGTTTTGGCGCGGTCTATCGGCTGGATTATTATGAGCTAAGCGCCATGCAAGCCATTGTCTCGCGTGCGGCGGGGATGTTGAAAGTGGAAGTCGCAAAGGATGGTATTGAAGAGATCGCCAGGCGCGCCCGTGGAACGCCGCGCGTTGCATTGCGTCTCTTGCGGAGAGTCCGTGATTACGCCCAGGTGCGCGCGGATGGGATCGTCACCTCCAAGGTCGCGCAGGAAGCATTGGACTTGTTGCAGGTTGACCCGCTCGGACTCGATGACGTGGATCGCCGCGTGCTGAGGACGATCATCGAAAAATATGGCGGCGGACCTGTGGGTTTGAACACGATTGCCGCATCCATCAGCGAAGAGCAGGATACGATCATGGACGTGGTCGAGCCCTATCTTCTGCAACTTGGATTTTTGGACCGCACACCACAGGGACGCGTCGCGACCAAATCCGCGTATGAGCATTTGAAGTTGGAGTATCGGGAAGAAGGACAACCGCGTTTGTTGTAATGTAGCGGCGGGGTCTTCCCGCCTAGGGCGAAACGCGAGGCGCGTCGCCCCTACAGGAACCAAATGGAAAATATCGCTCGCTTTCTGGTAATTGGTGGAATTGTGTTGATCCTGATTGGTGGGGGAGTGTATCTCGCCGCGAAATTTGGCATCCCGCTTGGACGTTTGCCTGGGGATATTCGCATCGAAGGGGAAAATGGCTCGTTTTATTTCCCACTAGCGAGTTCGATTTTGGTGTCGGTAGTGTTGACGATTGTGCTGAACGTGATTGTGGGCTTCTTGAAAAAATGAGATGAGTAATTACATAAAACAGCTACGGAAGAAAGCTTCACAGACCGCTGATTCTACACAAGAGAATTGTGACATTAAGATTATAGAGAAGTATTATTCTCTACACAACTTGTGGTTGCATTATTCACCTGTACCTTCACGGCCAATTTTTAATACAGCATGGTTTGAGACAGGGATATTAGCTGAATCGTCAATTTTCTTAGCTCTTCATGGATTTTATGAGCAAGCATGCGCGACTCTAAGAATGCAGATTGATGGTTTTTTGACAAGGTTATACTGGGACACATTAGATAAAAGGATCGAATTAGAGTCACGCTATGTAGAAGATAGGCTTAAAATTGGTTATTGGGAATGTGAAAGCGGAAAGGCAAAAGACTTTCCAAGCATTAAAAAAGATGTGTGGCCGACCTTGAGGAAAGAGAAATATTTTGACATCTTTGATAGTCGTTATGAGCTAAAGGCGGATATCATGCTCATAATCAGCTTTTGCACAAATATATTCATGGACGGCCACCATCTCGGCATTATTCGGGCGTTACTAGATCAAGTGCAATAAATATAAAATTTGAGGGCAAAAGCTTTGATGGATGGTTTGAATTACTTAAGACCAATTACAACTTTATGGTTCTCACCTCTGTGCTACTCTATCCAGAGTATATGAAGCAATCATCTTGGCATGAGTTTATGTTGCTTACTCCTGAGCGATTGGGCCAAATAAATAGTATTGGGATAATTAATGACTAAAGTCGCTACGACATTTTGAATGAAAACCTCCAACTTCGACTACCAGCTCCCCGAATCTTCCATCGCGCAGACTCCCGCCGAGCCGCGCGATTCGTCGCGGTTGCTTGTTTTGCATCGCGAGACAGGAGAGCTGGAACATTGCATCTTTCGCGATGTCAGTGATTATTTGCGCGCGGGGGACCTGCTAGTGTTGAATCAAACACGCGTCATCCCCGCGCGTATCTATGCTCGCAAAGATACTGGTGGACGCGTGGAATTGCTTCTCCTGCGCCGCCGCGATGAACTGACCTGGGAGGCTTTGGTCGGTGGAAAGGGTCTGCGCGTAGGCACGATAGTACGCATTGAGGATGGGCCGAAAGTTCAGATCATGGAAATTTTAGAAGGCTCAGAGCGATTGATAAAATTTTCTGAACCCATCGAGCCTTATTTTTCCAAAGTGGGGAATGTTCCACTTCCACCCTATATTCATGAAAAACTGGATGACCCTGAACGCTATCAAACCGTCTATGCGCGTGAGCCAGGTTCCGCCGCCGCGCCTACGGCTGGACTCCACTTCACGCCGCGTCTGCTGGAGGAGTTGCAGGTCAAAGGTGTGAAGATCGCCTATGTCACTTTGCATGTTGGCTTGGACACATTCGCGCCTGTCACAGAAGATGACCCTGAAACACATAAGATCCACAGCGAATGGTGTGAACTCTCTCCAGAAACTGCTGAAGCAATCAATGAAACTCGTGAGAGAGGGGGGCGAGTCATTGCTGTAGGAACAACCAGTGTGCGGACTTTGGAATCAGCAGCAATCGAAAATATTGATCACTCTTCAATAGTCGCTGCTTTTACTGGACCAACTTCCCTGTTCATCTTCCCAAGTTATCAATTCAAAGTCGTGGATGCGATGATCACGAACTTCCATTTGCCTAAATCAACTTTGCTGATGTTGGTCAGTGCATTTGCAGGACGGGAAAAGATCCTGGAAACATACGAAACTGCCATCCATGAAGGCTATCGCTTCTATTCGTTTGGGGATACGATGTTGATTTTGTGAAGGTGGCGAATAGGAGTGGTTATTTTTTGATTTTCTTCAAGCCGTTTTTATAAACCGAGTGCATCATGGATGGGACCAGCACATCCGCGTTGAAGAGCGCCATTCGTGTTGTCATACTGTTTAGTGGGGGATTCGGCTGGCGTTGTGTTGGCACGGATTTCGAATCTGCCAGAGTCACTTCTGAAATGGCAAAGCCCTCACCATCGGCGGGAGAGCGTTCGGCTAAAGTGCGTCCGCCTGCGTCAACGACTTTGCAGCTTGGGATCATCTCGCAAGACATTTGTAATTGTTCGGCTTTTGGCAATAACTTGATGATGCGCGGCACGAATAGGATAAAACTTCTGAGAAGCGCACTTGCTTTGGGGATGTGAGTTTGAACATGTCCGCTTGCGCCAGAGTTGACAACAGGCACGCCTAACCATTTGGCTTGCTGATTAACCATCTCGCCAAAGAATTGTTTGCCCGTGTCTTTAATGTAACTCATCATTGAACCCATATCGTTGAAATCTAATTTCTCCTTGTTTGGAAACTCATACGACGCATTCGGTCCATCCGGTGGACAACTCGCGATCACGATCATGTCTGCTTTGCCTGCATATTGTTTCCACATATCGAGATGACCGAGGTCCCAGCAGATCATTAAGCCCAGATCGCCCAGTTCCGTTTTTGCGACGGTCATTCCGCGCCGCCCGCGGAAGTAGGCGCGCTCCCACGCCCACGGATAGTTTTTATCGTAGCGCCACATCTGTCCATCGGGACTAAAGAGAAGCAGGGTGTCGTATATTTCGCCGCGGTCAAGAAACAGAAGTGCTCCTGCGAGGTGAATACCCAAACGCGACGAAGTGGCTTTCATCCACGTACTGGTTACGCCGTCGAGCGGTTCTGCCAATTTGAAATTGTGATCGGTGTAAGCGTATCCTGTATTGAACAGTTCAGGTAGTACCACCAGCTGTGCGCCCGCCTGCGATGCTTGTGTGACTATCTTTTCTGCTCGCTCCAAACGCTCACTTCCGGGCGCGGGCATTGCGTCCAGTTGCACAGTTGCGACCTTGATCGTTCTGGGCATTTTGTTTTTCCTCCGTTTGCGAATGCTTCAGGCGAATCGCAAAAATTATAGCATGATAAGTAATAGGCTCTGTTTTATTATCTCAATCTCATTGAGCATTACAATTACCTTATGAATCGCTCACTTACTTCTCTCAATAAAGAAATTATCGCCTGTCGCAAATGTGAACGCCTCGTTGCGTGGCGCGAGGAAGTTGCACGCGTCAAACGCAAGGCATATAGCGATCAGGAATATTGGGGCAAGCCTGTCCCGGGGTTTGGTGACCCACATGCGCGCGTCCTAGTTGTAGGGCTCGCCCCTGGCGCGCACGGTTCGAACAGGACAGGGCGTGCATTCACGGGAGATGCGTCAGGTGGGTTCATGTATCCAGCGTTGCATCGCGCTGGGTTTGCGAATCAGGCGTCGGCTGAGGCAAGAGGCGATGGTCTCATCCTGAAGGATCTATATATCGCTTCAGTCGGTCGCTGCGCACCGCCTGCCAATAAGCCAAATCCAGAAGAATTAAATAACTGTCAGCCATATCTTGAACGTGAGATAGAAATCCTTAAACCAAAAGTGATCGTATGTTTGGGCCGGATTGCTTTTGAAAGAATCCTGCGAATGTATTCGCGCTCCCTCACCCTGGCCCTCTCCCAAAAAGGGAGAGGGAACTCTGGGAAGGTGTTTGCACATGGCGCAACGTTTGAACTGATGACTGGTCAATGGTTATTGTGCTCCTATCACCCAAGTCAGCAAAATACTCTGACGGGAAAGTTGACGGTGAAAATGTTTGACGATATTTGGGTGAAAGCTAAAGAATTGTTGCTGAATGAGTAAGCTGATCACACCTGGAGATCCCGCTCCCGATTTTGAATTGGATGATATACAAGGCAACCACATTCGTCTTTCTGAATTTCGCGGGAGACCGGTCATACTTGATTTTCTGCGCGGCTTCATGTGACCCTATTGCCGCGCGCAGTTGGCGCGCCTGCGTGATGAATATCAAAAGTTCACTGAGCGCGGCGCAGTCATTTTGGCGATCGGGCCGAATGACCCTGAGGAGTTTCAACGTTTCTGGAAAAATGAAAATATTCCTTTCATTGGCCTGCCCGATCCCAAACATAAAATTGCGCGGCTCTATAAACAGGAAGTCAATCTTTTTAAGTTGGGACGCATGCCGTTGAATTATGTGGTGGACGCCAAGGGTCACATCCGTTATGCTCATTATGGAAATTCAATGTCGAACATTCCTGCCAACGAAACCCTGCTGGACGTAATAGACAAACTCAACGCGGCATCTGTCTAATATGACTCTTGGACGAATAGCCTTTCTCGGATCAGGTGAGACATCTCTCGCAGGTGGGCGGATATTTGAGTCTCTTGCACGCTTCATCTCGGACCCATTGCGGGTCGCCATTATGGAAACGCCCGCGGGCTTTGAGCTTAATTCTGCGCTAGTGGCGGGACGCGTGGGCGATTTCTTCAGAACGCGTTTGCAAAACTTCAAACCCGTCATCGATCTGGTCCCTGCGCGCAAACGTAACTCTGCTTTTAGCCCGGATGACCCTGAAATTATCAAGCCGCTTCTTTATGCAAATCTGATCTTTATGGGGCCAGGCAGCCCCACTTATGCGATCCGTCAATTGAAGGATACGCTGGCCTGGGACGTTATCCGTGCGCGGCATCGCCTCGGCGCGACGCTTGTGTTTGCCTCCGCTGCTACGATCTCTATCGGCGCGCATTCATTACCCGTCTACGAAATTTATAAAGTGGGGCAGGATGTTCACGCGGTCGATGGGCTGAATCTCTTCAAGGACTTTGGCGTTCATCTTTCATTTATCCCACATTGGAATAATGCAGAAGGCGGTGGGGATCTTGACACCAGCCGCTGTTTCGTGGGCATGGATCGTTTTGTGGATTGGTGCAAGCTTGTGCCTCCTGAAAATACGACGCTCGGCCTGGACGAACACACAGGCATCATCATGGATTTTGAAAGTGGAACATGTGAAGTGAGCGGAGTGAGTTCTGTTTCCTTGGTCCGCGCGAATGGCACTATGATCTATCCATCAGATTCGAAATTCGCTTTGAGCGAATTGGGTGACATTCACATTCCCGACCCACTTGAAAAAAATATCCTCGCCCATGTTTGGGATATGGTGATAAATGCTCCTGCGCTGAATGACGACGAACCTTCAGATGAGATCCTAACGCTGGCAGAACAGCGTGTTTCGGCGCGCGCCAACAGGAACTGGGCCGAGTCTGATAAATTGCGCGATGAAATCTCCGCTCTCGGCTGGACGGTGCAGGATTCAAAGGATGGATATAAGCTGGTGAAGAACTAACGATTTCCATATCTCTTGTTTTTATTACGGAGACATAGGCGCACTGGGTTCAGCTTTCAGTGAGGTCATGTCTCCGTGATTAATTTTTGCGATAAAATAAGATTGCATTCCCAACAAGGAGAATCTTATGCGCGTGGTGGATATCATCGTCAAAAAGCGGGATAAAGGTGAACTGACTCTCGAAGAGATCGAGTTCTTCATCAAGGGCTTTATTTCAGGAGACGTTGCCGACTACCAGGCTTCTGCATTTGCAATGGCAGTTCTGCTCAATGACATGACCCCGCGCGAAACAACTGATCTGACTCTCGCCATGGCACATTCCGGCCAAATGCTGGACTTGAGCGACGTTGTTGATCTCGCTGTTGATAAACACTCCTCAGGCGGCGTGGGGGATAAAACCAGCATTGCCGTCCTGCCGATCGTCGCGGCGTGCGGGCTGCCGGTTGGCAAAATGTCTGGCCGCGGCCTTGGCTTCAGCGGAGGCACGCTCGATAAGCTGGAATCGATTCCCGGCTACCGCGTGGATTTAACGACAGGAGAATTCAAAAACCAACTCAAAGAGAAAGGAATTGTGCTCACGGGTCAATCACTGGACCTGGCACCTGCAGACGGAAAACTTTATGCGCTGCGCGACGTAACGGGGACTGTTCAATCCATTCCATTAATTGCTTCATCCATTATGTGTAAAAAACTCGCGGCAGGCGCTCAGGCCATCCTGCTGGATGTCAAAACGGGGAATGGCGCCTTCATGGAGACCCTCGACGAAGCGCGTGTGCTCGCAAATCTCATGGTAGATATCGGCAAACTGGCGGGCCGCGAGGTTGTAGCTCTGCTCTCGGATATGAATCAGCCTCTTGGGTATGCGGTAGGAAACTCGCTGGAAGTCATTGAGGCGGTTGAGACGCTCAAAGGCGGGGGGCCGGACGATTTTCGTGAGCATTGCTTACACGTCAGCGCGCACTTGCTGGTGTTGGGAAAACGCGCCAGGGAATTGTTTGAGGCGCGCACGCTGGCTGAGAAAGCCATTGCAGATGGCTCTGCGTTTGAGAAGTTGCGTGTGCTGGTTGATGCACAAGGTGGCGATGTCTCATTTGTGGAGGACACGTCGAAGTTCCCGCGCGCGCAAAACGTTGAAGTGGTGGAGTCGCCGCGAAATGGCTACCTGGCAGAGATCCAGGCGAGAAGCGTGGGTGAAGCCTCCGTAACGCTGGGCGCCGGCCGCGCGAAGAAATCCGATTCAGTGGACCATGCGGTCGGTTTCGTCATCCATCACAAAGTTGGCGATCAGGTGCAGAAAGGGGAGCCGCTGTTCACCATCCATGCGAATGATCAGGCGCACTTGGACGAGGTGCGGGGCGTGGTTCTGGCTGCACACGTGTTTAGCGACTCTCCCACGGAACGGCTGCCTTTATTTTATGAATAGTATGACGAAATAATGCCCACAGACTTGCATTAATTATAGGAATGGGGCATACTTAATATAGGAGCAAGAAGTCTCATGGCGAAAGTATCTTTGCGGG
>Ga0184637_10003035_pt1 | contig 10594 bp, 10 predicted proteins | sample PLM3_127_b2_FD_133143 | JGI IMG/M metagenome (GOLD analysis project Ga0184637, IMG submission 133143) | Groundwater sediment microbial communities from an aquifer in East River, Colorado, USA - PLM3_127_b2 | ecosystem: Environmental > Terrestrial > Soil > Riparian zone | place: USA: East River... | reverse complement strand
TGGCGGATCGGCTCACCAAGCGCTGGGCACAGCCCGTGGTGGTCGAGAATCGCCCTGGCGCCGACGGCGTCCTCGCCATCAACGCCGTCCTCTCCGCCAGCGACGACCATGTCCTGCTTTACGCTCCGGCGTCCTCATTCGTGGGCCATCCCTATACGCTCGACAAGCTGCCCTACGACCCGCGCGACCTGGTCCCGGTCGCTCGCGTCTCCAACACCGTCGTATGCATCGCGGCTCCGGCGTCCCTGAAGATCGGCTCGCTCAAGGAGCTGATGGCGTTGGTGCGCGAGCAGCCCGGCAAGCTCAACTGGACGACGACGGTCGGCGTCACCGATATCATCGTCGCGGGGTACCTCAAGAGCGCCGGGCTCGACATGGTGAAGGTGCCCTATCGCGATACGGTGAGCGCGCTCAATGATCTCGTCGAAGGACGCATCCAGTTCTACGGGGCGGCCTGCGCGATCGTGCGGGCGCAGGCGCAGGCCGGTCGGATCAAGCTGCTCGCGGTGACCAACCGCAGCCGCGCCCCGGGCTTGGCGGATCTCCCGACCGTCGCGGAGGCCGGCTTCCCCGAGCTCAGCTTTGACGGCCTCGCCGGCCTGATCGCGGCGCGCGGCAGCGGCATGACGGACGCGTTGCGCGCGCGCATTGCCGCCGATGTCCAGGCGGTCGTCGCCGACCCGGTCGTCACGGAACGCCTGACCGCGACCGGACAGATCGTCAGTCCCGGCACGCCGGCCGAATTCGCCGCCGCGATCGACGAACAAGCCGCCCATCTCGCCCCCTTCGCCAGGGCGCTCGGCATCAAGCCGAAGCAGTGAACGGACGCTAAAGTATCTCTGGCTGCGCGAAGGAGAGCTCTATGGGCAATGGATGCGCCAGGACCCAGCGAGGGTTGGGCGTGTTCGGCACTTTGATCATCCTGGTGCTAGCAGCAGTAGCCGGTTATTACGTGTATCAAGAGGTGTTCCTAGGCGGCAGTCAGGGTCCGTCGTGCAAGGAGGCTTACCAGAACTGCATGAAGGAATGCCGGCGGACAACGACCGATCAGGCCTCCGCTTTGGCGTGCCAGAACGAGTGCCAGCGCGCGCTCGACGCGTGTAAGTAGCAGCCGCGGTCTGCTGCTTCCGGCCAGCGCTCTCGACGCGTCTGCATCGAACGAGCGCTAGCGCAGCATGATTCTCCGCCGCGCGCCTGGGGCGCCGAGGCGCCAGCCGGCAAGCCCCACCAGCGCGATGCCGAGGAGGAGCAAGCTCGGCGGCTCCGGCGCCTGAGCTACTGGCAGATCGGTAGTGGTGACGCGAAGGTCTTCCTCCGGGAGCGTGCCGATGCCATTGAAATAGAAGAGACCGCCGACGGTCCCGGTCTTGTCCTCGGCCCCGATTGTGAGGAGGCCGCCGTTTCCGTTTCCGACGGGAATGGCGGGGTCGTATGCGAAAGTGATGTCCTCGACCCCGTTGATGCCGATCCACACCTGGACGTTGGTGATCGCGCCGTCCGTTGCCTCCGGGACGCCACTCCACTCGAGGACGATCCAGGTGTCGACCCCATCGGTCAGGGTTGCGGCGCGCAAACCCCCACCAGCCGTCGGGTCCAGGTCGGTCCAGAAGGGCGCGAGTACGTTATTGGGGCCGGCGGGATCGGGCAGACTCTGGTTGACCGCGGTCCCGTTGCTACCGCCGCCCACGATTAGGAAGCCATTGCTGGCGAAGCCGACGCTGGTCCAGCTCTCTCCCGCGTATTGGAACGACGGCACGCTCAGGTTTTCGACGCCATCGTTCGTGACGCCGGTGATGGGCGTAACCCCAAAGAGGGTTAGAGGGAGGTAGCCGGCGGGTGATGTTCCTGGGGCGACCGAGATGGACGGCAGCGCGTGCGCGATGCCCGTCGTGCCGAGCAGGGCGAGCAACGAGACGACGGCGCAGATCCGTCTGCTGGTCAGCCAGTCAATCGTCGTGGGCATGGCGTCCTCCTGTCCATGCGGGTTGTGGATGACGCAGATACCCGCAGAATGCGCGGATGCACGAGCCATGCCAGCGACCGGGGTCGATCAGTAAGTGATTGGCGCCATTTGGTTTGTGAGCTTCCGGCACGTGGGGCACCTTATGACGGTGTCCTCCATCGTCAAGCGCCCCGACAGGGGCGCGCAGCGGTGCGACAGTCGGCAACTAGACGGGGCGCCGACGCCGAGGCGCCGGCGCCTACGTTTCACCGCGATCCCGCCTACTCCGGCTTGAGACCCGCCTCCGCCGCGACCTTGCGCCACTTCGCCAGATCGGAAGCCACGATGTCGCGCAGCTCCGCAGCATCGCGCGTCGTGATCTCGACGCCGAGCGGGGCGAGCCGCTCTTTCACCTCCGGAAGCTGGAACACGCGTATCAGCTCGGCGGAGAGCTGGTCGATGATCGCGGCCGGCGTGCCCGCCGGCGCGAATACGCCGTACCACGCCGTCACCTCGTAGCCCGGAAGCGTCTCGGCGATCGTCGGCAGATCCTTGTGCGTGGCCGAGCGCTGCGGCTCGCCGAGCGCGATAGCGCGCACCTTGCCCGTGCGGGCGAGCGGCATGCCGACGTTGATCGTCACCCACATGAGATGCAGCTGCCCGGTCATGACGTCGGTGAGCGCCTGCGCCGAGCCCTTGTAGGGGATGTGCACCATGTTGACGCCGGTCATGGTTTTGAAGAGCTCGGTGCCGAGGTGGTGCGGCGTGCCGGTGCCGGGCGAGCCGAAGGAGAGCTTGCCGGGATTCGCCTTGGCGTACGCAATGAGCTCGGGGACGCTGCGCACCGGAAGATCGTTGTTCACCACCACGATGAACGGCGTCGTGGCGATCATGGCGATGGGCGCCAGATCCTTCTGCACGTCGAAGGGCATCTGCTTGACCAGGAACGGGTTCATGGTCAGCGTGTTGGTGCCGAAGAGGAGCGTGTAGCCGTCGGGCGCGCTCTTCGCGACGGCGTCGGCGCCGATGTTGCCGCCGGCGCCCGGCCGATTCTCGGTGATGACCGGCTGGCCCCACTTTTCCTGCAGTCGCTGGCTGATGATGCGCGACAGCAGCTCGTTGGTCCCGCCCGGCGGGAACGGCACGATCAGGCGGATCGGCCGGCTGGGATAGTTTTGCGCCGCGACAAGCGTGGAGAAGACCAGCGCAATGACGGCGAATGCGGCGCGCAGCATAGTACTCTCCTACCCTGCCGATGAGAGCCCGATCCTAAATGAGATTCGTGATTGCGGGCGCCGGCGGCGTCGGCGGCAACGTGGGCGTGAGGCTGATCGAAGCGGGGCACCGCGTCGCCTGGCTCGCGCGCGGCGCCAACCTGGCCGCGCTGCGGAGAGGCATCAGCCTGGAAAGTCCGCTCGGCAACGTGCGGCTCGGCCCCCAGGAAGCCGACGACGACGCGAGCCGGCTCGGACGCGCCGACGCGGTCATCGTCGCGGTCAAGATGTACGGCCTGGCCGATCTCGCGCCGCGGCTCGCGCCCCTCGCCGGCGCCGGGACGCTGATTCTGCCGCTGCAGAACGGCGTCGAGTCGCACTCGATCCTCGACGCCGCGCTGCCTTCAGCGTGCACGCTGAAAGGCATGGTCTCCGTGAAGACGCGCCTGAAGGCGCCCGGGGAAGTCGAATGCAGGTCGGGCTTCTGCCGCATGCGGTTCGGCGGTCCGGGGGCCGCGCCGCTGGCCGAGGTGCTGAAAAGCGGCAAAGGCCTCGACGCCGTCGTCTCCGCAGACATCGACGCCGACCTCTGGCGCAAGTTCGTCATGCTGGCGAGCTTCTCGGCGGTCGCATGCCTCGCCCGCGCGACGATCGGCCAGGTCCTCGACGACCCGCAGGCCTATCGGCTGCTGATCGACGCGGTCACGGAGGCCGCGACTGTCGCGCGCGCGCGGGGCATTGCATTGGAATCCGACATCGAAAGCCTGGTCGATGCACAGGTCCGCGACCTCCCGCGCGACGGCAAGCCGTCGATGCTCGAGGACCTGGAAGCCGGGCGGCCGCTCGAGCTCGACTTCCTCTCCGGCGCGGTCGCGAGGCTCGGCGCGCAATCGGGCGTGCCGACGCCGTTCCATGCCATGGCGAGCCGCGCCCTGGCGATGCACAGCGGGGGCGGATCTTCGCCGGTGCGCCGCTAGGGCACGAGCTTCCACTCGCCGTTCTCGACGCGGACCAGCACGCGCGCGCGCTTGTCCACGCCGTAGTGGTCGGTCGGGCTCATGCTGTAGACCGCGTGCGTGCCCCGCACCTCCCTCACTCCCTCGATCGCGTCGCGCATCGCCTGGCGGAACTCGGCGCTGCCCGGCTTCGCGGCCTTGAGCGCGACCGGAACGGCCGCGGTGATGATGGTGACGGCGTCGTAGGCGTACGCGGCGAAGGCGTTGCGGCTGCCTGCACCATACGCCGCCTCGTAGCGTTTCAGGAAGTCGATCCCGACGGCCTTCAGCGGGTGGTCGGACGGGAGCTGCTCGGCCACCACCACGGGGCCGGTCGGAGCGATGGCGCCCTCGACGTTCTTCCCGCCGACGCGGATGAAGTCGCGGTTCACCACGCCGTGCGTGTGGTACATGGGCTTGCGAAATCCGCGCTCGATGGCCGCGATCTGCGGCAGCGCGGCCGCCGTCCCCGCGCCGCCGACGAAGATCGCGTCGGGGTTGGTGGCGATGACCTTCAGCATCTGCGCCGAGACGGAAGTGTCGATGCGGGCAAAGCGCTCGTTCGATGTGATCTTGATGCCCGCGGGATCGCTGCTGGTGGTGATGCTCCGCAGCGTCAGGTCTCCCCAGGCGTCTGAGAAGCCGATGAAGCCCACCGACTTCACGTTGCTCGCGCGCATGTGCTCCGCCACCGCATCGGTCATCAGCGAGATCGGCTGCGGCACTGCGAAGACGAACGGCTGCTTGGCGGGGTCGATCGGGATCGGGCACAGCGCGATGAACGGGATCCGCGTCTCGCCGGCCACGCCGCCCTGCGCGATGGCCACCGGCACCGTGCTCGACCCGATGATGATGTCGACCTTGTCCTCGACGGCGAAGCGGCGCGCGTTCTTGACGCCGGCGGTCGGGTCGCTCGCATCGTCGAGCAGGATGTAGCGCACCGGCTCGCCGCCGATCGTCTTCGGAACGATGCCGAAGGCATTGGCGACCGGTACCCCGAGCGAAGTGCCCGGGCCAGTCATGCTGACCGACACGCCGACGGTGATCTCCGCCGCGGCCGACGCGGCCCACAAGCACAGCGCTAGCGCAGGCAACTCTTTCCTCATTGGATCTCCTCCCGGTACAGGCCAAGAATCTTGCGGAAATTCCGGTCGTCGATGACCAGCAGCCGCGCGCGTTCGCCGGTTGCGCGGTGCTCGATCCAGCTCCACTCCGGCATGGTGAAGATGTCGCGCGCCGACCAGGCGTGGCGCGCTTCGCCGACGCGGCTCTCGCCGCTGCCTTCGATCACCACGCAGAGTTGCGATGCGCTCATGCGCGTCGGCCGCGTGGACCGGCCCGCGGCGATCTCGAGCACGCCCGCCTCGAGCGTGGGGATCACCGGCCCGCCGTCGAGCGGGTTCGTGTAGCGCACCGAGCGCACGCCGTCCATCGCCGGCGCCGCCTCGAGGCGCTTGACCATGTCGGTCCAGGGGAAGCGGAACTGCGACCCCGGCGGCACCTCGGGATAAGCCGTCACCGGTCCCATATCGCCGAACACGTTGTTCGCCGCGCGCACGAAGGGCACGTCGAGGATGTCGACCCAGGTCACCGGTGCGCCGCTGTCGTTCTCGTGGCAATGCCAGGTCCAGTTGGGCGTGACGATGAAGTCGCCCGACCGCATCTCGCAGCGCACGCCGTCGACGAAGGTGCCGCCGCCGGAGCCCTCCAGCACCAGGCGCACCGCGGCCGGCGTGTGGCGGTGAGGACTGGTCTTCTCGCCGGGCAGCACGCACTGCACCGCGGCGAGGATGTTATTGGCCGTGGCGACGCGTGGAGCGAGCTTCGGGTGCTTCAGCACCAGCACGCGGTGGTCGGCGTCCTTCCCGTGCACCAGCGCGGTCGTGAGCTTCACCGCGCGCTCGAGGTCCTGCCAGCGCCAGTGATGCGACGGGGCGTCGAGCGAGGGCTCGTGCGTGACGACGCGCTCGTACACCCTCCAGAGCGGGATGAGGCTCTGGCGCTCCATCTCGTCTTCCAGCAGCGCCAGCTCGGGTGCGGGAGCGTTCATGGCGGTTCTCTCAGCGCGCGCGGATCGCTGCGAAGTGCGGCATCACCTTCTCGCCGAAGAGGCGCACCGACTGCTCGGCGTCCGCGTACGACATGTCGTTGAAGTTGACCTGCAGCGAGGCATGGTCGACGCCGCCCAGCACGCGGTCGAACTCGTGCAGCTGCTCGATCACGTCCTGCGGGTTGCCGACGAACGCCGCATGGTGGCCGAGCTGCGACTCGAAAGTCTCGGCGCGCACCTTCTCGATCATCTTGTCGTAGTTCTTGTAGTCCGCAGAGAGTTGCTTGCCGGCGTGCTCCGCCATGGCCGCGGCGATCGAGCCGAAGTGCCGCTCGATGCGCGGCTTGGCGATGCGGATCGCCTCCTCGCGATCCTCGTGGCAGTACATGAACACCGCCAGCATCACCTGGGGCTGGCCGGGATGCCCCGCGGACTTCCACGCCTCCCGGTAGATCTGCACCAGCTCCGAGGGCGAGGAACCGACGCCCGGGATGGCCATCAGGTGGTAGCCGAGCTTGCCGGCGCGCTCGAAGGACTGCGGCGTGCCCACCGCCGCGATCCAGAACGGCGGCCGCGGCTGCTGCGTCGGCCGCGGCAGCGAGGTCACGTTCTCGTAGCGGTGGAACTTCCCGTTGGCGGAGACGTTTTCCTTCTCCAGCAGGTCGCGGACCTGCTGCATGCCCTCCTCGAAGCGCGCCACGCTCTCGTCCATCGACACGCCGAAATGGCGGAACTCGTAGGGCAGGAAGGCGCGCGCGAAGCCGGCGTCGAGGCGCCCGTTGCTGATCGCATCGAGCATCGCCAGCTCCCCCGCCAGCTTGAGCGGATTGTTGAACACCGGGAGCACCGCGCCGGTGACCAGGCGGGCGCGCTTCGTGCGCTGCGAGGCGGCGGTGAGGAACACGACCGGGTTCGGGCTGTAGCCGCCCCAGTGGAAGAAGTAGTGCTCGACGGTGCGCACGTGCGAGTAGCCGTAAACGTCGCACCACTCGACCAGCCTGAGCGCCTCGTCGAAGTATTGCGCGCCGCTTTTCTCGGACGGTTTCACGTCCGGAAAGAACTGCATCCCGAATTCCATGCTCGCTCCGAGGTCGTCGATCCGATCCGGGGTGAATAACTCACTCGCCCAACCCCAATCCTAACCATTTTGCCCGTCGCTGCCCCGGTACGCTGGACTTCATTCGATGGCGGTGATTCGAGTCGACTGCGCCGACCGAGGCAAATCCGGGCACTGGTCGGAGCGCATCCCTATTCTCCGATTGCCCGGGTTGTTGAAGTGAGAGAACAGTCGGCGTAGGATTCGTTCGTCGGGGTACGCAGACTCCCGGCTTTCCCAAGACGGTATCCGTCCAAGTTCTGCCAATCGCCTTAATTGCGCGAGAGGCGGATGTGGATGCCGAATCGAGCTTCTTCAGTAGCACTTCCATTCGCTTCGCGGCGCGCGCTTGGCCTGCCAATCGTGTGGCCGTGCTTCAGCGCGAGCGAGGCGCTCCGGCCGTGTCTTTGGCGAGAATCAAAATGCGAATCATGGCTGGGTTCTTGATGGGACTGAGTATGGTTACCACATCTCTTGCACAGGTCGTGAACTTCGACCAGGACACCCCGGGCGTCGCGCCAAAGGGCTGGCAGTGCGGCCGCACCGGCTCGGGTAGCGCACGCTGGCAAATCGAAGCCGACGCTTCGGCTCCAAGCAAGCCCCATGTGCTGAAGCAGTCAGGCGTGGCGACGTTTGCCTGGTGCGTAAGGCAGGGCACGGTCATCACCGATGGATTCGTGGAAGTGAAATTCAAGCCGATTGAGGGACGCGAAGATCAGGCCGGCGGGGTTGTATGGCGTTGGAAAGACGGCGACAATTATTACGTTGCGCGGGCCAACGCGTTGGAGAACAACGTGTCGCTCTACTACACGGAAAACGGGCGGCGCAAGACGCGCAAGTACGTTGCCGCTCCGGTCGCGGGCGGAACCTGGCACACGCTGCGCGTCGAGTTCAATGGTCGGCGAATCAGAGTGCTGCACGACGGAAAGTCCTACATCGAACTGGAGGACGACCACATCCAGGGCGGCGGTGCGGTCGGCGTCTGGACCAAGGCGGACAGCGTGACCGCCTTCGACGATTTCGCTTACGGCACCACACCGGGCAACTAGCACCGGTAGCGACGGCGACGAGGACCGGGCACCGGATTGCGTCAACCCGGTTTTTGCAGATGAACGCGTTCATCGCGATCCTGTTCGCAAGCCTGCTTTCGCGCCTCGGCTACCAAATGGCGCGAAGCCCGGTGCTCCCCACCTTTGCCGCCGAGCTCGGCGCCTTACCCGAGCTTATCGGCATCATCGTCGCCGCCTCGACCCTCACCGGCGTCTTCTTCAAACTGCCCGCGGGCGCGCTTTCCGACGTGCTCGGAAGAAAGCGCATGATGGTGCTCGGCGCGCTCTTCTTCGCGCTTCCGCCGTTTCTCTATCCGTTCGTCCACGATGTGTGGTCGCTGCTCGCGCTCCGCTTCGTTCACGGCTTCGCCACCGCGATCTTCTCTCCGGTTGCCTCGGCCTATGTGGTTAGCCTCGCCGAAAGGGGGCGCGGCGCTCGGCTCGGCTGGTTCTCGTCGGCGAACGACATCGGCGCAACCGCGGGGCCGCTCATGGGCGGCGTGGTCCTGCATTTCACCGCCAGCTATTCGGTCACCTATCTCACGGTCGGCGCGCTCGGCGTGCTCACGTTCATCGTCGTGGTGCTGTTGCCGGATGTCGATCGCACGGCGGCGCGCGAGGCGACGACTTTCGCCGCGCGCGCGGCGGAGTTCCGGCAGGGTGTCGCTGAGGTGCTTAAGACACCGCCGATTTTCGTCGCCGCCGGCATCGAAGCCGTCATGTACCTCGGCTACGGCGCCTTCCTCGGCTTCCTGCCAATCTACGCCAAGAATGTAGGGCTCAACGACGCCGAGATCGCGATCGTCCTCGGCGCGCAGCTAGCCGTAGCCATGGTGGCGAAGCCGGTCACCGGACGCGTGTCTGATCGGGTGGGGCGAATACCAGTCATCGTCATTGGCCTCCTGCTCTGTGCTACCGCGCTTCCGTTGATCTTCCGGAGCGAAAGCCTGACGGCTTTCGTTCTGGTAGCGCCGCTGCTTGGTCTCGGCGTCGGCGCGGTCACGCCGGTGACCAATGCGCTTATCGCCGACCTGGCCTCGGCACGGCGCCTCGGCGCCGCCATGGGCGTGTTCGGAACGATCTGGGACATCGGCGAAGCAGCGGGCCCCATGATCGCGGGATTTCTGATTGGGGGATTGGGCTATGCGGCGACCTTCGACGTGCTTGCCGCCATAACCGCCGCGGTCACGGTCGGAGTGGTGGCGCTGGTGCGTGATCCGAAGAGGGCGGCGGCCAAGCGCGCGCCTCGCGCGTGAGACAAATCAAGTCGCAGCTGCCGGCACGGCGCGTACCGCCAGGACAACTCCGACAAGGATGATCGCGATTCCAGCGGCGTGGAACGCATGGAACGCTTCGCCGAGAAAGACCATCGCCAGCACCGTGCCGAAGGCGGGCAGAAGGTGCAGGGTGAACCCGGCCGCATTCGCCCCGACCACCGCGACCCCGCGATTCCAGCAAATATAGGCGCCGACCGACGCGGCGAGCCCGACGTAGAGCACGCCAGCGGCCTCGCCCGTAGTCGGCCAGCGCGGGGGCGCATGTAGCGCTTCCAGCACGAACGCCGGGGCGAGCAGCACCAACGCGGCGACCGAGATTACGAACAGCAAGCTCACGCCGCCCAGCTCAGGCGGGCGGCGCTTGAGCAGCACCGAGTAGATTCCCCACGCCGGCATGGCAAGCAGGATCCACCCATCGCCCGGGTGGAATTCGAACTGCAGCAGCTTGACGAACTCGCCCTGAGAGACGATGACGAGGATGCCGAGAAGCGAGACCAGCATCCCGGCAACCTGCCGGCGCGTCGCGCTCTCGCGCTCGATGATCCATGAGCAGAGCAGCATGAACAGCGGCGCGGAGGAGTTGAGTAGCACGGCGTTGATCACGGTCGTCGTTCTCAGCCCGAGATAGACCAGGCTGTGGAACACGACTACGCCGGTGAACGCGAGCAGCGCGAGCAGGCCTGCGTGTCGCCGGATCGTGTCGCGCTTTCGGGCGATTTCGTGGATTGCGAATGGCGCAAGGACCACCGCCGCGATCAGCCAGCGCCAGAAATTGAGCGTGATCGGGTCAAACGCTTCGCGCAGCGCCCGCCCGGTGACCCAGTTCCCCGCCCACAGGAGGTTGGCCAGCGCCAGAAGCGCCAAGGCAAGCAAGCGCGTCCGTCGTGCGGATACGATCGATCGCTCGCAAGACACCGGTGCGTCGGAACGGGTCGCTTACCGTCGCAACCCGTTCAGCTGCAGCGTCAGCA
>Ga0184637_10003033_pt1 | contig 10594 bp, 7 predicted proteins | sample PLM3_127_b2_FD_133143 | JGI IMG/M metagenome (GOLD analysis project Ga0184637, IMG submission 133143) | Groundwater sediment microbial communities from an aquifer in East River, Colorado, USA - PLM3_127_b2 | ecosystem: Environmental > Terrestrial > Soil > Riparian zone | place: USA: East River... | reverse complement strand
GAAGTTGCGATCGGGATCGCCGGGAAAACCGCTGCGCGCGACGTTCAGCGGCGCGAGCACCTCGCGCAGGCCTAGCACGCGCCACGCGTACGCGTTCGGGCGGATCGACAGCCCGGTGAAGCCGCGCGCCAGGTTCTCGGTAACGGCGATCGACGCCCCGGCGGCGGGCGCGATCGCGCCGCCGGACCCGCGGCCGATGTCGCCGACCGCGATCGCTCCGCCGCGGTCGCTGCCGGTCACGCGGTAGCGCGGCGTGTACAGACCGTCGACCCACGCGCTCGCCGCGCGCCGCACCTTCCGCAAACTCGGCACGTACACGGTGATGTCGTCGGGGAGCGAAGATCGCTGCGCGGCGCCCTCCGCACGCACCTGTCGCCACGCCAGCGCTCTCGCCTCGGTAGGTAGGGCGAAGCGACCGCCGGCGATCCACGCTGCCGGCCCCGCCTCGGCGGCGCGGTAGCTCGTCTCCGCGAGGTCGGCGCGGTACGCCGTCTGGAGCTGGAACCAGCTCCCATGATAGGTCTGCACGCCGCCGACCCGGCTCGGCATGTCGACGATCCGGAAGCGCCCGCGCGGGCCGGCGCCGCGGTAGCGCAGCTCGACGTTCCAGGCCCAGCGCGCGCCCGCGTCGACGGCCTGTGGGTCGATCGTCTCGGGCGGGAACGGTAGCCCCGCGGTGTAGCCCGTGAGGTTGCCGCCGGCGTCGAGACGGGCCTCGTGCGCGAAGCGCTCGGTGGCCACACGGAAGAAGCGCGGCTGCGGATAGCGCCGGTGGCACGGCCCGATCTCCATCCTCATGCCACCGTGGAAGAACGCCTGGCGATGGCGCCAGACTTCGGCGGGCAAGAGCGACGTGAGGCGCAGTATGTCCGTCTGCGCCAGCACCATGCCCTCGCGTACGAGCGCCGGGGCTGCGTCTTCGGCGGGCCCGGCGGGGAGGCCCGAGGAGCTGGGGCACTCGTTCTCCGGCGGCAGCTCACTGGCGGCCGCGACGGCAAAGCTGAACAGCCAGAGCCACGAGAGGATCGCCAGGCCGCAGCGCCGCCGTGAGATCACGGTGCGATTCTAATCTACCCTCCGCCCCGGGAGGCCTGGATCGTGCGTCGCTCAGTGGGGATCCCGCTCGCGCTCGGAATCGGCCTCGCGATCCTGGTGCTCGCGCTCGCGGTGGGCTGGCAGATCCTCGTGCTCGACGATCCGCGGCCGCTCACCGAGGGCCTGTCGACCCGCGACTGGGTGATGCTGATCCTCGGCACCGTGTTCTTCGCGCTGGTGCTGGCCGGCCTCGTCGCGCTGTCGGCCTGGCTGGTGCGCGAGATGCGGCTGAACCAGCGCCAGCGCGCGTTTCTCGACGCCGTCACGCACGAGATGCGCACGCCGCTCGCGTCGCTCCAGCTCTATCTCGAGACGCTCGACCGCCACGACCCCGGCCCCGAGCAGCGCCGCGCATTCCTCGAACGCATGCATCTCGACGTCGCGCGCCTCGGCCACACGGTCGAGCAGGTGCTGCAAGCCGCGCGCGCCGAAGAGCACCGCTGGAAGCCGCCGTCCGAGCCGGTGATGCTCGTCCCGCTGCTCGACGAGTGCATCGAGGAGCTGTGCACGCGGCACGAGCTGCCCGCGTCGGCGGTGCAGCTCGACGCGCGCTCGCCGACCACCGTGCGCGGCAACCGCGCCGAGCTCGCGGTGGTGTTCCGCAACCTGCTCGAGAACGCCGCGAAGTACTCCGGCGATCCGGTCGAGATCCACGTGCGCGTGGCGGAGAAGAACGACGGCCGCATCGACGTGGCGATCTCGGACCGCGGCATCGGCATTCCGGCGCGCGAGCTGCGCAAGATCTTCCAGCGCTTCTACCGGGCAGGCCGCGACGTGCAGCGCACCGCCGCCGGCCTCGGGCTGGGCCTGTTCATCGTGCGCAATCTGGTACGGCGCCAGGGCGGCCGCGTCGTCGCGCGCAGCGAGGGATCGGGGGCCGGCAGCCGCTTCGTCGTAACGCTTCGCGGGGCCGAAGCCCTCACCGGGCCGGAGGGCGCGTGACGCGGATCCTGGTCGTCGAGGACGAGGAGCACCTGGCCGAGGGGCTGCGTTTCAATCTCGAGGCCGAGGGCTACGAGGTGGGCATCGCCGCCGACGGGCTGCGTGCGGTCGAGATGTTGACCGCGCCCGGGCGCGAGGTCGATCTCGTGATCCTCGATCTGATGCTGCCCGGCCTGTCGGGCTTCGAGGTGCTGCGGCGCGCCCGTGCCTCCGGCGATTTCGTGCCGGTGCTGATCCTCACCGCCAAGGACGACACGCAGGATCGCGTGCGCGGTCTCGAGGAGGGCGCCGACGACTATCTCACCAAGCCGTTCCGGCTCGACGAGCTGCTCGCGCGCACGCGCGGTCTCTTGCGCCGGCGGCGCTGGGACGGCGTGGCCGACGGTGCGCCGCCGGTGCCGGTCGCGATCGGCGCGTCTACCCTGCACTTCGACCGCTTCGAGCTCGCGACACCCGCCGGTGTGGTAAATCTGACGACGCGCGAGATGGGCCTCTTGCGCGCGCTCGTCGACCGCGGCGGCGAGGCGGTCACCCGCGGCGAGCTGCTCGAGAGCGTGTGGGGCCTGCGTCCCGACACGCGGACGCGCGTGGTCGACAGCTTCGTCGTGCGCCTGCGCCGCTACCTCGAGCCCGATCCGTCGCGGCCCCGACACCTGCTCTCGGTGCGCGGCCACGGCTACCGGCTGGTGCGTTGAGCGAAGTCGAAGCTACAGCAGCTCGATCGATTCCTCGATCAGCATCACCGGGATGCCGTCGTCGACCGGGTACAGGATCCGGCCGTCCTGGCGGATCAGGCCCTCACTGATCCGGCTTGTCACCGGCTCGCCGCCGCGGTTGCGCAGGCGGCCCGAGTCGATCTCCGCGTTGATGCGCGCGAGCACGTCATCGCCGGCGATAGCAATCGGCTGCTTCGTCTCGGGGCAGACCAGGATCTCGAGTAGTTCGGGACTAACGGGCATCACAGTTCCTCTATCGGAGCATGCTCGACGGGTAGTCGAGGATCCGGCGCGCGACGATCAGCTGGTTGATCTGTTGCGTGCCTTCGTAGATGTCGTTGATCTTGGCGTCGCGCATCCATTTCTCGACCAGCAGCTTCTTCGAGTAGCCGGCCGGCCCGAGGATCTCCACGGCCTTCTGGGTGATGCGCGTGACGACGAGGCCCGCCTTGGCCTTCGCCATCGACGCCTCGAGACTGTTGGGCCTGCCGCGCGTCATCATAGCGGCGGCCCGCCAGGTGAGCAGCCGCGCCGCCTGGAGCTCGGCCTCCATCTCGATCACGTCGTGCTCCACGGCCGTCTGCTGGTGGGGCCCGGCGTCGTAGCGAAGTGCTACGCCCTGCCGGCCGAGCTCCTCCAGCACGAAGTCGAGCGACGCGCGTCCGACGCCGACGGCCATCGCCGCGACGATCGGCCGGCTGGCGTCGAACGTCGCCATCGCGCCCTTGAAGCCCTTGTCGCCCGCCGGGTCGCTCTGCTTCTTCACGTCGGCGCGGCCGAGCAGGTTCGCCGCCGGGATCCGGCAGCTCTCGAACACCAGCGTGGCGGTGTCCGACGCGCGGATGCCGAGCTTCTTCTCGCAGCCCACGAGGCGCATGCCCGGCGTGTTCGCCGGCACCACGAAGGCCTTGATCGCGGCCCGCCCCGCCGACCGGTCGACGGTCGCCCACACCACGACGAACCCACCCTCGTGGGTGGAGGCCGACTCGCCGCTGGTGCAGAAGATCTTGGTGCCGTTCAGCACGTAGTGATCTCCGTCGCGCAGGGCCGTAGTCTGGATCGCCGCCGAGTCCGAGCCGGCGCCGGGCTCGGTGATCGCCATCGCGCCCCACACCGGCGGGCCGTCGCCCTTGAACGGCGCGAGGAAGCGCTCCTTCTGCTCGGGTGTGCCGGTGGCCGCCACCGCGGAGCCGCCGAGCGCGGCCGACGGGATGCGCAGGTAGAGGCCCGCGTCGCCCCAGCACAGCTCCTCGGCCTGGATGCACACCTGCACGAAGCCGTCGCCCGGCGCGCTGTAGTCGGTGCCCTTCGGCCCGCCGCGGCCACGCTTCCAGTAGTAGTCGATCCACTCGGTGGGCGGCTCATGCTCGCGGTCGTCGTACTCGCGCGAGATCGGCCGCATCTGCTCGGCAGCCATCGCGTGGAAGTGCTCGCGAGCCCGCTGGGTGTTCTCGGTGGGCTCGAAGCAGATCGGCATCGGGACCTCAGACGAGCGACAGAGCTTCGAAGCAGGCGAAGCCCCGCGCGTTGCGGAGATGCATCTCGGGCAGGTAGTCGCGGATGTAGCCGTGTCCGCCGAAGATCTGCACCGCACCGTCGGCCACCTCGAGTGCGATGCGCTGCGCCTGGCGGTGGGCGAGGGCGGCTTCGCGCCCGGCGTCGAGCCCCTGGTCGAGGCGCCAGGCGGCTTCCCACACGAGCAGCCGCGCGCCGTCGATCTCGATCGCCATGTCGGCGAGCTTGAACGCGATCGCCTGCTTGGTCGCGATCGGGCCGCCGAACGCCTCGCGCTGCTTCGCGTAGTCGCGGGCGACCTCGAAAGCGGCGCGCGCGACGCCCACCGCCGCCGCGGAAAGTGCGATGCGACCGCGGTGGATCAGACGGCGCAGCGCATCGCGGCCGCCCGACTCGAGTGCGGCGTCGCGCGGAACGCGGACGCCGGCGAGCTCGAGCAGGGCGGTCGGCAGGCCCTGGATGCCCATGTTGCGCTCGGGCGTCGCGACGAGACCCTCGGCGCCGCACGGGACGCAGAAGAGCCCCGGGCCGTCGTCGCGCTGCGCGGCGACGATCACCCACTCGCCGCCGTCGATCCACGGCACCAGGCACTTGCGACCCCAGAGCAACCACGCGTCGCCGTCCGCGCGAGCGACCGTGCGCAAACAGAACGGGTCGGCGGCGAAATGCGGCTCGACGAGTGCGATCGATCCCGGCACGAAGCGCGTCCCGCATAGCGGTGGCAGCCAGCGCTGCCGCTGCTCCTCGCTGCCGCAGTCGGCGACCGGGAACGCGGCGAGCGACGGCGACAAGACCGCCAGCGCGATCGCGAGATCGCCCCACGCGAGCTCCTCGGCGACCAGCGCGCCGGTGACGGCGCTGCGCTCACCGCCACCGCCGTAGCGCTCGTCGATCGCGCCGGTGATCAGACCGAGCTCGTGCGCGGCGTGCAGCGTCGCCGGCGGCAGCTTCCCCGACTCGTCGCAGTCGCGCGCGTGCGTCCTGACCTCGTTCGCCGCGAACTGGCGCACGGTGCTCGCGATCAGCTGCTGCTCTTCGGTCGGCTCGAAATCGATCAGAGTGGCCTCTCCACGTCCCAATCTGTTTGAATTCGCTCGCGAAATCAGATGGGTCGCCGCCGGGACGCCCACAACCTTGGCGCATCGCCACCACTCCGTCCAGATCGCGGCGATCGAGCGAATTCACCTTGACGCGACGCGGCTTACGGGATATCACACCGCGCGTTCCGAGGGGCGTCGGACGAGGTGCAGGTCGGAGGAGTGCGAGCTTCCCGCATGAGAAATCTCGCCCCGACGCGTCGCCTGCTGCTCGCCTTGCTCGTCGTCGCGGCAGCCGTGGCCTGGATCGTGGTGGGCTTCGGCGGCAGCAGCCCGGTACACGCGGAGGACGGCGGAACGCGTGTCGCCACCACCGTGTGCGAGGCGCACGAGCTCCGCGCACTTAAGCAGGCCGACCCGAGTCTCGAGATCGACATTCCGAAGGAGTTCGATACGCCGTGGCCGACGCGCGCGGCGTGCTTGTCGCACGCGGCCGCCGAAGACCCCGACGCGCCGGGCCCGCTCCAGCCGATCCAGTTCAGCCACAAGCACCACGCGGGTCTCTACCAGATCGACTGCCAGTATTGTCACTCGGGAACCGATCGCTCTCCGGCCGCGGGCGTGCCGTCGGTGGAGCTGTGCATGGGTTGCCACGCCCAGTTCCCGCCCAGCTACGACCAGCTCGAGGGGATCCGCACGCTCAAGGAGCACTGGGCCAGCAAGCAGCCGATCGAGTGGGTGCAGATCCACCGGCTTCCCGAGTATGTGCAGTTCCAGCACCGCGCCCACGTGCGCGCGGGCTTCGCGTGCCAGGAGTGTCACGGCGCCGTCGAGGAGTACGACAAGCTGCCGCTGGTCGAAGACACGATCTGGTGGCCGTGGCTGTTGCCCGCCGCGAAGCTCGAGATGGGCTGGTGCATCGATTGTCACCGCCAGAATGGCGCGACACAGGATTGCTACGCCTGCCATTACTAGGTGAGGGCGCGGCGCGTGCGCGCGCCAGAGCTGGGGACGGATGGCCGATTTCGATCGACGTGAATTCCTGAAGCTGGTCGGCACGGGCGCCGGGGCCGCGGCCGCGGCGGGCTGCTCGGAACTGCCCGAGAAGCTGATCCCCTACGTGATACAGCCGGAGGAGATCACTCCGGGTTTGCCGGTGATCTATGCCTCCACGTGTCAGGAGTGCAGCGCCGGCTGCGGGCTGCACGTCCGCACGCGCGAGGGCCGGCCGGTCAAGCTCGAGGGCAACCCGGAGCATCCGATCAACCGCGGCAAGCTGTGCGCGCGTGGCCAGGCCAGCCTCTCGCGCACCTATCACCCCGATCGCTACCGCAGCGCGCTGGAACGGGACGCCGACGGGAACCTCACCGCCGTCACCTGGGAAAAGGCGACCGCGCGGCTGGCCGCCGCGATCGGCAAGGCTGGGCGCAAGGTGGCGGTGCTCGCTGCGCCGGTCGGACCGTCGCTCTCCGGCCTCGTCGACCAGTGGCTGGGTGCGGTCGGTGGCGGAACCCGGGTCGACTACGACCCGTTCGCACCCGAGGCGCTGATCCGCGCCACGGAAGCGGTGTTCGGTGTCGCGTCGGTCCCGGTGTTCGATCTCTCGGACACCGATCTGGTGATCGACTTCGGCTCCGACAGCCTGAGCACCGGACTCTCCCCGGTGGAGCACGCGCGGCAGATCGCGCTGGCCCGCGACGCTTCGCGCGAAGGCGGTCGCGCGGCGCGGCTCGTGTACATCGGCCCGCGCCAGGACGAGACCGCCAGCCACTCCGACGAATGGCTGGCGCCGAAGCCGGGCACCGAGGGGATCGTCGCGCTCGCGATTGCGCGGGCCGCGGTCGGCGCCGCCAGCACGCCGACCGGAGAGCTCGCGGTCGCCGCCGCGGCGATCGCGCGCCAGCTCACCGGCTTCGATGCCGCGAGCGTCGCGTCGCGCGCGGGCGTTCCCGAGGAGGCGATCCGCCGCCTCGGTGCGGCGATCGCAAACGCGAGACGACCGGTCGCGCTGCCGCCGGGGACAGCACTCGCCAGCCGCCGCGCCACCGCGACGGCCGGCGCCGTGTTGCTGCTGAACGCGGTCGCCGGCGCGATCGGGAAGACGGTCCACATCCCTTCTGCGCCGTCGCGGGTGGCGAGCTTCCGCAGCGTGACCCGGCTGGTCGACGCGATGCGCGCGGGCGACGTCGAGGTGTTGATCGTGCACGGCACCAATCCCGTGCACTCGCTGCCCGCGGTGCTCGGCTTCACGGACGCGCTCTCGAAGGTGAAGCTCGTCGTCTCGACGGCCGCGATGCCCGACGAGACGTCGGTCCGCGCGCACCTCGTGCTGCCCGACCACACGACGGCGGAATCCTGGGGCGACGCGGCGCCGCGCGCCGGCGTGCGCAGCATCGTGCAGCCGACACTGCGGCCGCTCTTCGACACGCGCGCGTTCGGCGACACGCTGCTCGACACCGCGCGCGCGATCGGCGACGCGGTCGCCGCGGGGCTGCCGGCCGCGAGCTTCCGCGGCGTGGTCGAAGCCGCCTGGCAGGACACCGACTGGCGCGCGGCGCTCCAGCGCGGCGGCGTGTTCGACGGCGGGACACCCGCGGCTCCGGCGATGGCCGAGGGCGTCGCGCGGCTCCAGTGGAAGGAGCCGCAGCTCGAAGGCGACGGCGATTTCGTGTTGCTGGCGGTCCCGTCGCCGCTGCTCGGCGACGGCCGCGGCGCGAATCTGCCGCTGCTCCAGGAGACGCCGGACCCGATCACGAAGATCACCTGGCAGTCGTGGGCCGAGATCAGCACGAAGGCCGCCGAGACGCTCGGTGTCAAGCCTGGCGATCTGCTCGCGATCGAGACCGAGTCCGGCGCGATCGAAGTGCCGGCGTGGCCGCGCGGCGGCATCCGCGACGACGTGGTCGCGGTCGCGATCGGCCAGGGCCACACGGTCGGGCGCTATGCGTCGATGGCGCCCGACGGCGCCGTCGAGGGCCCGGCGCGCGGCGTGAACGTCAACGACGTGCTGCCGGCGCTGACCGACGAGACGGGTGGCCGCGCCTGGCTGACGACGAAGGCGAAGGTCACCGCCACCGGCCGATTCGCGCGGATCCCGTTCACCCAGGGCTCCGACAACAAGCGCGGCCGCCTGCTCGGCGAGCGCATCTCGCTGGTGGCGCTCGCCCGCGGCGAGAGCCCGTGGGCGGCGAACGAGGGTCCCGGGGTGAAGCACGCCGCTGCCGCCGTTCCCCACGGCGGAGAGCACGCCGGCCCGCACGAGATGCGGCGCCACTACGACCCGACGAACGACTCCACCGCGGACGACCCCTACCGCTGGGGCATGACGATCGACGTCGACAAGTGCACCGGCTGCAGCGCGTGCGTCGTCGCGTGCTACGTCGAGAACAACATCCCGACCGTCGGCGAGGCCGGCGTGCTGCGCAACCGCGCGATGAGCTGGCTGCGCATCGAGCGCTTCGTCGGCGACGGCGAGCAGACGCTCCAGGTCGGCCGGCCCGCACTCCAGAGCGGCGAGCAGCTCGGCAGCGTCGACATCCGCAACTCGCCGATGCTGTGCCAGCAGTGCGGCGCGGCGCCCTGCGAGCCGGTGTGCCCCGTCTTTGCGACCTATCACACGCCGTCGGGGCTGAACGGCATGATCTACAACCGCTGCATCGGCACGCGCTACTGCTCGAACAACTGTCCGTACAAGGTGCGGCGCTACAACTGGTTCGACTACCAGATCGAAGGCTGGCCGGAGCCGATGGGCCTCGGGCTCAATCCCGACGTCACGGTGCGCGCGCAGGGCGTGATGGAGAAGTGCACGTTCTGCGTGCAGCGGATCCAGGCGGGTCGCCAGCTCGCCGCCGACCAGGGTCGCGCGGTCGCGCCGGGCGAGATCCAGACGGCCTGCCAGGGGACCTGTCCGACGAGCGCGATCACCTTCGACAACCTCAAGCTGGCCAAGAACACCGCCGCCGCGGTGGCGGAGGCGAACGCGGGCCGCGCCTACCACGCGCTGCACATGCTCAACACGCGACCCGCGATCACCTACCTGGCGAAGGTCGCCCGCTCTGAAGATCCGGAAAGACTGGAGGATTCGGAGACACAGGAAGGACACGAGGGATGACGCCGCCGCCCGCCGAATCGGTCGCCGCGATGATCCGGCCCGCGCCGGTGCTCGAGGACTCGAAGGTCAACCGCGACCTGCTGCGCGTGATGGAGGGCACCTCGCTCGGGTACTGGCTGCTGTTGCACCTGGCGGTGTTCTTCATGCTCGCGGCCGGCGGCGTGTGGATCTGGCAGGTCTACAAGGGGTTGGGCATCGCCGGCTACCGGCACCCGGTGTTCTGGGGCGCCTACATCGTCACGTTCGTGTTCTGGGTCGGTATCGCGCACGCCGGCACGCTGATCTCGGCGATCCTCTACCTGTTCCGGGCCAAGTGGCGCAACGCGATCAACCGCAGCGCCGAGGCGATGACGGTGTTCGCGGTGCTCACCGCGGCCCAGTTTCTCGGCATCCATGTCGGCCGGATCTGGAAGTCCTACTTCATCCTGCCGTATCCGAATCAGCGCGCGCTGTGGGTGAACTTCAAGAGCCCGCTCTTGTGGGACACCTTCGCGATCTCGACCTACGGGACGATCTCGATCTTGTTCCTGTACGTCGGTCTGATCCCCGACCTCGCGATCGCCCGCGACCGCGCGACCGGCTGGCGGCGCGTGCTCTACGGCGCGCTGTCGCTCGGCTGGCAGGGCACCTCGAAGCAGTGGAAGTCGCACAACCGCACGGTGCTGCACCTGTCGGGCCTCTCGACGCCGCTCGTGCTGTCGGTGCACAGCGTGGTGTCGTGGGACTTCGCGATGGCGATCGTCCCCGGCTGGCACGCGACGATCTTCGGGCCCTACTTCGTGGCCGGCGCGATCTTCTCGGGCTTCGCGATGGTGCTGACGATGATGATCCCGGTGCGTCGGATCTTCGGGCTCGAGGAGTACATCACCGACTACCACTTCGAGAACATGTCGAGGTTCATCCTGTTGACCTCGATCATCGTGAGCTATGCGTACTGCGCCGAGTACTTCATCGCGTGGTACAGCGGCTCCGAGGCCGAGCAGAGCTCGTTCTGGCTGCGCGCGTTCGGCCCGTACTGGATGTCGACGTGGACGATGATCATCTGCAACGGCTTCATCCCGCAGATCCTGTGGTTCAAGCGGGCGAGAACCCACGTGCCGACGCTGTTCGTCGTGTCGGTGCTGATCAACATCGGGATGTGGTTCGAGCGCTACGTGATCATCATCACCGGCCTCTCG
>Ga0184637_10003032_pt1 | contig 10598 bp, 8 predicted proteins | sample PLM3_127_b2_FD_133143 | JGI IMG/M metagenome (GOLD analysis project Ga0184637, IMG submission 133143) | Groundwater sediment microbial communities from an aquifer in East River, Colorado, USA - PLM3_127_b2 | ecosystem: Environmental > Terrestrial > Soil > Riparian zone | place: USA: East River... | reverse complement strand
CTATCGGGATACTTCCGGCTCCTTTTCCAACGCGGTCGTAGCCGGTACTACTATTGACAGCTTCTTTGCAGATGCGGCCCCCTTGGGACAAACGCTGTACTATCGGGTCACCGCGGTTGATTTCTCCGGCAACGAAGGCAGCCCCTCCCCGCAGGCCGATGCTTTGGCCGGCGCGAAAGGGGATATGAACAACAGCGGCAACTTAAGCCCGGCTGACGTGGTATTGGAGTTGAACGCCGTCTTTTTGGACAGCCCCTTCCCGGCCCCCTTCTGCGCCGCTGATTTGAACTGCAGCGGCAACTTGAGCCCCGCCGACGTGGTGCTGGAACTGAATCTCGTCTTCTTAGACACGCCGGTCACCTGCACGCCATAACGCGACCCTTCACCGTACTTGTAGGGGCGAACCTTGCCTGCGGTGAGCGCAGTCGAATCCGTGTTCGCCCTTCTTTTTTTCTAATTTTTAATCACCGCAGTAATGATAAGGATTTGCTTTAAGTTTTTTTCTTCACCAGAATCGGTTTTAAATGATGGTAAAGATACCAGGCGATTCCCAAAAGAATCAAAGCCGCCACGGCGTAATCGAATTGGTGCAGGTATTGCCCGATGGTATTCCAGTTTTCCCCCAGCTTGATGCCGACGTAGGTCAAAAACCAGCACCAGGGGATGGCGCCAAGAAAGGAGTAAATGGCAAACGGCCAGAACTTCATCCGGGAAATTCCGGCCGGGAGGGAAATGAACGTGCGCACGATGGGCAGCATCCGGGAGAAAAAGGCCGCCGCCGAACCGTAACGCTGAAAGAACCGGTCGGCGTTGTTCAAATCCCGCTCGGAGAAGAGAATGTATTTCCCCCATTTGAGGACCGCCGTCCGCCCGCCGTAGTAGCCGACCCAGTAGGTGGCCACCGAGCCAATGAGGTTGCCGATGGCCCCCGCCATCGTGACCCCCCAAATATTGAACCGCCCCTCGTGCACCAGAAAACCGGCAAAAGGCATTATGATTTCCGACGGCAGGGGAATGCAGGCCGACTCGATGGCCATAAACAAACAGACGATGGGATACCCGCCGGCCGAAATGGCGGAAGTAACCCACCCGGCCAACACCTCCAAAATATTGGTTATGATTTCTTCCTTTCCACTTCCAAGGTCAGCAATCGGTGCCCCCGTTTCTCCTTGACGGTGAATTCGAACCCCCCGTAGGCGATTTTTTCCTCAACGGAGGGAATCCGCCCAAGATGGTCGATTAAAAATCCTCCCAAAGTTTCATACTCCTCCGTCGGCAAGGAAGCGCCGAAAGTGGCGTTGAACTTTTCCGGCCGGATGCGCGCCGAAACCACCCCCCGCTCCCCTTCCAGTTCCAAAATTTCCTCCCGCTCCGCGTCGTACTCATCCTGAATTTCCCCCACGATTTCCTCGATGATGTCTTCGAGCGTGATCAGCCCGGCCGTGCCGCCGTATTCGTCCAGAACGATGGCCATATGAATCTGCTTTTTCTGAAAATCGGCCAACAACTCCCGCACCTTTTTGGTTTCCGGCACGAAGTAGGGGGGCCGCAGAATATCCTCCAGAATCACCAGCTCGGCGTTCAAAAGCAGATTGATGATATCCTTGGTGTGGATGATGCCGGCGATGTGGTCCAAATCTCCTTTATAGATTGGAACGCGGGAGTACCCCTCTTCCGCCACGAATTGCAAAAGCTTCTCTCTCGGCGTATTGATGTCTATGGCCACGACGTCCGTTCTCGGGGTCATTGCTTTCTTGACCGGCGTGTCGGTGAAAGCGAAAACGGAGTGAATCATCGCCTCCTCCATTTTCTCGAAAATCCCCAACCGGCTCCCTTCCGAAACCAAAAGCTTGATTTCCTCCTCCGTTACCAAAGGCGCTTTGGCCTCTTCCTTGAACCCCAAAAGATTCAGAATCGCGCGCGAGGAAGCGGTCAAAAGCTTGACCGCCGGGAGGGCGATTAAATAGAAAAGCTGCACCGGCCGGGCCACCCGCATAGCAAATCGTTCCGGGTGATACAAAGCCAGCATCTTGGGCAGAAGTTCGCCGAAAAGAAGCGAAAGAAAGGAGATGGCCAGAGCCACCAGCCCGATGGCTACCGTTTTGGTTACGCCGGAAATCGGCGACGGCAGGCGGGTTTCCAGTTCCTCAATTACAGTGGCCCCGCCCAAAACGCCCGCCAGCATCCCGACCAGCGTGATGGCCACCTGCACGGTGGCCAAAAACTTTCCGGGGTCTTCCTGTAACTGCAGGACGCGTTTGGCGTTGGCGTCCCCCTTGTTGGCGGCGGCGCGCAGCCGCGTTCGCCGGGCGGAGACCAAAGAGATTTCAGCCGCGGCAAAAAAGCCGTTGACCAATACTAAACAGACGATAATGACTATCTCGAGAAGGACGGACTCCATTCCAAGGGATTATAAAGGAAACCCCGCCCCCCCGCACCGCTTTTTTTAACCCTCTATGAATATTGCGTGGCAGATACCTTCAGGTTTCCACTTTATTGCGGCGTCTAAGGTATAAAACCCCCTCCACCAAAAGCGTTGAAAATAGCGCCACGGCTAAAACTTCCAGCCAGTCGCCAAAGAAAATGGGGGCGAGTTGCATCGCTTGGGCCATTGGCGGGAAGTAAATGAAAAACAAAAGCACCCCGATGGTCAAAAATCGCGTTACCCAGAAAAAACGGTTTTTCAATGCATCGGTCAGGTTTCTGCGCGAAAGCTCGATGGTAACCAAAAAAACTTCCGCCACGACCAGACTGGCAATGGCCATCGCGCGGGCCCTTTCAGCCAAAGCGCCGGAGGAGAGCTCATACCAATACAGGCCTAGAATCGCCAGCCCGATGGAAAGACCGGTCAGAACTGAAACGGCGAATTCCGAAGCGGGCAAAACCGGCCGCTTGGGGTCGGAGGGCGGCTTTCTCATCGCTTCCGGATCCCCCCGGTCGGCCTCGAAAACCAGGGCTACGGTCGGATGCATAATCAGTTCCAGCCAGATGATGACCACCGGCAAAAGCAAAAGCGGCAGGCCCAAAAGCGGCACGGCAACGGCCAGAAAAATTATCGGCGTGTGGAAGGTGATAAGGTAGCGGAAGGCCTTTTCAATTTTGGAAAAAATCTGCCGCCCTTCTTTAACCGCCTCCACGATGGTTTGAAAGTTGTCGTCCAGAAGCACCATCGTCGCCGCCTCCCGGGCCACTTCCGTGCCCCGCATCCCCATCGCCACCCCGATGTGCGCTTCCTTCAAGGCCAGGGCATCGTTGATGCCGTCGCCGGTCATTGCCACGATTTCCCCCTGCTTTTTCAAGGCCGCCACCAACCGGTGCTTGTGATGGGGCAAAACCCGCGCAAAAATGTTGGCTCGTGCCGCCCGGCGGGCAAATTCTTCCGTGCCTAACTTTTCCAGTTCCGGCCCGGTTACAATCTGGTCATCCTCATGCTCCAAGCCGACCGCTTCGGCAATATGGTGGGCGGTTAAAGGATGATCGCCGGTAACCATCACCACCCGCACCCCCGCTTTTCGGCACTCGTCAATCGAGCGGGCCACCTCCGGCCGGGGGGGATCGGAAAAACCGACCACCCCGAGACAGGCCAGATTTTTTTCATTCTCCTCCCGGCTTTCCGAAAAGACCAAAAGTTTTCCGAAAGCGACGGCGATGACCCGCATTCCTGCAGCCGCCAGCCTTTCATTTTCTTTTTCAAGCTTCTTACGAGCTTCTCCGGCCTCACGGCATCGGGAGAGAATCCCTTCCACCGCCCCCTTGGCGCAAATTACCAGATCGCCGGAGGAATTCCTCCAGACGTGGGACATATACTTTCCCTTGAGGTCGAAAGGATAATCCTTCACCAGTTTCCATTCGGCCAAAATCTTTTCTGATTTGATTCCGTGTTCCGGGGCGTGCGCGACCAGGGCCTTTTCCAATTGGTCGGTTGGATTGGGCTCGCAGGCCATTACGATGGTCTGCCAGAAAAGTTCGTCATTTTCTCCTTCAGGATGTTCCGCCACGGTAAGTTTTCCTTCCGTCAAAGTCCCGGTCTTGTCGGCGCAGATGACGGTGGTGGCACCCAGGGTTTCAACGCCGACCATCCGCCGGATCAACGCTTTTTTTCGAGCCAGGCGGAAGACCCCCATCGTCAAGTAAAGGGTAAAAACGACCAGGAATTCCTCCGGCACGGCGGCGATGGCCAAACTGACGGCGGAAAGAAACGCTTTCCCCCAGCCCGCGCCCCGGTAAAACTGGATGGCAAAAACCAGCAGGCAGACGATGACCGCCCCGGCTAAAAGTTGCCCGACCAGCCGGTCGATTTTTTTCTGCAGGGGGGTTCGCTCCTCTTTGATTTCGGTTAAAAGATGGCCGATTTGCCCGTAGCGGGTATTTTTGCCGGTGGCGGCGACCATCGCTTTCCCTTGCCCCGATAAAACCGCCGTACCGGCAAACACGTTGGACTCCTCCGAGCCGGAAGCATCTTTGGAAACTGGAATCGACTCGCCGGTAAGCGGCGCTTCGTCCATTTCAACATTGTTGGACTCGATCAGAACCGCATCCGCCGGTAGAATATCCCCTTCCTTAATGACCAAAACATCCCCCGGCACCAGGGATTCGGTCGGGACAATTTTCTCCGCGCCGTCCCGGATGACGTGAACGGTCGGGGCGGTTAATTCACGAATCTTTTTTAATGCGCGGCTCGAACGGGTCTCAAGCGCCAAGTCAATCAGAAGAATCGGAACGATGGAGCCGACCAAAACCCACCCGTCGCGGGTTTCCCCCAGGAGGAAATAGACCAAAGCGGCCAGAAACAAAAGCAAAATCATCGGGTCGGAAAGCGTCTTCAGCCAGTGCCAGAGCGCGGCAAAAGGGGAGTGGGGAACCAGAATGTTCGGCCCGAATTCCAAAAGCCGTTTTTTTGCCTCGGGAGAAGAAAGCCCGATTTTAGGATTCGTCTCGAACGGCAGTTTTTCAGTCATGGAGGAGCTAATTAGAGCTTCGGCCAGAGCTTGTCAAGAAAACAAAAAACCCCTCTTCATAGAATGGAGAGGGGCCGGGGGTGAGGTGATTTTTGTAGGGGGCAGACCGACTTGTTCTGAGCGAAGTCGAAGGATGGGTCTGCCCTCAAAAGGGCGAACCTTTCGGTTTGCCCTTTCCCTCTCCCCGTGTCGGAGAGCCTGCCCGAGTCGAGCTCGTGCTCGGCCAGGGGGATTAAGGGTGAAGTTGTAGGGGTGCGCGGCTACGCGCCCATAAGGTGAAATTTGACTTTTGCGTCCGATTTTTAGATTTTCAAGAGAGTGGAAAAACTGAGTGTAAGCCGACGGATTTTCGAAAAAATGCGCCGGCTTTTTTGGGCGGGTTTGCTGGTGGTCGTCCCCATCATTGCCACCTTTCTCATTTTGCGCTTTCTGTTCCGCACGGTGGACGGGCTTCTGGCTCCGGTGATAGCCGAGCTGACCGGCCGCAACCTGCCCGGCGTGGGGCTTCTGGCCACCATCGTAATCGTTTTCTTGGCCGGCTTTCTCATCTCTTCCGTCTTCGGCTCTCGCTTGTATTCCATTGGCGAAGTTTTGTTCATCAAAACGCCCTTGGTACGCACGGTCTATGGGGGCGCCAAGCAGTTGATGGAGGGGATGTTTTCGCAAGGCGCAAAGGCCTTCAAACAGGCGGTGCTGGTGGAATTTCCGCACAAGGGGGTCTGGGTGGTCGCTTTCGTGGGAGGCGAAATAGAAATCGGCGGACGGAAACTCATCTCGGTCTTTGTCCCCTCCACCCCCACCCCTTTCACCGGCTTTGTAGCCAATTACCTGCCGGAAGAGGTGGTGCCCCTTTCCATTTCCATTGAGGAGGCGCTCAAGTTTGTGGTCTCCGGCGGGATTGTGGTGCCGGACGAGCTAAAAACCTCTCCCGGGGAACTGGCAAAACCTTCAGGAAAGCTGGTATGAAATTAGGCGACCTCTTAAGCCCGGAACTGGTCATCTGCAATCTTGCCGCTTCCACCAAAAAAGAAGCGATCGCCGAGATGCTGAAAAAAATAGGCGAAAAGTATGACCATCTGGACACCGATCTGATTTTGGAATCGGTGATGGAGCGGGAGGAGGTGGAGCCGACCAATCTGGGGCGGGGCTTTGCCTTTCCGCATTCCCGAACGGGCGCGGTGAAGGAGATGATTTTCTCCTTGGGCATTTCCCGTCCGGGCGTTGCCGACAAAACGCCCGACCAAAAACCGGTGCACGTCATCTGCCTGTTTCTGACGCCGAGAAGTATGACCCGTTTATACCTGCAGGCCTTTTCGGCCTTGGCCACCTTCGCCCGCAAACCGGGGATGCTGGATTTGATTCTGACGGCCGCGACAATCGCCGAACTCATAAAAGTTTTTTCCAAAAGCGGCATTCTGGTGCGGCGGGAACTGGTGGCCAAAGACATTATGCACCGGAATTTAATCACCGTCCCGCCGGAGGCGACCTTAAAAGAGGTTGCCAATCTGCTTTTTAAGCATAAAATTCCCGGAATGCCGGTTTTGGACAAATCAGGAAAAGTCCTGGGCGAAGTGACGGAAAAGGAATTAATCAAAGCCGCCGTGCCGCCGGAATACCGCAAGGCCAAGAAAACCAAAAAGATTCTGGCCGACCCCTTCGAAACTTTGGTTTCAAAGGAGGACGACATTCGGGCGCGCGAGTTGATGTCCAAAAAGTTCGTGACCGCCGCGGAAAATACCCCGGTGACCGAGCTGGCTTATTTGATGCTGGACAACAACGTCCGCCGGGTGGAAATCCTGAAGAACGGCAAACTGGTCGGCATCGTTCTGCGCTCCGACATCGTCGGCAAAATCATCCGCGGGTGAGGCAGCCATAAAAGCGTTTTACAAGCTCCAGTCCATAGCCATCTTCACCGCCACCGAATCGCACGCCCAGGCCTGGTCGGCGTTGTACACGTTTCCTTCCATAGTTTTTGCCGCCATCTTAATCGCCTGGGGGGCCGAATCGGCCCAGGTAATCGTTTCGCAGGGGCTGGCTTTGGCTGTTCTGGCCTGGCTGCAAACCTCCCCGGAGTTTATGGTGGAGGGGGTGATTGCTTGGCAGCAGGATATCAGTTTGATGACCGCCAATTTCACCGGCGCCCTTCGGCTTTTGGTCGGCTTCGCCTGGCCGATGGTCTATTTCACCGCCTTCTTCAGCGGCCACAAAAAGGGCATTAAATACGAAATCCATCTGGATGGGGAGGATGCCGCCCCGGTGGTCGGCATCCTCCTGCCGGCTTTATACGTCCTTTTCATCGCAACCAAGGCCTCGCTCAACGTAATCGACTCCGGCATCCTTTTGGTTTTGTACGGCGCCTACCTTTTCATCCTGAACCGCTTTCCGGCCAAGCACGAAGACCACGCCACCGATATGGAGGCGGTCCCCCGTTGGATTTTGTCCCATCCGAAAAGAGTGCGCAACATTCTCATTCTGGCCTGTTTTCTGGTCGGCGGAACTTTGGTTGTGCTTCTGGCTCATCCGTTTGTTGAAAGCTTGAAAGCCCTGGCGCTGGTTCTAGGGGTTCCCACCTACTTTTTCGTGCAATGGGTGGCGCCGTTTCTGTCCGAGTTTCCGGAGTTCGTTTCCGCCTTCTACTGGGCCCGCACGGTGAAAAAAGGGGCGATGGCGTTGATGAACACGGTCTCTTCCGTGATTGCCGAGTTGACCCTGCTGGTGGCTTTGATTCCCATCGTGTACTCCTTTTCCAAGGGCGAGGTCTCCTCCATTCCCTTCGATTTCGAGCACAGGCTGGAGATTTACTTGACCGTGCTCCAGTCCCTTTTGGGCTTTCTGTTTCTGGTCAATATGCGCTTCGGTTTCTACGAAGCGGTCGGGCTTTTTTCCCTCTGGTTTTTCCAGTTTTTGTTTCCGCACACCCATCTTCAGGTGATTATGATTTACCTCTTCTGGATGCTGGTGGAAATAACTATGCTTTTTTTGGGCCGCCGCAAGCTGGCCGCCTTCCCCATATTTTTTGAACTGTGGCGTAAACACATTGGGAAAAAATCATAGCCGCCTGCTTCGTTGCCCCATAAGCCGCTGGAATGCAGTCGGTTATGGCGGCGTCCGATTTTTTAAACTTTTCGAGGCGAATTTGCGTTAAATTATAGTCGAAGGCCCGGGTGCAGCTTTGATTAAACCCGGAAAAACCTTTAGGAGGTAGATAAACAAAAATGAACGCGTTCAAGACGATGTTTCTTTTCACTCTTTTAACGGTGTTTTTGGTGGCGATTGGCGGCTACTTTGGCGGACAGCAGGGAATGATTTTTGCCTTTGGTCTCGCCGGGCTCTTGAACTTTTTCGCCTACTGGTTTTCGGACAAGGTGGCCCTGGCGATGTATGGAGCCAAGAAAGTGGAGGAAGCCAATATTCCGCAGGCCGATAAGGACCGGTTGGTGCGCATCACCCGGGATCTGGCCACTTCCGCCCGGCTGCCGATGCCCAAGGTGTACGTGATTCCCTCCCCCCAGCCCAACGCCTTTGCCACGGGCCGAAACCCGGAGCATGCTTCCGTGGCGGCGACGGAAGGGATTTTGCGGCTGCTTTCCGACGATGAGCTGGCCGGGGTGATGGCCCACGAGCTGGCCCACGTCAAAAACCGGGACATTCTGATTGCCAGCGTCGCGGCCACCATTGCCGGGGCGATTATGATTCTGTCCCGCGGGGCGATGTTCTTCGGCGGCAGCCGGAACGACAACCGGGGGGGCGGCAATCCGATTGTGATGATTTTGCTTTTGATTTTAGCGCCGATTGCCGCAATGCTGGTGCAGATGGCCATCTCCCGCCAGCGGGAGTTTGGAGCCGACGAAGGCGGGGCGAAGATTTCGCACAAGCCCCTGGCCTTGGCCGAGGCCTTGAAGAAACTGCACAACGGCGTGCAGAAAATGCCGATGCAAAACGCCAATCCGGCCACCGCGCATATGTTCATCGTGGCCCCGTTTTCGGGAAAGCAGGTGCTGGGGTTGTTTTCGACCCACCCGCCGGTGGAGGAACGGATTGCGCGGCTGTATGACTTGGCCAAGCATATGTAAACAAACCTTCTCAACGAAAAGCGGGCCGCAAAGCCCGCTTTTTCGTTTACGATACCACCTTCCATCTCTGGCGTAGGGGCGAGGCATGCCTCGCCCTTACATCTATTTTCTTTCTTTCTTGATTTTCTGAAAGCGGATTTTGCCGCAACTGGGGCACTTCCATTTCCGGTTTTTGTGGAAGGAGCGTTTTTCTTCGCGCATCGCTTTGCCGCAACGCGGGCAGGTCATCGGATTGTAGTTGTAGGGGCGGTTCGTTCATCCCGAGCGTAGCCGAGGGACGAACCGCCCCTACACAAAAAAACGAAAAAGCTCACCTTATTAGTCCGAGAAAGTCCCCAAACAGGAATTCCAGACGGCCGATGAGGAGGGAGATGCGGGACATCACCGTGTTGCCGAAGGTGGCGCCGAAGAAAATCATCAAATACCAGGTGCCGACGGAAGCCAGCCGCCCCCACCACCCTTTATGCTCGCGGGAAAAGTAAAAATATATAAGGGTAGTGATGACGCCGACAAGTATGAGAACGTTGGCGGCCGAATCCAACGGTTTCATCGTGGCCGACAGCTGGACCAAAATGCGGGCCTGCAAGAGGGCCGGAACGGCCACTCCGGCCCCCGCGCCGATGACCAGAGCCAGAGGAATGCGGGAAGCGGGGCGGGTCTTTTCCGTCAAACGGCCCAAAATGAGGATGATCAAAATAATCGGAATGACAACCCACCATTCTCCGGCTTTCAGCGGTTCCAAAACCTTCGGCACGAGGGTTCCCTGAACGGCGACGACGGTAAAATAGCCGGCGGAGAGGCCGACCAAAAGATGTTCGGCGAAACGAAAGAAAGGATTTTCCCGGTAAAGAAAGCTGAATATGGCCAGGGTCAAAAGGGCGGCGACGACGGTTCCAACCGTCATTTCTTTCTCCCCCACCAATAAGCGGTGTTGCCGCCCAGTATCAAAAGCAAAATGACCATGTGGGCCATGGATTGTGCGTCCATGGCGCGGATGGCCGCGCCCGGTTTATTGAGCAGCCGCTCGTAATCGGCGGCCCCTTTCAGCCCGTTGACCAGCCCGGCCAATTGTCCGGAGGCGTAAAGCGGCATATAGCTGGCTACCATCACGGCGGTGAGCATGGTCGAAACGCGCGCCCCGTAGCGGGAATGGGCATAATCCACCCAGGCGTACCCCAAATCCCCGTCCGCCACCGAAACTACCATGGCGATTTGGGAGTAATTGGAAACCTCCTGGAGCAGGGGGAGTTCGGAGGAAACGTTGCCGTGGTAGTCGCGCGGAAAAACGTTGGGAATATTTTCTCCCATTCCGAGAATGGTCGCCTGAAACTGTGGGCGGAATCCGAGAAACACCCAGTCCCGGCCGTATTCCTTGCCGAACTCTTCCGCCACGAGCGACAAAACCTGGTTACCGATGGCGGTCCCTTCGGCAAAAAGCGACAACCCGATGATTTTGATGTCCCGGGAAAACAGATGGCGCGCCAAAACCGTGGCCAGGGGACGGACTTCGGCGATGGTAGAGGCCTCGTGGTCGAAGGAAACCATCACTACCGCGCCGGAGGGAATG
>Ga0184637_10003030_pt1 | contig 10605 bp, 13 predicted proteins | sample PLM3_127_b2_FD_133143 | JGI IMG/M metagenome (GOLD analysis project Ga0184637, IMG submission 133143) | Groundwater sediment microbial communities from an aquifer in East River, Colorado, USA - PLM3_127_b2 | ecosystem: Environmental > Terrestrial > Soil > Riparian zone | place: USA: East River... | reverse complement strand
GCGGCCTTCGACCGCGCCGGCTTCGAAACGCGCGACGTGCACATGAGCGACATCATTTCCGGCAGGGTATCGCTTGCCGGATTCAAGGGTGTCGTGGCCTGCGGCGGATTCTCCTACGGCGACGTGCTCGGCGCTGGAGAGGGCTGGGCCAAGTCCATCCTGTTCAACCGTCGCGCGCGCGATGAGTTCGAAGCCTTCTTCAATCGCAGCGACTCCTTCGCGCTGGGCGCCTGCAACGGCTGCCAGATGATGAGCAACCTGCACGAAATCATTCCCGGCACGGCGCACTGGCCGCATTTCGTGCGCAACCGGTCCGAGCAGTTCGAAGCACGCGTGGTGATGCTGGAAGTGACGAAAAGCCCGTCGTTGTTCTTCCACGGGATGGAGGGCAGCCGGATGCCGATCGCGGTCGCGCACGGCGAGGGCTACGCCGAGTTCGCCTCGCCGGCGCAACTGGCCGCAGCCCGGGGGCTGGTGGCGCTGCGCTTCGTGGACAACGGTGGCAGGCCGACGGAACGCTACCCGTTCAACCCGAACGGGTCTCCGCAGGGGATCACCGGCCTGACCACCGCGGACGGGCGCTTCACCATACTTATGCCGCACGCGGAACGTGTGTTCCGTACGGTGCAGAACTCCTGGCACCCGGATTCCTGGGGGGAAGATGGGCCGTGGATGCGGATGTTTCGCAACGCCCGCAAATGGGTGGGTTAGGGCACCAAAAAAGCGCTCAACACGGAGGACGCAGAGGACACGGAGGCAAGGCAAGAACAAAAAAGCATTCGAGAGAAAAAACCTGGTATCGGTGGTCACGTTGGCACCAAGCCCGCTTTTAACTCCCACAAGTTTTTTTCCTCGTATTTGGTTTTCCTCCGTGTCCTCCGTGTTGAGTGTTCGTTTTTGGTTTTGGCGAATTACTTGGGGTCGATTTTCTGGATCTTCGCCTTGGCACGCAGACCGGAGATGTAGTCCTCGCGTGCCTTGTTGGCCAGGGTCTGCTGGATCTGCGCCTTCACTTGTTCCAACGGCGCGAAGGGCAGCGTGCGCACGTCCTGCAACTCGATGATGTGATATCCGTAGTTGGTCTTCACCGGCTCCTTGGTCATCTCGCCCTTCTTCAGGCCTTTCAGTGCTTCCCCGAACGGCTGCGCGTAGGCCTCCGCCTCGGACCAGTCGAGTTGGCCGCCATTCTCCTTGGATCCTGGATCGGTTGACTTCTCCGCTGCGATCTTGGCGAAATCTCCGCTGTTCTGCAGGTCGGCCAGGACCTGCTTGGCTTCGGCTTCTTCCTTGACCAGGATGTGGCGAGCCTTGTACTGCTTGCCGGCATCGTCGCCTTGCTGGGCCTTGACCCGCTCGTACTCCTTGACCACGTCCGCTTCGGTGGGCTGAGTCTTCTTGTTGATGTCTTCGAACAGCACCCCGAGGATGATCTGCTGCTTGGCCAGGTCGAGCTGAAGCTGGTAGTCGGGATTCTTGTCGAGCTTGCGCTTGAGCGCTTCCTGGTAAAGGATTTCGCGCGTGATCATGATCTCGCGGATATTCTCGCGAAATTCTGGGCCGTCTTGCTGCTGGCCCTGACTTTGCGCGATTTGCGCTTTGGCGACGAAGTCGATGCGGGCCTGCGGGATCGGCGCGCCATTCACGACGGCGGCGTTTTTTTGCTTGGTGTCGGCGGCGTAGCCCGTCGGAAGTACGGCGAGGCAGGCGGCGGCCAGGGCAAGCAGCAGTGCGGATTTGACCGAATACATTACAGTTCCTTTGGGTGATAGGAGTTGGACTTGGGCAGCAGCTTTTTCGGGACGTTGTCTGATTGTTTTCAGTTTCAGCGTTCAACCCTTGGCTGAAGGTCCCAATTCGTCCGGGGCGTAAGCCTGGATCGCCAGCGCGTGAATCCGGCCCGGCATCAGGTCCGACAGCGCCTGGTACACGAGCCGATGGCGGGCGACGGCGGGCTTGCCGGCGAATTCGCGCGATACGATCACAAGCTGGTAATGTCCGCCGCCGTCTTTCGCCCCGGCGTGTCCGGCGTGCTCATGGCTTTCGTCGAACACTTCCAGGGCATCGGGGGCGAGTGCGGCAAGACGCTCGCGGATCAGGTCCGCAGTGGTCACTTGGGGAAGACCTTGCGGAACGGCTTGACTGTCACTTTGGCGAACACGCCCTCGGTGACGTAAGGGTCCGCGTTGATCCATGCCTTGGCCTCTTCGAGCGAGGCGAATTCGGCGACGATCAGGCTTCCGGTCATTCCGGCAGGACCCGGATCGATGCTGTCGATGGCGGGGAAGGCGCCGCCGATGATCAATTTGCCGGCGGCGATCAGTTCGTCCACCCGCTTCAGGTGCGCGGGCCGAGCGGCGGTGCGTTTTTGCAGACCGTTCGGTATGTCCTCGCCGACGATTGCATACAGCATCGTTAGTTCCTCTCCTCCGATTCGATGTATCGGCTCAGCATCAGGCCCTGGGCCACGATGAAAACCAGCATCAGCCCGATGCCGCCGAACACCTTGAAATTAACCCAGACGTCGTTCTCACAAGCGGCCTTCGCGCTGACCTCGTTCGCGCACAAGCTCTCCGCGAACGGGAACGCTACGTAGAGGTTGGCCGCACCCATCAGCGCGAAAAATGCGATCCAGCTCAGGTTCAGCTTCTGCCATACCGGATCGGGAAGGGTGATCTGCTTGTCCATCATGGCGCGGATGAGATTCTTGCGGAAAAACAGGTGAGAGCCGAGCAGGATGCTGCCGAAAAGCCAGTATAGCACCGTCGGTTTCCACTTTATGAAGGTGTCGTCGTGCAGCCAGAGTGTGGCTCCGCCGAATACCACGATGATCGCGAGACTTGCCCACAACATGTTGTCCACCTTGCGATGGCGTGCCCATGACCAGCCGACCTGAACGAACGTCGCGGCGATGGCCACCGCAGTTGCGGTGTAGATACCCCAGATCTTGAAGGCGAAAAAGAACAACAGGACCGGGAAGATATCGAAAAGGAACTTCATGATCGTGAGGGAAAAATGGTGGCGGGCATTATGTACGCGCGGGCGTGAGTTGTCCAACCGTGGCGGGCGGGAGGCGATGCTAAGATTGCGGCATTGATTTGAGTTCGTTTCCAGGAGAGGGGTTCGCGATGGCCCAGGTCAAACTGGTGAATTACGAAGAAGCGTCGCCGGAAGTGCGCGCGGTGTTCGACGACATCATGGTCACGCGCAAGACCGACTACATCAACAACATCTGGCGCGCACTGGCGGCGCATCCGCCGCTGCTGAAGCGCTTCTGGGGGCAGATGAAGGAAGTGATGGTCAAGCCTTCGCGTCTCGATCAGCTCACCAAGGAACTGCTCTATCTCGCCGTGAGCGTGACCAACAACTGCGAGTACTGCATTAACTCCCATACCTTCGCCGCCCGCAAGCAAGGAATGGACGACGCGATGTTCGCCGAATTCAATGAAGTCGTCGCGCTCGCCAATGCCGGCAACCGGTTGACGATGGGCTTGCAGGTCGAGACCGACGAACGTTTCAAGCCCAAGCATGCGGCCAAACCGTGGTCGGTAGGCAAGACCTCGGGTAGAAAGCCGGCCAAAGGCCGGCAGAAGAAGCGTTGACGCAGAGGGTTCATTTCAATACCTTCTTTTCAATACCCGCTCGACGGGTGCCCTTGAGGGGTACGCAGAGGAAAAACTGAGGATTCTTTTCAATACCCCCTTGAGGGGTACGCGGAGAAGAATTAGTTGAAGTACTGCGCATTCGTGCAATTGATTTTCACTCCCTCTCCGCATCTTGACGTTTCCTCCCTCTCCACTTGTGGAGAGGGGCGGGGTGAGGTCAGGGGGAGAGGGCGGGGGTGAGGTGATATGGAATTCGAAGAGTTGGTTCGTAGTCGTTATAGCTGCCGCAAATTCCTGCACAAGCCAGTGCCGTTCGAAACCATCGAGAAGATTCTCGATCTGGCACAGCAGACGCCTTCCTGGTGCAACTGCCAGCCCTGGCAGGTCGTGCTGGTATCCGGCAGGGCTGTCGCAAACTTTCGCGACAGCCTGCTTGCGCATGCCGCTGAAGGGCATCCGCCGAAGCCGGATTTCCCGTTCCCGTTGCGCTACGAAGGCATCTACCGGGAGCGGCGCAAGGTCTGCGGGGTGCAACTCTACCAGGTGCTGGGCATCGGTCGCGAGAACAGGGAGGGCGCGGAGCGGCAACGGCTGGAGAACTTCCGCTGTTTCGACGCGCCGCACGTGGCCCTGATCACCACCGAGGAGGAACTCGGTGTTTACGGCGCGCTGGACTGCGGGCTGTATGTCGCCGACTTCATGCTCGCGGCAAGGAATTTCGGCGTGGACTCGATCGCCCAGGCCGCCCTGGCTTCGTATCCGGACTTGATCCGCAGCCGCTTCGGTTTGCCGTCGAACCGCAAACTGGTCTGCGGCATTTCCTTCGGTTTCGCCGATGCTGGGCATCCGATCCACCAGTACCGCACCGAACGGGCAACTGTGTTGGACTCGGTGACGTTCGTCGAATAGCAACAAACTGAGATTGACAGGTGTAAAGTGACGCTTTACAGTGGCTCTCCGTGATCAAGTCGTTCCGACACAAGGGCCTCGAAGATTTCTTCGCACACGGAAAGAAGTCCGGCATTCAGCCGCATCACGCCAGAAAGCTTCAATTGATTCTGACTTTGCTCAACCGCGCTCGAACGCCGGACGATGTTAACGGCCCCGGTTTGTTCCGCCATGCGTTGACCGGCAGGCAAGCGGGGCACTGGGCGGTCCGTGTAGATGGAAACTGGCGCGTGGTATTTGCGTTTGAGGGAACCGACGTGATCCTCGTGGATTACCTTGACTATCACTAGGAGAAAGCAATGGAGATGCACAATCCGGCGCACCCCGGCGAAGTTCTCAAGGAATTATTCATCCCGACAGGACTGACGGTTGCGGAAGCGGCACGACGCCTGGGAGTCTCCCGACAGGCACTTTCGGCCATTCTCAATGGCCGGGCCGGCGTTAGTGCCGAGATGGCATTGCGTTTGTCAAAAGCGCTTGGCACCAGTCCCGATGTCTGGCTGGGGATGCAGATGCAATATGACCTCTGGCAGGCGAAGCGCAAACCGCCCAAAGGTGTGGAAAAGCTGGCGGCCTGAGCAACTTTGTCCCTCAAGTGTTTATCGGCAATCGGTCCCAACAATAGATGCCGCTGAGCTGGAACGAGATCAAAGACCGGGGGCTCGCTTTCTCCCGCAAGTGGGAGGACGAAGAATCGGAGGATGCAGAAGCCAAATCCTTCTGGTAAAAAAATCCTTCTTCTTGGTGCCCTGACAATCGGACCGCGCTCTGTTCGCCGTGAAACTCTCCATGCGTGGCGCGATGTCGCTCTCTAACGATCTGGATCCAACGACGGCTTTGGAGTGTCGGATCGATGAGCTTGGCGCGGGTGTCGGCGTCGTTGAAGGGCGGCATGCGCTGGCTTACCGGGGAAGTTCGACCGAAAGGCTGATGCTGCGTGCCGCCTTAATGAAAACCTTGTCCCGCGTCAGCAGGCGAGTGGCTTTCTGGTTGACGGCAACTGCCAGGTGCAACGCGTTGCCGCTACACGATCCGCTTTTCAGGTCCTGCAAATAGTCTGCCGCGAGGATGTAAACGTCCCGGGTAATGCACTCAGTACTTCGCGTCGCGCATTTTACGGACGAGTTTGTCCGCTGAGGTTTTGGCCTTTCGCATGGCGGCACGCAACGCTCGCAGCCGCGCGAAGTCGACTCCGGGTTTGGCGGACCTGACCGGCGCCAACTGTGCGACGGATTCACCGCGCCGGGTGATGAGGACTACTTCGCCTTTCTTCGCGCGTTTCAGTAGTTCGCCCAAATGGGCCTTGGCTTCCGTGATGCTGAACGTGCTCATGGGATACTCTCACTCTGATCATCGAGATGGTCATACCCTAGCATTTCAAAGGACCGAGCGAAAATGGTGTGCCCACGACAGCGCACAGCCCGAGGCGTTGGGCAAGTTCCAGCAGACCACCTTGGCATGAGAAATACGGAGGAATAGGATTCGTGGCAGACAAGATCAGTTTCGACCTGAAACGCAAGGCGGTGATGATTACCGGAGCCGGCCGCGGCATCGGCAAGGCGATCGCGCTGGCCTGCGCGCACGCCGGTGCGGATCTCGCGCTCGGCAGCCGTCATGTCGAGGAGTGCGAGCGGGTCGCCGCCGCGGTGATTTACCTTGCGAGCGACGCCGGACGCTTTGTCACCGGCCATACCTTGCTGGTGGACGGGGGCTTCACCGCGGTTTGACGCTTTCGAACGCAACCAACAGGCTGTTGAGATTGCCAGAGAACGCCGAGAGGACAGAGGGAAAAACGGAAACATCAACCACCAAGGCACCAAGACACCAAGGAATGCAAATGGGAACATGGAAACTTTGTCAGATTTTCTTGGTGCCTTTGTGCACCCCTCAAGGGGGTATTGAAAAGAATCTTGGTGGTAAGAATTGGTTCGGCTATCCAGTTTTCGAATAGCCCGCTAACCATTGTTCGGGGGTGCCAATCTTGAACCCCGCACCATCGAATCGTTTCTTTGCAAGACTCAGTAATGCCTTGTCTTTGGTAATCAGCCAGTCGGCCTGCGCGTCACGAGCGAGTTCCAGAAACTTCTGATCGTCGGGATCGGGGCAGCGCGGAAGCGGTGAGAGCAGCATGGTTTCCACCCGGTAGGTGCAGTCGCGGACTTGAGTGAACAGAGTATTGCGGGTGGCCGCATCCAGTTCGAACTCGGGATAGGCCAGTACGCGGCCGAGTTCCTCCAGGCAGACCGCGTTGATTGCGATCCGGACCAGTCCTTCGCTGCAAGCGGACTTCAGCGGCATGACCGCGGGGTTACAGAAGACCAGCCAGTCCAGCCAGATGTTCGTGTCGAGAACGAGGCGCAAAGAGACCCGGACTTTCCCGGTGGCGGACTCCAGCGTGGATGCGCTCCGAGCTTCAGTCGCGCCGCGTCAGTTCAAGCGGCGCAAGTTCGCGCAGCACAGCCTCTCGCCGGCCCTCTCCACGCCCAGCGTAGAATGGGGGACAGAGAGCGAAGTCGCTGCTAGGCCGCAGCGACAAGTTCGCGCAGAACATACGGGAGAATCCCGCCGTGCCTGTAGTAGTCCACCTCGATCGGGGTGTCGATGCGCAGCAACACCTTCACTTCGGCGCGGGAGCCGTCGGTGCGCTTGACCACCAAGTTGAGGTCCTGCTGCGGCCTGATTTCGCCCTCTACGCCGAGAACGTCGAACTCCTCGTCGCCCTTGATTCCCAGCGACTCGACCGAATCGGCGCTCTTGAACTGCAGCGGCAGCACGCCCATGCCGACCAGGTTGGACCGGTGGATGCGCTCGAAGCTCTTGGCGATGACTGCCTTCACGCCCAGCAACTGGGTACCCTTGGCCGCCCAGTCGCGCGAGGAACCGGTGCCGTACTCCTCGCCGGCGAACACCACCGTGGGCGTTCCCTGGGCGATGTACTTCATCGCCGCGTCGTAAATGGACATCTGTTCGCCCGAGGGCTGGAACAAGGTGACGCCGCCCTCGACCCGCGATCCATCCGGTCTGGGGGGCAACATCAGGTTCTTGATGCGCACGTTGGCGAACGTGCCGCGCATCATGACCTCGTGGTTGCCGCGGCGCGCGCCGTAGGAATTGAAGTCGGCCTTCGCGACCCCGTTGGCGATCAGGTATTTTCCGGCAGGGGAGTTTTCCGCAATCGAGCCGGCCGGGCTGACGTGATCCGTCGTGACCGAGTCGCCGAAGATGCCCAGCACGCGGGCACCGAGGACGTTGCCGGTCCGGCCCGGCTGCATGCTGAAATCGCGGAAGAAAGGCGGCTCCGCGATGTAAGTGGATTTGGGCCAGCTGTAGGCCTGTCCGGTGGGCGCCTTGACCCGCGCCCACAGCGGGTTGCTGTTCTCGAAGTCGCCGTATAAACGCCGGAAAGTCGCCGGATCAGTGGCGTACTTGAGGCGGGCGAAGATCTCCTCGGAGGAGGGCCAGATTTCGCCGAGCCAAACGTCTTTGTCGTCCTTGTCCTTGCCGAGCGGCTCGCGCATCAGGTCCTTGAGCACCGTGCCCGCCAGCGCGTAGGCGACCACCAGCGGCGGGCTGGCGAGGAAGTTGGCCTTGATGTTGGCGTGAATTCGCGCCTCGAAGTTGCGGTTGCCGGAAAGCACCGCGCAGCCCACCAGGTCGTTCTTGACGATCGTTTCCTCGATGCCCGGATCGAGCGGCCCCGAGTTGCCAATACACGTGGTGCAGCCGTAGCCGGCAAGGTAGAAGCCGAGCTTCTCGAGATACGGCAGCAGGCCCGACTTGGTCAGGTACTCGGTGACCACGCGCGAGCCGGGGGCGAGGGAAGTCTTGACATGCTTCTTCACGCTCAGCCCGCGCTCGACCGCTTTCTTTGCCAGCAGGCCGGCGGCGAGCAGCACGCCAGGGTTGGAGGTGTTGGTGCAGGAGGTGATGGCGGCGATGAGCACGTCACCGTGGCCGAGAGTGATGCGACCCGGCGCGCCGGAATGCGCATCGTGAACCACGCTCGGGGTGGGGCGGTTGTTCACCATCTCCACCACGTTCGCCGGGGCACCCCTCGCAAGGGTGGCGGAATTGCTGGTTCCGCCGCCGCTCATCGTACCGGAGCCGCGGAACCCGCTGTCATAGCGGCGGTCGAGCTCGCCGGCCGCCTTGTTGTAGCCGTTCTCGGCCACCGGCCTGGAAAAAAGGGTCGAAAAAACGCTCTTCACCTTGCCGAGTTCGATGCGGTCCTGCGGGCGCTTCGGGCCGGCGAGCGACGGCACCACCGTGCCGAGGTCGAGTTCGAGCGCCTGCGAATAGTCGATCGCGCCTTTTTTCGGAACGCCGAACATGCCCTGCGCGCGGAAGTACTCGCCCAGCGCCGCCACTTCCTCGTCGCCGCGTCCGGTGAAGCGCAGGTATTCCAGAGTCTTGGCGTCCACCGGGAACAATCCCATCGTCGCGCCGTATTCGGGCGCCATGTTGGCGATGGTCGCGCGGTCCGGCACAGACAGGTTCTCGACGCCTTCGCCGAAGTATTCCACGAACTTGCCCACCACTTTCGCCTTGCGCAGCATCTCCGTCACCGTGAGCACCAGGTCGGTCGCCGTGACGCCACCGCGCAGCATGCCTTTGAGGTGCACTCCGACCACGTCCGGAGTGAGGAAATAAACCGGCTGGCCGAGCATGCCGGCCTCGGCCTCGATGCCGCCGACGCCCCAGCCGACCACGCCGATGCCGTTGATCATGGTGGTATGGCTGTCGGTCCCGACCAGGGTGTCGGGATAATAAATGCCGTCTTTTACGTGCACGCCGCGCGCCAGGTACTCGAGATTCACCTGGTGCACGATACCGACGCCCGGGGGCACGACTTTGAACGTGTCGAACGCCTGCATGCCCCATTTCAGGAACTGGTAGCGCTCCTCGTTCCGCCTGAACTCGATCTTCATGTTCAGGTCGAGCGCGTTCTTCGTGCCGTAGTGGTCCACTTGCACCGAGTGGTCCACCACCAGGTCCACCGGCACCAGCGGTTCGATCACCTTCGGATTCCTGCCCATCTTGCCGGCTACGCCGCGCATCGCGGCCAGGTCCGCCAGTAACGGCACGCCGGTGAAGTCCTGGAGCACGATGCGCGCTACCACGAATGGAATCTCGTCGGTGCGCGGCGCGTTTGGTTGCCAGCCGGCCAGCTGCCTGACGTGTTCTTCGGCCACTTTCTTGCCATCTACGTTGCGCAGCACCGCTTCGAGCACGATGCGGATTGAAACCGGCAGGCGTGAAATCTTGCCGATGCCGGCTTTCTCCAGCGCCGGCAGCGAATAGAACTTCGCCTTCTTGCCGGGAGTGGGGGAGAACTCCTGCAGGGTGTTGAACAAGTTGTGGCTCATGGCGTCTCCAGGATGAAAACCGGTCAGTTGGGGCACGGGGCCAGCCGCAGGCCGTTGATGATGTCCAGGATCGGCGACCTCGGTGCCGAACCTTCTTTCTTCTGATCCTGTATATCGGAGTAGGTGTCCGCCGTGGCAACGATGCGGCCGCTGACCTCGACCATTTGGTCCTTCCAGCGGCACGTCCCGGAATACTGCGCGCGGCCCGCTTGCCACTCGATCGTCCAGTTGCTGCATTGCTTCTTCTGGTCGCGCGAGAGGAAGCCGTTAACCGGCGACATCGGGTCGGCGATGTCCGCTGCGGTAACGCAGAAGCGGCCGATCAGGTTCGCGGCCATGCCGCCCGAGCGCGTGAATTCCCAGGTGCCGGGTTGAATGGGATTGGAATCCGCCCGCGCCGGGGAAAAGAACACGACTCCAAGACAAAGAGCGAACGCGGGTCGCATCGAAGTGACTAGTAGTGTCCTGTTCCGCTAATTCGTGGCTGAAAACCCGGCGAGAATCGGCGTCATGCTGTGTTACGAGTCCTCGCCGTGCGTGTCGGAGCGCGGAAGAGGGGCCCCTTCGGGGATCTGACCGCGGAGACACGCGTAAGGCCGGTGGTCGACACGCTATTGGCCGGTTGCACGGTCGCATCCCCGCAAGCGGGGCCCCTGCTCCACGTTCCACCGGCCCCCGCCACTGTCAAG
>Ga0184637_10003029_pt1 | contig 10610 bp, 8 predicted proteins | sample PLM3_127_b2_FD_133143 | JGI IMG/M metagenome (GOLD analysis project Ga0184637, IMG submission 133143) | Groundwater sediment microbial communities from an aquifer in East River, Colorado, USA - PLM3_127_b2 | ecosystem: Environmental > Terrestrial > Soil > Riparian zone | place: USA: East River... | reverse complement strand
TGCTTGATTTCCTCGCGAGCACGGCTAAAGTCGACGAAAGTTCGGATAGTTAGCGCGATTCTCCCCCCCAGCGCCCGAAGTCTCGAACCGGCGGCGACAGCCGCTTGCGGGGTCGGCCCGTTTCCCCTGGGAGCTTCGAATGCCTCTGATTCCGTACGTGATCGAACAGAGCCAGCGAGGCGAGCGGGCCTTCGACATCTACTCGCGGCTGCTGCGCGACAGGATCGTCTTTCTGGGCAGCCCCATCGACGACGACGTCGCGAATCTGGTGATCGCCCAGCTCCTGTTCCTGGAGGCCGAGGACCCCGAGAAGGACATCCATCTCTACGTCAACTCACCGGGGGGATCGGTCACCTCCGGGCTCGCCATCTACGATACGATGCAATACGTGCGTCCCGACATCGCGACCATCTGCGTGGGCCAGGCGGCCTCGATGGGCGCCTGGCTGCTGGCCGCGGGGGCGAAGGGCAAGCGCATGGGCCTGCCCAACTGCCGGATCATGATCCACCAGCCGAGCAGCGGGGTCCAAGGACCAGCCAGTGACATCGACATCCACGCCCGCGAAATCCTGAGGCTGCGCCAGCGAATGAACGAGCTTCTTGCCGACCACACCCACAAGGATGTGGTGGAAATCGCCCGGGATACGGAGCGGGATTACCATATGACGGGTGAGGAGGCGTTGGCCTACGGTTTGATCGATCGGGTGGTTCGGCAAAGGGAGTTGATCCCGCGACCCGATGGTAAGGGTGGGAGCCGGGGCAACGGGGGAGGACAGGGCTGATGAAGAAGCGCGACGACGACGCGAACCTGTCTTGCTCCTTCTGCGGCAAGAGCCAGCGGGAAGTCAAAAAACTGATTGCCGGGCCGACCGTCTACATCTGCGACGAGTGCATCGAGCTGTGCAACGACATCATCGCGGAGGAGGTCGGCCAGGACGATCTCGCCGCCCGGTCTTCTCGCGTCCCCAAGCCCCGCGAGATCAAGACCTCGCTGGACGAGTACGTGATCGGCCAGGAGCGGGCCAAGCGGATCCTGGCGGTCGCCGTGCACAATCACTACCGCCGGATCGAGAGCCAGGGCTTCGTCGGCGACGTCGAGCTCCAGAAGGCCAACATCCTGCTGCTCGGGCCCACCGGATCGGGCAAGACGTTGCTCGCCCAGACGCTGGCACGCATTTTGGACGTGCCCTTCACGATCGCCGACGCCACCACGCTGACCGAGGCCGGCTATGTCGGGGAAGACGTCGAGAACATCATCCTGAACCTGCTCCAGGCGGCGAATTACGACGTCGAGCGTGCCCAGCGCGGCATCATCTACATCGACGAGATCGACAAGATCGCGCGCAAGAGCGAGAACCCGTCGATCACGCGCGACGTCTCCGGCGAGGGCGTGCAGCAGGCGCTGCTGAAAATCATCGAGGGCACCATGGCGAGTGTGCCGCCCAAGGGCGGCCGCAAGCACCCGCAGCAGGAGTTCCTCCAGGTCGACACCACCAACATCCTGTTCATCTGCGGCGGCGCCTTCTGCGATCTCGAGTCGATCATCGAGCGCCGGATCGGCGTCAAGGGAATGGGCTTCGGCGCCGACATCGCCCGGCGCGCGGATCGCAAGCCGGGCGAGGTGCTGAACGAGGTGCAGGCGGAAGACCTGCTGCACTTCGGGCTGATCCCGGAGTTCGTGGGCCGGCTGCCCGTGATCGCCACGCTCGACGCGCTCACCGAGGAGGCGCTGGTCGACATCCTCACCAAGCCGAAGAACGCGCTGATCAAGCAGTATCAGAAGCTCTTCGAGTTCGAGGACGTGCGCCTGCGCTTCTCCGAGGGCTCGCTGCGCGCGATCGCGCGTCAGGCCTACCGGCGCAAGTCGGGGGCGCGGGGCCTGCGCTCGATCCTCGAGATCGTGATGCTCGACCTGATGTACGAGATCCCCTCTCGAGATGACGTCGAGGAGTGCATCATCAACGAGGAAGTCATCGAGCAGGGGAAGAAGCCTCTCCTGGCGCTCAAGCAGGAGGCGGAATCCGCCTGAAGCCCGTCTGAAGCCAACGGGAAGGGAAGCAGCCGCAATGGGAATCTTTCGCAGCGACGAGGACAAGGACACCGACGCCGACAAGCCCGAAGTGAGGCCTGCCGACGGTCGCGTGCTGCCGCTGCTCCCGCTGCGCGACATCGTGGTCTTCCCGCACATGGTGGTGCCGCTCTTCGTCGGGCGCGCCAAGTCGATCCGCTCGCTCGAGGAGGCGATCGGCCGCGACCGCGAGCTGCTGCTGTGCGCGCAGCGCGAGGCGAGCGAGGACGAGCCCGCCGAGGACGACATCTACGAGATCGGCACGCTCGGCTCGATCATCCAGCTGCTGCGCCTGCCCGACGGCACCGTCAAGGTACTTGTCGAGGGCAAGTCGCGCGCGCAGATCCGCCGCTTCGTCACGCGCGAGCCGTTCTTCTCCTGCGAGGTCGAGGAGTTTCCGGAGCCGGCGGAGCAGGGGGTCGAGGTCGAGGCGCTGGTGCGCACCGTCCACCAGGGCTTCGAGAACTACGTCAAGCTCAACAAGAAGACGCCTCCCGAGACGCTCAACACCGTGCGCGCGATCCGCGCCCCCGGCAGACTCGCCGACACCATCGTCGCGCACCTCTCGCTCAAGCTGGAGGAGCGCCAGGACCTGCTGGAAACCGCCTCGCCCAGCAAGCGGCTGGAAGAGGTCTACGCGCGCATGCAGGCCGAGATCGAGGTCTTCGCGGTCGAGCGCAAGATCCGCGGCCGCGTGAAGAAGCAGATGGAGCGCTCGCAGAAGGAGTACTACCTCAACGAGCAGATGCGGGCGATCCAGAAAGAGCTCGGCGAGCGCGACGAGTTCAAGAACGAGGTCGACGAGCTCGAGGACCAGCTCAAGAAGAAGAAGATGCCGAAGGAGGCCAAGTCGAAGGCCGAGAAGGAAGTCCGCAAGCTCAAGATGATGTCGCCGATGAGCGCCGAGGCGACCGTCGTGCGCAACTACGTCGACTGGATGCTCTCGCTGCCCTGGGAAGAGTACAAGGACGAGAAGAAGGACATCCTGGAAGCCGAGCACGTCCTCGACGAGGACCACTACGGGCTGGAGAAGCCGAAGGAGCGGATCATCGAGTACCTGGCGGTCCAGGCGCTGGTGAACCGCCTCAAGGGTCCGATCCTGTGCCTGGTGGGCCCGCCGGGCGTCGGCAAGACCTCCCTGGGCAAGTCGATTGCGCGCGCCACGGGGCGCGACTTCGTGCGGGTGTCACTCGGCGGTGTGCGCGACGAGGCCGAGATCCGCGGCCACCGCCGGACCTACATCGGCGCGCTCCCGGGCAAGATCCTCCAGAGCCTCAAGAAGGCCGGCTCGGGCAATCCGGTCTTCTTGCTCGACGAAGTCGACAAGATGTCGATGGATTTCCGCGGCGATCCGTCGGCCGCCCTGCTCGAGGTGCTCGACCCGGAGCAGAACCACACGTTCAACGACCACTACCTGGACGTCGATTACGACCTCTCGCGCGTGATGTTCATCTGCACCGCGAACGTGCTCACGCAGATCCCGCGGCCGCTCCAGGACCGCATGGAGATCATCCAGATCCCCGGCTACATCGAGCAGGAGAAGCTCCAGATCGCGCGCGACTTCCTGGTGCCGAAGGTGCGCGAGGCGAACGGCCTCAAGCCCGAGCACATCGACTTCAGCGACTCCGCGATCCTGGAGCTGATCCGCCACTACACGCGCGAGGCGGGCGTGCGGAGCCTCGAGCGCGAGCTCGCTTCGATCTGCCGCAAGATCGCGCGCGAGGTGGTGAAGGCGGGCGAGAACGCCAGCAAGGCGCACATCACGCCGGCGCGCGTCAAGAAACTGCTCGGCGTGCAGAAGTTCCGCTACGGCAAGGCCGAGGAGCAGGACCGCGTGGGCGTGTGCACGGGGCTCGCCTACACCGACGTGGGCGGCGAGCTGCTCCAGACCGAGGTCTCGGTGACGCCGGGCAAGGGCAAGCTCCAGGTCACCGGGCGGCTTGGCGAGGTGATGCAGGAATCCGCGAACGCGGCGCTCTCCTATGTGCGCTCGCGCGCCAAACAACTGGGCCTCACGCGCGACTTCTACTCCAAGGTCGACATCCACATCCACGTGCCCGAGGGCGCCACCCCCAAGGACGGGCCGTCGGCGGGCATCACGATCGCCACCGCGATCACCTCGGCATTGACCCGGGTTCCGGTGCGCTCGAACGTGGCGATGACCGGCGAGATCACGCTGCGCGGCCGCGTGCTTCCGATCGGCGGGCTCAAGGAGAAGATGATCGCCGCGCACCGGGGCGGGATCGACACGCTGGTGATCCCCAAGGAGAACGAAAAAGATCTGGTCGAGATCCCGGCCAACGTGAAGCGCAATCTCCAGATCTTCCTGGTCGAGCACATGGACGACGTGCTGCCGGTGGCGCTCGCCACCCCCGACCGAAGCATGCTCCAGCATGCTGGCGACTACACCCTCGAGGACATCTACGAGGTGCCGCCGCCGCTCGGCAAGCCGGGGGTCGCCGAGCTTCCGACCCAGGCTGGGGTGAACTAGGCTCCCCGCCGCGATCCACCGCACGGGCGCGTAGCTCAGCTGGTAGAGCACCTCGCTTACACCGAGGGGGTCGGCGGTTCGAGCCCGTCCGCGCCCACCATTCGATCCCAAGGAGAAACCGGCGATGCACGGCATGCGGCTGGCGGCTCGGTTCACACTGGCGGCTTCGCTTCTGGTCGCGATCGCCGTGCGGGCGGGGGCGGCGGAACCGCTCGCCTCCTGGAACGCGGGCGCGTCGAAGCAGGCGATCCTGAAGTTCGTGGACGAGGTCACCCGCGAGGACGCCCCGACCTTCGTGCCGGTGCCCGAGCGGATCGCGGTCTTCGACAACGACGGGACGCTCTGGGCCGAGCACCCGATGTACGTCCAGTTGGCTTTCGCGCTGGATCGCGTGAAGGCGCTGGCGCCGGCGCATCCCGAGTGGAAGACCAAGCCGCCGTTCTCCGCCGTGCTCGCGGGGGATCTGAAGGCGCTGGCCGCCTCGGGCGAGAAGGGGATCCTCGAGCTCATCATGGCGACGCACGCCGGCATGAGCACCGAGGAGTTCGCGAAGATCGTGACGGCCTGGCTCGACAGTGCGCGGCATCCCCGCTTCCGCCGCCCCTACACCGAGATCGTCTACCAGCCGATGCTCGAGCTGCTCCGCTACCTGCGACAGAACGGATTCAAGACCTACATCGTCTCCGGCGGCGGCATCGACTTCATGCGCGCGTTCTCGGAGAAGGTCTACGGCGTTCCGCCCGAGCAGGTGATCGGCTCGAGCATCGCCACGCAGTACGAGATGCGCGACGGCAAGCCCGTGCTGCTCCGCCTGCCGAAGGTCGACTTCATCGACGACAAGGCCGGCAAGCCGGTGGGGATAGAGAAGTTCATCGGGCGGCGCCCCCTGCTCGCCTTCGGCAACTCGGACGGCGATCAGCAGATGCTGGAGTGGGCCGCCGCCGGGCGCGGCCTCCGCTTCATGGGCCTGGTCCATCACACGGACGGCGCGCGCGAGTACGCCTACGACCGCAAGGCGGACTTCGGACGCCTCGACAAGGCGCTCGACGAGGCGATCGCGAAAAACTGGCTGGTCGTCGACATGCAAAAAGACTGGAAGAAGATCTTCGCCTTCGAGCCCTAGACATTTCCGGGCGCTGGATACGGCGGGAAGGGGAGGCGGGAGTTGCGCAAGCTGGTCTGGCGGATGCCGAGGCCGGGCGCCGAGCCGATGCGCGGGGCCGAGGCCGCGCGCTGGTACCTGCGCTTCTTCCGCGACCCGATCCAGACCCTGGACCGGGCGCACGCGCAGCTCGGCCCGGTCTGCGCCGCGGGCAACGTGGTGCCGCTTCCGCAGCGCGAGAAGGTCCACGTGATCGCGCTGGGGCCCGAGTACAACCATCAAGTGCTGGGAGACCCGGATCGCTTCCGCACCACCGGCCAGGGGATCGGCGGCCCGCGCGGCTCGGCCCAGCGCCGGCTTCGTTACGGCCTAACACGCTCGCAGCGCGGTCGCCACGAGCGCCAGCGTCAGTTCATGCTGCCGCCTTTTCAGAAGCGTGCCGTGGAGGGCTACACGGCCCAGATGGTAGCCGTCACCGACAAGCTGCTCGGCCAGTGGACGGTCGGAAGCGTCGTCGACCTCTGGCGGGAGATGCGAAGGCTCACGCTCGAGATCTCGAGCGACATCCTGTTCGCCCGCGAGGATCCCCAGCGCTCGCACGTTCTTGGCGAGAGGATCGGCGACTGGCTCACCGCCAGCTTCTCGGCCGGCGTCTGGGCCTGCATGGTCGACGCGCCGGGCTCCCCCTACCGCGCGCTGCTGCGCCGCGCCGAGGCGATCGAGCGCGAGGTGCAGGCGATGCTCGACGAGAAGCGAGCTGCGGGCGCGACCGGCGGCGATCTGGTCTCGATGCTGGTCGCGGCCAACCGCGACGGCAACGACTGGATGACGGACGAGGACCTGATCGGCCAGGTGACGATCGCCTTCGGCGCCAGCTACGAGACCACCGCGAACGCGATGACCTGGACGCTCTTCCTCCTGGCTCAGCACCCGACGGTCGCACGGGACCTGTGCGACGAACTGGACGCCGTCTTCGGCGGCGCTCCGCCCACCGCGGACACGCTCGCGCGCGCGCCGCTGCTGGAGGCGGTGGTGAAGGAATCCCTTCGGATCCTGCCTCCGGTGCCCTACACGATCCGCGTGGCGCGCTTCCGGCAGACGCCGATCGGCAAGTACGTGATGCTGCGCGGGGATCGCGTGATCCTGTCTCATTACGTGACGCACCACCTGCCGGAGCTCTACGCCAACCCCGAGCGCTTCGAGCCGCAGCGCTGGCTCAGCCTCAAGCGCGGCCCCTACGAATACCTGCCCTTCAGCGCCGGGCCGCGCCTGTGCCTCGGCTACAGCTTCGCGATGCAGGCGCTCAAGCTCTCGACCGCGATGATCCTCCAGCGCTTCCGGTTCTCGGTGCTGCCCGGCACCCGGATCGACCGCAGCGTGAAGGTGACCATGAGCCCGAAGCGCGGCCTGCCGGTCTCGATCCACCCGCCGGACCGGCGCTTCGAGGCGGTTCCTGTGCTGGGGAACATCCACGAAATGGTGGAGCTCTAACGCTTCCGAAGGAGCCACGCCCTGGTCGCCTTTCCGCCGTCTCCCGTCTCGCCTTCGGAGTTCTTCTCCGACTTCCTGCCGAAGGCATTCGCCGAGGCGGGGCTTCCGCCCGGCTCCGAGAGCCTCGGCATGCAGCTCGGCATCCAGCTCACCGGACCGGGCGGCGGCGAGTGGGTCTTCGAGGTTGCGGACGGCAGCCTGCGTGTGGCCCGGGCGCCGCGCGACACCACCGCTTTTACCGTCTGCCAGAGCGTCGCCGATTGGCGCGGCGCGCTCTGGGAAGGCCGAGGCGGCGCGATCGCCAAGCAGGCGATGGCAATTTTCAGGCCCGGCGAGCGCGCTGCGTCGGGACCCGCCGGCCTCGGCCCGCCGAGTCCGGCGGCGCTGGCTCAGCTCGGCGGCGTAGAGGGCTCCATCAGGCTGATCGTCTCCGGCGGCCCCGGCGGCGACTGGCAGGTCGAGTTCAAGCTCGGGCCCGGGAAGATCCCGGAGATGCCGACGACCACGGTCACCCTGCACGCTGAGGATGCCGACCGGATGGAGCGCGGGGAGCTCAACCCGATGGAGGCCTTCATGGCCGGCCGCATCCAGGTGATCGGCGACATGACGCTGATGATGCAGCTCCAGGCCGCCCAGATGCAGGTGGCGACCGCAGCTGGTGCCGCTGCGAAATAGCCGCAGCGCTTTGCGCTGGCGGCCGTTTTCGGCTAATCGACCACGCTCACACCGTCCTCGCGGGGCGGTAGTTCAACTGGTTAGAGCACCGGCCTGTCACGCCGGAAGTTGCGGGTTCGAGTCCCGTCCGCCCCGCCACACACCCCTTCGTTGGCCTCGTTTCGGGCGGTTTGGCGGGATGCGTTTGCGCCAGGGTCCGCTGAGGGTCCGGATCCGTCGCCCCCTTTCCGTGCCGACCTGGGCGCTCTCTGCCCGAGAGAGTTGACGGAACGCTCCTACCCGGGTGAAAAATTCCGATTGAAACGACTATCCGGGTAGGCCTTGGGGATCGCGTTCTCGTCCGCGTCGCGGGCGACGCCGAGGATCTGATACAGGTCCTGCTTCGGCCGCTCGGCCACTAGCGCCGCTCCAGCTCCCGTGTCGACAGCTCGAGCAGCTCGGGATTCTCGATGCGCTTCTTGATGCCGGCGATCGTGATGTTGGAGTAGAGCCCGTCCTCGATGCGCTCGTCGTACGTCCAGCACACGGTCATGAAGCGCCGCCCGTCGGGGCCGCGCTTGATCTTGCTCATCACGCAGAAGATCGAGCAGGTGCCGTGCTCCCACAGATGGTGGAAGCCGGCTTCGTGTCCGACGGAGCCGGCGTCGGCGAAGAAGATCGAGGCATAGAGGGGATCGGCCTCGATCATGCCGCGCGGCACGAGCCCGAAGCGATCCGCGAAGCGCAGCACGCCCACCGTCGCGCGGATCCCGAAGCCCGGCAGGCGCAGCCTCACACGCAATTGTTTGTCGCTGGTCGACTTGCGTTCCGTGGGCGCGGGGCGGATCAGCCCGTAGACGCCGTCGAGCATTTGGTCGAGCGATTCGTGCGCGGGCTCGAAGCGGCGCTTGACCGTGATCAGCGGCGAGCCGTCCTCGCCGCGCATCTCGGCGCTGAACGTGAGCCACACACCGTCGCGCTGCCACAGCCTGCCGCCCTTCACGAACCGGTTGACGCCGGGACGCAGCTCGAGGGCCTGCCCGCTCGAGCGCAGCAGCAGGTGGAAGAGCGTGATGAGGCGGTCGTTCGGACGCTCGCGGTTCTTCTCCTCGAGGAACTCGAGCGCCGCTTCGACGTCCATGTCCTGGGCGAGGTGGAAGACCGAGTCGTTGCGACGCGGAGAGATGTAGGGCATGAACCGGCGCATGGCCGACAGCTCGCTGACAGGCGTCGCATCGGGACGACGTCCAAACATGCCTTCCTCCTCTAGGGGTCGGGGGATTCTAGTGCCTCGGACGCGGCGGCGCGCCGCCGTGGGCTCCCTTTCGCTGAATCTCGCAGGTGTCCAGGTCCGCCGCGCGAGCCGTGCGGCGCAGCGTAACTCGTTCTCGAAGGCTACGCGCCGGAACCCGGCCGCAGAGCCCGCACGATCGCCTCAGGGGTAGCCCGAGGCTTCGCGTAGTGGTCGAGCGAACGCCCATCGCGGTGGCGAGAGAACTGTCTCAGCACGCGCTCCGGTAGCTCCTGTGACAGGGCCGTCAGCGTCGTGTGGCGCGTCCCCTGCTGGAACGGGACGCCGCGCACACGCAACTTCCGCGAATCCATCCGAAACGAGGGCGAGGGTCCGCCCAGGGTCCGCGCTAGTCTCCGAAGAAGGCCTCGACAGGGCGTCGTTCGGCCGAGTTCGCATGGAGCAGATGGTTTCGAGTCCCGTCCGCCCCGCCACATTGTCTGCGCCTGGCCGCCCAAGAGCCGCTCATGACCAGCGACACGCCTGACCCGAGCCGCGGCGCCCAGGACCCGGCAGACCTCGGCTTCGATCCGGACGCGCTGCGCGCGAAGTACCGCGAAGAGCGGGAAAGGCGGCTGCGGGCCGACGGCAACGACCAGTACCGCGAGGTGAAGGGCGAGCTCGCCCGCTTCGTGGACGATCCCTACGTCGAGGCCGGATTCGCGCGCGAGCCGCTCTTCGACGAGGTGCTGGTAGCCGTGATTGGCGGCGGCTTCGGGGGGCTGCTCGCCGGCGCGCGCCTGCGCGAGGCCGGGGTCGAGAGCGTCCGCATCCTCGAGAGGGGCGGCGACTTCGGCGGCACCTGGTACTGGAACCGCTATCCGGGCGCGATGTGCGATGTCGAGTCGTACATCTACCTGCCGCTGCTCGAGGAGCTCAGCTACGTGCCCACGGAGAAGTACGCCCGCGCGCCGGAGATCCTGGCCCATGCCCAGGCCATCGGCCGGAAGTACGACCTGTACCGGGATGCCTGCTTCCAGACGGAAGTGACCGAGATGCGCTGGGACGAGGCCGGCGCGCGCTGGCTTCTCTCGACGAACCGCGGCGACCAGATCAAGGCCCGCTTCGTGTGCATGCCCAACGGGCCGCTCAATCGGCCGAAGCTCCCCGGCATCCCCGGCATCGAGTCGTTCCGGGGTCACTCGTTCCACACCAGCCGCTGGGACTACGCGTACACCGGCGGCGATTCGAACGGCAACCTCGTGGGCCTCGCCGGCATGCGCGTCGGCATCATCGGCACCGGCGCCACGGCCGTGCAGTGCGTGCCGCACCTCGGCGCGGCGGCCGGGCAGCTCTACGTGTTCCAGCGCACTCCCTCGTCGATCGACGTGCGAGGCAACCGCGCCACCGATGCGGAGTGGGCGCAGCGCCTCGCGCCCGGCTGGCACCAGCACCGGATGGACAACTTCAACATCCTCGTCTCGGGCGGCTACCAGGAGGAAGACCTGGTCAGCGACGGCTGGACCGACATCATCCGGAAGCTCTTGATCCAGGCGCAGCAGGACCAGGGCGCG
>Ga0184637_10003028_pt1 | contig 10610 bp, 8 predicted proteins | sample PLM3_127_b2_FD_133143 | JGI IMG/M metagenome (GOLD analysis project Ga0184637, IMG submission 133143) | Groundwater sediment microbial communities from an aquifer in East River, Colorado, USA - PLM3_127_b2 | ecosystem: Environmental > Terrestrial > Soil > Riparian zone | place: USA: East River... | reverse complement strand
GGCGCGCTGCAGCTCTCGCCGGATCGCGATCCGCTCGCGCCGCACGCCGAGCTGTCGAGCGTGAGCGAGGTCGACCTGCGCGGCCTCGTCGCGCAGGGGAAGTTGCGCAACCTGCCGCGCGAGTTGCTCGACAGCCCGCCGCGCATCGCGGCCGCGTCGCCGACCGAGCGTGCCGCCCTCGGCTATCTGCACGGCAACTGCGCGCACTGCCACAGCGGCCAGAGCGACGCCGGGGCGGCGGTGCCGGTCGACCTGTCGCTGGCGCAGGACGTGACCGCCGGCTCGGCGAGTACCGATCAGGTCTTGCGCTCGGCGATCGGCGCGCGCAGTCGCTTCCGCCCGCCGGGCATGCACGCCGACGCGGCAATCATCGAGCCCGGCCGGCCCGACTCCAGCGTGCTGGCGGTGCGCATGCACTCGCGCAATCCGAACGTGCAAATGCCGCCGCTCGGCACGCAAATTCCCGATACCGAGAGCCTTGCCCTCATCGAACGTTGGATCACCCACGAACTGCAATCACGAAAGGAGCGTTGAACCATGAATCGATCGACCCTCACCAAGGCGTCGCTGGCCGTCGCCGTATTCGGTGCCTCCGTCATCGCGCTGTTGTCCGATCCGCCGCCCGCGCAGGCGGCCGGAGCGGAAAGCGCCAAGCCGGGCGCCGCCGAGCCGACAGACAAGATCGCGCGCGGCAAGTACCTCGTCACAGTCGCCGGATGCAACGACTGCCACACGCCGTTCAAGATGGGCCCGGCCGGCCCCGAGCCCGACATGGCGCGCATGCTCTCGGGCCACCCGCAGGCCATGGTGATGCCGCCCGCGCCGAAGCTTCCAGAGGGCCCGTGGCTGGTCACCGCTGCAGCCACGAACACCGCGTGGTCCGGCCCGTGGGGCGTGAGCTTCACCGCCAACCTCACACCCGATCCCGAGACCGGCCTCGGCAAATGGACGTTGCGCAACTTCAGCGACACCATTCGCACCGGCCGACACATGGGTCGCGGCCGCCCGATCCTGCCGCCGATGCCGATCCCCATGTACAAGAACTTCACCGACGCGGACATGGAGGCGATCTACAGCTATCTGCGCACGATCCCTGCCATCGAGAACCGCGTGCCCGAGCCATTGCCGCCGGCCACGCCGACCGCTGCGAATCGGTGATCGGGACTGACATCACCGCCCGCAACAGCTCACGCTAGGCGGCAGCGCCAGATCGACACTGGACCGCCGTCAGCAGCCAACAACGCCGTTTCATCATTCGATCACCCGGTCCGCTCGCAACAAAACCGATTTCGGAATCGTGATGCCGATGGCGCGCGCGGTCTTGAGGTTGACCACCAGCTCGAATCGCGTGCATCGTTCGATCGGCATTTCGCCCGGGTTGGCGCCATCGAGAATGCGGGCGATCTGGCGCGCGTTGATCTCGGCGAATTCGGTGAAGCTCGCTCCGTACGAGATCAGGCATCCGGCCTCTGCCATCTGCTTGAACTCGCACATGGTGGGCACTCGCTTGGCAAGGGCAAATTCGGCCACCCGTTTCCAGTTCTGAACCGTCAACGTGTCGCTGAACGTGAGCAGTGCGTCCGGCAGCTTGCCGGCAGCCGACGAGAGGGTGGCGTCGAAGTCCTCCGGCCGCCTGACTTCCAGCGTCGAGATGCCGACGCCCAGCGCCCCGCCGGCATCCCGGGCTGCTCTCAGGTGGAATTCCGAGCCCTGATCGCCCGGGTTGTACAGCACGTCGACGCGCGAAATGCCAGGGACGATCTCCTTCAGCAATTCCAGCCGCTTGGCGTCCATGGCGGGTGCCAGGCTTTCGAGGCCAGTCAGGTTGCCACCCGGCCGTGCGAGGCTTTGGACGAGGCCGGTTTCGAGCGCACCGTGGGCGCCCCAGACGACGATCGGTATGGTGCGGGTCGCACTCTTGGCAGCAAAGGCGCTCCCATTGGTGACCGCCCAGATGACGTCGACGTTCATGCGCACCAGCTCGGTCGCGAGTTCGGGCAAGCGCTCGGGTTTACCTTCGGCAAACCGGTACTCGAAGGAATAGTGCTTGCCTTCGATGTAGCCCAGCTCCTGCAGTCGTTGGGACACAAGCTTGGCGTCATGCTGTACACCTCGGCCTCCTCCGGGTGACAGAGCGCCGATGCGAAACACCTTCGCCGGCTGCGCCCATCCACCGATCGGGCTCGTGAGCGCGACGGCGCCGGCGAGCGCATTCAGCACTGTTCGCCGTGATGTCATTCGATCACCGAGCAGGTTTCGACCATTTGGGATAAAGGTGTACACCACCGTCATGTCACCGCGCAACGCGTTCGCCGCCGCTGCCTCACGCCGACGAGGTGATCCGGTGATCGTTCCATCGCCGGAACCCTCAATGCGCAGCTTCCGCACTGATCCTGGCACGTCGGTCTCGGGGCGCGTTTGCGCGCCTGGCGAGCGCCGCCATGTCGGCCGACGCCGCATGCTCCACTGGCTGATGGGCAGCGCGCTGATAGCCGTTCGGCCAATGGCTCTCGCCCAAGACAGTGACGAGCCCGTCATCGAAAAGCTCGAGCTCGCCGGCGCGCGCCTCGAACTGCAATTTGCTCCCGGTTTCGATGCGGCGTTTCGAGATGAAGCGAAGGCGTGGGTGCAGCGTTCAGCTCTCGCGGTGGCGGACTATTTCGGACGCTTCCCGGTGCCGAACGCCGAGGTGCTGATGCTGCCGGTCGATGGTGGTGGCGTACGCGGCGGCGTCAGTTATGGCGAGCCGAACCCATTCGTGCGCGTTCGTGTGGGCCGACACACCACACGTGCGCAGTTCCTCGCCGACTGGGTGCTCGTGCATGAGATGGTGCATCTCGCGATCCCCGGCCTGCCGCGTGCGCAGCGCTGGTTTCATGAAGGTGTGGCGACCTATGTCGAGGGCATCGCACGCGCACGTGCCGGGCTCGTCGCCGAAGCCGATCTGTGGGGCGGCCTTGCACGTGGCATGCCGCAAGGCTTGCCGAAAGACGGTGATCGAGGTCTCGACGGAACGCCCACATGGGGCCGAACCTATTGGGGCGGCGCCATGTTCTGCCTGCTTGCGGACGTGCAGATGCGCGTGCGCAGCGCCCGGCGCCTGGGGCTGCAACAAGCGTTGCGCGGGGTGTCTGCCGCTGGCGGCAACTACAGTCTGCGCTGGCCGCTCGAGCGCATCCTCGCTGCCGCCGATGCGGCGGTCGGTCAGGCGACGCTCGCGGAGTTGTATGCGCTGCTGAAAGACTGCCCTCGCGCGGTAGACCTCGCTGCCTTGTGGCAGGAGCTTGGCGTGTCGCCGGCGGACAGCGGCATGGCGCTGCTGCGCGAAGAGGCACCGCTGGCAGCAGTGCGACGGGCGATCCTTGCTTAGTCGACGCCCTGGATCGGCGAGCAAGGCACAGTCCGCCCGCCGTTGCCAAGCGCCACAATCGCCCGTCACCCGCTCATGCCGCATCCACGGCACGCCACCATGCTCACCGTCCACCACCTCAACAACTCGCGCTCTCAACGCGTGCTCTGGCTGCTCGAAGAGCTGGCCGTGCCCTACGAGATCAAGCACTACCAGCGCGACGCGAAGACGATGCTGGCGCCGCCGGAGTTGCGCAAGGTGCATCCGCTGGGCAAGTCGCCGGTCGTCACCGATGGCGATGCGACGCTGGCCGAAACGGGGGCGATCATCGAGTACATCGTCGCTCGCTACGGGGAAGGGCGCCTGGTGCCGAAGGAGAGCACGGCCGACCGCCTGCGCTACATCTACTGGCTGCACTACGCCGAAGGATCGGCCATGTCGCCGCTGTTGCTGAAGCTGGTGTTCGACAGGCTCGCTTCGAGCCCGATGCCGTTCTTCGCCAAGCCGGTCGTGCACACCATCGTCAAGAGAGTGATGGACACCTTCGTCGGCCCGCAGCTGAAGACACACATCGACTACATGGAATCCGAGGTCGCGCGCAGCCCATGGTTCGCCGGCAAGCAGTTCAGCGCGGCCGACATCCAGATGAGTTTTCCGATCGAGGTGGCCAAGCAACGCATGGGCTTCGACGCGAGCAGCCGGCCCAACCTGTGCGCCTTTCTGGAGCGCATTCACAAGCGCCCCGCGTACAAGCGGGCGCTCGAGCGCGGGGGGCCGTACAGCTTCGCGCCGTAGCGATCGCGCTCGTCAGAGCAGTTCTTCGGCCACGAACGGCGACAGCAGCCACAGTCGCAATTGAAGGAGCCAGCTCGTGTCGGGCTCAGCGGTGGACACGATCTCCCCACCGTGGGCATCCATCGCCACCCATTCGATGTTCTCGCCATCGGCTCCCAGGCGAAGACGGTGCAGCAGCCACCGGCGATCGATGACGGCGACCTTGGCATGCAGTCGCCCCATCGAAGACCCGAATTCGCCAAAGCGGCCCGACTGGCGGCTGAAGTACGGAGACACGATCAACACCTCGGAGCGCGCGGAGCGCATCAAGTTCCTGGCGCTGGCGACCGCAGTGGCGTCCAGGCGCTCGCGGTCCATGCCCGCGACCTTGGCGGGGCTGTCGGCGAAGACGTGCGCGGTGGCGAAGTGCTGATCCAGCCGGCCACTGTCGAGTTGCGCTTGCACCGATGTGCGGCCGAGCCAATCGACAGGCGCCAACGCGATGTTCGGCGCCACGTCGCGCACGAGCAGGTCGAAGCGTTCCCGCGCCGTCGCACCCTGCGCCGCGGCCGGCACGAGACTTTGCACCGGGTAGGCGTGCTCGCTGTTCCAGAAGCGGTCGAAGACATCGGACAGTTCGCGCACGACGGGGCCCGTGGACATCACGTCCAGGTCGATGAAGTTCGCGGACTCGCTGCGCATGAAGTATTCGTTGGCCATGTTGCGGCCGCCGGACACGGAGAACGAGTTGTCGGCGATGAACAGCTTGTTGTGCATGCGATGGTTGACGCGCCCGAACTCGTGCAATGAGAACAGCACCCTGCTGCCCAGGGTCTCGGCGCGCGCCGGCAACGGGTTGAACAGCCGCACCTCCACGTTCGGGTGGGTCGCCAGACCACTGAACAATTCGTCTTCGCCGGCGGTGTAGAGGTCATCCACCAGCACGCGTACGCGCACGCCGCGCACGGCCGCGTCGCGCAGCTCCCTCAGGAACTGCAGGCCGACATCGTCGTTGTGGATCAGGTAGTACTGGACGTCGAGCGTCTTCTCGGCGCGGCGTGCCAGCGCGATGCGCGCGTTGAAGGCGTAGTCGCCGTTGGGCAGCAGCCGGAAGCCCGACAGGTGCCGCTTGTCGTCGGGGTCGCCGCGGCGGCGATGCGGCCGAGAAGGGTCGACGTCACGTCGATCAGCGCCTCGGACGGGCGCCGCTGGACGTCGCTCGGCAGGCTGGCGCAGCCTGACAGCAGCGCCCATGCGAGCAGCAGCACCGGGATAGCAAGGGTTCTCGAGGCGCGCATATGTTCCTCTCGGCAACGTGTCGTTCACGTTGATGCAAGAGTAGGCGCGGCCCTTTCGAAAGTCGTCCAAGAACGGTCTGGCTTCGGTCTGGCTTCGGTCTCAGTGAGCCTGCGCCCAGCGCGCGATGATCGTGTGCAGCGCGTCCAGGCCGTCGGTCAACGCGGCGGGCCCCGGCTGCAGGATCAGCGGTGACTTGATCTCGTGCAGCTCGCCGTCGCGTACCGCGGGAATGTCGGCCCAGCCCGCACGAGCGGCCACCTTCTCGGGGCGGAACTTCTTGCCGCACCATGAGCCGATGATGATGTCGGGTGCGCGCGCGACGACCTCGCTCGCATCTTGGACGATGCGATCGCGACCGAGACTCGCGGCGGCGCACTCGGGAAAGATGTCGTCGCCGCCGGCGATGCCGATCAGCTCGCTGACCCAGCGGATCGCGCTGATCTGCGGCTCGTCCCACTCTTCGAAGTAGACCTTGGGCCGGCGCGGCAGCCGCGACGCCGCCTCGCGCACGCGGTCGACGCGGGCCTGCAGCTCATCGGCATAACGGTGTGCCTTGTGCTCGGCACCCACCATCGCGCCGAGCCGTCGCACGTAGCCGACGATGCCGTCGACGGAGCGATGGTTGCTGATCCAGACCTCGACCCCGCTGCGGATCAACGCCTGCGCGATGTCGGCCTGCATGTCCGAAAAGCCGATGGCGAGGTCGGGCTGCAGCTCGAGGATCCGATCGAGCTTGGCGGAGGTGAAGGCCGAGACGCGCGGCTTTTCCTGGCGCGCGGCTGGCGGCCGGACCGTGAAGCCGGAGATGCCGACGATGCGCTGCTGCTCGCCGAGCGCATACAGGACCTCGGTCGGCTCCTCGGTCAGGCAGACGATGCGCTCGGGATAGGCGGCAGACATCCGGCTCAGAACCCCTCGTCGTCGATGGCCAATGCGCTGTTGCCACCGTGCACGACCGTGTGGGCCAGGCCCGGCGCACGCGCGAGCACATGGTCGGCATAAAAGCGCGCCGTTTCGAGCTTGGCTCTGTAGAACGCTGGATCGCCGTTTCTCTCGCCCAGTCGCTGATGCGCGATCAGCGCTGCGCGTGCCATCTGCCAGCCGCCGGCGACGATGCCGAAGAGGTGAAGGAAGGGCACGGCACCGACCGAGGCCTTCTTCACTTCGCTGCCATAGCTTTCGACGATGAACCGCACCGCCTGTTCGAGCGCGGCGACTCCGTTACGCAGCGAGGTTGCGATCGCGGCCAGCCGTTCGTCATCCTTGCTGCCGAGCTGGCTTTGGACCTCGCGAATCTGTGCGATGACCGCGCGCATGGCCTGGCCGCCATCGCGCGCAATCTTGCGGCCGATCAGGTCTGCGGCCTGGATGCCGGTCGTGCCCTCGTAGATCGTCGTGATGCGGGCATCGCGCAGGTGTTGCGCGGCGCCGGTCTCCTCGACGTAGCCCATGCCGCCGTGGACCTGCACGCCGAGCGAGGCGATGTCGATGGCGTTCTCGGTGCTCCAACCCTTGACGACCGGAATCATCAGGTCGACGAAGTCCTGGCTCTGCGCGCGTTGCTTCGCATCGGGAGCGCAGCGCGCGGTGTCCATCGCCGCGGCCACGACGCAGGCCAATGCGCGCATGGCCTCGGTCTGCGACTTCATCAGCATCAGCATGCGCCGCACGTCGGGGTGGCGAATGATCGCGACCTTGTTGCGGCTGGCGCCGCCGATCTCGGCGCCCTGGGTGCGCTCGCGCGCATACGCCAGCGAGCGCTGATAGGCACGCTCCGACAGGCCGATGCCTTCGAGCCCGACCGAGAAGCGCGCCGCATTCATCATGATGAACATGGTTTCGAGTCCACGGTTCTCCTCGCCGACGAGCCAGCCGATCGCGCCTTCGTTGTCGCCGAAGGCCAGCACGGCGGTCGGGCTCGCGTGGATGCCGAGTTTGTGCTCGATCGACACGCAGCGCACGTCGTTGCGCTGGCCGAGGCTGCCGTCCGCGTCGACGAGAAACTTCGGCACGACGAACAGCGAGATGCCCTTGACGCCCTCCGGCGCCTCGGGCGTGCGGGCGAGCACGAGGTGCACGATGTTCTCGGTGAGGTCGTGTTCGCCGTAGGTGATGAAGATCTTCTGACCGTGCAGGCGGTAGGTCCCGTCGGGCTGCGGCACGGCGCGCGTTCTCACGGCCGACAGGTCGGAGCCGGCCTGCGGCTCGGTCAGGTTCATCGTGCCGGTCCACTCGCCGGTCACCATCTTCGGCAGGTACGTGTGCTTCAGCTCGTCGGAGCCGCGCAGCTCGAGCGCCTCGATCGCACCGTGGGTCAGCATCGGGCACAGCCCGAACGACACGTTGGCGCCGTTCCACATCTCCTCGACCAGCGCCGAGACCAGGCGTGGCACGCCCTGTCCGCCATGCGCGGGATCGCACGACAGTGCATTCCAGCCGCCCTCGACGAACTGGCGATAGGCCTCGCGCCAGCCGCCTGCGGTGTAGACCTGAGTGTCCTGCCAGCGCGCGCCTTCACGGTCGCCGCTGGCGTTGATCGGTGACAAGACGCCCGTGGCGAACTTGCCGGCCTCCTCGAGGATCGCGTCGGCCAGGTCGAGCGTGACCTCTTCGCAGCCCGGCAATCGAGCGATCTGTTCGAGCGGTGCGAGCTCGCGCAGCACGAACTGCATGTCGCGCAGGGGGGCGGTGTATTCACTCATGATGGTTCCCGTTTGACTCTGATTCAGGGCTCGTGAAACGCGAGCGGTCCCACTGGTGCTCGGTGCCGCCCGCGCTTCGGTTCAGCGCGCGCGCCATCACGAACAACAGGTCCGACAGCCGATTGAGGTATTGCCGAATCGTGTTGCTGATGGCTTGCGCTTGCGCGAGCTCGACGACCGAACGCTCGGCACGACGGCACACCGTACGGCACACATGCGCCTGGGCCGCAGCGATCGAACCGCCGGGACAGATGAACTCCTGCAAGCGTGGCAGCGTCGCGTTCGTGGCCTTCAGCCAGTCGTCGAGCGCGGCCACGCGCTCGGGCTTGAGCAGCGTGTAACCCGGGATGCTCAGCTCACCGCCGAGATCCAGCAGATCGTGTTGAATGCCGGCGAGCAGTGCGCCCATCTCGAGTCCACCGGTGGGCACGCCGAACGCGATGAGCATGCCGACGGCGCAGTTCAGCTCGTCGACATCGCCCATGGCGACGACGCGCAGATCGGCCTTGCTCACCCGGCTGCCATCTCCAAGCCCGGTGGTGCCGCCGTCGCCGGTGCGCGTTGCGATGGTGGACAGACGATTGCTCATTGGTGCACCCTTGGCGCTGCGCGCCGTCCCTCCGAGAGGGAATTCGCCCCCGGGGTCCGTAGGGGCCCCTTCGTGGCCCATGGCGGCCGGGCAGGGCTCATGTCGTGCCCTTCACATGCTGCGCCGGTACTGTCCGCCGACCTCGAACAGCGCGTGGGTGATCTGGCCCAGCGAGCACACACGCACCGCGTCCATCAGCACCTCGAACACGTTGCGGTTGTCGATCACCGCCTGCTGCAATCGCTTCATCATGGCCGGTGCCTCGGCGGCGTGGCGCTCGTGGAAGTCGCGCAGCCGGGTCAGCTGGCTCTGCTTTTCGGCCTCGGTCGAGCGCGCGAGCTCGATGTGCTCGGGCACCGGGTCGCCGTGCGGGTTGCGGAAGGTGTTCACGCCGACGATCGGGTACTCGCCGGTGTGCTTCTGCATCTCGTAGTGCATGCTCTCTTCCTGGATCTTGCCGCGCTGGTAGCCGGTCTCCATCGCGCCGAGCACGCCGCCGCGCTCGGCGATCTTCTCGAACTCCGACAGCACCGCCTCCTCGATGAGCTCGGTCAGCTCGTCGATGATGAAAGAGCCCTGGCTCGGGTTCTCGTTTTTCGCCAGGCCCCACTCGCGATTGATGATCAGCTGGATCGCCATCGCGCGACGCACCGATTCCTCGGTCGGCGTGGTGATCGCCTCGTCGTAGGCGTTGGTGTGCAGCGAGTTGCAGTTGTCGTAGATCGCGATCAGCGCCTGCAACGTGGTGCGGATGTCGTTGAAGGCGATCTCCTGTGCATGCAGCGAGCGGCCGCTCGTCTGCACGTGGTACTTGAGCTTCTGGCTGCGCTCATTGGCGCCGTAGCGCTCGCGCATCGCCACCGCCCAGATGCGCCGCGCGACGCGGCCGAGCACCGTGTACTCGGGGTCCATGCCGTTGGAGAAGAAGAAGCTCAGGTTCGGCGCGAAGTCGTCGATGTGCATGCCGCGCGCGAGGTAGGCCTCGACGAACGTGAAGCCGTTGGACAGCGTGAACGCGAGCTGGCTGATCGGATTCGCGCCGGCTTCGGCGATGTGATAGCCGGAGATCGACACCGAATAGAAGTTGCGCACCTGATGGTGTACGAAGTACTGGGCGATGTCGCCCATCACCTTCAGCGAGAACTCGGTCGAGAAGATGCAGGTGTTCTGGCCCTGGTCTTCCTTCAGGATGTCGGCCTGCACCGTGCCGCGCACGTTGGCGAGCGCCCATGCGCGGATCTTCTGCACCTCGTCGTCGGTCGGCTCGCGGCCGTTGTCGGCGCGGAACCTCTCCAGTTGCTGGTCGATCGCGGTGTTCATGAACATCGCGAGGATCGTCGGCGCCGGGCCGTTGATCGTCATGCTCACGCTCGTGCTCGGGCTGCACAGGTCGAAGCCGCCGTACAGCACCTTCATGTCGTCGAGCGTCGCGATGCTGACACCCGAGTTGCCGACCTTGCCGTAGATGTCGGGCCGCAGATCGGGGTCGTTGCCGTACAGCGTGACCGAATCGAACGCCGTCGACAGCCGCTTGGCGGGCAGGCCTTCGGAAACGAGCTTGAAGCGCCGGTTGGTGCGAAACGCGTCGCCCTCGCCGGCGAACATGCGCGTCGGGTCTTCGCCTTCGCGCTTGAATGCGAACGTGCCCGCGGTGTACGGAAAGCTGCCCGGCACGTTGTCGAGCAGCAGCCATTTGAGTTGCTCGCCCTGGTCCTCGTAGGTCGGCAGCGAAACCTTGCGGATCTTGCTGCCGGACAGCGACGTGTAGACGAGTCCGGTGCGGATCTCCTTGTCGCGAATCTTCACGACGTATTCGTCGCCGGCATAGGCCTTCTGCATCTCGGGCCATTGCGCGAGCAGCTTGCGCGAATGCGCATCGAGCCTGCCTTCGCGCTCC
>Ga0184637_10003027_pt1 | contig 10611 bp, 14 predicted proteins | sample PLM3_127_b2_FD_133143 | JGI IMG/M metagenome (GOLD analysis project Ga0184637, IMG submission 133143) | Groundwater sediment microbial communities from an aquifer in East River, Colorado, USA - PLM3_127_b2 | ecosystem: Environmental > Terrestrial > Soil > Riparian zone | place: USA: East River... | reverse complement strand
TCTCGCGGGCCTGAAGTGACAGCCCGTCCTGTAGCTTCAGCAGCAGGCGGCACGCCTGGTCTGGATTGTGTAAATCGAACTCATCGACCGCGGCGTCTTGCTGGAATCGGCATCGCCACAGGCGACCCCGTAGCGAAGCGTCGACGCTCAAGAGAGCCGCGGAGGATGAGCGGTTCGCGAGCCTGCCCGCAAGCAGGCGCTCCGCGGCGCCTTCGATGGAGAGACGGTCGTGCGCGTCGGCGCTGGGCGCGATGTAGACGAGGGGCGCACGATCGCATTCCACAACTGCTTCGACCAGAGTCGCCGCGCCCAGCAGGTCACTGTAGTCGGCGGTGCGATCGGTCAGCACCCCTGCACGCTCGGGCAGGTGAACGACCGTCTCTGCCCGAGCATGCAGCGCGGCCAAGACTTGCAGGACAACACCCGAAGCCTGGGGCACCGTACTCACCTCTTGGAACGAGAGCTGATGAGAGTCAGCTGCGCAGGCGCGCTGGGCGACTGCTTGCCCTCCTGGAAGCTCACTCCATGCTTGTGAAGCAGGTCTCGGAACTCGAAGTGTTCGTCCCCGAGGTGACCCAGCAACACGGCGACAACGGCGTAGTGCTTTGGCACGACCCCCGACTTCTTGTGATTGGAAACCGAAGCTGGCCGCACGTCGAGCAGGCGAGCGAAGTCAGACAGGCTCATGCCTGCCTTGTGCAAGTGTCGTCGGAACTCCGTGTATTCCAAAGTGAAGTTAATACATGAATTCATGAATTCTATTCACACTAGATCCGGAACGCCAGCGCCTGTCCCGGCGTCGAGGCAAATCAACACCCTAGAGTCTCACTAGCTCACTAAGCGAGCCTGGGCGCCGTCCGGCTGCTTGCGGGTGGCGGGCAAATCGCCGATGTTCCACTTGGCCAACGATAGGATTGACGATGAGTCGAAGCCTTGTGCACCGGGCGAACATGCCCCATTCCCATCCAGTGCGTCAGCAGGCTGGCGGCCGGACGTGGAACTCGCTTCCAGGCTGTTCGGTCCACACGGTAGCGACCCACTTCGCTCCTGACGACGCCCATGCCAGTATTCGCGATACCTGCGTAACAGTAGTGCGCGAGGCTTGCGAACTCGGGGAATTGCTTTTTCGGGAGCGATCGCGGGTGAAGTCGCTGTGGGGGTGAAGCACTGGCGCGCCCGGCTGGAATCGAACCAGCGGCCCTTGGCTTCGGAGGCCAATACTCTATCCACTGAGCTACGGGCGCAGCACGCGCGATTGTAGTCGGGGGCCTTGGCGAGGCCGGCCGTGCAAAGGGCCCCCGCTATAATCCCGCGGTTTTGCGAATGGGGCCGGCGCACTGATCACCCGCCCGCCACCGCCGCCGTCAGCGAGGATTTCATGACCGACCCGCACCAACTTCCGTCCCACACCGACACGCCGCACGAGGGACCGATCCAGACGCCCAAGCAAGTGATCGCCGCGGTCATTGCATCGTTCGTGATCCCGATCGCCGTGATCGTCCTGCTCGTGAGTTACGTGGGCGCCGACAAACAACCTGCCGCCGGCAGCGATGCCTTGAGCCCGGAAGCGGTGAGCAAGCGCATTCAGCCTGTGGGGCGCGTCGAGGTGAAGGACCTTTCCGATCCGTCGGCGATGCAAAGCGGCGAGCAGGTCTACGCCGCCGTCTGCCAGGCGTGCCATGCCGCCGGGGTGGCGAACGCGCCCAAGCTCGGCGATGCGGCCGCGTGGGGTCCGCGCCTGAAGAGCGGTTTCGACGCACTGATGCAGTCGGTGCTGAAGGGCAAGGGCGCGATGGGTCCGCAAGGCGGCGGCGACCACGCCGACCTGGAAATCGCCCGCGCTGTCGTCTACATGGCCAACAAGGGCGGCGGCAAGTTCGAAGAGCCGAAGGTCGCGCCCGCGGCGCCCAAGCAGGCCGCGCCGGCAACGACGGCCGCCGCTCCGGGCGCGGACGCCGCACGCGCCGTGGCCGCGGCGACCGCTGCGATCCCGCCGGCGACGGCAGCGCCAGCCGCTGCGGCCGCTCCGACGGGTGCCGGCGCACCGCCGGCCCTGTACGCTCAGATTTGCCAGGCGTGCCACATCGCGGGCGTGGCAGGCGCGCCGAAACTCGGCGACAAGGCCGCATGGGCGCCGCGCATCGCGCAGGGCATCGATGCCATGACAGCCACGGTGATCACAGGCAAGGGCGCGATGCCGCCCAAAGGCGGTTCGACCGCAAGCGACGCCGAGATCAAGGCGGTCGTCACCTACATGGCAGGCACCGCCAAGTAGCGCCGGCGATTCCCTGATCACGCAACCGGCCTGCGCGCCGGCTTTGCTTTTCGCGCGCAGCAGCTGCTTGCTCAGCCCTTTGGCGAGGCGCTTGCAGGCTGCGGCTTCAGGCGATACCCGAAGCGTTCGGGCAACTCGGCGAACATGCAAGGCCGCACCGCCCACGTGCCACGCTCGACCGCGTCTCCCGCGAACTCCATGTCGAGCGTGTGCACGATGCCCAGGCCGAGGTCGGTCGCGGCGAAGAGCCGGCCCGCCTCGTCGACCCAGGCCGACTCGAACGACGCCGGCCGCCCGGTGTGGGACTCGATGCGCACGCCATCGGCCGCGCTGCGCAGCCGCCAAACCCAAGGCGCGGCTTCGAGCTCGACATACACGCGCTGCGGGCCGTTCTGGAAGTACCAGCTGCCGGCCTCGTCACGGTCGTAGTTGCGCTGGATGAACTCGCGCAACTTTTCGTGGTCGATGCGGCTGCCCTTGACCTGCGGGAATGGGCCGGCCGCCTGGATGCGGTCGTCGCGCATGTACCAATCCCCGCGCGCATCGAGCGCGAGCCAGCCGTAGCAATGCGGCACGTTGGGCCACTTGGCGAGCGCGGCCTTGACGATCTCGTCCATCGACCAATGATCGTCGCTCAAAGGCGCTGTTGCAACCACCGCGTCACCTGCTCGGGCAGCGACAGCACATGCCCGGGAAAGCGACCGTCGGGGAAGCCGACATGGCCGCCATGGTCGGGTTGCCACAGCGTCACATGCGCCCCGACTTCACTTTGCAGCGGCAGGCACCAGGCCGGCACGAAAGGATCGTTGCGCGCGTTGACGACGAGCGCCGGCACGCGCACGCAGTGCAGATGCGGCTTCGCCGAGGCGCGCGTCCAGTAGTCGTCGGTGTCGCGAAAACCGTGCGCCGGCGCGGTGAACAGATTGTCGAATTCGTAGAGGTCGCGCGCCGCGAGCATGCGTCCGCGGTCGAACAGCCCGGGAAACTGTGCGAGCTTGCGCAGCGCTTTCGGCCGCATGCTGCGCATGAACATGCGCGTGTAGACGAGCCGGTTGAATCCGCGGCCGATCGCGTGCCCGCCGGCCGCCAGATCGAGCGGCGCACACACCGCGGCGAGCGCGCGCGTGCTGAGCGCGGCGCTGTCGCCCGCCTCTTCGGCCCAGCGCAACAGCGCGTTGCCGCCGAGCGAGACGCCCAACGCGACGATCGGCCCGCCGTGCTGCGAGCGCAGGCGCCGCAGGATCCAGCCGACCTCCTCGTAGTCGCCCGAGTGGTAGGCGCGCGGCGCCAGGTTCAGTTCACCCGAGCAGCCGCGAAAGTGCGGCACGACGAAGCGCCAGCCGAGTTCGCGCGCGCGGTGTGCGAAGGCCTGCGCGTAGTGGCTGCCGCTCGAGCCTTCGAGGCCGTGGAACAACACGAGCAGCGGCGCCTCGAGCGCCTCGCCCTGCCAGTCGACGTCGATGAAGTCGCTGTCGGGCGTGGTCCAGCGCTCGCGCCGGTAGTTCGGCGGGGCGCCGTGATAGCGGCGCGACCACAAGGCGGGCCAGATGGTCTGCGCGTTGCCGCCGAACGGTCCCGAGCCGCCGAGCCATCGCGGTGCTTCGTAGCGTTGCATGCGTGCGCCTGTCGCTAGTGCAGCGTCGACGGAAATTCGCTGATCTCGATCATTTCGCTCGCCAGCCCGGGGCTCGCGTGGTGCAGCACGAGGCGCCAGCCTTGCGCCGCCTTCATGTAGACGTTGGTCGCGATCACCCACGCTTGCTGCGGCCCCTCGTGGGTGAGCACGTTGACGCGCTCGATCACATGGTGCACGGCGGTGCCGGGCAGCAGCAGGCGGCGCACCTTGTCGGGTTGCGCGTCGATGTTGCCGTTGGCGAACATCGTCTCGAAGCTCGCGCGAATCGCGTGCGGCCCGACCAGTCGCGGGCCGCCCGGGTGCACGCAGACGATCTCGTCCTCGTCGGCCCACACGCTCATCAGCTTGTCGATGTCGCCTTGCTGCATCGCCTCGTAGAACTGCTGCTCGATGTCGTCGGGCGATCCGAGGGGCGCTTTCGGTTGGATCATGTCGTTCAGCGAAAGACCACGGTCTTGCGACCGTTCAACAGCACGCGGTGTTCCACGTGCCAGCGCACGGAACGCGCGAGCACGACGCTTTCGACATCGCGCCCGACCGCCGCGAAGTCCTCCGGCGTCTGCGCATGATCCACGCGCTCGACGCCCTGTTCGATGATCGGCCCCTCGTCGAGCTCGGCCGTCACGTAGTGCGCGGTCGCGCCGATCAGCTTGACGCCGCGCTCGTGCGCTTGCAGGTACGGCTGTGCACCCTTGAAGCTCGGCAGGAAACTGTGGTGGATGTTGATCGCGCGGCCCCGCACGACCTCGCAAAACTCGTCGCTCAGGATCTGCATGTAACGCGCAAGCACGACCAGGTCGATGCTCAGCGCGTCGATCAACGCGCACACCTGCTGCTCCTGCGCGCGGCGCGCCTGCGACGATGCCCCCGCGGCGAGCGGCAGGTGATGGAAGGCAACGCCGAAGCTTTGCGCGAGCGCTTCGAAGGCGGCGTGATTCGAGACGATCGCCGCGATCTCGACGTCGAGCTGGCCCGAGTGCACGCGAAACAGCAGGTCGTTCAGGCAATGGCCGTGGCGGCTCACCATCAGCAACAGGCGCGGCTTGCGTGCAAGGGAATGCAGCTGCATGTCCATGCCGAAGCGCTGGCGCACATCGGCGAACAGGCGTTCGAGCGTGCCCACCTCGGCGAGGGCCGGCGGCGCCTCGAAGTGCACGCGCATGAAGAAGAGCCCCGTGCCGTCCTCGCTTTGCACGTCGCCGTACTGCTGCGAGTCGAGGATGTTGCAGCCGGCTTGGAACAGGAGCCCCGACACGGCGTGCACGATGCCCTTGGTGTCGCGACACGACAACGTGAGGATGAATTCCTGGGTACGGCTCATGGGGCGGGCTCGATGCGCGGATTGTACGGACGCCCCACCGTGCATCTGCTTGCGACGGTGGCGCGTACGCTGGATGCGCGGAGATACCCGCGCGCCTGGGCGCTAGACCGCATGCCTAGAATCACGCCTTTGAAAGCCTGCTCGAGCAATGCCGCCTAGCCTGGAAGACTGGACCGAGCGCAGCCGCGACCTGGCTCGTTTGCTCGGCCGTGCAGGAATCGGCGACAAGGCGGCGTTCTCCACGTTGTACGAGCGCACCAGCGCGCATCTCTTTGGCGTGGTGTTGCGTATCAATCGGGACCGGGCGCAAGCTGAGGACGTGCTGCAGGAGGTGTACATCAACATCTGGCGTGCGGCGAGCGGCTTCGACGCGGCGCAAAGCCAGCCGCTGACGTGGCTGACGAGCATCGCGCGCAACCGCGCCATCGACAGCCTGCGTCGCCAGCAGGCGCAACCGCAGTTGCAAGCGAATCCCGCGGGCGACGACGAGGACCAAGACGTGTACGAGCAGATCACCGACGATGCGCCCGGCCCGCTGGAGCTGCTCGGCCGCGCCTCGGAGGCGCGCTCGCTCGGCGCGTGCATGGAGACGCTCGGTGCGCAGCAACGCCAAAGCGTCGCGCTCGCGTTCTACGACGGACTCAGCCACGCCGAGGTGGCCGAGCAGTTGCACCAGCCGCTGGGCACCGTGAAATCGTGGGTGCGGCGAGGACTGCTCGCGTTGAAGGCATGCCTGGAGCGCTCGGCGCAAAGCGACGCACAGCGGGCGCGGAGCTGAAATGAAACCCTTCACGAGTCCGTGGCACGCGCACGCCGAGGACGGGGTCCCCGGGCTACGTTCAGCTAATTCTTATCCACTCCGCCCGGGGACCCCGCCCTCGGCTGAGACGGTGGCGTTCGACGCGCAGCGTGCGTGTGTGCGCCACGAATTCTTCAACGTCCGCAAGGACTGACATGGACTACAGCCGCCCCGATCTCGCCGACCGGCTGGCCGCCGACTATGTCGCCGGCACCCTGCGCGGCGCTGCGCGCCGCCGTCTCGAAGCGCTGCTGCCGGCGCATCCGCACCTGCGCGCCGCAGTGCAGGCGTGGCAGGCCAGGCTGATCCCGTTGACGCTGAGCGTCGAGCCGGTGCAGCCGCCGCGCGCGGTGTGGCAACGCATCGAAAAGCGCATCGCAGGCGCTGCCGCCGCACCGGCAGCGCCGGCGCGCACACGCTTGTGGGAACGTCTTGCGCTGTGGCGCGGCGTGTCGGCTTTCGCGACGGTGGCGGCGCTCGGCTTCGCGATGTTGCTTGCCGTGCCCGCGCCGACCGAGCCGCCGATGGTGGTCGTGCTCTCGGCAACGTCGGGCGCGGCGCAAGGCGTCAACACCTTCGTCGCCGGCGTCAGCCCCGATGGACGCGCGGTGGTCACGCGGCCGATCGTGCCGGTCAGCGTGCAACCCGATCGTGCGCTCGAGTTGTGGGCCGTGCCGCCGCAGGGCGCGCCGCGTTCGCTCGGGCTCATCTCGGAAAAATCGGCGTCGGTCGTGCAGCGCGGCCGCGTGCCTGCGGGCACCGCGGCCCTCGCGGTGAGCCTCGAGCCGCCGGGCGGATCACCCACCGGTGTGCCCACCGGCCCGGTGCTCTACGTCGGCAAGCTGACGCTGTAGCGACCGCTGCATCCGGATTCGCGATACGTCCGTAGATGGCTTCACGTCGACTTGACGTGCACTTGCCGAGGACACTGCGATGAACAAGCTCCCCCCTGCTTCCGATCGACTCCTGCAGCAGCGCCGCGGCCTGCTGCGCAACGCCGGCCTGCTTTCGGCCGGTGCCGTGCTGATGCTCGGCAGCCAGACAAGCCGCGCGCAGATGAGCAACGCCGAGGGCGACGCGCGCATCCTCAACATCGCGCTGACCCTCGAGCACGAAGCGATCAACGCCTACCAGCTCGGCGCCGGCAGCGGCCTGCTGCAAAAGCCGGTGCTCGACGTGGCGGTGCGCTTCCAGGCCGACCACAAGGCGCATCGTGACGCGCTGATCGCGACCATTCGCAAACTCGGCGCCACGCCGGTCGAAGAGATGAAGCTCGACCACTACGCGAAGCAGCTGAACGCGGCGAGCCTGAAGTCGCAAAACGACGTGCTCGAGCTCGCGGCGCGGCTCGAGCTCGCGGCGACGAACGCATACCTGAGCGTGATCCCCGCGTTCAAGGAAGGCCAGTTGGCGAAAGTCGCCGGCCGCCTGGCTGCCGACGAGACGATGCACTGGACGCTGTTGAACAACGCGCTCGGGCGTCAGCTGCCCGCGAGCGCCTTGTCCTTCGGTGCCTGAGCGTCGTCAAGCGTCCGCGCGACACGCGCGGGCGCGACCTCGGTGAGGCAGCGCGTGTGGCCGAAACGGCACTCGCGGTCGAAGCAGGGCATGCAATCGAGCCCGAGTTCGGCCTTCAGCCACAGCACGCGCGCGCGCGCATTGAGCGGCGGCGTGTGCAGCGGGCTGGTCGAACCGAAGACGGCCACCTGCGGCACAACGAAGGCCGCGGCCACATGCATCAGCCCCGAATCGTTGCTGACCATGCCGCGCGAGGCGGCGATCAAGGCCATCGCTTCGAGCAGCGAGGTCTTGCCGGCGAGCACGCGACACGCGCCCGGCGCGGCCGCCGAAATCGTTTCGCACAGCCCGGCTTCCTTGGCCGAGCCGAGCAACGCGATCGGCTGTCCATGGCGCGCATACAGCGCGGCGGCGAGCGCGGCGTAGTGTGCGGCCGGCCAGCACTTGGCGGGGCCGTACTCGGCGCCGGGCGCAAACACCCAGTACGCGCCTTCGTCGAGACCCGCCTTGCGCGTCGCGGCCGCGCGCGCCGCGGCGTCGATCTCGAGCCGTGGCTTCGCATCGTCGGCGACGCCGCCGCCCGCCAGCGCACCGTAGAACGCGACCATCGGCGGCTTGCCGGTGGGATTGCGCAGGCGTTCGGTCAACAACCCGAAGCGTCCTTCGCCCTGATAGCCGACGCGCCGCGCAATGCGCGCGAACGCCGGAATGAGAGCCGCCTTGATCGAGTTGGGCAACACGTACGCGGTGTCGAAGCGGCCGCGCCACTTGGCGGCGATGCGGCGCCGCTCGGGCAGGTCGAGCTTCCCGTGCGCGAACGGCAATTCGAGCACTTCGCGCACCTGCGGCATCGCGCGGTACACCGGCGCGACCCAAGGCAGCGCGGCAACGCAGAGCTCTTCACCCCGCGCGGCAAGGCGCGCCAGCAACGGCTCGCTCATCACCGCATCGCCGATCCACTGTGGGGCGATGACGAGTGAGCGGCTCATCTCAGTACCGCCGGGCCGCCCCAAGGTACTGAGCGCCCCCTCGGGGGGCAACGAACGAAGTGAGCGTGGGGGTTTTCATCCTAATGCGAGCCCACCGTCTCGCCGACTTTCAACTTGTAGACCGTGCCGCAGTACGCACACTTTCCCTGGCCCGTGGTCGCGACGTCGATGAACACCCGCGGGTGATTGCTCCACAGCGGCATCTTCGGGTTCGGGCAGTACACCGAGCCGTGGCCCTGCAGCTCGGCGGCGGTGACTTCGACGACCGACGCGGTCAGCGTCGGAGCTTCACGGGGCGTCTTCATACTTTGGTGAGCCATTCGGCGTACTTCGGGTTGCGGCCGTTCACGATGTCGAAAAAGGCCGATTGAATCTTTTCGGTGATCGGTCCACGAGAGCCGATGCCGATCTCGACGCGGTCGAGCTCGCGGATCGGCGTCACTTCGGCCGCCGTGCCGGTGAAGAAGGCTTCGTCGCAGATGTAGACCTCGTCGCGCGTGATGCGTTTTTCGACCAGCTTCAGGCCGAGGTCCGAGCAGATCGCGAACACCGTGTTGCGCGTGATGCCGTTCAGCGCACCGGCCGACAGGTCCGGCGTGTAGACGACGCCCCCCTTGATGATGAACAGGTTCTCGCCGGCGCCTTCGCTGACGAAGCCCGACGCGTCGAGCAGCAGCGCTTCGTCGTAGCCGTCGTCGAGCGCTTCCATGTTGGCGAGGATCGAGTTCGTGTAGTTGCTGACCGCCTTCGCCTGCGTCATCGTGATGTTGACGTGGTGTCGCGTGTAGCTGCTGGTCTTCACGCGGATGCCGCGCTTCATGCCTTCTTCGCCGAGGTAGGCGCCCCACGCCCACGCGGCGATCATCAGGTGGATCGTGTTGCCTCTCGGGCTGACGCCGAGCTTCTCGGAGCCGATCCACGTGAGCGGGCGCAGGTAGCAGCTTTGCAGCTTGTTCTCGCGCACCACCTGGCACTGCGCGTCGAGCACCTGCTGCCTCGAGTACGGGATCTTCATGCGCAGGATCTTCGCGCTGTTGAACAGACGCTCGGTGTGCTCCTGCAGCCTGAATATCGCCGTGCCATTGACCGTGTTGTAGGCGCGCACGCCCTCGAAGGCGCCGCAGCCGTAGTGCAGCGAATGGGTCAGCACATGCACCTTCGCGTCGCGCCACTCGACCAGCGCACCGTCCATCCAGATCTTGCCGTCGCGGTCTTCCATGCTCATGAAGGGCTCCTCGGGGAATGCCTCAAGTAGAGCCGATTTTACGAGCAGGGGCTCGAAGACCATTCCAGGCCGCCAGCACCTCTTCGCGCAACCAGCCGATCGCCGCGTCGTTCTCGGTGCGCGGATGGGTGACCCATTCCATCGTGAAGCCGCTCATCGCGAACGGCAGCGGCCGGCTTGCCACCCGGCAAGCGGCGGCGGCCGCGACGCGGCGCGGCAGGATCGCGGCCAGATCGCTGTGCTCGATCACGTCGACGGCCGCGGCGAAGCTGGGCACCGACAGCCGCACGAAGCGCGTTAGACCCAACGCGCGCAGCGCCTGGTCGGCCTGACCGGTGAAGCTCGCATCGCGCGGGCTGATGTAGACCTGCGGCGCCGCGGCGACGTCGGCCGCGCCGAGGCGGCGTTTGCGCGCCAGCGGGTGGTCTTTCGCCACCGCGAAGATAAAGTCTTCGTCGAACAGCGCCATGCTGCGCAGACCGCGTGGTGCCCGGCCGCGCACCAGCAGCGCGGCATCGACCTCCGCCGTCGTCATGCGCGCGACGAGCGTGCCGCTGTCGGGCGACACCAGCGCGAGCTGCACGCCGCTGGCCTGCTCGCCGAGCCGAGCGGCCAGCGGCCCCAGCAGCGTGGCGGCGACGTAGTCGGTGGACGCCAGGTGGAAGACGCGCGGCGAATGCGCCGCGTCGAATCCGCGCGTCGATGCGAGCAGGGCGTGCAGGTCGGCCGCAAGGCACATGACAAGGAGAGCAGCATGAAATTCGCCGTACTGGGCACCGGCATGGTCGGTGAAGCGCTGGCGGGCAAACTGGCGGCGCTCGGCCACGAGGTGAAGCTCGGCTCGCGCG
>Ga0184637_10003026_pt1 | contig 10620 bp, 13 predicted proteins | sample PLM3_127_b2_FD_133143 | JGI IMG/M metagenome (GOLD analysis project Ga0184637, IMG submission 133143) | Groundwater sediment microbial communities from an aquifer in East River, Colorado, USA - PLM3_127_b2 | ecosystem: Environmental > Terrestrial > Soil > Riparian zone | place: USA: East River... | reverse complement strand
CTCTTCATCGCTTCCGACAGGAAGAAACCTGTTCCGCATTGCGAGATCAGAGGTATAACCTGTTGATTTAATTGAATGTGAAATCGAGTCATATATAAGACATAAGTCCTGCGCGATCGTCTACGCTTGGGGCTCAAGCTTTTCACTTTCTTCATCTCATCGTTTGGAAGGCCCCACATGACCCAACTCACTCGTGAACAACAGGCCGCGGCCCTGGAAAAGGACTGGGCGGAGAACCCGCGCTGGAAAGGCATCAAGCGCGGCTACACGGCCGCCGATGCGGTGCGCCTGAGGGGCTCGGTCCAGATCGAGCACACGCTCGCCAAGCGCGGCGCTGAGAAGCTCTGGAACCTCGTCAACACGGAGCCCTTCGTCAACTCGCTCGGCGCGCTGACGGGCAATCAAGCCATGCAGCAGGTGAAGGCCGGCCTGAAGGCGATCTACCTTTCCGGCTGGCAGGTTGCGGGTGATGCGAACCTGGCCGGCGAGATGTACCCGGATCAGTCGCTCTATCCGGCCAACTCGGTGCCGATGGTCGTCAAGCGCATCAACAACACCTTCCAGCGTGCCGATCAGATCCAGTGGTCCGAAGGCAAGAACGACACGGATTACTTCGCGCCGATCGTCGCCGATGCCGAAGCTGGTTTCGGCGGCGTGCTCAACGCCTTCGAGTTGATGAAGTCGATGATCGACGCGGGCGCCGCCGGTGTGCACTTCGAAGACCAGTTGGCATCGGTCAAGAAGTGCGGCCACATGGGCGGAAAGGTGCTTGTCCCCACGCGTGAAGCGATCGCCAAGCTCGTCGCGGCACGCTTGGCTGCCGACGTGTGCGGAACACCGACGGTGCTGCTCGCGCGTACCGACGCCGAAGCCGCCGACCTCGTCACCAGCGACGTGGACGACAACGACAAGCCGTTCCTCACCGGTGAGCGCACGATCGAAGGCTTTTTCCGCACGAAGCCGGGCATTGATCAATCGATCAGCCGCGGCCTGGCCTACGCGCCGTACGCCGACATGATCTGGTGCGAAACCGGCAAGCCCGACCTCGTCTTCGCGAAGAAGTTCGCCGACGCGATCCACAAGCAGTTCCCGGGCAAGCTGTTGGCCTACAACTGCTCCCCGAGCTTCAACTGGAAGAAGAACCTCGACGACGCGACGATTGCGAAGTTCCAGCGCGAACTGGGTGCGATGGGCTACAAGTTCCAGTTCATCACGCTGGCCGGCTTCCACAGCTTGAACTACTCGATGTTCAACCTGGCGTACGGCTACGCGCGCAACAACATGAGCGCCTTCGTCGAACTGCAGGAGGCCGAGTTCGCCGCTGCCGAGAAGGGCTTCACCGCGGTGAAACACCAGCGCGAAGTGGGCACCGGATACTTCGACGCGGTGACGACGACGATCGAGCGCGAGGCCTCGACCGCCGCGCTGAAGGGCTCGACCGAAGACGAACAGTTCTTCGATTCGAAGCACGCCTGAGCAAAGCTTGCGGCCGGCAGCACTGCCGGCCCTCCCGAAGGCCCGACGGTCACAAGCTGTCGGGCCTTTGTCATTGAATGCCAACATGGCGCAGGGCAGGGCATCGCCCGTATGCTCTTGCACTCGGAGCGCCCAGCGATGAATCCGATCCCACCGTCATGACCACGCCGCTTCTGACCCGGCAGATGAGTGAAGTGCTGGGCGCTATCCGGCGCGCGAACCGCCCGCCCTTTTACACGCTCCCGCCGCAGCAGGCACGAGTCGCCTATGAGGCGGCATCCGAGGTGCTGGAGCTGTCCCGGGCGCCATTGCCGCGCATCGAGGACTTCGATATCCGCACGAGTGATGGAACGAAGATGCGCGCGCGGCTGTACGCACCAGTCGATGCGGTCTTGCCTGCGCTGTTGTACCTGCATGGTGGCGGGTTCACGATCGGCAATCTCGAGACGCACGACAGCCTGTGCCGCCAGCTGGCTGCACGCAGCGACTGCGCGGTCGTTGCGCTCGACTATCGCCTGGCGCCCGAGCACCGCTTCCCTGCGGCAGTGGACGATGCTTGGACGGCGCTCGGCTGGCTGTCCGAGCATGGCGGCACGATCGGGCTCGACGGTTCGCGGCTGGCGGTCGGCGGCGACAGCGCTGGCGGCACCTTGGCGGCGGTGTGCGCAATCCATGCTCGCGACGTTGGCTTGAAGGTCGCGTTGCAGGTCCTGATCACGCCGGGCACCGCGGCGCTGCAGAATTCGGACTCGCATCGGATGTTCGGCTCGGGCTTCCTGCTCGAAGCCGCCGGCATCGAATGGTTCTTCGATCAATACATCGAGTCGAGACATCGTCATGATTGGCGCTTCGCGCCGCTCGAGGCCGAGGACATGGATGGCGTCGCGCCGGCGCTCGTTGTGCTCGCCGAATGCGATCCGTTGGTCGATGAAGGGATCGCGTACGCCGACAAGCTGCGCGCTGCCGGCATCCCGGTGCAGCTCGAGCTCTACCGAGGCGTGACTCACGACTTCATCAAGATGGGACGCGCGATTCGCGAAGCGCCCCAGGCGCAGGCGGCCATCGCGTCGGCATTGAAGAAGGCATTTGAACAATGAAGAGAAGCGAGTTTCGTTTCATGGAGCGACTGCGCGTGCGCTGGGCCGAGATCGACGCCCAGCAGATCGTCTTCAACGGCCACTACCTGATGTATTTCGACACCGCGGTGGCGGGCTACTGGCGCGCGCTCGCGTTGCCGTATGCGCAGACGATGGAGTATCTCGGCGGCGATCTGTTCGTGCGCAAAGCGACCATCGAATTCGAAGGATCGGCACGTTATGACGACGTGCTCGACATCGGCCTGCGATCCTCACGCGTCGGCAATTCGTCGATGGTGTTCGCCGCCGCCGTGTTTCGCGCTGACCAGTTGCTGGTCAAGGGCGAACTGGTCTACGTGTTTGCGGACCCGACGACGCAAACCTCTAAGCCGGTGCCGCAAGAGTTGCGCGAAGTGCTGCAGAGTTTCGAGGCAGGCAAGCCGATGGCCGAAGTTCGCGTGGGCAGTTGGACAGAGCTCGGCCCGGACGCCCACGGCATCCGCAAGGCGGTGTTCGTGCAAGAGCAGAACATTCCGGCAGATCGGGAATGGGACGAAGCTGATCCCGACCCCGGTTGCGTTCACGCCGTGGCGTACAACCGCTTCGGCGTGCCACTGGCAACAGGCCGGCTGCTAGAACATGTGCCGGGCGTCGCGAAAATCGGCCGGATGGCGGTCTTGCAAACGATGCGCGGCAGCGGTGTTGGCCGCGCCGTGCTCGACGCACTGCTGCGCGCCGGTCGTGAGGTGGGATACCGAGAGGCGGTGCTGCATGCACAGACCTCTGCCGCGCCGTTCTATCGGCGCGCAGGATTCGTTGAACGAGGACCTGTGTTCGACGAAGTGGGTATCCCGCACGTCGAGATGGTCCGTTCGCTCTAGTGGCCGGGTCGGTCGTCCGTTTCCGTCATGCGCTCTCGGCGATGGTGCGCGGCGCGGATGCCGCACGCGTGCGGCGTGGCGCTCCAGGCTTGAGCAGGCTGCGCACGCGCTTGCGCGTTTGCGCGATCACGATCTCCGGCATGGTCGTGTCGGAAGACTCGACGACCTCGGCTTGGGCCGTCGGACGAGTTGCCGCGCCTTCGGTGTAGCGCGGAGGCCAGTCCTTGAGGACCGACTGGCGCATCAAAGCGAGTGCAGAACCCACCGTGAACGTTCGTTCGAAGACATGCGTCACCAGCCGCCGCCGCGCCCGCTCAGTGATGATGATGGTCGAACAGCGCGTGCCATAGCTTTGATCGGGTGTGCGGATGAATGCCGCCGACAGTTCGCGCTCCACGTCAAGGGGGACGCCGGTCGCTGGCAAGTGATCATCGGGCGCTTGGCTGCGATCGGATAGCGCGTCGAACAGCGCCGATGCGAGCGCGGCGGCCGATTCGGCAGCCGGCAATGCGGCCCGCAGCTTCGACTTCAATGCAACGACCTTGGGCCAGGGTGTGTCGATCAGCGCGTTCGAAAGGCCATACACGCCACGCTCGAGCCGCATCGGTTGCGGCCCCTGGTTCGATGCCCAAAAGCATTCGCCATTGCGGAAATCGGCCGCGATCAGGTTGAAACCGTTGTAGCCCGACAGCGCGACACGGGTCCAGAAGCGATCGGTGCCCATATCGCCGCGCAGCCACAGCGGCACGATCTCGCCACGGCTTGGAGCCTGCAGCTCGACTCGATCGGGCTGCCTGACGTTGGTGACGAGCGCGAAGCGGCCGGCCGCGGTCAAGCCGAGCCAGGTGCCACCGCCTTGGAGATCCCGGCCGCCCAAAATGTCGGGCGTTTCAGCTCCTGCGGACCACCAGCCGAGCCGAGCGGCGGGGCGATTGAAGAACTCGTCGCGGTTGGCCGCGACCACCAGAGGAAATCGGTGCGATTCGTCGATCGCGACAGCTACGAGACACATGGAACGAATACCTCCACATAACGCTCGCCGACGATCCAAGCTTGCAAGTCGGGAGGACCCCGCTCGATGCGCTCTCGCAACGCATTCGCATCAGAAGCCTGCGCCGGGTCGGCGATTGCGTATGTTTCCATCCAGGTTAGCAATCCTTCCTGCTCTACGGGTCGCATCAGCAAGCGGCATTGCAACGCAGGGTGCGTGACGCCGAGTTCACGATGCCATTCGAGCACCTTGGACCGTACCTCGGTAGCTCGCTGCGCGTTCACACGATAGTAGATGAACAGTTCGGGCACGCGAGAATCACAGTCGTGAAGTCTTGCCGGTTGGAGCTGCTTCGGCGGCGCTTCAGCCGCCGTCGGCGGGGACGGCATAGGGCAGTGTCCGACGTTCCAACAAGGGGCCGCCGACGCGCGTCAGATGCGCCGTGCCCTCCGTCAGAGCGGCCAACTTCGTCTCGACCAGCACACTGCTTCCGCCTGCACGATGCGGCGCGGCGTTGACGACCATGCCGCAAGGTTGATCCGTGTCGGCGCTGTGAAAGACATCCTGTCCGGCAACGGCCTCGGCGGCCGTGTCGAACAGGAACATGCGGCGCTTGATCGTGCCTCGGTATTGGCTTCGCGCCACCACCTCTTGGCCGGGGTAGCAGCCTTTCTGAAAATCGACGCCCTTCAGCAGTTCGAAGTTGATCATCTGCGGCACGAACTGCCCCGTGGTGGCGGCAACAATCGTCGGAACGCCGCTGCGCACCTCGAGCCACCGCCAGTCGTCGAGCGCCATCGTGGCGGTGCCCGCTTGGGGTGCGTCCACCGGCGTCACTCTCAGGTAGCGCGCGACCCCCTCGGCGTCGGGTAAACGGATCACGGTCGAATCGTCGGCATCCGCGCGGCTCCACATTTCTTGCGGCCATGTGCCCCCGAACTGCGCAGCCACCTGCTCCCCAGCCACGCCGAGCAGCGAGATGTCGTTGCTTGCGTCGCTGAGCTTGCACTTCGAGCGCAGCACGAACATCGACAGGCGCTTCAGTGTCGCCGCGAGCAAGTCCGCGCTGCAGGCAAGCAGCACCACATCAGGCGATGCGCGCCACACGACGAAGCTGGCCAGCAGCCGTCCCTTGGCCGAGCAGTAGCCGGCCAGCCGTGCGTGTGATGTGCCGAGTGTGGCGACATCGTTCGTGAGTTGGCTCTGCAAGAAGCTGGTCGAGTCGGCCCCTTCGGCACGAATGACGCCCCAGTGGGTGAGGGCGACGCAGCCTTGCGGAGAATTCGGAGAGCTCATGCGGCCATTATCATCAGTGCCAATGCATCGGTTTCGCGAAGGGCCTCAGGCCCGCCTGCTGAGATGAGACGCTGGCTCATGCTGTTCGCGCTGGTCGCGCTGTTGGCCCTCGGCGCCGCAGTCAGCGTGCGCTGGTGGCTGCAGCGGCCGCTCGACCTGGCGCACGACCCCGTCGAAGTGTCGATCGAGCCCGGCACCACACCGCGCGACGTCGCCCAAGCCTGGGTTCAAGCAGGCGTACGGGAGTCGCCATGGCTGCTGTACGAATGGTTTCGCTGGTCGGGGGAATCGCGAAAAATCCGCGCCGGCAGCTATGCGATCGAGCGAGGTACAAGCCCGGTTTCGCTGTTGGACAAGATGATCCGTGGGGAGGAAACGCTCGCGACAGTGCGCTTCGTCGAAGGTTGGACGTTTCGGCAGGTGCGCGCCGAGTTGGCGCGCACGCCGACCTTGAAGCAGGCAACAGCGAACTGGTCCGATGCGCAAGTCATGACGGCGGTCGGCGCGCCCGATCTCCACCCTGAAGGGCGCTTCTTTCCGGACACCTATGCCTTCAGCAAAGGCGCGAGTGACCTCGTCGTGCTGAAGCGGGCCTTCGCGGCAATGCATCGCAGGCTCGACGCAGCCTGGGCGCAGCGCGTTCCCGACACGCCGTTGAAGTCGTCGACTGACGCGCTCGTGCTTGCGTCAATCGTCGAGAAGGAGACCGGTACACCCGCTGATCGCGGCATGGTCGCAAGCGTGTTCATCAACCGCTTGCGCCAAGGCATGGCGCTGCAGACCGACCCGACGGTGATCTACGGCATGGGCGAGCGCTTCGACGGCAATCTGCGCAAGCGCGACTTGATTGCCGACACGCCGTACAACACCTATTTGCGTGCCGGCTTGCCGCCGACGCCGATTGCAATGCCCGGCGTGGCCTCATTGGTGGCCGCGGTGAAACCGCCATCGACCCGGGCCTTGTATTTCGTGTCGCGCGGCGATGGCAGCAGCGAATTCAGCGAGACACTCGCCGCGCATAATCGCGCGGTGGACAAATACCAGCGCGGCAAGTAGCCATCCGTGGGCGGACGCTTCATCACTCTCGAAGGCATCGACGGCGCCGGCAAGTCCACGCACCTCGCATCCCTCGCGGCTCGCCTCGCGTCGGGTGGCCGCGAAGTCGTCACGACGCGAGAGCCGGGCGGCACGCCGTTGGCCGAGCGACTGCGCGAGTTGCTGCTGCATTCACCCATGGACGGTCTCGCCGAGACGCTGCTCGCTTTCGCGGCACGTCGCGACCACCTCAACCGGGTCATCGAGCCGGCGCTTGCGCGGGATGCCACCGTGCTGTGCGATCGTTTCACCGACGCCACATTCGCCTATCAGGGCGCGGGGCGAGGCCTGCCGCTCGAGGTGCTCGTCCAGCTCGAGCAATGGGTGCAATCAGGCCGGCAACCGGATCTCACGCTATGGTTTGATTTGCCGCCGGCAGCGGCCGCCCAACGTCGGATCGCCGCGCGCTCGCCCGACCGATTCGAGCAGCAGGACGTCGCATTCTTCGAACGGGTGCGCGAGGGCTATCTTGATCGCATGCGCAGCGCGCCCGAGCGCTTTGTACGCATCGACGCAGGCCAATCAGCGGCCAATGTTTGGTCCCAGATCGTCGGCACACTGGAAGCACGGCGTTGGTAGTGGCCGCCGCGAACGAGTTGCCATGGCTTGCGGAGCCGCTGCGCGACGCGCTCGGCGTGGCGCGCACTCACCATGCACTGCTGATCCACGGTCCCGCGGGCGTTGGCCAGTTCGAGCTCGCTGTGTCGCTCGCGCAAGCCTGGCTTTGCGAGGGGGAGTCCGCCTCGCGGCCATGCGGGCGTTGCGCAAGTTGTCTGCTGATCGAGGCGCGCAGCCACCCGGACCTGCGTGTGCTGGTGCCAGAAGCCTTGCAGGAGTCGCTCGGATGGGCGGCGGGTGAGGGCGACGATGCGCAGGCCGATGCAGGCAAGGCAACGCGAGCCAAGCCGAGCAAGGAGATCAAGGTCGACGCCGTGCGTTCGGCAATTGCGTTCGCCCAGCTGACTTCGGCTCGTGGCCGATGCAAAGTCGTCGTCATCTTTCCCGCGGATCGCATGAACACCGTGGCGGCGAACGCGCTGTTGAAGACACTCGAAGAGCCACCAGGCATGGCGCGCTTCGTACTCGGCACGGGGGCTGCGCAGGCGTTGCCGCCGACCGTGCGCAGTCGGTGTCAGCCGCTGCATCTTTCGGTACCGGCAAAGGATGTCGCCGTGCAATGGCTCGTCGCTCAAGGCGTCGATGAACCCGATGTCATCCTGTCGGTCGCAGGAGGTCAACCATTGGAAGCCCTGGCGTGGATTCGCGACGGCGTCAACGCATCGATGCTCGCCAACTTGCCGGTTCGTGTATTGGCTGGCGACGCGAGCGCGCTGGTGGATTGGCCGTTGCCAAGGGTCGTGGATGCGTTGCAAAAGCTCTGCCACGATCAACTGTCGACACTCGCCGGGGCACGACCGCGCTACTTCGCCAAGCTTCCGTCGGGGAGCCGGGCTAGCGTTGCGGCTCTGCATGACTGGGCCAAGTCACTGGCGCGCGCAGCCCGACATGCGGAGCATCCGTTGAATGCCGGCCTGCTGACCGAATCGCTGGTGCTGCAGGGCCAATCGGCCTGTGCGGGTATGGCCCCACGCCAGCCGTCGCGAGAGACTGATTCGGTACACTGGCGCCCATGAGCGAGCCCACTGGACGACTGACGCCGGCAGCAGGCGCCACGACGCCGCGTCCGAGCGTCATTCAACTCGTGTTTCGAGAAAAAGGTGCGCTGTACGCGGCGTACATACCGATGCTCTCGGACGGAGGGCTGTTCGTTCCGACCACGCGGGAGTACCGGTTGGGCGAAGACATCTATCTGCTGCTGTCTCTGCCCGACGATCCGCAGCGCTATCCAGTGGCCGGGAAAGTTGCTTGGATCACACCTGCCAATGCGTCGGGTGGCCGCACCCAAGGAGTCGGTGTTCGATTTCCGGCGGATGAGAAGACGAGAATGCTCAAGCTGAAGATCGAAGAGATCCTCGGTACCGCCATTCAATCGGCCAAGCCGACACAGACCGTCTGAGCGGCAACGCCCCGCGCTGCGGTCGATCGCGATGTTTGTCGATTCGCATTGCCATCTGACGTTTCCAGAACTGCACGAGCGCATCGGCGAGATCCGCGATGCGATGGCCGCCGCGGATGTTGACCGCGCGCTGTGCATCTGCACGACGCTGGAGGAGTTTCCGGCAGTGCATGCACTGGCGACTACCTATTCCAACTTCTGGGCCAGTGCCGGCGTGCACCCGGACAACGAAGGTGTGACCGAGCCCACGGTTGAATCGTTGACGGCGCTTGCCGCGAGGCCTCGCGTCGTTGCCATCGGCGAAACGGGCCTCGACTACTACCGGTTGGACGGTCGAAGCATTGCCGATATGGGCTGGCAGCGTGAACGGTTTCGCGTTCACATCCACGTGGCGAGAGTGGCGCAGCTGCCGCTGATCATCCATACGCGAAGCGCTTCGGCCGATACGCTTTCGATCCTCGAGGAGGAGGGCGCTGCAATGGCTGGAGGCGTCTTCCATTGCTTCACCGAAACCATCGATGTTGCGCGTGCAGCACTCGATCTCGGGTTCTACATTTCGTTCTCGGGCATCCTGACGTTTCGCAATGCTTCCGACTTGCGCGAAGTGGCCCGCTTCGTGCCTCTCGATCGCTGCCTGATCGAGACGGACAGCCCATACCTGGCACCGGTACCGTATCGCGGCAAGACGAACAACCCGTCCTTGGTTCCGTATGTGGCGCACGGCTTGGCCGAAACGAAGAATCTGGCGGTCGAGGAGATCGCCTGCGCCACATCTGCCAACTTCGAGCGCCTGTTCAATGTTAAAGAAAAACATTAGATATCTTATCTATCTGATTGTCACATTGAGCGTGCTGCCCGCATTCGCTGGATCGTACGAGGACTACTTTCGCGCCATTGAGAGCAACGATCACCGTGCCGTAGCGGCGTTGCTTGCCCGAGGTTTCGATCCGAATACGCGCGATGAGCGTGGACAGGTCGGGCTGTTCCTGGCGTTTCGCGGCGGTTCGCTCGATGTTGCCGAGGTGCTCGCTACGCACCCGCAGCTTCAGGTCGACGCCGTCAACACGCTCGGCGAAACGCCGCTCATGATGGCCGCGTTGCGCGGACATCTGCAATGGTGTCGACGGATGCTCGATCTGGGCGCCAAGCTTGAACGCCAAGGATGGACGCCGTTGCATTACGCCGCAACGGGGCCCGAGTATCGTGTCGTCGAACTGCTGCTGAACCGTGGCGCGGTGATCGATGCTCTTGCACCGGATCGAAGCACGCCGTTGATGATGGCGGCCAACTACGGTAGCGAAGCAAGCGTGGGACTCTTGTTGTCGCGAGGGGCCGCAATCGGCGCTCGGAACGCGCGCGGGCAGCGAGCCGCCGATCTTGCACGCGGCGCCGGCCGCGACGCACTGGCCGATCGTCTTGAGCGAACAACGCGTTGAGCCGCTGAAGCGGGCATTATTCCGTGTCAGTTTTCTTCTGACGGCGACTTTGGGTCCGCACTGGCTGGAGTCGAGGCTTGGGTCGACCTACATTTGCTTGACCGATTCAAGCCTTGTGGAGATCACGTCATGCAACACCTGCCCATTTCGGACCCGTTCGCGCTGATGATGGATCCGGACGCGGTGTTCCAAGCGATCGAACGCTCGGATCGCCTCGGGCGGCTGAAGCGCCGCATCTGCCGTCCGCTCGACAAGCCGTTGATTCCGAAGGTGGACGACGCCGCCGATGCGTTCGACCAGGAAGTCGACGCCTCGCCGGACGCTCCAGACGCACTGGGAGACTAATACTAAT
>Ga0184637_10003025_pt1 | contig 10630 bp, 8 predicted proteins | sample PLM3_127_b2_FD_133143 | JGI IMG/M metagenome (GOLD analysis project Ga0184637, IMG submission 133143) | Groundwater sediment microbial communities from an aquifer in East River, Colorado, USA - PLM3_127_b2 | ecosystem: Environmental > Terrestrial > Soil > Riparian zone | place: USA: East River... | reverse complement strand
GCTGAGGTCGTAACGGGCGATCGCGTCGGCCGGCAGCTCGAGGATGCGCTGCATCATCACCGGGACGACGACGAGGGCTGTGGCCCCGCTCGCAGCCGTCGCGCGCAGCGTCTCCTCGGGGTCGAAGCGCCGCCGCAGGACGTAGGTGGAGTTGAGCGCGAGACCGAGCGTCAAGTGGGCGAATCCCCACGAGTGGAACATCGGCGCCGCGATCATCGTCCTCTCCCGGGCGTGCAGCGGGATCTTCGAGAACAGCGCCGCAACGGGGCCGAGCGAGTCCGGCTGGCTGCGGTGGGCGCCCTTCGGCGACCCTGTGGTGCCCGAGGTCAGGATCACGAACCGGCTCGACTCCTGCGGCGCATCGAGATCGGAGTCGTCGTTCGAGGCGATCAGGTCCTCCAGGGTCGGGTCCGTGGCGTCGCCGTCATCGCTCCAGGCGACGAACCGCCACACGTCGCGTCCGGCCTCGGACAGCAGCTCGGAAAACTCCTGGTCGTAGACGAGGGCGACCGGCTCCTCGCGCTCGACCACCTCCGCGAGCTGGGGTCCCGCGAACGCCGTGTTCATGAACAGGCCGTCCGCGCCGAGCTTCGAGCAGGCCAGGGTCGCCTCGAGGAACCCGCGGTGGTTGCGGCACATGATCGCCACGCCGTCGCCCTCCCGGATTCCGGTGGCGCGCAGGCCCCGGGCGAGTGCGTTGGAGCGTCGATGCAGGCCCGAGAAGCTCAGCGAGCCGGCCTCGTCCTCGACAGCGACCTCGTGCGGGTGGCTGATCGCGGCGGTCGCGATCCCGGCCGCGGGCGAGGCGCCCCACCGAGCGAGCTCGCGTAGCCCTCGGGCAAGCTTGTCGGGCCTCACCGGGCGGATCACGCCCGCCTCCGCGAGCACCCTGAGGTTGAAGGCCGCGTCCTCGAGCCTCCCGAGCGGCCCGAGCCTGACCCGCCTCGCGACCGACTCGAGCGGGAACCTCGCGGCTATCGAGCGCACCGGCACGCTCCTAGCTTACGCCGGGCATCGGTGACCACTAGGTCGCGACCAGGGCCACCGCCACGCAGGCGATCCCCTCGCCGCGCCCGATCGCACCCATCCCTTCGTTCGTGGTCGCCTTGACGCTGACCGGCGCGGAGAGCGCCTCGGAGAGGTGCCGCTCCATCTCGGCGCGGTGGGGCGCAAGCCGGGGCCCTTCGCAGATCACGGTCGCGTCCACGTTCACGGGGCTGCCCGGGAGCCGGCCGATCGCGATCCGCAGCATGTCCATCGAGTCCGCGTCGCGCCACCGCTCGTCGTCCGGCGGGAACAGCGCTCCGAGGTCGCCGAGCCCGCAGGCCCCGAGCAGGGCGTCGATCACGGCGTGCGTGAGCACGTCGGCGTCGGAATGGCCGCTGAGCCCCTTGTCGTGCGGGATCTCGACCCCGCCGAGAAGGAGGCGGCGGCCGTCTACGAGGCGGTGGCTGTCGTAGCCGAGCCCGATCCGGTACATGGGAGGGGGTGTCGGGGACGCGCTCAACCGAGTGGCTCCAGGCGCCGCTCGCGCCGCTCGAAGACGCAGATCTCCCCCACGCCCAGCTCCCCGAGCATCTTCACCGCGCGCCCGTACTCGTAGCCGACCTGGTCCGGCGCGTGGGCGTCCGAGGAGAGGGCGAACCGGGCGCCGGCCTCCACACACATCTCGCAGAACTCGCGTGACGGGTAGATCTCCCCCACCGGCTTGCGCAGACCGGCCGTCGAGAGCTCGACCGCGATCCCCGACTCCTCGATCGCCTCCACGGCGGCCTCGTAGTGGAAGCGCGGGTCGCGCTCGGGCCACGGCCGCTTCGGCCCCCACATCTTGACCAGGTCGGGATGGCCGAGGATGTCGAACAGCCCGCTGCGGGCAGTCTCCGCGACGAGCCCGAAGTAGCGCTGCCAGACCCGGTCGGCGTCCGATTCCCCCTCCCACACGTCCCACCCGGCGTGGTCCACCATCCGCTCGTCGCCCATGCGGTGCACCGAGCCGACGACGTAGTCGAAGTCGTGTCCCTCCAGCATGCTCGCTATCCGGTCCTCGGCACCGGGGACGAAGTCGGCCTCGATCCCGAGCCGCAGCGGAGTCGTGCGCACGAAATCGCAGTAGGAGTCGAGGTCGTCGCTCGCCAGCTCCTCCCACAGCGGATGCCGTGAGACCGCGAGCGCGTCGCGGAACCGGTACACGTGCTCGGAGACCCCGAGCTCCTCGATCCCGGCCTCGCTCGCCGCCGCCAGGTATCGCTCCACGTTCTCCTCGGTGTAGTAGCGCTCGGGCGACGCATCGGCATCGTCCGGTCGCAGATGGAGGTGATAGTCCGTCAGCACGTCGCAGGTACGCTAACCGGGCATGATCCATCTGCGGATCGTGGTTCCCAGCTACCAGGCCGAGCACGTGCTCGACCTGCTCGACAACACCCCCTCCGTCTGCAACCTGATCTACCTGGAGCGCGCCGCCCGGCGCCCGCAGGGGGACGTGATCCTGTGCGACGTCGCGCGCGAGGACGCGAGCGTCGTCGTCGGCGACCTGCGCGAGCTCGACGTCGACGTCGAGGGCTCGATCGCGATCGAGGAGATCGACTCCGAGATCTCCGAGGTGGCGCGGGAGGCCGAGAGGGCGAGCGAGGGCCTGCCCTCCGATGCGGTCGTGTGGGAGGAGGTTGAGACCCGCACCTCCGAGAACGTGGAGCTCTCTACGAGCTTCCTCGCCTTCATGGCGGTGGCGATGATGATCGCCGCGGTCGGCATCTTCACCGACCAGGTCATCCTGATCATCGGAGCGATGGTGGTGGGCCCCGAGTTCGGTCCGATCGCCGGTCTCTGTGTGGCGGCGGTGCAGCTCCGTGGCGACCTGCTGAAGCGCTCCTTGCTGGCCCTCGCGATCGGCTTCCCGCTGGGGATCACGGCGACCTTCCTCCTCTCCCTGGCGCTCGACGCCGCGGGGCTCGTCCCAGGTGACTTCGCCCAAGAGCACCATCCGTTCACCAAGTTCATCTCCAACCCCGACTTCTTCTCCTTCCTTGTCGCCTACCTGGCCGGGACCGCGGGGGTGCTGTCGCTGACCTCCGCGAAGTCGGGCGCTCTGATCGGGGTGCTGATCTCGGTCACCACGATCCCGGCCGCGGCGAACATAGGCGTTGCCGCCGCCTTCGGCGACTGGGCGGAATGGGTGGGCGCGATGGAGCAGCTTTCGCTCAACCTCGGCGCGATCCTGCTCGCCGGGATCGGGACGCTGTTCATCCAGCGCAAGCTCTACCAGCGCCGGCGCCGTGATCACCTGCGGCACGCCGGTGCCCGTGAGGCGGCGGGCCTTCCCGTCGGGCACAGCCGGCGCGATCGTGTCCGCGGCGCAGGGGAACCGACCGCGAGCGGCTGAGATGATTGCGCGGCGCCGCTAGCTAGACGTCACCGCGCTCCGAGAGCAGCAGCGCGGCGACGCGAAGGTCGAACGGCGTGGTGACCTTGAGGTTGTCCGGCGGGCCGGGGTGGATCAGCACCTTGCCCCCCTGCTTCTCGACCAGCCACGCGTCGTCGGTCGCCTCGGCGACCCGTTGCGGGCTCGCCGCCAGCGCCTCGAGCAGCGACGCGGTGCGGAACACCTGCGGCGTCTGCGCCAACCACAGGTGATCGCGGCTCTCCGTCTTGGCGATCGTCGGCCCACCGCGCGCCACCTCGCCACTTGCCCCCCGAGGCTCGCGGGCGCGCTTCACCGTGTCGGCGATCGGCGCGCCGACGATCACCCCCGCCGCGTCCGGGCGCCCCTCGAGCTTCTCGATCAGGGCCGAGATCAGCTCCGGGGTGACGAGCGGGCGGGCCGCGTCGTGCACCGCCACCACATCCGTTTGCACGGGGTCCAGCGCCGCGGCAACGGACTCCGACCGGGAAGCACCCCCGGCGACCACGTGGACCTCCAGCGCATCCTGATCTGCGGCGAGCGCGCTGAACCGGTCCAGCTCCCCCGGCGGCGCGGCGACGACCGCTGCTCGCACGCCGGGCGCCGCCGCGAAGGCGCGCAGGGACCACTCCAGCATCGGCCGGCCGGCGAGCTCGACCAGCGCCTTCGCTCCCTCGGCGCCCAGCCGCTCGCCCGATCCGGCGGCCGGGATGACGGCCGTGGTGGACGGGGTGCCCATGGGGGGAGCCTCACCGAAGGCGGGGCGAGGGGGCGGAGCCCCCATGCCCTGTCCCGGGCCTCGGCCTAGACCGTCGCCTGGGCGCCGAAGCGCTCCTCCAGCAGGTCGTCCAGATACGTCTCGGCCCCATCCTCGTCCTTGCCGAGCGCGTACATGAACTCCGATGCGAGGATCTTCTTGGCTCGCGTGTACATCTGCTTCTCGCCGGTTGAGAGTCCCTTCTCCCACTCGCGGATCCCGAGGTTGCGAACCACCTCAGCGAGCTCGAAGACGTCGCCCGTCTTGATCTTCTCGCGGTTGTATTTGAAGCGCCGGTTCCAGTTCTTCGGCATCTCGGAGACCTGGCCGGTGAGCACCTTGATCACCTTCTTGACCTCGGCCCCGTTGATCACCCGCCGCAGTCCGGCCAGGCCGGCGTTCTCGCAGGGGACCATCACGGTCATGTGGTTGTGGAGGATCTGGATCGTCAGGTAGTCGCGTCGCTCCCCAAGCAGCTGCTTGCTCTCCTTCGTCAGAACGACTCCGGCCCCGTGGTGCGGGTAGACGACGTTGTCGCCCTCCTCGAAGTCGCACTGCGCGGGGGGCACCTCGGGGCCTGTCTGTATCGGTTCTTCGACTAGCTCCGGAATTCTCGCCTCCTAACGTCGAGACGGCCGCCCCAGGGCGGCCGTCAACTGTGTAGATACCGGTCGACGAGGTCGACCTCCTGAAGCCTGCGAAGGCCCTCGCGGATGTCACGGGCACGCTCCTCCACACCCTCGACCTCCTCCAGGTCAGCGTCGCTCGCGGCGAGGATCTCCTCGAGGCCGCCGAAGCGCTGGATGAGGCGCTCGGCGACCAGCCGCGGGAGCCGGGGGATCCGACCGAGGATCCGGTAGCCGCGCGGGCTCACCGCGCAGTCGAGGGTGTTGATCTTGCGGTCGTATCCGAGCAGCTCGGCGAGCCGCCCGAAGTCGAGCAGGTCGGGATGCGGAAGGCTCGCGAGGGCCTTCAAGGTGGCGTCCACGGCCCCCTCGGAGCCGTCGATCGCGTAGTCGCGGACGAGCGCGGCACGATCGGCCGTCACGCCGACCACGGAGTCCTCCAGCTGCGTCTCGATCAGCCGGCCCTCCGTGCCGAGCTCGATGATGTAGCGCTCGACCTCGGCCGCCATCCGGGTCACCAGCTCGGCGCGCTGGAGCACGGCGAGCACGTCGTGCAGGACTCCCCCGCCCTCGAACTCCAGCGCGGTGAGGCGCGCGGAGACCTGATCGAGGCGAGCGCGATACTTCTCCAGCGTCGCAAGGCCCTGGTTGGCCTTGCTCAGCACGGTGGGGATCTCCTGGAGGATGTACTTCATCCCCTCCAGGTAGAGAGAGACCACGTCGCGACGCTCGGAGATCGAGATCACGAGCGCGCTGGTCTGCTTGGAGACGCGATCCGCCGTTCGATGCCGGGTGCCGGTCTCCATCGAGACGATCGTCGGGTCCGGCATCAGCTGGACGTTGGCCGAGCAGATCCGCGTCGCCTCGGAATCCAGGACGATCGCCCCGTCCATCTTGGCGACCTGGTACAGCAGCGCCGGCGTGTAGTCGATGTCGAGGCTGATCCCGCCGGAGAACAGGAACGAGATCTCCTCGGGCTCCCCCATCACGATCAGCCCGCCGGTGCGCGCGTGGACGATGTTGTCGATCCCCTCGCGCAGCGGTGTGCCGGGCGCGACCATGTCGAGGGCTCTGAGCAACCGGGGGTCCTGGCGCGCCTCCAGCTCGCTCAAATCTCCCCCGGGCATCGGCGCCATCGTCGCGAGCCATCATGGCAAAAGGCGCTGGAAGTTGCGGGCCAGCGGAATTCCGTGTGGAAAGCTCGGAATGACCCCTGTCAAGCGGCCCGGCGGACCGTTCCGGGCGCAAACGCGGCGCGCACGGCGCGGTCCAGGGCGGGGTGGGGATCGAGCCCCTCGATCGGCTCGGACGCCGGCGGTCCGATCACCGATCCCAGCCCGAACTTGAGCGCCTCCCCGACCCGGCGCTCGGGATGCGCGACGTGGCGCAGTTCGCCGGTCAGGCCAATCTCGCCGAAGCAGGCTCTCGGTCCCGTTCCAAGAGGCTCACCGCGGTGCGCCGAGGCGAGAGCGAGCGCGACGGCCAGATCCGCGCCGGGCTCCTCGACCCGGACGCCGCCGGCCACGTTGACGAACACGTCGGCACCGGCCAGCGAGATGCCCGCGTGCCGGGCGAGCACCGCGAGGACCAGGCTGAGCCGGTTGCGGTCGATCCCCGTCGCGATCCGCCGCGGGGGAACGATCTCGGTCGGAGCGACGAGAGCCTGCACCTCGACCAGCAGCGGGCGCGTTCCCTCCATCGCGCAAAGGACGCAGGATCCGGGCGCCGCGGTTGCCTCCCCGACGAAGCGCGCGGAGGGATCGCTGACCTCGGTGAGCCCGCCGGAGCGCATCTCGAACACCGCCACCTCGCTGGTGGCGCCGAAGCGGTTCTTGAGCGCCCGAAGCGTGCGGTAGCTGCGCTCGCGCTCTCCCTCGAACATCAGCACGCAGTCGACCAGGTGCTCGAGGGCGCGCGGCCCCGCGAGCGATCCATCCTTGGTCACGTGCCCGACGACGATCACCGCGGTCGGGAGCTGCTTCGCCACCTCCATCAGCGCCGCTGCTGCCTGCCGGACCTGGGCCACCGATCCCGGGGCGCCGGAGGCCTCGTCGGCGTGGAGCGTCTGGACCGAGTCGACGATGCAGACCTCCGGCCGCTCGGCTTCGATCGCCGCCAGAACCGCTTCGAGGCCCGTCTCGGCGATCACGGGCACGTCGAGCGCCCGCTTCCCAAGCCGCTCCGCACGAAGCCGCACCTGGGCCGCCGACTCCTCGCCGGACACGTACAGCGTCCGCCGCCCCGCGGCCGCCAGGTTGCCGAGCGCCATCGCGCCGACGGTGCTCTTCCCGATCCCCGGCGAGCCGCCGAGCAGGACCAGCGAGCCGGGCACGATCCCGCCTCCGAGCACGCGGTCCAGCTCCCCGATGCCCGTCTCGAGACGTGCGACGTCGGGCGCCGCAACCTCGCGCAGCGGCACCGCGGTTGGGGCCTTCGCCGTCGTTCGACCGCGACGCGATCCGCCCTTGCGGGCACGCGGGCGCAGCTCTCGTTCGGCGAGCGTGTTCCACTCGCCGCATTCCGGGCACTGCCCCGTCCACGCGAGGGACTCGTGCCCGCACTGATCGCATACGAAGCGCGGCTCGGATCGCGGCATCGGCTGATCCTAGGAACCCCGCCCGACGCGACCGCGCCCTCGATGCAGGGTCCGGGCCGCGCTTCCTCACACCGCGCCCCGCTGGGGCGGGCGCTTCGGATCAGCTCTCGCTTGGCTCGCCGGGGCTGTCGTCCCCGGAGGGCTCGCCGCCTGGGGAGCCGTCGTCCGCAGCGGCGTCGTCGTCCTGCTTGGCGCCCACGCCGACCGGCTCGGGCTTCTTCGCCCGCTTGCGCGGCTTGGTCAGCTTCAGCTTCAGCGGACGCTCCTCGTCGCCCTCGGGGTCACGGTCGACGAGCACCGTCGTCCCGGGCACGATCTCGCCCGCCCGCAGCACCTCGTCGGCGAGCGGGTCCTCGACGAAGCGCTGGATCGCCCGCCGCAGCGGCCGCGCACCCATCGCGGGGTCGAACCCAACCTCGGCGAGGTGCTCCTTGGCCTCCTCGCTGAGGTCGAGCTGCAGCTCGTGCTCGGCGACCTGTGCCCGCACGCGGCTGACCATGAGCTCGACGATCTCCTTGATCTCCTCGCGGGAGAGCTTGTGGAAGACGATCACCTCGTCGATCCGGTTCAGGAACTCGGGCCGGAAGACCTTCTTCAGCTCGCCCATGATCCGGTCCTTCATCTCCTCGTAGGAGAGGCCGGCCTCGTCGGAGACCGAGAACCCGAGCGGCGTGTTGCGAGCGATGTCCTTGGCGCCGATGTTCGAGGTCATGATCACGATCGAGCTGCGGAAGTCGACCGTGCGCCCCTGGGCGTCGGTGAGCCGACCGTCTTCGAGGATCTGAAGCAGGATGTTGAAGACGTCGGGGTGCGCCTTCTCGATCTCGTCGAGCAGCAGCACCGAGTAGGGCTTGCGCCGCACCGCCTCGGTGAGCTGGCCGCCCTCGTCGTAGCCGACGTAGCCCGGCGGCGAGCCGACCAGGCGCGACACCGAGTGCTTCTCCATGTACTCGGACATGTCGATCCGCACCATTGCGTCCTCGTCGCCGAACAGGAACTCGGCGAGCGTCCGCGCGAGCTCGGTCTTGCCGACGCCCGAGGGGCCGAGGAAGATGAACGAGCCGGCCGGGCGCTTGGGGTCCTTGATCCCGGCGCGCGAGCGCCGGGTCGCCTTGGAGACCGCGGTGATCGCCACGTGCTGGCCGATCACGCGCTTGTGCAGCTCGTCCTCCATGCGGACGAGCTTCTGGGTCTCGGCCTCGGTGAGCTTGAAGACCGGGATGCCCGTCCACATCGAGACGATGTCCGCGATCTCCTCCTCGCCGACCACCGGGCGCTCGCCGCCCTCGCCCGAGGCCCACTGGTCCTCGAGCTCGCGCTTCTTGTTGCTGAGCTGGCGCTCCTTGTCGCGCAGGTTCGCCGCCTTCTCGAACTCCTGCGACTCGATCGCCTCCTCCTTGGCGCGGCGGGTCTCCTCGATCTCCTCCTCCAGCTCCCGGTAGACCGGCGGCTGGCTCATCGACTTGATCCGCATCCGCGAGGCGGCCTCGTCCACGAGGTCGATCGCCTTGTCGGGCAGGAAGCGGTCGGAGATGTAGCGGTTGGCGAGCTCCGCGGCCGCGGCGAGCGCGTCGTCGGTGATCTGCACTCGATGGTGCTGCTCGTAGCGCTCGCGCAAGCCTTGGAGGATCGCCACCGACTCGGGGATGCTCGGCTCATCGACCCGGATCTGCTGGAAGCGGCGCTCCAGCGCCGAGTCGCGCTCCAGGTACTTGCGGTACTCGTCCATCGTCGTGGCGCCGATCGTCTGCAGCTCGCCCCGAGCGAGCGCCGGCTTCAGGATCGAGGCGGCATCGATCGCGCCCTCGGCAGCGCCCGCGCCGACGAGGTTGTGGAGCTCGTCGATGAACAGCACGATGTCGCCGCGCTGGGTGATCTCCTTCATCACCTTCTTGAGGCGCTCCTCGAACTCGCCGCGGTACTTCGAGCCGGCGACCAGCGCGGCCAGGTCGAGCGTGTAGATCTGCTTGTTCTTGAGCAGCTCGGGAACCTCGCCCTTGGTGATCCGCCCCGCCAGGCCCTCGACGACGGCGGTCTTTCCCACGCCGGGCTCGCCGAGCAGGACGGGGTTGTTCTTCGTGCGGCGCGAGAGGATCTGCATGATCCGCTCGATCTCGGTCTCGCGACCGATCGTCGGGTCCAGCTTGCCCTCGGCAGCGAGCTTCGTCAGGTTGCGCCCGAACTGGTCCAGCAGCTTGGAGGACTTCTTGCCCTCGCCCGGCGCGCCGGCGGCCGCGCCCTGGCGGCGCCCGCCGGGGCCGGACAGCATCCGGATCACCTCGTTGCGGATCTTGTCCGAGTCGGCGTCAAAGTCGAGCAGGATGCGCGCCGCGACGCCCTCGTTCTCGCGCACGAGCCCGAGCAGGATGTGCTCGGTGCCGATGTAGTTGTGGCCCAGCGACAGTGCCTCGCGCAGCGCCAGCTCGAGCACCTTCTTGGCGCGCGGGGTGAACGGGATCTGGCCGGAGGTGACCTCCTCGCCGGAGCCGACAATCCGCACGACCTGGGCGCGGACACGCTCCACGGTGATGTCGAGCGATTCGAGCACGCGCGCGGCAAGGCCCTCCTCCTCGCGCAGTAGCCCGAGCAGGATGTGCTCCGTGCCGATGTAGTTGTGCTTGAGAGTCCGGGCCTCCTCCTGGGCGAGGACGACGACCTGTCGGGCTCTCTCTGTGAATCGCTCAAACACTGGCTGCTCTCTTCGACCTCAGTATGGCTGACCCTGTGGTCGGGATCCGCCTTCTGCGTAAACGCGGGGACGCAAGCTCGCCGGCGGCCTCATCCTTATATTCGGCTCGAGGTTGCCGATGGATTAGACCTCCGGTTGTCGCCTACACGAAACGTCAAGTATATCGGGGGCCGAATTTGCCCCTTCGGGGCGCGGATCGCCCAAGATGCGAACCTTCGGCAGGGACGGAGCGTGGCTCAGAGAACGGGCGCCCCGTCGCCGCTCACGACGTACCAGCGACCGCCGAACTCCTGCACGTCCTGGCACAGCACCTGCTCCGGCTTGTCGTCGCGGACGTAGTAGTAGAGCGGGTGGCCGTTGTAGGTCACCTGCCTATCGCCGTCTCGCCGCTTCGTCGTCCCGAGGAGATCGTCCGAGACACCCGCGCCCACCCGCAGCTTGCCGCGCTTGTAGAGCACCGGCCACGCCTTTGCGCAGGCCCCGTAGCAGCGGCTCTTCTGCTCGCCCGTGGGTGGCGCCTCTTCCTGGTCGCGCGTGAACAGGTACAGCGCGAAGCCCTTGCCGT
>Ga0184637_10003024_pt1 | contig 10634 bp, 13 predicted proteins | sample PLM3_127_b2_FD_133143 | JGI IMG/M metagenome (GOLD analysis project Ga0184637, IMG submission 133143) | Groundwater sediment microbial communities from an aquifer in East River, Colorado, USA - PLM3_127_b2 | ecosystem: Environmental > Terrestrial > Soil > Riparian zone | place: USA: East River... | reverse complement strand
CTTCGTGACCCACTCGCTGGGCGGGATCCTGGCGCGCGCCTACCTCGCCGAGCACACGCCGCCCAATCTCGGGCGCGTGGTGATGCTCGCGCCGCCCAACCACGGCAGCGAGTACGTCGACGTGGCCGGCCGGTGGAGACTGTTCGAGCTGCTCCTCGGGCCGACGGCGACGCAGCTCGGGACGGACGCCGCGAGCCTCCCCAACCGTCTGCCCGGCGCCAACTTCGAGGTCGGCGTGATCGCGGGCACTGGCAGCATCAATCCGTTGGGGAAGGCGGTGATCGTCGGCGCGAACGATGGAACCGTGTCGGTGGCAAGCACGCAGCTCGGAGGCATGCGCGACTTCCTCGAGATCGACGTCTCGCACACGTTCATCATGCGCAACCCGGACGTGGCGCGGCAGACGATCGTGTTCCTGCGCGACGGGCACTTCGCGCGCGAGTGACCGCTCTGCGAGGTCGAGCGGTTTCGCCGTGCCCGGACGGCTGTTACTTTCGCCTCCGCGATGCCCACGCGACGCGCGCTGAACGAGAGGCTCGACCAGCTCCGCGCCGAACTCGCCACCAGCTCCTCGCTCTCGGCCGCCGAGCGCGAGCGCCTCGAGCGGCTGATCGGAGACGTCCGCGAACACGTCGAGCAGGAGCAACACGAGCCGCAGTCGCTGGCCGATCGGCTCCAGGAGGCCACCGCCCACCTCGAAGAGACCCACCCGCGCCTGACGCTCGCGATCGGCGCGGTGGCCGACGCGCTGAGCCGGCTGGGGATTTGAGGGCGGCGGCGGTCGCGGGGGGCCTGGGCGCCACGGTCGGGCTGATCGCCGCCGGCGCTGCCGCTGGCCCTGCTGACGTGCTCGGCGCGGTGGCGGAGTGCGACGCCGCCACGTGCACCTTCACCGCGACGGTGCGCCACGCCGACACCGGCTGGGATCACTATGCGAACCGCTTCGAGGTCGTCGCGCCCGACGGAACGATCCTCGCGACGCGGGTCCTGGCTCATCCCCATGTGAGAGAGCAGCCGGTCACGCGCTCGCTACCGGGCGTGAAGATCCCCGAAGGCATCGAGCGCGTGCGGATCCGCGCGGGCGACTCGGTGCACGGGTTGGGCGGCGCCGAGATCCTGGTGCGGATCGAGCGGCGCGAGTGATCCGCGTTTCTCCGAGCGCTCAGGCGACGGCGCCGCTCTCGCGCAGCGCGCGGATCGCGGCGGCGGAGTAGCCCACCTCGGCGAGCACTTCGTCGGTGTGCTCGCCGCGCTGCGGCGGCAGCCGTCGCAGCGACGCCGGGGTCTCGGCATAACGCGCCGGGTGGCGCAGCTGTCGCAGCGTTCCCGCGCGGGGGTCCTCGACCTCGAAGATCGTGCGGTTCGCGCGCACCTGGGGGTCGGCCATGAACTCGCGGATGCCGTTCACGGGGGCCAGCGGCGCGCCGAAGCGTCGCGCGCGCGCGACCAGCTCCGCGGTGTTCCACTTCGCGAGCTCGACCTCGAGCAGCGCGTAGAGCGCCACGCCGTTGGCTAGCCGGGTCATCAGGTCGGCGCAGCGTGGATCGCCCTGCAGGTCCTCGCGATCGATCGCCCGGCACATCGCGCGGAACTGGCCGTCCTCCACGATCATCATCACGACGTGCCCGTCCGCCGTCTTCCAGGTGCGATGGATGTTCGCGGCGGTGAGCATGCCGGCGGGCTGCTCCTCGACGGGGTAAAAGGATTCCGGTCCGAGGATGTCGGGCAGCGCAAACGCGGCGTAGGCGTCGAGCATCGGAATGTCGATGCGCTGTCCACGGCCGCTGCGCTCGCGCGCAAACAGCGCGGCGAGCACCGCGGAGGCCGCGGTGAGACCGGTGGCCTTGTCGGCGGCGATCCCGCGCACGAGAGCCGGCTGCTCGGGAGTTCCCTGGGTGTGCATGAAGCCAGAGAGGCCCTGGATCACGGTGTCGTACGCGGGCTGGTCGGCGTAGGGGCCGTCGGGGCCGAAGCCGCTGATCGCGGCGTAGACGAGCCGGGGGGTGTCGGCCGACAGCGCGGCGTAGCCCACGCCCAGGCGGTCGGCGACCCCGGGCCGGTAGTTCTCGACGACGACGTCCGTGCCGGCGGCGATCCGCCGGGCCACCGCGACACCGGCGGGCTGTTGGAGGTCGATGACTACGCCGCGTTTGTTGCGATTGAACTGCGCCCAGACGGGGCTGTGCCCACCGCGGAACGGGGGCCCCATCATCCGCGCGCTATCACCGCGGGGCGCCTCGATCTTCACGACGTCGGCGCCGAGGTCGCCGAGCACCTGGGTGCAGAGCGGTCCCGACACCACGGTCGAGAAATCCAACACGCGAATGCCGGCGAGCGGACCGCGCGGCTCTCCGCCGATCTCGACCTGCATTCCCTGCCCTCCGCGCGCCATTTTCCGCCGCGCGCGGCGGGTGAGTCAACCCACCCGGGTGCGAGAGGCGCAGGCGAAATCCCACTCCCGGAACGGCGTGCTTTCTGCTCCAATGCAGGTGAAACGCACGGAGGACGCCATGGCAGTTCCGATTACCGCGCTCTACGCAGGCCTGCTCACCCTGATCGTAGTCGTGCTGGGGTTCCAGATCGGCCCGATGCGCCTGAAGACCGGCATCTCGATCCTGCACGGCGACGACATGGAGCTGGCGACGCGCATCCGCCGCCACGGCAACTTCATCGAGAACGTGCCGCTGGCGCTGATCCTGATCGGTGCGCTGGAGCTGAACGGGGCCTCCGCGGGCCTGCTGCACGGGCTCGGCGCAGCGCTGGTGCTCGCGCGCATCGCGCATCCGATCGGGTTGCGCCACGACAACGTGCGTCATCCGCTGCGCGGCATCGGCGCGGGCGCCACGTCGCTGGTGATGATCATCGCGGCGCTCGCCGCGATCTGGGGTTTCGTGAGCTGAACACGTAGCCCTTCCCGGGTTCGCGGGCTCAATCGGGAATCCGTTCGTTCCGATATCTCCCGGGATGAACCAAGCCGCACCCTCCGCGGCGCCCCGGCTCCCAGTCGGCACGCCCCAGCACTTCCGCTGGCTGCACGGGATCGTGAAGACCGTGCTCGTGTTGAACCTGTGCGACGCGATCTTCACGCTCGTCTGGGTGCGCTGGGGCCTGGCCCGCGAGGCGAACCTGATGATCGACAAGCTCGTCGAAGACCACGCACTCGCCTTCTTCGCCGTCAAGCTCGGTCTGGTGGGAATGGGCTCGTGGCTATTGTGGCGGCGGCGCGAGCACCCCCCCGCGGTCGTCGCGATCTTCATCGCGTTCCTGGCCTACTACCTGGTGCTGCTCTACCACGTGCAGTACGCGGCGACACTGGTCCGGAGCCTGTTCGCGATTCTGTGAGGCGTACGCGCCGTTCGTGCCGCTACACTGCGGCCGGTCTCCCACCCGAGCCGGATTCGGGAGCGGGCGTCCACCGGAGGTTCCATGGCAAGCTTCATGCGTCCGTTCGAGTCGCAGGTCTACGCGGCATTTCGCATCGTGACCGGGCTGCTCTTTCTCTGGCACGGTTGCCAGAAGCTATTCGGCTTTCCGGCGCCGATGCCGCCCGATGTACCCGCGTTCATCACCTACGTGGCGGGTCCGATCGAGCTGATCGGCGGCGTGCTGGTGATGATCGGCCTGTTCACGAGTTGGGCCGCATTCCTGTGCAGCGGGCTGATGGCCGCCGCGTACTGGATGGCACACGGGCTCAAGTCCCCGTTCCCGATCGTCAACCAGGGCGAGCTGGCCGTGCTGTACTGCTTCGCGTTCCTGCTGATCTCCGCGCGCGGGGCGGGCATCTGGAGCGCCGACGGCGCGCGATCCTCGTAGGCCCTGCCGCGCGACGGGACCTTTTTCCCCATCGAAAAGCGTCCGAGCGGGATTCTCCCGAGGGGGGCAGTGGCGCGGCCCTGATCGGCTCTCTAGGATTTTGGCCGCCTAGGAACGCTGCTGCCCGTCTTGCGAGTGTCTCGACCTCAGTGAGCGAGCCGATTCAGGGTTTCGAAGCTCCCGGGAACTCGGGTTCGAGCCCGGGATTCACACCGTCGCGTCTCCGGCTCCCCGTTTCGCTAGTGGTTGGTAACTGAGGCTTCGAGGTCTGGTCGCGACCCATGTCACACTCGGGAGAGGTCCCGGGCAGTGAGCGAGAGAATCACGTGAAGAAGATCTATGTCGGCAACCTCCCCTGGAGCGCCTCCGAGGCGGATCTCCGGGATTTCTTTTCTACCGTCGGGGAGGTCCACTCGGTGGCTGTGATCACCGATCGCGAAACCGGCCGCTCGCGCGGCTTCGCGTTCGTGGAGATGGACGACGGGGACGCCGATAAGGCGATCAACCAGCTGAACGGACGCGACATGGGCGGGAGACCGCTGCGCGTCAACGAGGCGCAGGACCGGCGCCGCGGCGGCGGCGGCGGGGGTGGCGGCAGCGGCGGCGGCGGAAGAGACAGAGACCGGGAAGGCGGCGGCGGACGCCGCTGGTAATCCCCGCAAACGAGTTCACCGGCGCGACGACTGCCGGGTAGCAGAAGCGGGGCGCGCGCGAGCGGGCTCCGCGGTCGTCGTTCTTCAGGCCTCCAGCCCGCCGCTCTCGGACGGTGCGACGATCAGCAGGCGCTGGGTGGGAACGGTGGGGTAGATGCCGCGCCCGAGGTCGCGCGCGACGCGCGATACTTCGCGCAGGTCCTCGTCCCAGATGTAGAAGCCGGGACCCTCGGCGCAGTAGCCGCCTTCCTAGCGGCGGATCGGGACAGTCTCTGTCCCGGGCAGGTGAACATTCATCGTTCGTCTTCTCCTGTGGTTTCCCTGATCATCGGCAGACGTCGTGGAGCATCGGTGACGTCGGCGAAAGAATTCAGTGAAATCCGTGTGGAGTGCTGAAATACTGAGCCTTCATCGACCACCGCTGCGCCGCGCGGCGACGATCCACAGCGGATCGGCGCCGGCCGGCGAGCGGTCGATGAGCGCGGGCTCGTCGAAGCCGCCCGCCAGCATGTGGAAGCGCGCCACCAGCTCGAGCCGGCCGTCGCGGGGCAGGACGTGGAAGGCGCGGATCGCCTTGGTCGGGAAGCAGCGGTGCGACATCGCAACGATCGAGATCCCGCCGGACCGCAGCACCCGCCGCACCTCGGCGAAGACCTCGAGCGGGTGGATCAGGTACTGCACCGACACCGCGTTGAGCACCGCGTCGAAGGACTCCGGCGGGTAGGGCAGCTCGGGCCGCGCATTGAGATCCTGGACGCAGTGATCGGTGAGGCGCGGGTTCGCCGCGAGCTCTTCGCCGTTCATACCCAGCCCGGCGACGCGCGCGAACTCTGACTCTCCGGGCAGATGCGACACCCACGACGACATCAGGTCGAGGATCGCGCTGCCCGGGCGGAGCACGTCACGGTAGTAGTCGGTGAGCGCCGCGATCGTCGCGTCGTCGATGTGGGTCACCAGCCGCGGCGCTGCATAGAAGAGCCGGTCCGGCGACGGGTCGATCCTCGCGAAGAGGTCGCGGGGCAGCGCCTGCTCGTCCGGCACGATTCGGAGCCCGCGTCTAGCTGCGGGCCACCTGGGCTGCCTTGCCCGCGAAGCGCTCCTTCGCGAGCCGCCAGCGGGTCGGGCCCGAGAGCTCGCGCTGGGCGACCGGCTCCAGCGACGGCGGGTCCTGCTCCGGGTCTTCGTAGCGGGCGAGAATCTCGTAGGTGGTGCTGCGCTGCACCGGCGTGCGGCCGATCTCGCGGATCAGGCGGCGCATCTCCTCGGCGGGCAGGTTCTCGCCGAAGTCGGCGCCCGACTCCCGGCTGATCGACTCCTCCATCAGCGTGCCGCCGAAGTCGTTGGCGCCGGAAAGCAGCGCCATCTGCGCGACCTTCGGACCCATCTTCACCCACGACATCTGGATGTTGAGGATCCACGGGCGCAGGAACAGCCGCGCGACCGCGATCATCCGCAGGTCTTCGGGCATCGACGCACCGGGCCGCGCATGCATGTGGTTGAACAGCACGTTTTTCTCGTGGATGAAGCCCAGCGGCACGAACTCGGTGAAGCCGCCGGTGCGCTTCTGGATGTCGCGGACGAGCGCCAAGTGCGCGGCGATGTGACGCGGCTGCTCGATGTGGCCGTACATGATCGTCGAAGTGGACCGCAGGCCGATCTCGTGGGCAGCCGTCACGATCTCGACCCAGCGGTCGCGGCGCAGCTTGTTGGGGCTGATGATCTGGCGGATCTCGTCGTCGAGGATCTCGGCCGCCGTGCCGGGCATCGTGCCGAGGCCGGCATCCACCAGCCACGCCAGGAGTTCCTTCAGCGGCATGCCCGACTTCTTGTGCGCGAAGTCGATCTCCTCGGGCGAGAACGCGTGGATGTGCAGGCTCGGGAACTCGCGCTTGAGCGAGAGCAGGATCTCGCGGTAGTGGTGATGATCCTTGCCGGGGTGGATGCCGCCCTGGATGCACACCTCGGTCGCGCCGCGCGCGACCGCGTCGCGCGCCTTCGCGACCAGCTTCTCCATCGGATGGTCGTAGGCGTCAGCGTCGTCCTCGTGGCGTGAGAAGCCGCAGAACGAGCAGCCGACGTAGCAGACGTTGGTGAAGTTGATGTTGCGGCAGATCACGAACGAGACGTCGTCGCCCTTGTCGAGCGCGCGAGCGGCGTCGGCCGTCTGCAGCAGCGCGTGGAAGTCGGTGCCCTGGGTTCCGAGCAGCGTCACCGCGTCGGCCGGGGCAAGTTCGTGGCCCTCGAGCGCGCGGTCGAGGACGGCCGCCACTCCAGGGCTCGTCTTCGCGAGCAGTCGTTCGATCATCATGCGGCCTCCCCGATTCGACCCAGGCCGCCCGCGCGGACCCAGCCCGAGGCGTCGACGCGCGCGAGGGCGGCTTCGCGCACGCGCGGCTCGAAGAATTCTGGATGCCCGAGCAGGTGCTCGGGATAGACGGGCAGCCGCTCGACGAGCCGCTGACCCGCCGCCTCGGTGCGGCGCGCGAGTTCGCGCAGCGCCGGCCACGGCGCCTCGGGATTGATGAAGTCGACGGTGAGCGGCGACACCCCGCCCCAGTCGTTGACGCCGGCGCGCAGCAACAGCTCGAGCAGGTTCGGCGCCAGGTTCGGCGGGGCCTGCACGTTCATCTCTGGCCCGAGCACGAGCCGCGCGATCGCGACCCAGCCGGCGACGAGCGCATCGGAAATCACTGCTGTATCGCGCATCGGCGTGTCGTGCTTCGGGTGGAAGGGCTGCACGATCACTTCCTGGATGTGTCCGTGGCGGTCGGCGAGATCGCGAATCGCGAGCAGCGTATCGACCCGCTCGGCGTCGTTCTCGCCGATGCCGAGCAAGAGGCCGCTCGTGAACGGGATCCGCAGCTGGCCGGCCTCCTCGTGCATGCGCAGGCGCAGCTCGGGGTCTTTGTCGGGGCAGTAGTAGTGCGCACCGCCCTTGGCGCGCAGGCGCGGGCTCGTGCTCTCGAGCATCAGGCCGAGCGACGCATTGCTCTTGCGCAGCTTCTCCATCTCGCCAGCGGAGAGGATGCCGGCGTTGCTATGGGGCAGGATGCCGGCGGCGAAACCCACCTCGCAGGCCTGCACGAGGTATTCGGCGGTCGTCGAGAGGCCGCGCGCGGCGAGCCACTCGCGATGACTGCGGTAGGCGATCTCCGGCTTGTCGCCGAGGCAGAAGAGCGCCTCGGTGCAGCCCGCGCGCACCGCGCCGGCCACGGCTCCCTCCACCTCGGCGAGCGTGTAGGTCTTTGCGGCGGGGTCGTCGGGCTGCTTGGCGAAGGTGCAGTAGGCGCAGCGATCGCGGCACAGGTTGGTCAGTGGGATGAAGATGTTGCGCGAGACGCTGACGACACAACCCTTGCCGCGCCGCTTCGACTCGGCGGCGCCCTCCAGGATCGCGGCATGTACGGAGGGGTCGGCGAGCCCGGCGGCGAGCCGCTCGGCCGGGGCGCGCTCGAGGCGGCTGTCGTCCACCGCGCGGGCGACCAGGCGCTCGGCGGCCAGCCGGGTCGGAATCGACTGGAGGATGGGCTCGGACATCGAGGTACTGTCAACCGGATGGCGCGTCCGAGGACTATATCACCGATCGCTTCGCCCGATAGATTCCTCTCGGTTGACGCTGTGTTGCGTTCACGCTCCGTCGAGGTCGTCCCGGGTGCGGGCGACCCGGACCCCGGCGTACTGCAGGACACCCGCGATCGGGGTCGGCTTGCGCACCGTCACCACCACCTCGTCGGCGTCGAACTTCGCGAGCACCGCGCGTGCGATCCGGTCGCCGAGCGCTTCCACCAGCTTGTGCTGCTGATTGCCGGCTACGTCTTCGACGATTTCGAACACCCGCTTGTAGTGGATCGTGTGGCGGATCGAGTCGCTTCGGCCGGCCTCGCGCAGATCGCGGGCGATCTCGAGATCGAGCAGCACCGGGCGGCGCATTCGCCGCTCGACCGCGGTGACCCCGAGTGCCGCGGGAACCTGGATGCCCTGGAGCAGGATCACGTCGCGCATGGCTACCTCCGGGCCCGTCGCGGCGTCGAGTATAGTGCCGGCGCCGGAGGAGCCATGGACCTCGACGCGATCCGAGCCCGCGAAGCCGCGCACTTCCTGCCGGTGGTGAAGCGCTTCCCGGTCGCGCTGGTGACGGGCAGCGGCTCGCGCGTCGTCGACGTCGACGGGGTGGAGTACGTCGACCTGATGGCGGGCTGGGGCGTCACCTGCATCGGTCACTCGCACCCAGCGCTCGTCCGCGCGATCGCCGACCAGGCGGGCCGGCTGATGCAGACCACGAACATCTTCTACACGCTGCCCCAGGTCGACCTCTGCGATCGCCTCGCGGCGCTGACCCCCGCGCCGATCACGCGGACGTTCCTCACCAACTCGGGCACCGAGGCGGTCGAGGGTGCGCTCAAGCTCGCGCACCGCGCCACCGGGCGGAAGGTGTTCGTGTCGACGCACGGCTCGTTCCACGGGCGCACGCTCGGCGCACTGCAGGTGATCGGAACGGCGAAGCACCGCGACCCCTACGCGGCGCTCTTGCCCGAGCAGTTGCGGGTTCCGTTCGACGATCTCGCGGCGGCGCGGCGCGCCGTCGACGCGAGCGTGGCCGCGTTCATCGTCGAGCCGGTGCAGGGCGAGGGCGGCGTGAACGTGCCGAGCCCCGGCTACCTGCGCGGGCTGCGCGAGATCTGCGACGCGACCGGCGCGCTGCTGATCTTCGACGAGGTCCAGACCGGCATCGGCCGCACCGGTGCGCTGTTCGCGTGCGAGCACGAGGGCGTCGACCCGGACGTGATGACGCTCGGCAAGGGGCTCGGCGGCGGCTTCCCGGTGGCCGCGTTCCTCACCACCGAGGACGTCGCGAAGACGACAGCACTCGGCGATCACGGCACCACGTTCGGCGGAAGCCCGCTCGCCTGCGCGGCGGCGAACGCGGTGCTGCGCGTGCTCGACGAGGAGAAGCTCGTCGCGCGTGCCGCCGAGCTCGGCGAACGGTTGCAGCAGCGGCTGCTCGCGTTCGCCGCAGCGAACCCCGCGGTGGCGAGCTCCGCGCGCGGTCGGGGCTTGTTGCAGGGCCTGGTGCTGCGCGACGCCGCGCGCGCCGCGGCGCTTTCGCTGCGCGCGATCGAGCGCGGCGTGCTCGTGAACGTGACCGCCGGCAACGTCGTGCGCTTCTTCCCGGCGCTGAACATCCCCGAGGACGATCTGTGGCCGGCGGTGGAGATCGTGCTGGAACTGGCTGCGAGCGCCTGACTAGCAGTTCTTCTGGATCACGCTCACCACGAGCCGGATGTTCTCCGCCGCCGCGAAGTTGCGCATCGCGGTGAAGAAGGGTCCGTCGACCGGGCGCGGGTTCTCGGCGCAGTCGAGCTGGAAACGCACGCGGCGCGCAGCGTACTGCGGGTACTGCTGCGCGAGGTGGCCTCCGAGCACGTACTCGAGATAGGCGTTGAACTTCGCCTCGAGCTGTCGGAGTTGCAGGGGGTCGCTCTGCCAGCGGCGCTCCTCGAGCATCACCAGCACGACCTCGCCGCTCGCGGCGTCCGCGGTGACGAGGTCGATCACGCGCGGGTTGTGCACGCCCCGGGGCTCTCGTTCTTCCTCCATGCCCGCCCTCTCGCGCCGCGCACAGCGCGGGCCGGCCAGGGTAGAATCCGCGGGCGACCGACGCGACCGTCTCGGAGGAGCCCACGCGATGCCCGGTGCCCTGGACGGATTCCGCATCATCGACTTCAGCCAGGTGATCGCGGGGCCGCTCGCCACGCGCGTGCTGGCAGACCAGGGCGCCGACGTGATCAAGGTGGAGCCGCCGGGCGGCGACATCCTGCGCCACATGGGGGGAGTCGCGGGGCTCTCGCCGACCTTCGCGACGGTGAATCGCAGCAAGCGCTCGCTGGTGCTCGACCTCAAGAAGAGCGGCGCGATCGAGACGCTGCGGCGTCTGGTCGCCCGGGCCGACGTGTTCGTCCAGAACAGCCGGCCGGGAGTCGCCGAGCGGATCGGGATCGGGCCGGTGGAGCTGCGCGCGCACAACCCGCGACTCGTCTACGTGTCGATCAGCGGCTTCGGCGAGACGGGGCCCTACGCGCACAAGCGCGTCTACGATCCGATCGTGCAGGGGATGTCGGGCCTGTGCGAGATCCAGGGCGGCGCAGCGGGACCGCCGGGCCTCGTGCG
>Ga0184637_10003022_pt1 | contig 10638 bp, 23 predicted proteins | sample PLM3_127_b2_FD_133143 | JGI IMG/M metagenome (GOLD analysis project Ga0184637, IMG submission 133143) | Groundwater sediment microbial communities from an aquifer in East River, Colorado, USA - PLM3_127_b2 | ecosystem: Environmental > Terrestrial > Soil > Riparian zone | place: USA: East River... | reverse complement strand
GAACCGGAAAGCCCGCCGTAGGCCCGCCCGATGAGTGGTGTGACCCCCATGAGACCAGAGCTCGGATCACTCGGATTCGTAGCCGTGGGGTTCCCGCTCGATTCCGTCATCACCACGCCATAGACCAGCGCCGGATCGAGAGAGTTGAACTTGGCCCACTTCTCAATGAACCTCTCCAACCAACCCGCTGCCTGCGCTTTTGCCTTCGGTCCCATGAATAAAACCGCTCCCAATACTGCGAGAATGACCCACAGCATCATTTCTGACGCGCCTGAATAAGAAAGTACCCCCCGACGATGACCACCACAACCAAGGCCAATTTTGAAACGCCAGAGATAATTCCCGCAACGGCCCGTGAGACTGTGCGAACACCACCAGACGCAGCTACGATACGCTCGTATTCAGCAAGGGCAGCATCAATCTGCCATTGCTTTGCACCCGCCCGCTTCATTCCAAGGATGAGCTCCTGTTTGATGCGAAGATAGTCCGATTCCAGAATTCCGGGCTGGCGCGGATCGCCAAGATGGATAGAAGCCAAAAGGTCCGCAGCGGTACGGCGGACCCACTCGATCGGGTTTTCATAGAATGCCGGAGTTGCAATAATGCTCATGATTTTCTATCTGCCCGCGACGATCACCGCCCCGCTTTCAGCGCCCTCGTCTGTGTTGCGCGAACATCTGAGAGAGTAAAAAGTTTGCCCGCCGTCGTGCCCACACCACCGGGTCTTCGTAAAAAGCCGGGGTCTCCGCTACGATCACCGCCCCAGTCTCAACACGCGCTGCACTCTGCCCTCCATCCGTTCGCGCCTCGCCCTGATACGTCCCAATGTTCGGCGGAGGTGATGCCGGAGGTGAAGGCGGTGGTGCTCCATCTTTTTTCGCCTGTCCGGGAGGTAGTCCCTTTTCAGGGGGTCTCCCCGGATTGGTTGGCGGAGGCATGGCGTCAAATCAGTTTCCACGGTTTCAGCCACCACAGGCCGATAAATGCCCCAATCCACAACAAGGGATTACCAGCGGAGAACGTTCCAAAGCCCGCAGTCGGCACAATGTTCCCCGCTTCGCTCGGATCGGGCAGAGGCTCCGGCAGACGGATGGTTACGGGAGCATCGCCATATTTCAACGTTCCGCTCCACGGCCAATGAATCGGCGTGCCCGGCACGGTGTAGCCATTCACAAGGTAGCCATCATCCCAAGAAGGATCTCCAGTTCCAAGGATGCGCTGATCCCGGAAGGTGCCCCGCCAGAGCCAGCCATACGTCCCGCCATAATCGCGATCGCGAATGAGCCGGGTCGCTTGAGCTGGAGAAATGGACATCACCTCGTCACGCATGGACAAGAGCAATGACCAGAGGTATTCGTAGTTCGTGAGCGCATCCCGCTGAGAGATCAGCCCCGCTCGGAAGGCCATCGAGTTCACGTCCATAGCGTGCTCGATCTCATTGGTCATCCGGGACATTTCGTACTCGGCCGACTTCTGAGCGTCCGATTTCCCGCGCCAAGAGGCAAGGCTGGTTGCCAAGCCCGTAAAAAGACTCGTGAGGGCTGCTGTTCCGCCCGGGGCAAAAAGGGCTAAGAGTGGTAGGGGCATATTATCCGCTCCTGATTCTGCCGTCCCTCACGACGTACTCCCGCCCGGAAGGCAAATCCCGCAGTATGCTGCCATCGGGCACCACAACCTTTTCGCCAATCGTGTATCCAAACCCAGCGGTCGGACTCCCGCTGACTCCAAGCGCAAGAAACATTCGCAACTTAAAGGCACCGCTCCCGACCGCTTGAACCCGCAACGGCCCGCCTCCTGTTCCGGCCCAGTTCAGGTGCTGCCCGACACTCACAATACCGTAGGTGCTCAAAGGTTCACCCCCAGAGGGAGACCTTGCCGGTTGCTGAAACGAACTCGGCACCGAAACCGGCGTCATGGGCATCCCGATGCCGGAAGACGGAGCGCTGCCTCTTCCCCCCGGAATAGCAGCGCCCCCCGGCGCTGCGGAAAGAGGAGTTGCTTTCCGCAGCAACAAATAACCCGCAACAGCAAGACCTATCCACAGCAGCATCCGGCACCCCCTGGGTCTGCGCCCGGCGCAATGTACGGCGCGAGAAGACTCTCACTCGACTGGTACACACTGCCAAGGTAGGTTGAACTGGGCGATCCCGCCATCTGGTTAATTTCCGACTGGGAGAAATATCCCGTGGATTGCTCCGGCAGGTTTTCCAGATCGTAGCGAAGCGTGGTCGAGGCGATGCCTTTCTTCCGAGGCCAGAGCAGCCAGATCAAAAACCCGATGAAGATTAGCCAGAAGCGTTTCTCTTTCGGTTTCATCGGCTCCCCTTCCGGAGCACCAAGAACACAACCCCGCCCCCGATGACCCAAAGAAGCCATGTGGGGAAGGCGCTGCGAGCCATCTGCGCTTGCGTCTGCGGTAGCGGATTCAACTGAGGCTTGGCGAAGGTTTCGGGGAAGCTGTTGGCCCGCCAGACATCAATAGCGCTGTCTATCCCCTTTACGAGCGTTCCCCCAAGCGCTTCCCAGAAACCAGGATCAGCAACCGCAGGCATAGTATCCGCTTCTGGCGGAACCAGCATCGAATAAGCCATCTTTGCACTCCTTAGCCGATATGCTCGTAGCGCTCGATCACGGTCTCAAGCTGCGAACTCGCAACGCCGGTGATGTCCCCGTTGAGGAACAGGTGGTCACCTCGTTCCAGCCACCCTTCCGTCAGGAGAGCATCGTCCAGGTTGCCATCGGGAATGAAGTCAATCAGCAACTCGCCCTGGCGCTCACCCCGCAGAAAACCTCCGGTCTGCGCTTGCGGAGCTTGGGCAGTCAGCAGGTCCGCTGCTCCATAGTCCACACCCTTGAACCACGGCGAGAGCATGTGTCCGGTGCGGAACTGCATATTGCGGATGAAACTCTCCGACTGCATCAGGTACAGCCGGGTCAGAATATCATTCCGACCCGTGGAAAGCTCCGGCTGGCCTCCGGCAGAGGCTACGACACCCTCTTGCAGGAAAATCCTGCCGATGAGTCCGCCTGTGGTCAACTCACCGATGCGCCCGTTCGTGAGGTTCGCAGTTGTGGTGAAAGGCCCCTGCGCCGTGTGAGTACAAAGGAACCGTGTCCGCGCTCCTTTGCCCGGCCCTTCTTTCACCAAGACACGATGCACCTCGCAGCGCGGACTGCCAGTGCCGACGCCAAAAGCCGTGAAAGTCTGCGTGCTGCCTCCCGCATCCTCCGCCAACGCTTCACCCGATCCGCGCCGGACGCGGAACGTGAGGGGCTGCGAGAAGCGCGGTCCCGGCAAAAGCGTGAGCATCTGAGCCAGCGGAGACGCCCCCATCGCGTTGAACGGGACAAAAAGCCATTGCTCTATGTCGTAGGTTGCAACAGCGCCGGCGTCCACGATGAAGTCATCCGGGTTAACCGGAGTGCCGATGCCGGACAGCAACCGGCCCAGTTGCCAAGTCTGACGTCCGCTGAGGTTATAGACCGTGCGATTGCCCATGCCCGCCAGCGAACCCTCAATTGTGATCCGCTCCAGGAATGTTGCCGGCGAGCCGAAATTCGGCGCTGCCGTCGAAGCTACCGCTACCACGTCGCGGAAGCGCACCTCCAAGATCAAGCCTTCCATTGCGTAGTCGTTTGGAATGGTAAACGGCTCGTAGTCCTGCGAAGCCGTTGCCATGTCGAACCCGCCAAGATATTGAATTACTCTGCCCTTCATAACCGCTTTCTCCCCACTGCGGACAATTCCGCGCGAATTTGCGTGCGTGAAAGGACGTGCTCCGTGTGAAGGGATTTACTTCTGTGAAGGGATCACCGGCCAGCCGTGCGTTGTGAAGGGACAGCTCAGATGGGCGATTTGATTCTCAACGAATTGAAAACTTCTCGCGTCAAGTAGGCGAGGCCGAAGAAGGTTGCCCCCGCGACCATAATCGGCGTCCACTTGCTAGCACGATAATCTTCTGGAACCGCTTCCGTTATTGTAGTCGTCACGCCCGGCAGGTAGTTGATGATGAAATACCCCGCTGCCAGGGATGATGCTAACCACACGATAGCTTTTTGGAACATGCGCTCGAAACTCCTTTACTCGAATATGCACCGCTTCCAGGTCGTCCAGGTCACGAACGATCCTGGCTACGGCATCGCCAAACCGTTTCTCCACTTGCTCCAAGTCCACCGGCTCACACTGCCGAAAGACGTAATACTCGTCAGTCAGAGAAGTCACGTTCTTGTGGATCATCTGAAAGCGCTGCACGGTGTAGACCAGATTCACACCGTAATGACGGCCCCGCGCTACAATGTCGTCAAATTCGTCGGGGATGGAATTGTTATCACAGTAGCGCCCCAACTCTTCGACGATAAACGTGCAATCCTTCGCCCGTCTCACCGTTTCGCAGGCGAAAACGAAATCGCCTGGCTCCAAAGGCCGGTAGATCACGCGAAACTTTTCCGTCTCGCAGAGGTAGTCCAGCGTGTCGCCGTGCGCTGAGACAATGTATCCCTGTTCATACTCCGCCAGCGGGTCAATCACAAAAGCCCGCTGGCTCGCGCGAAACAGTTGTTTCGCGCGAACGGTCTTGCCAGCGCCCTTGACGCCTATGAGACCGATGATCCGATTTTCTCTTTTTCGCCGAACGGATTCCATGACCGCCCTTGTGATTCGACTGGTTCGGGCCCGCGCCTCGCTGCCGGATCGGGAGACATCCGAGACGCCATCTGATATTGCTCCCAGGTTATGAAGCCCCACGTTGCCAGAAGGATTGACATCCAGTACGCCGGAGACTGAGGCTTAAACTCCGTTACGATGAGCAACTGCGTGAGAGGATCAACAAGACGTTCTCGCGCATCCGCAGCCGTCCGAAAGGCCTCAGCCTTGGCAGATCCCAACAACAGCGCTGCAACGCCGGGCTTCAACTGCCCTTCGACTAAATCCACCAACCCGCGAGCTTCTTCCCGGCATTCTTTTTCCCGCTGCTCTCGTTTCTCAGCGGTGCGGACTTCCATCGCAGCTTTGTACTGCGCCGGAGTCATTTTCTTTTTCAGGGGCTCGCCGGTTTCGGATTCGGCCCGCTTCTGGTCGCGGAACTCAGCCAACTCAGGATTGTCCACGAAGTCCTCGCTAGTCCCAGACGGTCTCCCCAACCGGTTCTTCTTCTTCCGTCCTCGCACGTTTCAACTCCTCACGAATCACCCGACGCATCCGCTTTTCTAGAGCGCCGCCGTCCGAGCCCACATTCGAGCCTTTGAACTCGCCGCCACATCCGGCACAATACTTGGCCCCGGCTGAACACTCACGGTCGCAACTGGGGCAGGTTTTCGGTTCGCCCTTCGCCATTGGTCGTAAAGACTCCTTCCCGCTTTCCAAAAAAGAGAAGTTGCCCCGATGATGCCAAGCTCCGCACGCGCCCCCTGCCAAGCCCGCCGAAATGAAAAGCCGTATAAAAACAAAGCTGCCTCCGGTTGCCCGAAAGCAGCCATTTGACCCGCAGCGCTGAGGCGTCTTCCCTTCACAAGAGCAATATGGAATTTCGCGTATGCCATGTCAAGCCCCATCAAAAGGCCCGTCCCTATTGGTCCAACTGCCGATTGCCTTTAATAAAGGAGTCAGGATTATTTCGTTTTTTCGAGGGAAGGGGCGAATATCACACAACGTCGGTTCCCACGTGCTCCAGCGCTTACCATGCTTCCGACACTGCCAGCGCCTCCGAATGGCGGTGCGCGTCCTCCGCGTCTCGATCACGACATGGTTGGCCGTGCGGTCGCAGCACGACTCACCGCTTTTCATTTTTGCCTCCGCTGGAAGGCCGGTCCCAAAAAGTATTCGTAGCCCAAGGAGCTTCCCAGTTCCCAATCCCCGAACTGTTTTGTCACATATTTCGCGCAGTAGTAAGCTGCGCCCTTCTTCGGATCAAACGCCAAAATTCGCGCATAACCGTTACGCCGGTTCCACTCGTCCATCCAGGAAAGGCGCCGAAGCTGCGCTGTGCCGGTCACAAGCGCATGAAGATGAAACCGGCCCCGTAACCCTATCTCGTCCGCCCGGAACCACGCTACGGGCACGGGAGAGGCCAAGCTGAGGTCTCTGACAAAGTGTCCGAATTGATGATGAGCCGTAAAACTTGGAACAGCACACGGCCTTCCAACTTCCATCAGCCTTAGGGTTGATTCCGTTCGCATTGGATGACCCAGTGCTGAAACTCCCGTATGGTGATACTCGTACTGCCACTGCCGATGCCCAAAAGTAAAGGTGCAAAACCAATCCCAGTGATACCGATCTAAAAACTGTCCCCATGAGTCTGCAAGCTCCGTTTCCATTGACTCCCGTCGTGTAGAGACACCTTGGGCTTCAAGCAACGGTCGTGACCGTACTCTTCTACAGTGAAGTAGTCACGTCACCGGTGGTATAGGGTAGAACCTTTTGTTTCACTGGACGCTGTAGCAACCGCAGCCGAAAACCGGAGCACTCCCGGCCCCGTTGGAAACAGCGCCGACAGACACCATTGAGCGTGTAGTGAGACAGCCTCGGGTGTCCGCAGATGCACTTATCGTAGCGACTGGTCACCTTGCGATGCATACAGTTCTTCCAGCTTGCCTCTGTGCAGCGGTGAAGAGAAAAGAACAACGTGCTTCACCGCTCCAAACAGACACGCCAGCGCCTGAGCACGATCCCGCTCCGGCATCGTAAAGTCGGACAAGACGCGAATCCGCGCCTTGCCGAGAATGGAAATCGCATCAACCTTTTCGCGTTGCAATATCACTGGCACAACCCGGAGGGGTTTTTTACTCCGGCTCCGGCATGAAGTCCCATCCGATCGTCACGCAGCTGGGTTCCAAGTGAACTTCCGGGATAGGAGCGCCTTCAGGAATCGTAAACAAGCACCATCCCGCGCCCCGCCGAAACTCAACAGGGCTACACTTCGCCTCTTTCCAGGGCGGTCCCCAGGCGCTGAAAAAAACAAAGTCTCCCATTTGATTCGCCTCCGCATCGTGAGGGGAAGGAAAAGAAAAGAGGCGTCCCGTGCCGTCTGCCGTCGCGGGTCGTCAAACCCCCCAGAAAGACGTAGCCCGCTCTGTGGTTTTCAGGACGCCCCCCCTTTCCTTTGCAGGATAGGTTCGGGTACGAGCGCTTTCCGGTTGGGACTGGTACCCTTCGCGCCGGAATAGCTTGCCGTCTCCTGCAAAGCTCGTTTTAGGAAGCGGTCGGACGCGCACGGCTCTCCGCAACTTGCACCATGCGCTTCGTCATCGTCTCCCAGAGATCCCGGTCCAACTTGATCAGCTTGAAACTGGTTCCGGGCTTTTTCCCGGCCTTCTTCGGAAGGTCGGCAAGAAACGTGCCATCATCTTTTTTCCAGATCGGACAACCGAGAATCACGATTTCCCGGCCGCCCCAGCGCAGCGTGACGTCGGCGAAGAAAGCTGCCTTGCCAGCGCCGTTGCGAAGTTCGATCTCAATTTCCACTTGACTCGGAGTGTTCATCGGGATTACATTCGATGCTGCCAATTTGATTCACCTCCCTGGGGCCGTTCGGCCCCTTTTTTATTTCTGGTAAAGGTTTGCCTGGACATCCGGTTCGCTTGTGCCTCCGCCACCAGGGCAGAAAGTCCTCCGGCGTTGTAGCGTGTCTGGAGGCTCCGCAGACTTCACACTCAACTTTCACGCTGCCTCCCTATCCACTTGACGTACCCGACGCAGCGCCCGTGGCCGGTAGTACCTCAGGATTTTCGGCATGGCGTCCGGGTGGTTTACGAAGCCGATGAACCCGCACGGCGAGTGAGAGATCATCGGACGTCCGTTCTTCGTCTTTTTGATTTTCACTTTGGCCTGGCACACCGGGCACCTCGGATATTTCACGCGTACCGCCTTTCTGTAACTCGCGCTGTTGCGCCCGAATCAGACGCACCCGCTGTTTTTGTTCCTGTTCTTGCCGGAGACGCGCTGCCGTTTCGAACCGGCCCGCAAGCCTCCGGCGCAAGACATCGCAAACCAGTTCGCCTCCGAGCGCCATCTGCGCCCGCTGCATATCGCCGAGCCTGACGTAGCGTCGAAGGTCCGCTGCCTGCTGTTCCTGCTCGTTTTGAAGTGATTGAAAAAGGGACTGAAGAATCAACTCGAACTGTGATCTTTCCACGTTTCACCTCCTGGGGGCTGGGAAGTGAAGGCCGGAAAGGGCTTATCGGTTTTCTGGGATTAAGGGGTGAGCGGGCACAGGTGGGTCTTGGCGCTGGGTCTGATAATACATACTTCGGTTCAGTACCAGAACACAGCACGTTGTGGATCAGGTGTGTGCCCGCACAACGCATTGTGCCTTTATAATTCAAAACAGAACCGCTTGTCAAGGGATTTCTTTCAGGTATCTTCCTGGTCAACACTAGACGCGAACTGGCCTAGTGTGCCATCATCCCGGAAATCTTCCCCTTGAAGTTGTGTTACCCTACAACCATGAATCGGCCGAAAGAGGAAGTCCTGAACGATCGGCGGGGCCGTAGGGTAATGCCGGAGATTCGGGTCTGCCTCAGCCCCTACGGAACCGCCAAGGCCCACATCAGGACACGCAATAAATACAGGTATCTGGTATGGAGAGAGCATGGGCGAATCCGTGAGCTTTACCTCGGCAGGGTCGGGAAATGATGCCCTACCGCCGTCGCCCACGTGGGCAGGAGCGCCAGCTCCGATCGCAACGGCCGTTGTAGGGTAAGAATCACTTCTCTTTTTTCTTCGGCTTGCCCAGCGGATCGAGCTTCTCATCCACGGTCCAGTCCTGCCGGTTGCGGTCCAGGCCGTAGTAGCAGTGCTTTTTCTTCGCCTCTGCCTTGGCTGCTGCTTTGGTCATCGTTTTCTACTCCTTCGTTTTGGTTTCAACACTAACCAGCGCCCATCGCCGGGTCTCGGATGGACCCGCTTGACGAGCGCACCTTCTATCGAACGTTCTTTGGCCCGCGCCCGCGCCTTACTCTTGAAAGCCCCGTGGAAAGTGTAGGAGCGTCCCTTACCGGCCACGTTTTTTAGCCCTCATTGTGAGTCTCGCGCAGAACCGACAAGTCTTACGGGAATGCCTGAGGTGGGTTTTCCAGTGATGTTTCATAACCCGGTGTCTGGCCTTCAGCTTGCTTCCCTTCATCGAGCTACCCGTTCGACGGTTTCAAAGTGAACCAGGAATCGCCATGCTGCGTAGGGCGGGCAGAATAGTAAAAGCACCTCCCACCACTTCGGCGGGCCGGACGGATTCAAAACATGAAGCGGTTCACTGGGCATCCAACTGCCTTTCAATGCGCTCCACGCGGTCGTCCAGCGCTTCCACCTGGCCGGAGAGCTTGCCAGCACCATAGACGAACGCTGCAAGTTGTAAGAGCAATAGCAGGACAGAGACCACGTGCCAGCGCTCTTTTATTCGCGGGCCATTCTCCGGCATCAGCGGTTCCTCACGATGAGACGAATCTGCGTAAAGGCGTCAGCGGCCTGCAAATTCGCAACGCCCGTGCGAATTGCAAACCCAGGCGACAAGAGCATCCCGGAAGGGAATTGGCTCATTATCTGGCTAACGCTGGTAGAAAATTCCCCGCAGACTGACGCGCCAGCAGAATAACAATAACGCGCAGTCTGATTCGCGGTCTGGGTATGGTTCGCCAAGCTGACAAAAAGAGTGTTGTCATCAGCCGGGTTGTTATTTCGGCAGAAGAGAAGGCGCACATCGCGATTCGCCCCAACAGCCGAGGCCGTCAAAAGGAAGTGTAAGGAAACGGGTTCAAATCGTCTACCCGCAGGAACGACGTAACTAATGTCCACACCAGCGGACGGATTGTCAATGTTAATTAGTTCATAGGAACCGTCGTCTCCTTCGGCCAGCATATCGGCAATCGCGCCGGAGTCCATGTCGAAGCAGTGATCCAGGCCCACTACCAGCCCCGCGTCAAAAGCCTGTGCTTCCCAGGTGAGATAGAACCGGCTGAACCGTTCCTGAATCGCGTCGCGGAACCTCATGCGGATCACATCGTTGTCAATACTCTCAAGCTGCACGTCCACGTAGGCCCCTCGGCTCACCGGGTCAAGCTCCCAAAAATGTAGCGACTCGCCAGCGACTTCCCGCAAGAGTGGGACAGTCTGTGCCGTGGAAAGAGCCAAGGGAACCGTCTGATACACCTAGAACCGCCTGACCAAAGCAAAGCTGGTGATACCGTTGTACTGATCCGCCGCCTGAATGTTGCTTGTGGCCGTGACGATGCTCCAACCTTCGAACATCGCAAAGCCCTTGGGAAAAGGCATATAGGCTTCAAATGTTTGCGTGGAAAGCTCCCCAACGGTTCCCAATCCCGCTCCGAGGTTGTACTCTCCGATCAAACTCGCCGTCTGATTCACGTTTGCAACCGTTCCAAAAACGATATTAGCGCTGGGATCTCGAAAATAGAGGTGGAGGGCCCGATTCGCAGCAGCCACCGCGGTCGTGAACCGAATCCGCATGGCAATAATTTCAAAGCGCTCACCAGCAGGAACGGTATAGGCAAACTCTGCACCCGCTACCGGATCTGCGAAAGTGATAACCTCATAATTTCCATCGGCGCCATCGTCCAGCAGGTCCGCAATCGCCCCCGACTTGAGACCGAAACACTCACTCCCCACTACCAGCGCAGCGGTGAATCCGG